>ERZ773136.154-NODE-154-length-79975-cov-7.851439_pt1 | contig 79975 bp, 81 predicted proteins | sample MGYA00580855_ERZ773136 | MGnify/ENA primary metagenome ERZ773136 (study PRJEB29015, sample SAMEA2737860) | human gut metagenome | biome: human gut; feature: human-associated habitat; material: faeces | place: China | collected 2012 ... | reverse complement strand
AATCCGTGGCGCATGTCCCCGGATTTTTCGGATTTTTATCGAAACCGGGCTTCGCACGAAAAGCCTTATAGACTGTTTCTTCAGCATATAAAATATATGCCGTTTTTTACAAAATCGTATATCTTAGTACAGCTTTGCGCCGGCTGGAATATGATCGTCCACCATGAGAAGATGAAGCTTTTCTTCGCCTTCCTCCTTGTGAACGGCACTTATCAGCATGCCGCACGAATCAATGCCCATCATGGCGCGCGGCGGCAGATTGACGATGGCGATACAGGTCTTGCCGACCAATTCCTCCGGTTCGTAAAACTCGTGGATACCGCTTAAGATCGTTCTGTTTTCACCGGTTCCGTCGTCCAGCGTGAACTGTAACAGCTTCTTGGATTTCGGAACAGCTGTGCATTCAAGAACCTTGACCGCTCTGAAATCCGATTTGGAGAAGGTCTCAAAATCCACATAGTCCTTGAATAAAGGCTCGATCTCAACCTTTGAAAAATCGATCTTTTCGACCGGTGCAGCTTCTGCCGCAACGGCGGATGCCTGCGCTGCGTTGTTGGCTTCATTCTTGGCTGCACCTTGCGATTTCATGGTCGGGACGAAAGCAACCATCTTTTCAATCTCTCCTAAACCTCCTCATATCTCATAACAGGTCTAAACGAGGTTTCTTCCCGAATCGCTATATCCCTATAAATTCGTGCTGTTTTTCGGTGAATTGGAGTATAAATTGGTGTAAATGGTGTAGAAGCTTTTATCCTTGTTCAAGAAATGCCACTTATTCGTTGGACACTTTATTATACTCGCTTTTGAAATATGAGTCAAGACCTTCAAATTCGGACTGCCGAAGCTCCTTCGTCACATCGGTATAGATATTGAGCGTTGTTGAAATATCCTTATGACCAAGCGTGTCCTGAATGACCTTGACATTGACTCCAGCTTCGCACATTCTCGTCGTAAATGTATGTCTTAATGAATGGCAGCTAAAATGCGGAAGCAGCACTTCGGGATTTTCGTTTTTCAAAAACTGCTCATCGTTACAGTCACGGATTATGCGGCGGATCGCTTTATTGAGCGTTCCCTGATGTTGTGGATTTCCGAAGCGATTGATAAAGATAAAATCTGTGTATCCGTCAATAGTAGCGATACAATGAAGATCGAGCAGTTCCTGCCTTTCCTTTTCCATTATAATTGCCTCTTTCACAAAACTGAGCATTGGCACTTTTCTCTTTCCAGCCGGGGTTTTCGGCGTATTGACATTAAAATAGCAGCCTTTTTTGCTTCCATCGGTGCGGTGGTCATAGTAAACCAAAGTATGATTTACATCAATAACACCGTTCTCAAGATCGACATCACACCATCTTAATCCGGTAAGTTCTCCGACTCGAAGCCCTGTTCCTACCAAAACCGCAAAGATTGGATACCAATATTGTGCGGCAGGAGTATTTTTCAAATAGCTTAAAAACAACTCCTGTTCAGGACGGGTTAAAGCTCTGCGCTTTTCTGTCTTAAAGCAATGTGCTTGCTTCAACTCTCTGAGTACATTATCTGACGGATTATTCCTTATGTAATCATCGTCAACAGCCATATCCAAAATCTGATGTAAAACCGTATGGATACTGTCAATGGTCGAAGGTTTTAACTGGCGCTCGTCTGTAAGGTAATTATAAAACCTCTTTATGTCTGTTTTTTTCAACGATGAAACTGTCTTTGAGCCTATTTGATGACGGGCAAAGGTTTCATACATATATTTATAATTCTCAAAGGTGTTGTTCTTCAGCCCTCGCTTCAGCTCCTTCCAAAGCTCATAGACCTCGTTGACCGTCGTATATCGGGCTTCGGTTTTAATGCCATCGCTCTTATCTTTTTTAATTTGTTCTTCCTTGTAGCGCAATTCATCAAGCGTCTTGGCATATACACAAAACCTCTTATGGTTGCTGTCAGTCCATCGGAATTGATAAGTTCCGTCAGCTCTTTGTGATTCTCCTGTCCGAAGTACGGCTCTTGACTTGTCTTTCCTTTTTGTTCTTGGCATAATTTTTCCTCCTATATGCGAAACTGCTTATCAAGATAATCAATGAACGCTTCTCGGATCACACAGATTTGTGTGCCGTTATTTACCGTAAAAGGACAATTCCCTTGTAAAATGATTTGGCGGATTTTTGCCCTTCCGATTCCGGTGTATGCGGCAGCTTCTTCAACGGTTAAAATCGTTTTCGTCCAAAACGGTGTGTTTTCCGACCTCTTTTGGAGTTCACTTCTGTAAGCTAAAATTTTTTCGTCCATACAACCTCCATCATATTGAATACATTCGCTCAATGTATTCATCAAAAATCCTGCGCTTAATCATTCTCCGATTGCCTACCCACAGCACAAACGGACAATCGGCAAGGCTTGTCATTTCATAAAGCTTATCCCTGCCTATTCCCGTATACTCTGCCGCTTCTTCTATCGTCAAATAAGGTTTTACCCAAATTGGAACAGCAGCTACACGCCTGTTGGAACTGCCTGTTTCAGTCAGTTTATTATCCATTAGCTTGTCCTCCTCTCAGACGGAATATTGTGTTTCGAGATAATCCTCGAATTGTTTTCTTTTAATCAACCGCTTTGTTCCATTCCATAGGACAAAGGGACAGTTTTTTTGATTTGAAATTTCTTTAATTTTAGATACGCCTATTCCTGAGTATTCGGCGGCTTCTTCCACCGTCAAATTCATTTTCTTCCACAACGGGACTCTCAGCATATCCGAATCGTGCTTTTTGTTAAGCATATTGCTGCACCTCCTTGCTTTTGGTAGTTACAGCATAGCCAATATCCTGCGATAAGCCAATTATGCGAATCGGCTCATCGCAGGCTTGACTTTTTCATTAAATGGAGTATTGCCGCTCTATATACTCATCAAAAGCTTTTCGCTTAATCATTCTCCGGCTACCTATCCATAAGACAAATGGGCAATCCTCACTTTCTGTCATCTCATAAAGTTTTGCCATTCCGATACCGGAATAGGCTGCGGCTTCTTCAATCGACAGATTTGCCTTACACCATATAGGAATGTCAAACTTCCGTTTCCTTTCCCTGTTTTGCGACATCCCTATACCCCTTTCCCTTTGAAAGAGGTGCGTTTGTCATAAACGATATAATCCCAACCTCTATCATTGCACTTATCACAAGTGCCTTTACTTTTAGCGAAAGGATCAAGGCGTCTGACAACATAGTTCGGATTGCGAAAATAGTCGTTTAAGCATTTCGGACACAGGCAGCGAATGTCGCCGATCCTGTTAGTGTTGTAAAGCCATAGACCGAATGTTTTTTTCAAGGCTGCGTTAATCTGTCTCCAAAGGCGCTCATCATCAACAAAGCCAATATACTCTGTCAAATCATCTTTATTCACAGTCTGTATTTGCTCAAGCAACACCATTGAAGGCTTCGTCAGACCAAAATCCTCGCCTAAAATAATGTGGGACGGCAAATACCTCTTTTTTATTACACTCGTAATGGACGCAACAATAACAGTAGGCGCATTCGCATTGAAATTGTCTGCCTGAATTACCAGCACAGGTCTTACACCTGATTGGATAGAGCCGATTCTTGTGCCAAAATCGTAGGAAAATATATCTCCACGCCTGATTTCTGTTTTCTTCATTCTATGTATAACCTCTCTGTTCATTGAGTTTTGAAAGCGCATTTCATATCCGGAATAGAAATACCCCTTCACTCATTTGGACAAAGGGGTGCGAAATGCACACCCAAAATCAGAGATTTTCATAAAATTTTTTGAAATTTTTTATTGCGGCAGCGATTGACTTGTCTACGGAGCTATAATTTATGCCCTCCTCTTTTGCAATTTTTCTTGAACTAATCCCAAGCAAGACGGATTTAAGAAGGCGCTCCCTTTGAACAGGTTGCAGCATACTTAACGCTTGCCTTACCTTAGAAAGTTCTAACTGCCGCAGCTTTTCTTTTTCTTCCTCGATCTGTTCCTCCTCCGCTTTATCAAACGGATCAATAAACGGTGCGATAGATTTCGGATGGAACTGCTCAAAAATATCATCTTCGTATCCGTACACATCTATTGTCCTTTTGCTGCGCTTTTCATATTTATCATTATTTCTATGTGATTCACTAATCACTTCCCCCTGAGCCATTGACAGAAGGATAAACGGCATATACCTGCTGATGACATCAGGGTACTTATCCCACAATGCTTCTTCGGACAGTTCCGTTACAATCGCCCATTTTTCCGTCCCAGTGAAACCACTATACTCATACCGAAGGTTAATGAGTTTACAATCCTGTGCAAATAATTCTTCCTGCTCGCTTACTGTAAGTTTTTTCATTTCCGTAATCTCCTTAAATTTGGAATTTTTGATATATAAGGTCACAATCAAAAACTCCGGAGATCACGGATACCTACATATAAACGCCTGCCATACTGCAATAGACATAAAGCTCCCTTTCCGCCTGACAAAAGCGAAAAGGGCTGCACAAAAAAGCAGCTATAACATTCACGCCCGAAGGCTGAAAGCTATAACTGCTTCTTCAAAACACATATTCAATTCGTTTTGCCTAAGCTGCTGTATTGCCGCCTAAAAGATATTCAACCAGCATTTAAAAATCAAGAAAAATTCTCAAAGCTTTAGGCATACTAATTGTAACAGATTTGCTTTTCCGTATCATCGGCAAAACTGTGCCAATTTTCTGCCATTTCGTTTTCAACCTCGTTCTGTAAACGAAAGCCGTTCTTCGGGCAGCATACACAGTGTAGCATACGCAAGGTCGGACATTCAGTAGGGATTTCGTCGGACTTTAGTCGGACAAGCCTTTATTTGAAAAAATCGGGAATATCGCCGCTTTCATCAGCTCCCTTCATATTAAAGATTCCTTTGAAGCACGGAATCGCATATCCCCACAGGGATACGCCGAGAAGCAAAATCGCTTCCCGTTTCCGGTCGTAAAAGGTACTGCGCTCCATATTCAAGAGATCGAGCAGTTCGCTCTCCGTATACCGAAATGCTGTCAGGTAGCTTTTCGATATGATTTCGTGGTACAGCCTGCCGTTGTTATGGTAGTCATATATTTTCGCCATAGCGGTATCAATCAGGTCAACCATCCACTTGTTCTCAAACAAAGCGCTGATACGGCTCTCAAACTCCTGCTTCTCGGTATCCGGCGCAAACAGCTCCAAATAGACAAGGGCGCTGTCCAGTTCTTCTCCGTAATATGCCAGCTCCTCATTCACACGGGCAGACTCGCTCAGCGTAATCCAGACCACATCACGGTATACGCCAAGAAGCAATTTTGTTTTCGAGAATATATCCGATTGATTCAAATTAAGCTGCTCATACATTTTCCGAATGCTTTTCGCAGCGAGTGTATCTTTCCGTCCCATCTGTTCGCCTCAATCCTTAAAACGGGTATCATTTGTTGGTAGATAAAAGTTCAAGCTAATTTGCTGAACTCCCTTGACAAAATACGCAAGTTAAGGTATTATGTATACGCAACTTACTTGCGTATTGACATTATACGAAATTTACTTGCGCTTGTCAATACAGATACGCAAGATATTTTCAAATCAGGTCGAATAATTTGGAGGTCAGATGAAATGAAATTCTGTGAAAAGGTAAAAGAAGCCCGCACGAAAGCAGGCTTAAAGCAAGATGAGTTTGCAAAAGCAATCGGCGTTTCTCTGCGGACAGTATCGAATTATGAGGCTGGCACCCGCTATCCGAAAAAAAGGGAAACCTATTATAAGATGGCGGAAGTCCTGAAGGTCGATGTCAACTATCTGCTTACAGATGATGAGGAATTTTTGCTGAACGCCGAATCTAAATATGGACGCAATGGCGCAAGACAGGCAAAGGAGCTTATGGCAGAAGTTACAGGACTTTTTGCAGGCGGCGAACTTGCAGATGAGGATTTGGACGAGATGATGAAAGGCATTCAGGAAGCGTACTGGATCGCCAAAGAGAAGAATAAAAAGTACACTCCCAAAAAATATAGAAAATAGCGCTTGATGTCCTCTTTTTCGGACAGTGCATTTGATAAGATATACTTACTGGCAGTAGAATGGGGGTGTTTGCTCTTGGATATTCAGACTTTGGAGATTGTCAGAAAGGCGAATCGGCTGACAAATGAGCTTGGCACAAACGATCCACATAAAATCGCACGAGAACTGGGGATAGAAGTTATCCCGTTATCGTTCAAGAAGCAGCGAGGGGCATACAAGGTTTTAATGCGTAACCGCTTTATCTTTATAAAAGACGATCTGCACCCTGTAATGGAGCGTATCGTAATGCTGCACGAGATCGGACACGACGCATTACATAGAGAAGAAGCGGTCAAGGCTGGCGGCTTCAAGGAATTTAACATTTTCGATATGCGGCAAAGCCGAATGGAATACGAGGCAAACATCTTTGCTTCCCAAATTTCCCTGCCCGATGATGAAATACTGGAATATATCGAAAATGGGTATGATATTCAGCAGATCGCACGGGCAATGCACTCAGATATAAACTTGGTCGCATTGAAAACGGACACGCTGATCGCACAGGGCTATCGTTTCCGTCATCAGGAATACCGCAATCAATTTTTGAAATAGATAACTGGAGGGTATAAAGATGTTGATGAATAATAACGAGTATCTTGATTTGGTGCAAACTATCAAACAGGAAATTCAGCAGGCGCAGTACAAAGCTACTTTAAGTGTAAATAAAGAGCTGATTATGCTGTATTACAATATCGGAAAAATCATAAACGAGCATAAATCTTGGGGCAATAAATTTATTGAAAATCTGGCGGCTGATATTAAGCTCTCGTTCCCGAACGCAAAGGGCTATTCTGTTCGCAACCTTAAATATATGTCAAAATTTGCAAGCACTTATCCTGATGAGCAATTTGTGCAGACGGTGTCTGCACAAATTCCGTGGTCACACAATGTTGCAATCTTGGATAAGGTTAAAGGAGAAAAGCAAAGAGAGTGGTATATACGAAAGACCGCAGAAAATGGCTGGTCGCATAATGTCTTGATTCATCAGATTGAAAGCGGCTTGTATGAACGGCAGGCTATTGCTGATAAAATTTCAAACTTTGAAAGCCGACTTGCTTCGCCGCAGAGTGAGCTTGCCGTACAAACAATGAAAGATCCATACATTTTTGATTTTATCCCTTTCAAGGAAGATATGGTAGAACGGGATATAGAGCAGGCTCTTGTTCAGGATGTAACGAAGCTGCTTTTAGAGTTGGGAACGGGATTTGCGTTTCTCGGCAATCAATATCATCTCAATGTCGGCGGCGATGATTTTTACATTGATCTTCTGTTCTACAACCTTAATCTTCGCTGCTATGTTGTGATTGAGCTGAAAACCGGAGAATTCAAGCCGGAATATGCTGGACAGCTTAACTTTTATCTCTCAGCCGTTGACGGGATTTTGAAAAAGGATAATGACAATCCTTCTATCGGTCTGTTGCTGTGCAAAAGCAAAAACGCATTAGTCGCTGAATATGCCTTAAAAGATATGTCAAAGCCAATCGGTGTCAGCGAATACAAAGTTACAAGTGAGCTTCCTGAAGCTTTGAGCAAACAGCTCCCGTCTGTGGAAGATATACAAAAGCATATCAAAAGAGACTAAAATATCGAAAAGCTGAAAGCCGCAGAGCTATATATCGAAGTCCTGCGGTTTTCATTCTTTTCACTACTCAATGTTATGCTAAAAAATGGGGAAATAAAATTGATAACGCTTTTATGCTCAATGCGACAATACGGAATGGCAAATTAAATGGCGAGTTAAATGGCGACAATGGCAAAGTAGATGGCGAATTAAATCCAGCTCTGCTTTATCTGAACAAGAGTGAATTAGCGGTTTATCGAACATTCCAAAGTATTAGGCATAGCACAAAGATTTAGCGGATTTGTTCTTGCTTTTGCAATCATTCCACAACCACCTGTAATGAGCCGCAAAAATCATTACCTTCTAAAGTAAGGTAGTTGTCGCCTTCATCAAGGGTAACGGAATATGTTCCGTTTTTACTTGTATCGGCAATCATTTTTTCTTCGCCCTTATCAAGCCAGTAAAGCTTCGCCGTGCCGGAATCAACCGTCAACTCGTAAGTTACATTAAGCTCACTTCCTTTATCCCGTTCTAACGCAGTACCTCCAAAGATGTATTCTTTATCATTGAAATCCTCATAATCTGCTGTATAGGAGCCGGTATAGGTATCTTCCCCTTTGGTCTTATCGCCCTGCAAATCTTTTTCGTCCGTAAGGGCATATTTGCTGAAATGCTGGAGCATATCATTAAAGCCGTTTATAACACTATCTTTCAGGTTGTCGCCGCTGCACCCTGTAACAGCAAAAGCCAAACATAAGGAAAGCAAAGCGGCAGTCAGAATTTTTATTTTTTTCATATCATCACCCGCCAATCCTCGTTACAATATTCATACCGATAATTGCGATTGCGCCAACCGCATAAATACTGTTAATCACGACACATACCTGCATAAGTTTGGATTTTACTTTTCCTTTGGTATAGCTGAGAATGGAAAAGATACCTGAAAAAATCATAAAGGCGGCGTAACTGTAAACCATAATCTCCGCTACCGGGGATTCCAGCGCCCAATCAAAGGTACGCAGTGGCAGGATCGTCCACGGGACAAAGAGCATAATGGTAGAAATCGCAGTTAAAATTTTGTTTTTCATTGTAGTTATCTCCTTTCAGATGCGCCGTATCGCATACAGGATACGACAAGTGCCAAAATAGTGATTCCGACTGCAACAGGCAGCCACGGAAGCCAAGCGATTTGTGTTTCATAAACACCTTCAGCAGCTCTCCCATACGCCACCATTATCAGATAGAACGGGTAGCTCATCGGGTAGGCAAACCAGATTTTTGTGTTTATCATAAGCACGGAAGGTACAATCGAAGCCAGACCGATACCGACCGAAAAAATGGGAGATTGAATTAAAGTGGAAACCGCAAGGTATACAGCAGCCATTGGAATTGCAGCGGCATAGATACTACATACATTTTTGCAGACATATAATGGCTCAAGGATAAAATTATAATCCTGCGTATGGGTAACGATTGCCGCACAGATATAGTACGCTCCTATGGACATAACCATCTGAAATGCCGCCAACAAAATCAGGACTGTGAATTTAGCAAGACATAGTTTCGTTGTGCTAATCGGCAGGGACAGCATTTTCAAAATCCCTTTATTGGAGCGTTCCGTTTGATTCAGCAGTACCGTACAGATGACCAGCGACGCCGGGATCATAAACCAAACCATACCCATAAAGCCCTGAATGAAAAAGTTGTTTTCCGGCGTAATCGGGATTCCTCTCAGGTCGAAGTTCATATCCGCATTGATAATGCTTGGAATCCACATCATAATGACAGGGATCAGCAAGATCAATAAGATTTTGGAGCGGCGGATTTTTTTGAGTTCCACTCCGACTAATGATAAGAAATTCATTCAAAACACCTCCTTACTTGCAGATAAAGGACTTCTGCAATACCGAACACGACCGTTTCAATCCCGCAAACAGCTAAAAATAAGGCTGTACGGCTATTTTCCACTGCCGCAGAGAGCATTTGATACGGGGAAGCAAACGGGAACAGGCTCAACACAATATTATCCTGCGGAAGAATGGAAAGCGTAAATACTAAAATCACGCCAATACCAAGGGATACCCACATATTCTTACAGGCAGACGCAATAACCAGCATAAGCATTACAGTCGGCAGCGTAACTATAATTTGGAAACCTGCGGTTTTCAATATTTCGGTCAGGTCAAACACATAACTTGGAAACCAATACTTTGCACAGCCGACTAAGACTGCCATTTCTATAACCACCATTGCGGATAATACCAAAGCGGCAATTAGAAATTTTCCAAAGAACATACTACCTTGACGAATGGGCAGCACCGACATTTTCTGCATACCGTTATCGGCATATTCCGTGTGGTACATCATACAAGCGCCGCAAATGGAAATGAGAATATTCAACATCGCCATCATCTGCCAGTTCGCAGACATCAGTATGTTAATCGGATTGCCTGCGAGTGCAGTCATTTCCTCTGCTTTTACCATCATATAGACAACCGGAAAAGCTGCTGCAAGAAAGCCACCTGCCAAAAAAGCAGGAAGATAGCCTGTGCGCTTCAGCTTTTTGGATTCTATTAAGAGACTCATACCGTACCTCCTCTCCTGCGATTATCTTCATCAATCATAGCAAGGAAAGTATCTTCCAGATTATCCGTTGGAAATCCGGCGGCACGAGCGCTTGTTTTCAATTCTTCCTTTGTTCCTTCAAACAGCAGATGACCGTGATTCAGAATACCAATATCGTCAGCCATAAGTTCTACTTCAGGAAGCAAGTGAGAAGAAACCAATACCGTGCAGTCATATTTCTGCGGCAGGGAACGAATCAGGGTGCGTATCTCGTGAATACCCACCGGATCGAGTCCATTGGTCGGCTCGTCGAGAATCAGGATCGGCGGTCTGCCGATCAAAGCGCCTGCCAAACCTAAACGCTGCTTCATACCAAGAGAATATTTCTTTGCCAGTCTTTTTCTAAATTCAGTTAAGCCGACAAGCTCCAGAGCGTCATCGACACTGCTTTTTGGAAGCCCAAGAATTTTCCGTATAATTTCAAGGTTTTCCTCTCCGCTCAGATTCCCGTAAAAGGCGGGTGCTTCTATAAATGAGCCAACTTCCTTCAAAATGGGAACTCGGTCTGAAGGGTATGTTTTTCCGTCAATATGAAAGCTTCCTTCTGTCGGCTGCGTCAAACCGAGAAACATTTTCATCGTTGTGGATTTTCCCGCTCCGTTCGGACCTAAAAATCCATAAACACTTCCTTTGCGAATATGGAGATTCAGATGGGATACTGCCGTGAAATCGCCGTAGGTTTTCGTCAGATTTTGAGTTTCGATTATATTCATATTGTGAAATCTCCTTTCCTTTGTTGTCTTTAGTATAAAGGCGCAACCTTGTGTCAACCTTCTCTCTATCTTACATTTACCTTACATTTGAACTGCACTGCGAAAATGCAGGAATGATATGCTATAATATAGAAAAAGGAGAATTGCATTATGGACTATGATTACTTAAAATACAAAAAAATCCTCATCGTAGATGATGAGGCTGATCTGCGTGAAATGGTAACATCTATTTTAGAGCAGGACGGTTTCAAAACAATCAAGACTGCTGGAACAGTAGCCGAAGCTCTGAAAATATGCAGGGATTGGGAGCCTGATCTTGCCATTCTCGATGTAATGCTGCCCGATGGGAACGGCTTTTCTCTGTTTGAACAAATGCGGACTTTTACCGAAGTCCCAGTTCTCTTTTTAACTGCCCGTGGAGAAGATGAGGACAAGCTGAAAGGATTGGGACTTGGTGCAGATGATTATATGGTAAAGCCGTTCCTGCCAAAAGAATTATCCCTGCGTATCGGAATCATTCTGCGGCGGTACTACAAAGGCGAAGATCCTATCGTCCAACTTGCCGGAAGCCAAATTGACTTTGACCGTGCCGAAGTGATAAAAGAAAATAAACATTTCCCGCTGACTGCAAAAGAACACGATATACTGCTGGCGCTCTACCGCAATGCGGGAAGAATTGTAACCATCGATCAGCTCTGCGAAGCTGCGTGGGGAGATAATCCATACGGATATGAAAACTCGCTGATGGCGCATATCCGCAGAATCCGAGAAAAAATTGAAGCTAACCCGTCAAAGCCGGTATCCCTCATTACGGTAAAAGGCTTAGGCTACAAGTTAGTATTAACGGGGAAATGATATGAAAGATATTACGAAACTCATTCGGCGGTTTGTAGGCATATTGCTGTTAAGCACAGTCTTGGTCATCGTCCTTAACATTATTATTCTTGCTGCTATTTCCGCAAGTCAAACGGCAAATGGCAGACCGTGGACGACTGCAAAAGAAACTGCTGAAGCTTTACAGAAAACAGAAACGGGATATATCTTATCCGGCGATATGACGGAGCGGTTAAGCGGGGAGAATGCGTGGGCAATCTATATAGATAATGACACATTAGAGGTAAAATGGCACACGGAAAATCTGCCGGATACCGTTCCTCTGCACTATACGATCTCCGACATTGCAAGTCTGACACGAGGATATATTGATGGATACCCGACCTATACGGGAGAATGCGAAAATGGATTGGTCGTTGTCGGCTATCCGAAAGACCGATATTGGAAACATATGTCTCCGAGTTGGGATTATGATTTCATCAAAAACGCCCCGTATACTGTCCTGATTGTAATCGGTGTGAATGTTTTTTTGATTTTCCTGATTTATATGATCGCCAATTCCAAGCTGCTGAAATCCGTTAAACCGATTACAAACGGCATACAGGCGCTACCTTCAGGTGAGCCTGTTTATGTCAAGGAAAAAGGACTTTTATCCGACCTTGCCGCTAAAATCAATCAAACATCGGATATTCTCCAAAAACAGAAGCGAAACCTGCAAAGAAAGGAAACAGCAAGAGCAAACTGGATTTCCGGAGTCTCTCACGATATTCGCACACCACTTTCTATGGTAATGGGATATGCCGGACAGATTGAGGACAATGAAAGCCTGCCGGAAAGCGAAAGGAAAAAGGCACGGATTATCCGTCAGCAAAGTACAAAAATGAAAAATCTCATCAATGACCTGAATCTTGCCTCGAAGTTAGAATATAATATGCAGCCGATCCATCCAGAGCCTGTCAATCTCGTAGCAATCGCAAGACAAAGCGTTGTTGACTTTATCAATTTAGATATGGAAGAAAAGTATCCGATAGAATGGAATACAGATGAAGCATTGACTGCCTGTGTCATAAATGGAGATAAAGAGTTGTTGCGGCGGGCAATCGGAAATCTGATTACAAATTCTCAAACGCACAATCCTGATGGCTGTACGATTTCAGTATGCGTCCGAAAAAGCGATACAGAATATAAAATCGTCGTAGAAGATAACGGCGTCGGCGTTACCGATGAAAAGTTAGAGAAACTCAGGACTACGCCCCACTATATGATGAGTGACAGCGGGACAACCGAGCCACGGCACGGCTTAGGGCTTTTGATTGTCGGACAGATCGTTTCCGCCCATAATGGTACAGTGTCTTTCGATCACGGCAAACAAGGTGGATTTGCCGTTACAATTTCTTTCCCTATTCCAAAGGATAGTCATACTCAATAAATGTTAAAAACCGTAGAGCTTCAATGAAAGCCCTACGGTTTTTTACTTCAGCAGATTGATTTCATCTTGCAAGTTCTTCAAAAATGTGCCTGCGTGAGCGCCGTCCATCTGCGTGTGATGGAACTGGAAAGAGAGAGACAGGTAATACCGAAGCCATTTCTTTTTGTATCTGCCCCAAATAATAAAGGGATTGTTGAAAATGCCGCTGTTCATACCAACAGCTCCGTCGATTTCCGTATCTATGATGGCGGAAGTGCCGATGACCATACTGTTTTCGGATAAGTCCCTGTCCTGACACCTTGCGGCGACCTGTGTCGTATATTTCAGATACTCCTCGTTGAATTGATTTAACTCGGCTTTATAGGAAAGGTCGCAGGAGCTGACTTCGCCCTCTTTGTTTTTCACGATGGTATTGACTGCTATGGTGTCATACTGTATGAGCTTATCGCCAACCGGAAGGATGTAAAATTCCTTTACCCCTGCGGCAGCTCTGCCGATACAGTAATCGAGCAACATATTAAATTTCAGATTTCTTTTCCTGCTGACCTTGATCAGATTGGTCACATCAAAGGTCTTGAAAAAAGTGACCATTGGATTGGGCGCTTTCATCCAAAGCGCATACGCCGCAGCCCTTGTCGTATTTTTGGGCTCGACTTCTTTTGGCATACTAACCTCCGATTACTCCGCTTTCCGGATCGGGTGGCGCACGACCGTTTTCAGTCTGCTCACATCACATTTTCTCGGATCGCTCAGATAGATTTCGTGATGGTATCTTGTATCCGTAATATCCAGTTCGTACCCATTTGCTTTCATATAGTCGTGCATTAAATCAACGGTGGCTGGCTCAGCGTCATACGAGCCGATGTGCATACACTGAACGCATAACCCCTCGTCATAGGGGAAAAACTCAACTTTAGAAAAATCCTGCTTTTTCTTTTTTGTTGCTTCCTGAACTGCCCACTCAAAATCTTCCTTCGTTACGAAATCTGGCAGTCGGATCATAGAGATAAAGTGCATATCTTCTTTTCTGGCGTAATCAAGTCCCTGTGTGTTTTCTTGCCACCAAAGCCCTTCAAGGGGCGGCACGACATACTCAAAGAAGCCCTCGATCTTATGAGTTCCCTTGTAGCTCATCTTTATGGTAAAGGCAATTCCATATAACAAGCCGATGGAGCTTTTATATTCCCCGTTTTCCTCATTGGGATTGCCTTTTCCCCGGACTGCGATGTAGTTCATTTTCGGAATCTCTATAATACCGGGCTTGTTCTTCGGCATATAAAATTCTTTATATTCTTTCTTGTAGTCAAAAGCCATTTCATTCGCTCCTTTTCAAGCTCGACAACTTAGGATTTATAGATATTTTCTTTTGATTTTTTTAGCTGCATTGATTGCTACCTTCTTTATCCAATTATTCTCAGAATTACAGTACATTTCAATATCTGATAATACTTCAGGATTTCCGCATTTTCCTAATGCCTGTAAAGCGTGACCTCTTACTTCTTCGTCATTTAAGAGACTGACCAAACAGTTTAATGATAAATCCGACTTATATTCTCCCAAAGAAAGCACTAACATTTGCCGTCCAGTACCATATTTTTTGCTTGATGACAACTCGATCAGCTCTTTTTCTATTGTCATACTGTGTATAATATTGATTGAATTTGCAATCGCCCAACGGTAATAATTATTCTTTGCACTTTTAAACTCTGTTAACAACTTCGGTATTGCTTCTGTAAATCCCTTTACCCCTAAACAACGTACAACAAATTCTTTATCTCTTTCATCAGATAAGTAGTCGAGCAATTCTAACAAATAAGGAATAAGTTTTCTATCTTTATGAGATATATTAAACAAATCATTGATATTGTTTATGGCATATCCATGCTGTTGCAGTTCATTCATTATTCTTAATTTAGTTTCTTCTGTCATTTCCTCATCACCACAAATTCCAATTTGATACTCTATGTATTCTATCCTTTCAAATTCTCCAAAGCCACCGGATTGTTTTCGAGGATCGCTCCAACAGTCGGGCAGTTTTCTAATTTCGGACAGTCGCCGCAAGTGGAAACGCCTTTATTTAACGCACACTTCCGAATCCCACACAGACTATCGCAAAATACCGTTTTCGCTCCGTTCATACGGCAGCCCTCGCAGTTAATATGTTCCGGCAGAATGGGGGCGTTGTTTAACTCTGCCCACAGTTTCGCCGTTTTCTCCCGCAAAACCTGATCGTCATTGATGGTTGCTGTGTATGCGTCGCATTTTTCGCAGTCCAATCCGCAGTATCCGATCATATCTTTCATAGGTTATACGCCTCCTGTCTTTTATTCTTCATCATCAATTTCACGCTCAAAGATCGAATACTTCCAGTCATCAGTTCCGGAAATCAAACGCCAGCCCTGTTTTCCATATTCATTGAGCTTCTCAATATACCGATCCAGCTTAATATGAACATTAAATGACGGCTCTGCGCTTAAATCAACTGTCATATACTCATACTTCTTCATAACAAACCGCCTTCCTATATATAAGTCTTTATGAAAAATTTTTCATTATATCCGCAACAAACTGTGTCTGCTGCTTTCTCAAATACGATTTCACAAAAGGCTTCAGCAGCCATTTCTTCGCTTTCACTTGTTCCGTAAAATCTATCTCTGTTTCATCGCCTTTGGCAGTGAAAATGCCAGTCCAATGACCTGTCATATTGCTGTTTTCCATATCAAATTCCCATCGTCTGTATGGCTTAACAAGCGTCACGGTAAAGGTCGTAGGGTAGCCGTTTTTGGTATATTCGATAAATTGCTTGTCGCTTATCGCTTCTGTTTTACTCAAGTCGCTTCTCCAAGCAGCGTAATTCTCCGTATTCAACACCAGCTCCCACACTTTTTGAAGTTCGCCGGGGATCAGCGCTTTTATATTTGAAACCGCCATTTTTGCTCTCTCCTTAAATCAGTCGTATTTCTCAATATGCACGGTGGCAATCGCCGACTGATTTGGCTCTCCGGTAACAAGGTCTTGCGGCGCAGGCACGAGCAGCATAAATCCGTCCTTGCCATATCTTAATTCATACCCTTGTGCATACGCTTCTTCCACAGAGATGTGCTGTACCTGTCCGATGACCATAGCCGTAATACCTGCACCGCTTAAATCCTGTATATCTTTCAGGGTACATTCCATCGTGAGAAACGCTTCATTGATTACAGGTGCGTGAATGGTTTTGGCGTTGGAAACAGTAAAGCCTCCTGCTGCAAATTCGTCATCGTCCCATTCATTCTGATGAATGGTATTTACCAACCTGTCATAACAGCTTATCGGGAGAAAATTAATGCAAAAGCATTTTTCTCTTTGGATATTGGCATAGGTGTGGGTATGCTGATACAGGTTGCCCATCACAGCGAAAAAAGCGGTCTTATCTCCGTGAAAGCAGCTCCACGAATGAAAGCACACATTCGGTTTCCCGTTCTCTTTCCAAGTCGTGACAGCAAAGAGAACGGTCGGTATTCCTGCTGTTACTTCAAAGTGAGAGAACAGCTCAAATTCTTCCGGATAGGCTGGCTTAAAATACTGGGGAAAATCCTTTTCAATCTCGATCTTCATCATTATGCCTTTCTCTAACCTGAGTAGATTACGACTCATTTGGGATAAAGTATAAGGAATAGCCATCTATATTGATTGGTAGTGTTGGAATCTCTGAGCCATCATAGTATTCCGTAGGAGCTACGGTAGCATAGCCGGTCACTCCATCAATGATAATCTCATAGTCCGTTCCCTTCGGCGTTTTCTGCATTACCTCATAAGTGCCGTTATATGTCTTGCCGTTTGTGGTATCCGTTATCGTGATTTCTCCATCTTTAGCAGTCAAAGTCATATCCACGATTTCAGCGTCAGGATACAGCTCGTCAGCTTCTCCTACGGCAACCACGAGTTCATCCTGATATTGGGCAGCTTCCGTATCATTGCTCATAACCGTTCTCATTTTCCACTCATAATCTTCCATCTTCACGACATCAGCATTGCAAGCAGAGAGAGCGAATACGATGAATGACATCAAAAACACAGATAAAATCTTTTTCATTTCATACCGCCTCCATTTACCGTCACAGCTTCTCTACATCTTCCACATAGATGGAGACTTCGCCGCACTTGGGACAGATTGCTACCTTCGGCTTGCCGATTCTGCCGCCGAACAGCTTATTTTCGTCCGATGACATTACAATTCCGTATCCTGCGCCTTCTACCTTGATGGCGCAGTTTTCTTTCATTTCCGTTCCACATCTGAGACACTTTCTCATAAATAAATCCTCCGTTTCTTTTTATGGATTTCCGGCGGTAAAACCGCCCCGTTATGTTCTCAGCCTAAAGGTTTTCGGCGCAAAGCGGTATACCAAAATGCTGGCGACAATACTGTAAAGCACACAGAAAACAATCGTCATTATTCCAAATATCATAATCGGCATACGCAGCCGCATAAGAGCAAAACAGACGACATAGGTTACTGACAAAACAATCCGATATGTGCCGCTTTTCAGCTCCGTCCCTGCATTGTAAGGCTGGAGCAGATAGTAAATCGTCAGGTAATGAATCGAGAAAAACAGGCTCATACACAGGATGGAAACAACCAGCACTACATAGTTCAGCGGATTGTCCGTCCCTCCGGTGGCAAACAGGATCAGCGCCAGTCCGATACCGATCACGAGCGCCGGAACAGCGTTGATTTTCATAATCTCACGCAGGCGAATCTGAAACAGCCGCAGGATAAAGCTTGGCTGCTTATAAAACGAATAGGTCAGCAGGCTGTGATCGCAGTTCATAAAAAGCGCCTGTGTAAAGTTCGTGCCACGGTTGATAGCGTACATTATAAATACAAAGTACGGAAGCCAAGTCATCACGATTTCGTTAATGACGGTTTTTTCTTCGGGCAGCAGATAGACGCCTGCCAGCACGGCGGCGACAAGGAAAGCGCACACATAGGAAATCTTCTTTGTCGAGTTCCAGAGTATCTTTTTATGCCTTTTGATAAACAGCTCATTCAGATACTCGAAGCCCTTGCGGTTGCTGCTAATGGAAGTATCTGCGGATATTTTCTTTTCATTTGCCTGTTTGATAAGCTTTGTCTGTGCCGTGCTGTCCATCTGATTGGTCAATCCGGCTAATAATTCCTTGTTGATTGCGTAATAATCACGGAAGGTAGTGAGCCTTGTGATACTTGCCATACCAAGGGGAATACACGCTAAAAATATAACCATTGGTACGACCGCAGGCAAAGCAAAACCAAAGGCGGGCGGAGCATAGGCTGCGGCTAAAAGCAGGGCGATACAGCACCACACATATTTGGACAGCTTATTTTCGTTGTAGCCAAATCCCCTTTTCTCATAATCCCACAGGGTAACAGCCGCCGCAAACAGCTTCATACCCGCTATGCAAAGGGGCAGGAGCAGACAAAACCACAAAGGTACGCCTCTGTCCATACCGAACAGAATCGTAAAGGGCAAAAAGCCCACAACGACCTTCAGGATGGAGTAGAAATAGTTTACAAGCGTATATTCTCGTGCGTCCATTTTCATCAGGATCATCGCATAATATTTATCCTTTGTCGGATTGAAAAGGTGTGTGTTTACAAAGCTGCCGATTACCGTGAGAATCAGCAGGATATGCAGGAACACCTCATTCTCCGGCAGTCCGTTATAAAGGATACCGATACCGCATACCATCGTGATAAAGTAAAGGAACTTGCCGAGGAATACAGAAACGATTTCCCACAGCACGGACAAAATGTTTGCAAAGATTTTCAGCCCCTTTACCTGATACAGCGTTGCCGGAAGCAGCCGCTTTACGAGCGGTATCTGCTTTAAGGAAAACAGGACACCGTTGACACGGTATGTATTTTTCAGGGAAAAAGATATTTTAAGCGTCTTATTCATTTCCTTCCTCCCTGAGTGCCGCAATGATTTTATCCTTAAATTCCCTGCTGTCCAGATCGGTTTTCTCCACGACCTCCAGTTCGCCGTGATTAAGCAGCACAATCTCATCGCAGAGGTCAAGCGCCAAATCCATAATATGAGTAGAGAAAATGGTAATGCGGTCTTGTTTCAGTGAACGGAGCAGTTGTTTCATTTCTTCCGCCACAACCACATCAAGGGATGTCAAAGGCTCGTCGAGCAGCAGGATATTCGGCTGAGCGATGATATTGATGAGCATTTGCATTTTGTTTTTCATACCGTGGGAGTAGTCCTTGAGCAGTTTATCCCTGTCCTCCGGCTCAATACTCATATAATCGAAATACTCGTCAATGCTTTTCGGATTTTTGATAGACTTCTCGTTGATGTCCATAAAGAATTTCAAAAACTCCCTGCCTGTAAGAAACTCCGGCACGGTCGGGGTAGAGAGTACATATCCGATGTCCTCTGCGGACACCTCACGGCGGACGCCGTTTTCATCTTCTATATAGAAATTGCCGCTGTCCGCCTTCAAATCCCTGTTCAAACAGTTAAACAGCGTTGTTTTTCCAGCGCCGTTTCTGCCGAGCAGCCCATAAATTTTCCCTTCATCAAAAGTAAAATCAATATCTCTGAGAACTTCCTTTTTCTCAAAGCTCTTTGACAAGTGTTCAATCACAAATTTCATAATATCCTCCGTCACATCTTATGCTGGTAATATGCCATCAAAATAAAGTCAAGGATTGTTTTCAGCAGGAAAGCGCCTACAAGAGTAAGAACAGTCCATATGGGTGCGTCGAAAAAAATACATACCCAAGCACCTGCCATCAGCAGCCAGTGCAGTATCTCTCCGGATATTGCCTGCGCTTTGCTGCGAATGAGCTGATTGCGCTCATCTTTTTCTTCAATCTCATTGATTTTCATCAAATCGGGATTTTTTGCGCCCCACAGAGCGACGCACCATTTCGCAATCCCATAGCCGAACAATCCGGCACCTATGCCGATCATTGCGCCGCTTTGCGAATCGCTCAAACAGTCCTGTAAAAGAAACCTTGCGCTCAGAGCCAAAGCAATGCCGACTATGCCGATTACAAGATATATTCCGGTTTTCTTCTTCATTGCTTTCCCTCCTCGTAAATGAAAATATCTTCAATGCTCATATTAAAATACCGTGCAAGCTTAAACGCCAATGTAATTGAAGGATTGTATCGTCCGTTTTCCAACGAGCCGATGGTCTGCCGGGATACTTCCAGTGCGGCAGCCAGTTCTTCCTGCTTGATTCCCCGTTCTTTCCGAATTTCCTCTAAACGGTTTTTCACGGTGCGCCTCCTTTCTATGGAAAGCCAGCTTTCCATATCTCTATTATAGCAAAAGGGGCGCAAATGTCAAGTACACTTTCCATTCAGAGATGAACTTTTTTCATTCCTCCCATTTTCACATCTATTGAGCAGCTAAATTTATCACTTGCACATTGCTTTGCCGAGCATAATTTACCGTATACGCAGTCCCGCCTTTCTCCTGTGTTAAATAGGCTATGCAGACGCTGCTGCCATTTACCAAATGGCGGTTTCTTTTGAACATACAGCCCTGAAAATAGTCGTGAGAAGTATATACCACCTTGTCCGCTTGACTTTTGATCTCCTCATAAACCGCTATATCATCTTTGCTCCAGCCTTTCGTTTGCGTGATACACGGCAGAACTAAAATCAGCTTGATATGCGGATACTGCTTTTTCAAAGATAATACGCATTGTGCAGCCAGCGTGTCAAAGCCCAATGCTCCGCCTGCGCCAAAGTACATATATCCTTCTTCTATCAGTCGAAGCAAGGTGTTTTTTAACCGCTGAGAGAGTTCCGGTATGCTCTCCGGCGGTATTTTTCTATGTCCGGTAAAGCAAGCCGTTTTTCCCCTCATTAAAGTTCACCAGCCAGTTCAAAGCCTAAAAGCACAAAAAATCTAATTATAATACTCATAGTATATCAAAGTCAACAATAAATATCAATAGTCTGTGGAACTACGGAAACAATATTTATAGACTATGAATGGAGGCTGGAACTATGAGTGAAATTGCAAAAACAATCGGACAGCGTGTCCGCAATTATAGAATTGAAAAGGGATTGAGCCAAGAGAAGCTTGCTGAGTTATCCGGTTGCCACCCTACTTATATCGGGCAAGTGGAACGAGGGGAAAAGAACGCTACTCTTGAAAGTATTGAAAAGATTGCTTCAGCTATGAATATCTCGCTTGCTCAGCTTTTTGAGAAGATAGGCGAAAGCAGCACCGACAGCTATCCTATGAAATGTTACGAGCTGGTCGCAGCAAAAAGTAAATCCGAGCAAGAACATTTATATAAGATGTTAGTTGAAATGGATAAATATAAAAATCAATAAAAGCGGGAAAAAATACGGTGTTACCCCAAATGGGTAGCACCGTATTTTTGTTTCATCATAAACTATTTCCATAATCAAAATATTCTAAAAACTACAATTTTTTATGTATTGGAATTTATACCGTTTTTTACGGAAACCCCATAACGGAGCGTTTTGTAAATCGTCACACCAATCTCAAACAGAGTAATAACAACAATAAACGCAAGCAGTCCATTGGATACCATATCAGCGTTCCAGTAAGTGAAAAAGTTTGCGCTTGAATCTGCATTAGCACCCAACGCCTGTTCAATCTCAAGTACAAAATTCGGATTCCAGATAGGTAAAACTTTCAGCACAATGGCGCTTAACACAATCTGAATTACCCCACACAAAATATTGCTGATCATTACCAGCTTACAATAAACGCCGATGATCAGACGCAAAATCTCATCTATAAGACCAATCAGCAGACTGATTACAAAGACAGGCAGAACAATTCCCCATTGTTCCAAATTGAAAACGGGTACGGTTGTTATGGCTTCGCCTTCCGTAAAAATCGCAGCAAAGAAATGAGGGGCAAAAATTAGCAATACACTGAAAATAACGATAAACACAATGCCCACAATACTATCTCCACGACTTATAATTGCTTTTTTATCCGGTACAGGCTCCAAAATCTTTGGCGTCCATCTGGAGGATGGCGTTTTTCGTTCTTCAGATAGGCTTTCTACTGACCATTTCTCTGCCTTCTTCATTTCGATCTGAATCTTTTTCCGCTCCATAATGGCGAAAGTCAAGGTTACTGCACCGAAAGCGGATATGCAGGACAGCATAGCGTCGGTAATTCCAACGATCAATCCGTCCACAATAGCTCGAATAATAACAGAGGCGGCGTTCTGCGAAGTGATTGCGGGCATTTCTCCTATCGCATTTATCAGCGAAATAATCAAAATTGGTACGGCAGCGCATATTAAGACAACTTTTACAAACCACAAATAAGTGTCAAAATATTCAGGTCCAATCAAATACTTCTGCTCGTTTTGATATTGCTTTGCAAATTCAGCCGGATCGCCAAGTTCAGTCAGCACTTCTTCCATAGAGCCTCTATCCGCATACATATCACTGATCAGTTCTTCCAACTCCATACGAACTTCCTCTCGTTGTGCTTTGGGAAGCCGATGAATCACTTGATAAATATATCGATCCATATAATCTTTCTCATTCGGTGTCATTCTTCTTCCTCCTCTAATAACCTTTCGATTCCGGCAGACAGATTATTCCAATATATTTTCATCTGTTCATAGACCTGTGTTCCATACTCTGTTCGTTGATAATACTTTCTTGGCTTTGTGCCACTGGTTTCCCACTTGCTTTCTAAAAGTTGCTGACTCTCCAGACGCCGAAGTAGAGGATAAAGGGTATTGGGATCAATGGCAACGCCTTTTTCTTCCAAGCTCTGCACCAAAGCATAACCGTATTTCGGCTCATTCATCTGACTGAGTACACTAATTGTCAATGTCCCTCTGCGAAGTTCCAGAAGCAAAGTAGATAATAAATCTTTTTCTTCTCCCATCAGCGTTACCTCCTGATGTCATTATACTGTATGTCATACTGTATTGTCAATATAAAAATGAAGCGTAATCGAAAATATATGTTCATTTCAGATTCAGTTCATTTGTATGTAATCAAGCCGCCTGCATTTAAGCAAGCGGCTCGTTTTTACCTTCCGATCAATAGGCAGGCGCACCGTAGCCGAGTATCTCATAATACCCAACCGGATAGCTGTTCTGACGAACAGAATCCCCGGAGTTGCCCTCGACCGTGTAAACTCTGCCGTTTTCCACCTTTTGGACGATACCCGTATGGTCGGATAATCCGTCCTGACCGCTTTCGTCCGCCCAATCGAAGAAGATAATCATTCCGGGTGTAGGCTCTGCGCTGTTATCCAGCCATTGCCCTCTGTCCTTAAACCATTGTACGCCGTTGACGCAGCCTGCGTATTTCGGAATCACGCCAGCGTCAATATACCCGCACTCGTTGGCGCACCACGAAACGAAGCAAGCGCACCACTCGACACGGGAATTAAAACCGTACCAAGACCAGTATGGCTCTCCGCCCATATTTCCAATCTGAGAGAGGGCGACAGTTACAATCTGATCGTCCGTTCCCATAATCCCGTAAAGCACCTGCGACCACAGCGAATTGTTTTCATCGGCAAGCAGCTCTGCGAGATATTCTTTCTGTTCCTCGTTAAATCCATACTGCGCCGCCATCTCATCGGCGGTTTTATGGCTGACCGTGATATACAGATAGGTTTGCGTGACCGTGCTTTCCGTCTCCACGATATTTCCGTGACCGTCATCGGTTTCAGTAATGACCGTCTCCGTTTTGGTGTCGGTGCTGGAGCTTATTTCGTTCATCTCCCAAAAGATGTCCGTGAGAAGCTGCTTTTTCGATTCGTCCATCGTCGCAACCTCTTGGGGATTATCCGGATCGGTGTTGACTTTGACGGAATACACCGCAAGCACCTCTTTCCAAACGGCACGGCTGCCGTTCATTTCAAGGACATCATAAGATACCGAGTTTTTTTCGTCCTGCAATTTGGTATCGTATTCGGTATTGATTTCCTGCACAACGGTCTGCATACTCATACCCGTGCCGGAATCCTCGCCTGAGAAAAAGATACCGAACACCGAGCCGAGAAGCATACCAATCAGGCAAATCACGATAATGACCAAAACCGCTATCCAGCCGCCTGCGGCGATTGCAGCAATCAATGCCTTTGTTCCGGCGATAATCGCCTTGACCGCAAGCGCTATCGCTCTTGCGATTGCTTTCGCCGTGACAACGGCGGCACGAGCCGCTGCCCGTGCCGCCTGAACTGCCCTTTGAGAAGCCTTGACCGTAGCCTGCGCCGTTTTCTGCGCCGCCTTTGCGGTACGCTGCGCTGTCTTGACGGTCGTTTTAGCGGTGCGCTCTGCGGTTTTTACCGTTTTCTGCGCTGTTTTCGCCGAGCCTTTCCCAACCGTCTTAATCGTCTTTTTCCCTGCGGAACGGGCAGACTCTTTTACTGCTTTCTTCGGCTGTTCCACCGCCTTGATACCCTGACCGACGCCTTTTCGTGGAGCTGCCGCCTGCGCCTGTTTTTGAAGTGACTGCGCCGCCCGCTTTTCCTTGAATTTCTGAATACCGTCCTTTGCCTTGACGATATTCTGCTTTGTTGCCTGAACGCCCTTGCGCCCCTGCTTGTCAAATTGGTGTACGGCTTCGTGGGAAACTCGGTCGATACCGCTTTCCAAACGGTTGGAAGCGTATTCCTCCGCACTGCTTTCAGGGACATCAACGGAGTGTTCCGCTTTTTCTTTAGTCTGGATAAAGGTGGATTTCATACGCTCGGCGGCAACCGCCGATTTGTCAATCGTTTTGATCGTGCCTTTCGCTATATCCCTTGTCTTAATATCCGGCATAGAAAACCTCCTTTCCAAGCGCCCGTGGACGCTTTGAAGTAAAAAAAGAGGGGGCAAGGTATCAACACCTTGCCCCTCAAAGTACGAGGGCTGAAAAGCCGCTTAAATCAAGGACTTTTTACCCTCTATTTTTCGATTCTGTGCGCTTTTTCCTTGCGTACTCTGCCTGCTGCCTTTTGTATGCGATACCGGCGCATTTCTCACAATACTTTTTCCTGTTGCCACGCTTGATAATCGGAGCGCCGCAGGAAACGCACCTGTCAGGGTGCGTTCCAAGTATCTCCGCTTCCAGCGCCGGATCTGCCGGAAGCACGGCATTGCGGAAATACCTGCACAAGAGCGAGTAGGATATACTCTGTACGCAGACGCAGCCTTCCCCCTCATCAAGAAGCAGGCAGTTTCCGTCATCATAATTGGCGCACAGTTTTTTAATCAGGGCATTAGCTCGGTATCTCTGCCGCCCCGTCATTTGCGGGAGCATTTGCACCACTGCTTTCTGTCACTTTTTTCGCCACAACGACAATCCTTCCGTTCGTGCGGGAGTATTCACAGGTGGAAAGCGTGATCAGCTTGTCGCCGTACTCCGCCGAAACGCCCGTGTCGTAAAGGGAAAGCCCCTTACATTTTTCAATATAAGCGTCAAACTCCTCCGGCGACTGAGCGTCCGTAAAGCGGTAATATTTGAAGGCTTCAGGGCTGTCGGTGTAGACAACGGTTTTGAAAACCGCAAGGATTTCATACTCATTTTTCTCTGTCAGGGTGTTAAAGGCAATCGTTTTATGTCCCCGCCAGAAATCCTCGTCCTTGAATTTTTCAAAGTCGGCGAACATCGAGCCGTTGTTCATATGATGACCGTAGATCACTAAATTGTCCGAAGGCTTTAGGACATCACAATCCTCCTGCACATACGGGCAGCCGTAAGAACTGTATTCTTTATCAAATCCACGCTTTAGATAGTAGTTCGGGTTATCCACCGTCTGCATAACGGGATAATTGATGTTCGTATCCTCCACGCAAATCCAACCGACCAAATCATTGTTTTGACGGTACAACTCGGTAAGCTCCGGCAGTATCGTCTTATCTTCCGAATAGATGATCGGCTCGGCAGGCTCGGTTTCGCTGTCCTCTACGAGCTGTACGAGGGAATCGTACATCTGTTCCTGATGTTCCGCCTCCCTGTAATGGTCAATAATGAAATAACTGCTGACGCCGAGCAGGACGGTAAACGCCGTCATCAACGCAATACAAATCTTTTTTCTCATTGCCATATCCTTTCTGAAACAAGGGGCGGGAGCTTATGCGCTCTCGCCCGGTTTGGTTGTCATCAGCTTATACAGCTTCGTATTTTTCGGGAATTTATTTGCGAACGGCACAAGGGAACTGCCCACCTTGATAAGCCCGTGTCCGGCTTCCACATTCGTAATATACGACATCTGAAGGTCGGAGATATTTAAGAGCTTCGCCAGCTCCAGCCTGTCCGTGGAAGCCTGATTGAGCATAATGATAAACTCAGAGTTTGCGAGCATTGTCCTTGCCGTATGGCTCTGCAAAAGGTCGTCCACATTCTGCGTAATACCCGTCGCATAAGCACCGTATTTACGCACACGCTTCCAAAGGGTAAAAAGGAAGTTAGCGGAATACTCGTGCTGGAACAGCAGATAAATCTCATCAATAAAGATGAAGGTATTTCTGCCTTTCGCCCTGTTCTGCGTAATGCGGTTTAAGATAGAGTCGAGAACGACCAGCATACCGATAGGCATAAGCTGTTTGCCGAGGTCTAAAATGTCATAGCAGATCAGACGGTTATTGGTATCCACATTCGTATGCTTCGCAAAGGTGTTCAAGCTGCCGCTTGTAAACAGCTCGATGGCAAGGGCGATTTCCTTCGCCTCCGGCTCGTCCTGTTTCAGAAGCTCCGCCCTGAAATCCTGCAAGGTCGGCACTTCGCCCTGATAGTTATTCTGCTGATAGGTGCGGTACACGCTGGCGGTGCAGCGGTCGATAATGGACTTCTGCTTTGCGCCGAGGTTGCTGCCGCCGATGAGCTGCTCGCACAGGGACATAATAAACTCCGACTTCAAAATAACCGGATTCGCCCCGTCGCCGTACTCCTTCGTCATATCCATAGCGTTGATGTGATTTTGCGAAGTGGCGGAAATATGGATTACCTCGCCGCCGAGCGCCTTAACAAGCTGTGAATATTCTCGCTCCGGATCAATGATGATAACATCTGATTCCGAAGAAAGGATTACATTCTCGATTTCTCCCTTTGCAGCAAAGGACTTGCCGCCGCCGGATACGCCGAGGATAAAGGAATTACCGTTCAAAAGCTGTTTGCGGTCGGCAATAATCATATTCTTGCTGATAACATTCTGCCCGTAGTAGATACCGTTCTCGTGAAAAATATCCTGCACCCGAAACGGGATAAACACGGCGAGACTTTCGGTTGTGAGGGTACGGAAGGTATCAATCTTCCGCACGCCAAACGGCATAACCGTATTCAGCCCGTCCACCTGCTGGAATTTCAACACGCCGAACTGACAAAGGTGCTTTCTCGCCGTGGTAAGCAGCGCTTCCGTGTCGTTATCAAGCTGTTCTTTGGAATCCGCCGTATGCACAAAGGTAATCACGGCGAACATCATTCTCTGATCTCTCGTCGTTAAATCATCGAGAAATTCCTTCATTTCCTTTTTCTGCTGTTCCATATCATAGGGAACGGTCGCCGAAAAGTTATTATTGGAGTTCTGCCGCCTCTGCCAGTTGGTAATATTCGTTTCCACACCAAGCAGACGATTTTCCGCTTCCCGTACCGCTTCATCAGTCGGCACGGGTACAACATCAATCGACATCATCAGATTGCGGTTGAGATCGGTCAGCTCCGCCACCATACTGTCCTTGATATAGGATGCGTACTCACGCAAAAAAAGGACTCTCCCATAACGGTCGCCCATTTTGAAGTAGTCCTTTTCAAATTCCATTGAATCAGGGCAGATATAGTCCTTGAAGCTGTGTCCCTTTTTGCGGGTTTCCTTTATATCAAAGTGGAAAGAGGATTCCTCGCCCACACGGTAAAAGTCGTGGAAGATACGCAGCCTTTCATCGGTTTCCAGCTCCACGCACTGGCTGCCGAGCCTGCCGAAGTGAGCGATCAAGTCAGCGCCCACACGGGCAAAATAATTCCTTGCGTCCTCAATATTCTTCTTGTTGACGGAAATCGTCATATACTTATCCTGCACGATGGCGTTTGCGCCTGTCGCTTTCTCCAAAAGGATTTTATTATACTCCTCACGGTATTCATCAAGGCTGTCGCCTTTCATCGGGATAAGAATGTTGTTCTCAAAGTCCAGCCGATTTAAACGGCGGTTGTTGATTGTGATTTTTGTCGTTGCTCCGGAGTCGAGGGAATTGAGCAGCTCCGAGTATTCAAGGAACATCGCTTCCTTGTCCTCACGGCTGGCAACGGCATAGTTAATATCGGAAAATTTATAGGTCTTGGAAAACTTGTCTTTTCCAGTCTGAAAGATACCGTCGTCATAAATGGCGGTAATGGGGATCACATCCTGAACGCCCTTCGGCACAACAAACTTTTCTTTTTCCTGTTTGCGGAGATTGGTAAGTGTTTTAATCATTCGATTTCATAGCCTCCTTTGCTTTTGCTTCGATACTCGGCTTGAACAGCTCGTAGTAGGTATTCGTTGAACGGAAAGTGAGCTTTTTCGGCATTAAGAACTCCGATTTAATCCACGCATAAATGAATTTCTCTGCGGTCATTCCGTTATATTTAACAAAACCAAGAGCCGCAAAGGGGGCGGCTCCCAAAATGCACATCCACGATACGGTTTCCGTGCCGACATAGGGCTTGAGCAGGAAATAGATACCTACCGCCACTACGCAGGCACAGGCAGAAAAAATGAACTGCCGCAGTGACAGTCCAAAAAACATCGCTTCTGTGTAATTCCTGATTTCTCTGTTGATTTTGACTTCCATTTAGGAACTCCTTTCTTTTCGTTTTTTTGCCTGCCGGATTTCATCGGCGCAGACGCACTCGTCCGCAAGACAGATAACTTTGCCTTTTCGCCGCCCTCCGTAATACAGGCAGTATCTGCAATCGCAGTCCTCAAGGGTGTAGCCCTTGAATTTGTTGTATATTCGTTTCATTCTGTTCTCCTTACAGTCCCATCATCTCACGGATAATCCGGTCACTCATTCGCACTGCACCGACCAAGACAAGCATATTAAAGAGCAGCTCGCCAATATATGACCAAACCTGCGTGACTGCCGCCGCATTGGGATCGACCACAGGCGGGGAAGAAGCGAACAGGGAGAAGATAATGCAGGCTAAAACGATCACTGCACCTTCAAGACACACGGCGCAGTAGCTTTTGATAAACGATTTACCTACATTCTGACTCGGCTCTCCCGCAAAAGTAGAAAGCGGAATCGGGGCAAGCGCCGTATACATATATAACTTAAAAAATCTCCCGTACACCGTCATAATGAGCAGGAATGACATAACCGTAATGAACAAGCCGCCAATGAGCGTAACCGCCCAAAGCGGAATTGACTCGAAAAAGCCGCAGCTTTCTATGGTGTCAATCATTTCCTGCGGCAGAGTGGTCTGCTGTGCGGAAGTAAAGCCTGCGGCGGTCATAATCGTGCCGATTGTACCCTGTACGATATTGAACAGGGCAAGCATTAGCTCCATACCGTAAGTGATACCCGCCTTTGCAAGCGCAAATCGGATAAAGAGCTTGACAGCGTGTTCCGGTTTCTTGACATCGCTGAAGCTGCCGCAGGTGCGTACCATACCAACCACAAAAAACAGCACCAAAAGCGCAAGCCCTATCGCCTGCACTGCGCCGTTGATATTGACAATGACCGCCCATATCCCGCCGCCTTTGAAGTTCTGCGGCGTAGTCGTAATAAGCTGCCATATCTCAGCGAGTTTTTCATTCCAAGTTTCGAGGGCGTTCTGGAGATTCTGAACTACCCAGTTATCACTCAATTTCGTAGCACCTCCTTAAAAAGAAAAATGGGGCGTTCCTGAAAAACAATCCAGAAACGCCCCTGAGCGTCGTTTGCGTAAGGGTTAGCCCGTAATCAGAGTGAGGATTTCTTTCGCAAAAACGATAATGATACCGCCCGCCAGCGTCAGAAATCCGTTCGCACGCTGCGAGGGATCGTGGGATTTCAGGGAAAGTCCTACCTGAACGATACCAAAACCGAGCAGGATCAGACCAATCGCACGGATAAAGCCGAAGATGAAATCGGACAGGTTGTTGACAACGGTAAGCGGATCGCCTGCGGCGAAAGCCGTTGTAGACATTGCAAAAATAGCAGTCAGGCTTAAAACCGCCGCACAGTAATAGCGAAAGCCTTTCTTTACCTTTCCGGTCATCGGCAGTTTGCGGGTTTCTTTCTTCTGAGTCTTATGAAAAATATTCATTCTGTTTTCCTCCAATCAATTTGTTAAGTTTTCAAAGTCCTCATCGGACAACAGCTCGTAAGTCGTTTCCGAAAGCTCCATTTCGGGAACGCTGTCGAGATCAACATATAGAGTTTCAATCGTCGCCACATTTTTTGTGACTTCGCCGTGCTGATACACGCCACCTTTCCCGTCTGCGGTATATGCCACATTCGGGTGTTTCAAAATGTCGTACTTCAAATCCATTACCGGAAGCTCGCCACGGATAAACAAAATAGCGTAGCGGTTGTCAAGCATTCTCACTTCATCAGGGGTAAGCAGCTCACGACCGGAAATCTGATAATTGGTCGAGTAGTTTCCGCTCCGCCCCTCGCTTTTCCCGTAGGTGTTCGTATCAATCGTTTCCTTGCCTAAAAGCTCGGACACATACTTGTGCGTACTCTGCTCATTGCCGCCGAGATAGAGAAATTCATCGCAGTTGCCTACGATGGATTCCCATTGCTTTTCAAAAAGGGCTTTGAGCTGTGCCAGATTTTGCAGGATAATAGATACCGACACGCCTCTTGAACGCATAACAGATAGTATCTTGTCAAAATCGTCGGGCAGCGAAACATTCGCAAATTCGTCCATCAAAAAATGGACGGGTATCGGCAGGCTGCCGCCGTGGATATGGTCGGCGGAGTAAAAAAGCTGCTGGAAAAGCTGTGTATAAAGGATACTGACGAGGAAATTAAAGCTCGAATCATTATCCGGTATCAGCGCAAACAGCGCCGTTTTCTTCTCGCCCATTGAAGCAAGGTCAAGCTCATCGGCGGAAGTCAGCGCCGCTAAGCTTTCAAGATTGAATTTCTCCAATCTTGCGGCAAGGGTAATTTGAATGGATTTGAGCGTCTTTGCCGAACCGGAATGGTAGGAACGATAGTATTTCAGGGCAATATGGTCGGGATTATCCATTTCCAAATCGGCAAACAGGTTGTCGAGGGGAGAAGGGCGGTTGTCCTCCTCGTCCTCAATCGCCGCCGCCCTGAGCATTTCCATTACCATAGCAAAATTCTGTTCCTCCTCCGGCGCTTCGTAGTGCAGATAAAAAACAAGGGCGAGTAAAAGCATACTCGCCGCAGTATCCCAAAAAGGATCGTTGGATTGAGAGCCTTTCGGGGTGGTACTCTTAAAAAGGTTGGTCACAAGGCGCTGTATATCGTTGTCGTTCCTGAGATAGACAAACGGGTTGTAACAATGGCTTTTCTCCATTGAAATCAAGTCCAGCACCTTGATCTCATAGCCTGCTTTTTCAAGCAGATTGCCGACATCACGCAGAATTTCCCCTTTTGGATCTAAAATTACCTGAGAAGAATTGCTTGTCTGCATTAAGTTCGGCTTACAATAGAATCTCGTCTTGCCTGCGCCGGAGCCGCCGCACACCAGAGTATTGAGATTGCGGCGGTGCTTTTTCGCATTGAGTCCGATCCGGACATTCTGCGTCATCAGCTTATTTTCCGAGGGCGGGCTTTGACGGTACTTTTTGTCAATGGCTTTTGCGCTGCCCCACTTCGCAGAGCCGTGTTCCTCACGCCTTCGGTAATTCCTCCGTGTAGACAGATAAATCCCAATCCCCATTCCGTAGAGCAAAAGCAAAACGAGGACAGTTTTTAAGCTGTCCCCGCAAAGCTCGATATGGAACGGATCATTGAACACCGTCAAAAGGCTCGGCAGTATATCCGGCAGACCGCCCTTGACGGACGGCGCTATCAATAAGCCGAGCCACACAACGGGAAGAATCCCAATGACCGCAAGGATAATCGCAGACTGCCTGCTGCTATCTCGATTCACGGCAGGATTCCTTTTCTACCACTTTGAACTTGCGTCTTGGGGCGTGACCGATTTTAATAATCAGATCGTCTACGGCGTCGGTGGACTTGCCCTCTTTTTTGAGGTCGGTCTTTTTATCGTTCAGGGAACGGATTACAACGCCGTGTTCATAATCGTCCAAAGCGATATGGTAGAGTTCTTCTTTCATCGCAGCTACCTCCGGTTATCTCTCCTGTTCCTTTGAGCGCTCCGCCCGCTGGCGGTACAGCTCGTCGGAAACACGGGCGGTAATTTCCTTAAACGCCTTCTGCGTCTTGCCGAGTTCAGCTTTAATTTCTTTCGGCTCTTTGTTTTTCAGTTCGTCGGGGATACGGTCAATCGCAAAATTCTGCGTATCCACGCCGTATTTCTTGCAGAGCATATACCCAATGCACACCGCCTGAAATCCCATATCCCTGCGGCTGTATACCTCGCTGTTCATAGAAAGCTCGGCGTGACCGAGTTCCTGAGCGACGCACTGGCAGAGGGCTACGCTGTCGCCGATGTCCCGCTTCACATAAAGCGTCTGATCTTCATTTTTATAGAAAGCGCCCATATCGGGATAAGGCAGCTCATTGGTGCTTTCAATATTGATTGGGGCGCTGTCGAGCATAACCGCCACCAACTTTCTCGGATCACGGTTAGCGGTCGGGGCGGCAGGGCGCTTGCCGTTGGTCTGTGAAACATCCAGCACTCTTTTCAAATTGAAATCAATGCCGATTGTCCCGTCCTTCTTGGTGTACTCGTAGGGATCAAGGATAATAAAGGTCTTGGAGCCTTTATTGACCTTTACACCGTCCGCCGTCCAATCGCCAAATTCCTTGATTTGACTTGCCTGCGGGAATTGCTTATACATCAGCAACGCATTGTTCGCTGTGTACCTGTCCATACGGCTCTGCACATCAAGGTAGGCTTTGAATTTTTCCGGCGACTGCACCACTTCCGAAGCGGTATTGTCGAGCAGTTGATAAATGGCTTCTTTCTCCGCCTTTTTCTTGGCGGCGTATTCCTCCGGCGAAAGTCTCGGCGGTCTTGCGCCGCTGCTTTGCTTATTCTTAAAATCGTTGGTCATATCTTTTTACCTCTCTTTTGATAGATTTGATTTTTGCGGGTGCGGGACGCTAATCTGCCCCAACGCCTGTGCTGTGCGGTTTTCTTCTTTGGAAGCGGTCGGCTCGCTGCGCTCTGTTCCTTTTTCTGCTTTCGCCGCCGCCCTATATCTGCTGAGATTTTCTTTTACAGACGATTTCACACGGGAAACTCTGAGCTTATCCGCCGTATCCATCGCCTTTTGCTCCAAAGACGCAAATCCTTTCTGCGCTTTTTCAAATAAACGGGACAACCTTGATAATACGCCTTTATCACTCTTGGAATGTTCCGCTTCCTTTGCGGCTTTTCCCATAAACAGCAGCCCCATATTTTTCAAATGCCCCTTTGCGCCCTGAAGCTCCGTCTGCATAGCGGACAGTTTTCTTGTATCCTGCGCCATATCCTTTGACAGTTTACCGAACATCGAGGACAGCTTATCCAGCGCTTCGGGGATTTTCATTGCCCTGACCGACTCAGCAATGGCGTCCCTGCCTTTTTCCCGGAACGCCCGCACAGCGTTTCCGGCTGACTGGATCAGATTATCCTTCATCTTTTTGACTGCGGAAAATCCCTGACGGATTTTGCTCTCCGTTTTTTCCACAAGGGTATGGCACTTGCTCCGCAGCGTGTTGTTGTGGATCAGATTGATTTCACGGCGCATATCCTGAAGCTCGCCGAGCATTCCTGTCAGCGTTTCTTCCATACCGCCGATATAACTTACCAGCGACTGCACCTCGTTTTTCTCTTTCATCAAGCCGTTTTTATCGAGCGTGTCTAAAAGTTCCACGATCTGCGGGTGTTCCTTTAGTTGATCCATTTCGCTCACCTCTCTTTCGACTTCTTGGATTTCTTCGGCTGCCTGTGAACGGTTTGCCGATTGGCTTCAGGGGTTTTCGGCTTCTCTTTGGAAGCCTCCGGCACAGTACGCTCTGCTTCCTTTTCCGCTTTGGCAGCCGCCTTGTATCGGTCGAGCTTTTCCTTGACCGAAGGCTTCTTATCCGCTGCCTTTGCGACACCCTTATCAGTGTGCGTACCTGTCGTTTCTAAGTCTCGCTCGGACAGAGGGCTTTTGTCCGTCTTTGCGACCGAGGGGTTTTGGTGGGAATTTCCCTCCTTCTGCATTGGCTTTCCCATCGCTTCCTCCACGATGATCTCGCCCCTTGATTTCGTAGGCACTTCATTGGCAACCGCTTCACGGTCTGCCACATCTTTTTCCGCTTCGGAAACAATGGAAGCCTTATCGACTTTACCAAGTTCAAAGCGGTCGGAAATACGCTGGATTTTCGCAGCGTCCTCCGCACGGGCGATAATATCGACCATCGCCGTATCGCTCTTGGTATTTTTATCACGCAGAACGCAGTAAAGGACGCCGTATCGTTTTGCCTGTTCGGTAAACTTCGGCAGGTCTTTCTGCTGGAACGAAAAGACCTTCAGTTCCTTGCCGGACTTAATCATATTGGTAAGCCGTGCTTTCCCCCGTGTCTTATTCGACTGGCTGATCTCCTGCTTCAGCACGGAAGCTAACAGAATAGCGATATTCTTCGCCGCCGAGCCTGTGAGCCGGACAGCCACTTCAAATCCTTCAAGCGACAGCCTGACGATTTGTTCTGCTGCGTCACCGCCGTTGTTCATAGTTTCGGGACTCCTTTCTTTGAGATTTTTCTTCCTCTGCTTTCACTTGCGAAAGGGTATCGGCAATTACGCCTGACCGCTTCGCAATCCCGTCGCAGAGCTTTACTTCTTTGCGAAGCTCTTTCAAGCGTTCGGAGATAGCTGAAATTTTCATCTTTGCCGCCGACAGCCGTTCATCTGATATATCTACCTTTCGTATTTCATTTCGGAGATGTGTTCTGTCGGCGGTAAGGGTTTTGATTTCGTCCTCAACCGACCGCTTATATGAAAAAAGCTGCTCGTCCGTACCGATCTGGTGCTTGCCGAGCAGCGTTACCTGTTTGGTGAGTTCGTCCATCTTCATCAGATCGTCTTTGAGAAGATAGTGAAGCCTCGCCGTATTCTGTTGTTTCTGATTGTGCTTCGGAAGGTAGCCGAGCCGATAGCAGTAGTAGAGATACAAGCCATACAGACCGCCGACCTTTTGGATTTTGCTTTCTCTTGTGGGCAGGCGGTACTGCCGGACAATATAGGTCTTTGGCTGGAACGGCTTGAACACAATATTATCCCGATTAGCAATCAGCCTTTCAAGGATTTTCTCTTTGGTGTATTCCTCGCCGAGCCGGTAAGTCCGTATCGGCTTTTCGCTGCCCTTGGGTGTAACCGTCGCATACTTGCGGTTGGGACTGAAATTTGAGTGGTAGCCCATCACGCCCAGTTCATATTGGAACTGCCGCAGGTTGCGGCTCATCGCAATCGCCTCGTCAATCGCTTTTTTTGCGTTGTTGTATCGGGTAGGCATACCCGCCTCGTCCTTCATCGTAAGATAGGCGGGCGATCTGTGCAGCTCCGGCTTTTCTACAATGGACAGCTTATGTTCCAAGCAGATCTCATCGGCGATATGGCGGAAGTAGTACCAAGACTTTTCTTTGTCGTTCAGCCGCTTCCCATCGGCAAAGGAAACGGAGTTGATGACAAAATGGCAGTGGAGATGTTTCGTGTTCAGATGGGTAGTAACGACCACCTGAAACCGCTTGCCCCACATCTTTCTTGCAAACTCCATTCCGATCTGCTGCGCCTGTTCGGGCGTGACCTCGTTTTCCTTAAAGCTTAGATACCCGTGATACGCCTGAATCCCGTCCGTCTTGCCGAACTGTTCCTTGACGGTAATGAACTGGTCACGAGCCATCGCCACATTGCAGTTGATCCCGTCACAGAAAAACTCGTGTTCCGTTTTCTCCTCGTCCTTCGCATAGGCAAGCACATCTTTGAGCGCCTGATAATCTTCGGCAGAATATTCGGGGTTGGCGGTCTTTTCAGGATTGGTCGTATAGTCCAGTACCTGACCGAGCCGGACGCTTACCTTCCAAAGCTTTGTTACTGCCATTTCAATCCGCTTTTTTCAGGGCGCAGAAATTCACGCTCAATCGCCGCCTGAAACTTGTGCCACCTCAGCGCCTCGTTCTTCAGCATTTGCGAATCCACAAAGCCGAGGGCGTTCGCTTTAATGGCGAGCTGATTGATGTTGTTGCCGATAGCGGAAAGCTCCCGCATAGCGTCATAAAATCTCTCGTCCGGTTTTTCTCTCGGCTCATAGCCACGAAGCAGCAGTCGAATCAGCGCCGCTTCGGTCAGGCAGGCTTTCTTTGCTTTCTTCTGCAAGTCCTGTGCTTCCGCCTTTGAAAACCAAAACTGTTTTTTGACTGTTCGTTTCACAGTTCCTCGTCCTCCTTTCGGATATTTGGTGTGCGGCTGATTCGGTTGATCTGCATAAGACACATAATCATTACGCCGATAACGCCACCGAGCAGGAAGCCTATCATAAAGAATAGAAATTCGTGCATAGTCAAAATCCTTTCCTGTATTGGGGTATTAGGGGCAGCCCCTAACGAGCTTTTACTGTTTTTGCCCGATAGGAGTAAAAACAGTCTGCTCGCTAAGCTAACGCAGACCTGTCGGGCTGCCCCGTATTTTCCTGATATTTATCGTTCTTTGTCCGCCCTGTCGGGCTTGAACGGCTCGATCTCAATCCCGTGTGCGGTTTCGTGGAATCGCTCAGGATACCGAAAAAGCCATTTGTACTTCAGTAGTTGTTCGCTCGATAAGCTGCTGTATTTCTCATCGGCGACATTGGAACGGGCAATAAAAAAGTCGCCGTGAATGATGTCGGCGACCTCTCTTGAATCTCCAATCAAGAAGCATTTTTCTATTTTCCAACCGTCCTTACCGCCCATTTCGTCCGCCATCAAGCCCTCCATTCTCAGGCACGGATCAACACCGTCCAAAGAAGCACCGTAGATGGAATAGCCGCCCATACGGGACTGGAACGCTTTGTTGTCCGAGCTTACTTCGTAAGTCCGTTCAAACTCGCTGTACGGTTTTTTGAAGGTATCGGCGGTAAAAACGATATGTGCGGTAAGGTGCTGTCTGTTGTTTTCCGCTTCCCGAAAAAGAGATTTCAGGTCGCTGTAACTCATCTGTGTGCGCTTCGGCGGCTGATATACCGCCCGATTCATCGGTAGCTTTTCCTGCTTTCCGTCACGGTTGCAGACGATAGCGGCGTCATCTTCAAAGGGCATATACTCGTCTAAGCCGCCCCCGCCGACCAGTTCTTTCATCGCTTCATAGGTATTCGGTATCTCTTTCACAACCGGAGATTTACCGACCGGAACGAGCAGGACAGAAATTTTCTCCTGCTCGACAAGCGATAGAAAGCGGTCGCTGATCTGTGTCTTTTCCGGCGCAAAGTCAATCTGCTGAAAGCCGAAGCTGTCGCAAAAGTGGAAGTAGCTTTTTCCGTTGTTCCCGTCAATGATCTCCACCACATCGGATACGGACATTGACCGCCCTTTATATCCTGCGGGGTGTTCAAGGTTGAAAATCTCATAGAGTTTTTCCAGCGTGAAGCAGTTTACTTCTCCCTCGAACACCTTATCATAGAGGCTGCTGTCAATCTCCGAGCTGCCCTGAAATTTAGGCAGGCTCTCATAATTCATAAAGGCGACATTGTTGGTGTCACGCTTCATATTGATCTGATAAATTCGTACATTCAACGCTCATAGCTCCTTTCTTTGGATTTGTAGATTCCAAGCTGTATGCAGAGGTAATCGTTATAGTCCTTGCCTTTCTTCGGCGGCTCGTCAAAGACCTCATACTTGTTTCTGAGCAGTTCTTTTAAGGTGTTGGCACAGAGCCTTCCTGTTTTATCATTGTCCAAGTGCAAATGAATCGTCTTGATAAGTGGATTTTTCTCAAGAAAAACGGAAAGCGCAATCGGAATTTTGCTGTCTTTGTTCTCTTTTTTCGGCTGATACACGCCCGAAAGAGAGAGCAGATTTTCCGCTTTGTAGTCCTTACCCTGAGCTTTTAGCAAAGTAGCATAGGACAGCAAATCAATGGCAGCTTCAAACAAATGCACCGACTGGCAAGGCTCTTTTGCAAGCAGGCGAAAGGAATATTGCTTGTCGCTTCCGTATGCGTCTCCCTTAAAGGTGCTGCTTCCTAAACCACGGTAGGCGGCATACTTTGGCGTCCCTGTTTCGTCCTTCCCGACAAAAACCGCATTATGATAGCGCCCGTTGCTTTCAAAAATCACACCGTCCGCAATGCACTCCTGAATAATCTGATAGTCAATGCCACGATTAAAAAGGTACTGTATTACCCGTTTACTGTCTTGATATTTTTCCGGCAAACGCAGTACCTTTGGCTCAGTTTTTTCTTCTTTTTTCGGTGGCGGCGTCCAATTTGCCAGTTCTTTTCCCGTAAGGATTTCCACTGCGTCCATAAAAGAATAGTCCCTGACTTTTATCAGATAGTCAAGCGCATTATAACCGCCGAAACCTTGCGACCACCAAAACCATTTGCCATTGGACATTTTCAGGCTGTCGTGGTCAACAGTGCGATATACATTTCTCGTCCCCTTGACTTCTTCAACATTATCCGGCTCCATCCTTCTTAGATAAGTTAAAAGGTCGATCTGCCGAGCCTGTTCGACCACTTCCGGCGGAATATATGGCATATCAGATCTTTCCTTTCCTGAGAAGCTCGGCGACTTTCTCAATGGAATCTTCCATATCCTCAACTTCGGCATTCATCAGCCATTCGTCCCAAGACAGCTCCAAGACATTTTTCGTTTTCATAAGGAAACTTACCATTTCAGGCGGAAGCTCCGTATTCTCCACATAGTCGTACAGCTCGCACATAAAGGCAAACTGCTTATCATTTGTGATGATTGTGACCTGCGGCTGACAGAGATACCGCTTCACATATCGGATCAATTCTCTTTCAAGCTGGCACTGCAACACCAGCATATCCGCACGAACGGTTTTTAATTTACACACCATTTTTCTCACCTGCTTTCTCTGTTTTTATCCCGTTTGAGTACATCGTTTGCCCTTGTTTCAATGGAATCCCGAATGGTATCCATATGCTCGACTTCTCTGTCCTTAAACTCCTTGTAGACATCATCAAGCGGGCAGGGGGATCGGAGCAACGCCTTTGCCTGTTTCGGAGAAAGCTCCAGTTCCTCCATACACATCACAATGTCCTCTCTCATCGTGTACTCGTAGGTATGATTCAGAATTTCCTCCGGCGGCTGTGAAAGCAGCCAGTCTTTGTACTTGTCCTGCTCCGCTTTCATCTTGTCGTAAAGCAGGGCGTTGTAGTCTGTTTCGCCCATAAGCGAACACCTCCTTAAACAAAAATATAGCCGCTTGATTTTTTGAAAACCAAGCGGCTATGTAAGTTTTATTCTACTGTTTTTTTGATTTCCATTCCGTCCATCAGCCCCCGCATATAACAAATGCGGTATTCTTCCAAAACAACATTGTTTTCTGCAAGCAGGTACTGGATTAAAAGCTCACACTCTTCTTCGGTAAGAGCAGATGGCTTTTCCAAATCCAAGACAGCATTGAGTTTCTCGTTTTGATGTTTCAGCTTTGCCGACTTTTCCTTTGCAGCCTTCAATTTCTCATCACGGGAACGGGCTTTAGCGAGTACCTGAGACAGCATACTTTCAAGATCGCTTTCAAACAGTTTGATAGAACAGTTTTCTTCCATCGGGTTTTACCTCTTTTCTTTGTATGATGTCTCATATTATAAAGACAAATCACTGCCCGCACAAGGAAGCCACAGTTCTATTTTTACTGACACAGCAGTTCAGAGAACTTACTATGTAAAGGCGGTATGAGACTTCTCCCATACCGCAAAAGGATTATCGCTCATAGGCTCTTTCCTTTGAAACAGGTACGCTGTCGCCCTCATCCGGCGCACCGTCCACCAGCTCATTTTCCCGCTTGTCTACATTGAGCAAGCCGTTTAAGACATTGAGCCGATTTGTCTTTTCGGTCAGTTCTTCTTCCTTGTCAAACGGTTTTTCAACCTCTGCTTTCGCAGTAGCGAATTGCTGTTCGAGGGTCGAAAGCTCCCTGCTTTTTGCCTCCAGCCGTTCAGGAATTTTCTCAATGGCATTGTCGATTCGGGTAATATTGCCGACAGCGTCCGTACCTAAAGAAACGGAACGGGAAAGGCTGCCCTTGATTTTTACCTGATAGGCTTTCTCAAAGGTATCAAAGGAAATCTCCAAATCAAAGCCTCTGTACTTGCCGAGAGGGACGGGATCAGGCGAGGTCATCTCTTTGCAGGCGTCAATGATTTTCTGTCCGCCTTCCGCTTTTTCGGAATAAGAAACACCCTTAACCTCTATTCCTACGAAGGTATCGTCAAGAGGTTTCGGGTGTTCTTTTGCAAGAGATCTATCCTTTTCCAGCCCCGCAATCGTCTCTTTTATCCGGGCGATTGTTGTCGGGTAATATTTGATGATTTTGTCCTCCAGCTCATATTTTTCGGAAAGATAATTAGACTTCAAAAGGCGCAACTTCTGCACCTGAATATCCAAGTCCATTTTCTCCTTGATGTGCGGGTTATCTGCCGCAAGCATTTTGATCTCCGCATAGGAAAGAGCAGTAGCGTCCACATCTTCACAGGAACGCACGGGCGATTTGCTCGTCATAATCTGACTTGCGAACTTCTGCTTGCCCTCAACGAGCTGCCAGCAGTATGCGTCAAAAGTGCCTTCAGTAACATATCGGTACAGACCAACCTTTGGGTTTTCGTTGCCCTGCCGCACCGTTCTTCCGGCTCGCTGCTCCAGATCGGCAGGTCGCCACGGACAGTCAAGGTCGTGGGAAGCAATGATCTTGTTCTGCACATTCGTCCCCGCACCCATTTTCTGTGTACTGCCCATCAGGATTCGCACTTCGCCACGGCGTACCTTTTTGAACAGCTCCTGCTTCTTTGTTTCGGTATCCGCCTCGTGGATAAACTTAATTTCCGATTCGGGAATACCACGCTCGATCAGCTTCTGTCGTATGTCCGTGTAGACGGAAAATTCGCCTGCGCCCTTTGGAGTGGAGAGGTCGCAAAATAGAAGCTGCGTCAGCCTTTTATCGCTGTTTTCCTCCCATATACGGAACACCTCATTCACACAGGCGTTGACTTTACTGCCTTCTTCATCGGGCAGCATTGGATTCATCATTCGCTGGTCAAGGGCGAGCTTCCGCCCGTCGTTCGTAACTTTCAGCATATTATCTACGCTGGAATCCACATTGCCGCCCCTTATCTTTTCGGCTCGTTCGCCGAGAGAGGCGACCATTTCCTTCTGCACCTGCGACGGCTTCACGGCGATATTGTGATCCTCCACTTCCGGTACGGGAAGATTGAGCATATCCGCCGTTTTGATGTCCGCCACCTGTTTGAACATCGCCATCAGTTCGGGCAGGTTATTGAATTTCGCAAAGCGTGTTTTCGCTCGGTATCCTGTTCCTTCTGGTGTAAGCTCGACTGCCGTGACCGTCTCGCCGAACATCGACGCCCAAGCGTCAAAGTGCTGCAAATCGTGTTCTTGCAGCGTCCGGTACTGCAAATACCGCTGTATGGTATACAGTTCAACCATACTGTTTGAAATCGGCGTACCCGTCGCAAACACAACGCCACGCCCTCCGGTAATCTCATCAAGGTAACGGCATTTCATAAAAAGGTCGGAAGATTTCTGCGCCTCCGTCTGAGCGATACCGCCCACATTCCTCATTTTGGTGTAAAGATACAGATTCTTGTAATAATGACTTTCATCTATGAAAAGCCTGTCTATACCGAGTTCTTCAAAGGTTACGACATCATCCTTTCTTGATTGATCATTCAGCTTTTCCAGTTTCGTTTGCAGGGATTTTTTCGTCTTTTCAAGCTGCTTGACCGAAAAACGGTCGCCACGGTTTCGCTTTATATCCGCAATCCCTTCGATAATATCGTCAAGCTGCTGCTGTAAAACAGCCCTCTGCCGTTCAATCGAAATCGGGATTTTTTCAAACTGCGAGTGACCGATAATCACGGCGTCATAATCGCCCGTGGCAATCCTGCCGCAGAAGCGTTTTCGGTTTTTCATTTCAAAGTCTTTTTTGGTAGCGACCAAGATATTCGCCGCAGGATAGAGCTGCAAGAACTCCGCCGCCCACTGCTCCGTCAAATGATTCGGCACGACAAAAAGGGATTTATTGCAAAGTCCGAGCCGCTTGGATTCCATAGCGGCGGCAGTCATTTCAAAGGTCTTGCCTGCGCCCACGGCGTGTGCTAAAAGGGTGTTGCCGCCGTAAAGGATATGAGCGACCGCATTTTTCTGATGTTCCCGAAGCTCAATTTCGGGATTCATCCCACTGAAAATGATATGGCTCCCGTCATACTCACGGGGACGGATACTGTTGAACTTGTCGTTATACAGCCGCACCAGCTTTTCCCGTCTTGCGGGATCACGCCATACCCAATCCTGAAAGCCCTGCTTGATAAGCTCCTGCTTAGACTGGGCGATAGCCGTTTCCTTTTTATTGAGGACAGCTTTCTTTTTACCCTCATCATCTTCGATATAGTCAAAAACACGCACATCTTTCATATTGAGCGTATCTTCAATAATCTTGTAGGCGTTTACCCGCTTTGTGCCATAGGTATTATAGGCTTTCAGGTTCCCACGGTCATAGGATTTTCCCTCCACATTCCATTCGCCCGTCAGCTTTGAGTAATGGACTTTGATATTCCACTGTGCATATCTGGGCGTATCCAAAAACTCATACATAAACTGCTGTGCGATTTCTTCCGGCAGCCAAGTCGTGCCGAGCTGCACGAAAATCTCACTGGCAGTCAGGTCTTTCGGCTGTACCTTTTCCAGCGCTTCCACATTGATTTTGTAATCTTCGGGGTAGACCTCTGCGGATTTTTTCGCCCAAGCGAGCTTTTCCCGCACATTGCCGGAAAGATATTCGTCCGCCATCAGGTACTTTCGCTCGGTGCTGTTTCCGTAGCCGTACATCGGGTTTAGGAAGATAACGCCCTTTAATTCCTCATAGATTTCCTGCTCGGTTTTGCCCGTAAGGGAACACATATATTCCATATCCACTTGAGCCTTTTCGCCCATAGATACGGCAAGCGCTTCGCTGGCGGTATCCACCGAGGTAACAGGGGTGTGCGGTTTTATCGTCCGCTTCGTGAACATATCCGCCTTGCGTTCAAGCTCCCCATTCTCATCAAGCACCTCCAGTGCGGAAAGCAGGGCAAAGGAGCTGTCCTGCGAAAATGCGGATACATTCGCACGGGAATTGATCAGCCCGTACTTCTTGGAAAAGTTATCGTAAAGCGCATTTAGCTTCTGCTGTTCCTTTTCGACTTCATAATCGGGATAGTCTGCGGTCTGCATTTCAATCAGGCTGCGAACGCTGTCCCGTATGGCAATCATACCCTTGATCCGGTTTTCAGCCGTAGCGGAACACTCCACCGGAGTCATTCGGGAATTTTCACGGTAATAGATTTTATCGTCCACAACCGTATAGGAAAAGTTGCGGACTTCGGGATTGGCGGGAATGGAGTTATCTTCTTCGGTCAGTTCCTCGTCCACTTCGTAATCCGTGATCTCTGCGTGGATATTGGAAATGGCTTCGTCCAAAAGCTCGGCAAGGTCAGCGTTTTCATAAGGGATAACGGTATCTTCCTCGCCGAATCTGCCGGACACGGTTTTCCATTCGCCAAGTACCATTTCGGGATGATCGACAAAGTAGGCGTTCATCTTCACGCCGTTTTCATCGGTGTTCAGGTGTACCCATTCCGGCTCAAGGTCAATAAGTCTGTCTCGCTTCTGTAATATCAAAATATCCGAAACGACCTCTGTTCCGGCGTTTCCCTTAAAGGTGTTATTCGGCAGGCGAATAGCGCCGAGCAGGTCGGCTCGTTGTGCGATATATTTCCGCACGGCGGGATTTTCCTTATCCATTGTGCCTTTGCTCGTGATAAGCGCCATCACGCCGCCCGGTCTGAGCTTATCTAAGGATTTCGCAAAAAAGTAGTCGTGGATTAAAAAGTTATGCTTGTTATACCTCCTGTCATTCACTCGAATATCGCCGAAAGGCACATTTCCGATCACAGCGTCAAAAAAGCTGTCGGGGATATTTGCTTCCTCAAACGGCTGCGCCGCTATCGAGGTTTTCTGATAAAGCTGCTGTGCGATACCCGCCGAAATCTTATCAATCTCCACGCCGTAGATTTTGCTGTCCTGCATAGACTGGGGCAGCATACCGATAAAGTTGCCGATACCGCAGGAAGGCTCTAAGATATTGCCCTCCTTAAATCCCATCTGCTCCATTGCCTTGTAGATCGAGGAAATGACAACGGGCGGAGTATAGAAAGCGGTCAGGGTGCTTGCCCTTGCGCTTTCATACTCATCGGGAGAAAGGGCGGTATAAAGCTCGATAAACTCGTCCGCCCACGAGGAGTTGTTCTCGTCAAAGGCTTCGGGGATACCGCCCCAGCCGACATACTGCGAAAGGATTTCCTGTTCTTCGGGTGTTGCAAAGCGGTTGTCAAACTCACATTCCTTCAGCACCCTGATTGCCTCCATATTCCTGCGGAAGCGTTCTTTTTTGCCTGCCTCCGGCACTTCGTGAGAAGCAAGGTCAAAGGTGTGCCGTTCGGACAACGGGATTTCAGGGTGCAGATCAAAGGTCTGTACCCGTGAGCGCTTCGGCTGGCTGAAAGCAGGCGTGAATGGCTCGGCTTCATTTTGCTCAGGCTGCTTAGCAGATGTGTCCTGCTTTGCCCGTTCCACATAAAGCCATTCGGCAGCTTCCTTTTCGGAAACAGATTTCTTGACCTGCTCCAAGTAGTCGTTTGCCTGCCACTCGCTCTTAAACTCCTCGCTGACGCCTTCATCGTCGATATAGATCGCTTCCGTCAAATCGTCCCAAATGGCATAGCCATCATCGGTTTCAATGACGAAAAATCTTTCGTCGGGCGGAAGCGTATTTTCTCCTGCAATCTGCTCCGCTTGCCTGAGCATTTCATCTGCCCTGTCGTTTGCAAGATAGGGCGAATCAATGATTTCTACACCTTTCGGTTGTGGATCAAGCTCGCTGATAAAATTTTGCGGTATGGTGTTCCCATCTTTATCCTTATAGAAAACGACAGTAAAAGGAACACCGTAGTAATTTTCTTCCTTTATATCCTTTTCCAACTGATAGGGGCTGGTGTATTCAACGCTTTCCCGCACCGTCCCGTCCGTGTGCAGATAGTCGATCCTGCCGACCGGCTTCGACTGCACCGGATCTTCCTTATTGGTCGATACGATGTTTCGGGTGCTGCGCTCTCCGTTTTCAAGGGAAGAAACAACTACATCAAAGCCACGGTCAAGAAGCATATTGACATAAGTTTCCAAGTGGTTTGCCGGAAAGCCGCACATCTGTATCCGCTGATTGCCGCCGATAGAACGGGAAGCAAGATTCAGCTCCAGCGCTTCGCTTACGGTCTGTGCGTCCGCACCGTAGGCTTCAAAGAAATCGCCCATCTGATACAGCACGAGGCTGTCGGGATTAGCACTCTTAATTTCGCTGTACTGACGATAAGTGTCCGTAAAGCTGCTGCGCTCGTTCTGCTGAACAAGCCGCATAAAGCTGTCCTTTTGCTCCAAACGGGGCTGCGGATTTTGCACAGAGCGATCCATCAACTCCACATTCCAGTCATCTACCCGTGTGATTTCAAAAGGCTTTCCGTCCAAATACACTCTGTCTCCGACTTTATAAGCGGCAGAAAACAACGCTTTTTGCTGTTCCCGTGCCGCCGCCTGCTCAATCCTTGACACTACATCATCGGGCAGTCCGTCCACATAGTAGCGGATTTCGCCCTCGCTGCTGATATGAGCAATCGTTTGGTAATCGCCGTTTTCCTCAACGGCTCTGTTCCAGACGGTAAGACCGTTTCCGAGATACCCCATACCAATGTCAAAGGCAGGCGCTTCAGCCGAATCAGCTTTTTCCTCCGGCTGAAGGTAATCGCCGAGTCCTTCGCTTCGGACAGCCTGAATATAATCGTCTTGCAGGATAGTGTCGGGCGTGATAACTGCCAAAACCTTGTTTTCCATATCCTCCTCAAAAGAGTAGGACGGGCTTAGATCACGGGGTGTAACATAAAACTTTTTAATATCCCCGTCGTAGCTCTGAACAGCCAGCTGGAACTTTCTTAAATCCCCAGCAGTAAAAATCTCTTGCGTTACCCAATACATCTCATTGCCGTTTACCAAATCGGTTTCCTTGAAACGCATATGGTGGGGAATGAGCTTTTCAAACTCGATAGAATTGAAACGAGGCTGCTGCTCTGCAACCGCCGCCTGATTCATTACCTTCAGGTGGTCATTCATCGGATTTTCCCGTACCCTGCGGTCAAACTCATCCCGTTCCAATTCCTTTTGGAACAACGGATACTGCATATCGTGAAGAACGACACGCTTATCATCAAAGGCAAGGATTTCATATTCGTCAGCGCCCATATACACTGTATCGCCGAGATGATAGGCATACTGCGCCTCCTGCTGCGGCTCGCTTTCAGCCGCCTGCACCGATTCCTGCTTGGGCGGAGCAGAGGAGAGGATTTCACGGTTTTTCTGTTCTTCGGCAAGTTCGGCTCGGCGTTCCTCCTGCTTTTCAAGCCACTGCGGGTAAATCTCTTTTTCCTTTGGATTGAGATAACGGTCGAGGCGTATCAGTTCGGCAATCCGCTTCTCTACCTGATTCCAATTCAGCCGGATATGCGGCTTATCGTCCCCAATGCCTTTTGAGATCAAAATGCCTTTCCCGTCGTGCTGCTCGTCAATGCCTGCGCCGACAATAACAGGATAAGCGCCGCCCCAACCGTATTCGTCTTTCAGAAAATCGGCGTTTTCCTTTGTGGACAAGCTTTTTTCAAACTGCTCATAGATACGGAACTTTCCCTCAGATATGCCGCTCCCACGGGTGAGAACAGCGTCAATGATCTCCTGAGAAAAAGAAAAAGCAGAGGTTTTTTCCTCTGCCTGCATATCCAAAAAGTTCAGTTGTCCATCTACGGAAGGTAACGGCTTCATCGTATCCTGCAATTCGCCGAGCAGCCGCATTGCTTCAAAATGCTGTGCGATTACGCCCCAATCATAGAAGCTCTGCTTTGTGCGGGACAGATAGCTACCCTCCCAAAGCTGAAGCACATTCTGCCAAGTTTTGTACCCGACTCGCCGCCCGTCGCTCAAAATCAGTTCAGTATAATCGTTATTGAAAATACCCTTGATATATTCGGTACGGGCGGCGTTATCGGGATTGCTTTCATAGAAAGCACGAATTTCCTCTTTCGAGGCTTTCAGGTGGGGCGTTGTACCGAGGATTTCACGAATGGTATCGTCCCCGCCGAAAAACGGCAGGCTCTTGTCCTCGTTGCTTCGGTCGTAATAATCTAAGCGAAGATGATCTCCGCTTTCACGATCTCCTGCACTCTGTTCCTCAGATTGTTCATTCCCTGTACCCACTTCATCATATCCGCCGCTTTCAGGCTCTCGGTCAAGCCCTCCTGCGCCGCCATCTGCTTCATCAGGGTTTCTTCCAGCTTCATCGCTGTCTGCTCTGTTTCCGCCAAATGCTGTGTCAGGGTGCAGCTCGTTAGAAGATTGTAGTACCGGATTTTGTGGTGTTCCCTGAGAAATTTCCGTCTCATCTGAGCGTACCTGCCCAAAGTCACTTCCGGCTGCTTGGGCATTGTCAAGTCGGGAAGATTGTAATCGCCCTGCATTGTGTATGTCAGCTCGTTCATTTTCAAAGCTCCTTTCGCTTTTATTTTCAGCCTTATTGTATTCCGGTTTCTCTCTGTCCGCAATGATGCGATTTTGCCTTTCAAGGGCAAGGACGGTACGGGAGATTTCCCCAAGCCCCATCTCCGCAATATCGCTTGACGCAATACCGAGGGCGTTTAAGGCTTCCGGCGTATTGAAATTTGTAATGACAGAGAAATCCTCCGCTTCAAAAAACGGCTCGGTATCTATCCCAAGCCTTGTCATCATCATATATGCCACGCTGTTTGTTACCGCCTTCTTATACATAGCGGTAATCATATCCTCCGAAAGACCGTAGAGGAAGCTGTCATCTGCGGCATACATCAGATCGCCCAAATAGTCGGGGATATTATCCTCCACGGCGTTTTTAGCGGCGCTCAGCACAGCGTCCGCAAGGCTTTCCCTGTTTTCCAGCTCGCCGAAGGTGTTTTCAAGGGATTCGATCACATCGTCCGTATATTCCGGCTTCATCTCCCAAATCGGGACGGGGCGGGAGTAGCGGCTTGCGTGGGTATCGGAAATATCGAAGTAATGGGTTAAGCGCTGCCTGCTCCGGTCGGCGTCCTCAAATACGGCGATACCCTTTGCGCCACGGTTTACCCAACGCCCGAATTTGTCGTTCCAGCGCTCGATCTCCAGCACTGCCGTTGCGTCCGGTCTTTGGGCGTAGATGAGAAGCTGCTCGTCAAAGCGCAGACGATAGTTCCGGCAGGCGCAGCGCAAAAAGGCTTGCCAGTTCTGAACATCGGACACAACAGCGTGTGCGGTACGGCGGTACAGCTCGGAAATCAGGTCGTACTTTCGTGCCATCGGTTATGCACCTCCTATCTTTCATAGTCTTTCTGTTTCGGTCTTACGGGGATACCGTTTTTATCATAGCTTTTCGGATCGGCGGCAGGGGTATCCCAACCAAACATTGAACCTGCCTTCATCGCCTCTGCCTGACCTTTTGACAAGCCGAGCTTTTTGTTCATCTCATTCACAAGGGCGTTTGTTTCACTGGGCTTGCCGCCCTGAATATCCGTGCGGTAAAATCCGCTTTCGCCCTTTTTGACAATGCCGACGCAGTTTTCCGTCTGCACGAACACATAGCACTGCTCCGGCAGAGAAGAACGGAGCGGAATCACGGTATTGCCGTTTTGCTCCATCCGCTCGGCAAACTCGCAGATATGGTAGAGGTTGCTGCCAACCTCTAAATGATAGTCGTCAATATATCGGCAGGTGCGGTCAAGCTGTTCCCCGTCGCTTAAAGTGATCCTGATTTTATCTCCATCGGGGATTTTGAATTTTTCTTTGTAATCCGGCGTGATAAAGCGGATTCCACGGCTCGCCTTTTCCATATGGCGGTCAAGCCATTCCCGCACATAGCAGTAGCAGTAAAAATTGTAGTCCCCACGGGCAGGATTACACCGTATCAAGAAGCTGTGTTTTTCGGTATCGGCACGGAAACCGTACTCGGTCGTATAGTTGCCCTGAAAGGCGCTGACGGGATATTTCCCCGCATACTGCGCCATAGCCGTGCGGCTCTTTAACAGTCCGTATTCTTCGGAACGCAGGGCGTTGATAACCTCGTCCAGAGCGCTTTTGAACTCATCTGTTTTCAAATCCCGCCTGTGATCAAACCAAGAGGAAAAGAACTCTTTGCCGCCTGCGCCGAAATCGCCACGCAGATAACCGATACTTCCGGTCTGTCCCTCGATCTGCGTACTTTGCCTGTAAGTGTATTTTTGTTCGTCCGTATGAAGCGGTCGGATTTTCATTTTCTCACCTCGCTTGCTCCATTGCTGTTCTTTGTTTCGGTATATGAAAGCCGTAAACTGCGGCTATTTCATCTCCGAGCCGTTTTGTTACCCTTGTTATATCTGCCCTTGTCGCTTTGCCGTAATAGATTTTTTCCTGTAAGCGTTCAATCTGTTCCGGCGAGGCAGTATCCTTAAACACACGGTACAGATAGTGATTTGTCCCGTCGTGATGAACAGCGTCGGCACGAAGGTCGCCGTACCGATCTACATACCACTCGGTCATATCCGTATCAGAATAAAGGCAATCTTTAATATTGCCGGAATCAATCATCTTGTATCCCATCACTCTGCCGTTCCATCTGCCGATGTCGCCGATGACAATAATCGGCTGAGCAAGCTGGACATTAAGATTTTCCCGTTCATCGGAAAGATACTCGCCATTGGTTTCAACCATATATTCGTACAGCCCGTGTTCGTCATTCGGATTCCCGTCGATTTCATTGATTTCAAGGAAATCCTTATAGCTGTCACGCCAATCATCAGGGTTGAGATTCATATCGCTCCAGATAATATGCTTATCCACCGTTCTGTTCTGACTTTTGCTCATCATCTGCACCTCCCAAATAGGAAAAGAGCCTGTTTTTTGCGATCTGCTCCTGAAGCTCTGTAATAACCGTCATATCGGAAACGGATATATCGGGGATTTTCAAAATACTTTGCAGGCTCAGCGCCTTCAAATCCTTTTCGGTTTTACAGCCGGAATCATAGAGCTTCACCAGCACCTTTACTTTCTGCTGCAAAGCGGTGTTTGTGCTTTTCTTAACTGCCATTTTCTTTTACCTCCCATCTTAGCTTTTAGCGTAGTCGGAATAGACACGCTGCATTTTGTGCCTTGCCCTGCGTACTTCGGGGGAACAGCCGAGTTCAGGATATTTCGCCTGAATCTTCTGCCTTGTTCTTCGGATACTCTCAAAGCAGGGGATACCGTAAGCCTTGTAATTGCTCATCACATCTTCAAAGCTGAAATGGCTGATACCGTGGGTATCATAGATACACGCCTTGCTGATAAGCAGGTACAGCTTCATATCGTCATTTCGTGCTTCGGGGTGTTCCTTTAACACCGCAAGCACTCGGTTTTCAATCGTTTTCAGGTTTCTCATTATAAGCCTCCCAAAATAGAAGAAGGGGCGGAGTTTTTAAGCCCCGCCCCCGCAGAAGTTCTTACTTTTTCTTTCTGTTACGGATCTGCAAAAAGATAAAGCCGCCTACGATAAAGACGACCAAAGCAATTCCGATGATCGCTTTCAGTTCCATCAGTTACCCTCCTTTTTCTTCTTTTTCTTAAATCCGAGAATACCGCAGGCTGCTATGCCGGCTGCCGACACACCCGCAAGGACAAGCCAAAGACCGAGCTTGCTGTCATCTCCGGTTTTCGGCGTATCTCTCAGCTCGTTGTGCATTTCAACGACCGTGGTAGAGCCTGTCTGTACCGCAGCCTCCTTGTCGGCAGGCAGGATATACATAGCGGAAGCCGAATTGTTCACTTCGGAAATCTTGTACTCGCCGATCCGCAGTCCTTCAAGGAAAATCTCGCCGTTTTCGTCTGTTTCAAGGGTAACATCATAGCCGTTTGCTCCGGTAATGCGGAAAGCGAAGCCTTCCACCTTTCCGTCAGACGATGTTTTTACGATTTTCAGGTTTCCACGCATAGGCTCGTTTGCGAAGCCTTTGCCCTCCGTGTTTTCCACCTGATAGGTCTTACCGTCCGTGTCGATGAATACCTCGTACACACCCTCGTCACGGATATACGAATCCGGACTTGCCGATTCCAAAATGAAGTAGCGTCCGTAGAGCAGATCGTTCATTTCATACTGCCCGATTTCCTTTTCGGTCAGTGTGCCGATCAGCTCGTCCTCGCTGTCCAGCTCGCCGTTGTCGTTGGAGTCCTTATAGACCTCAAACACAGCGCCCGTCAGCTTCGTATCGGTATATTCAGCGTCCACTTTCGTAAGAGCGATATTGCCACGCACCAGCTTATTGACGATTTCAATCTCAACGACTTGCTCATTCTCTGAGATGTTCACATCATAGACCGTTTCGTTAAGGACGAATCCAGTAAGCGGCTTGATCTCACGGATATACCAGTTTCCGTAAGGCACATTCTCAAAGGAGAAGCTGCCATCGTCGCCGGATACAGCGGTCATCAGGGCGTTTTCTTCGGTAAATTCCACATCATCGCTCTTAAACAGACCAATGAGCGCACCGCCGAGTCCCTCGCCGTTCTCGTCCACCTTTTTGCCGGAAACCGAGCCGTAGATCAGCCTGTTTTCCATCGGCTCTCCGTCATTGACGGCAATTACAACCGTTGCGGCTTCCTGTCCCGCATACTCGAATACAACGGGATATTTTTCGCCGCTGAGCTGATAATGCTCATCAGTCGCCAGCTCTTTTACATAATAGCTGCCCAAAGGCAGGTCAGTCCCTACGGTCGCTCTGCCGTTTTCATCAAGCGTGATGATTTCAAGCAGACCGTCTTTCGGAATGGAAGTGCCGCTTGCGGACACAAGCTCCTCATCGGCGAACAAGCCGAAGCTGATATTTTTGATTTCTCCGTTATTGCCGATACCAAACAGTTCGTTTGTCTCCAGCGCTTTTTCAAGGCTTACCTCAACCTTCTGCCGTTCATTGACAAAGGAAGTCGCCGTTTCGGTTACAGCTACATTCTGTCCGGCGTAAATGAGTTCTACGGTATGGACTTCACTGCTCAGCACCATTCCATAGCCTGCCTTGACCTCTTTTATCTCATATTTTCCGAGGTAGAGTTCCTTGCTTTTTGCAAAGCCGGTTTCATCGGTCGTAACCGTATCGACCAGCTCGCCCTTGCTGTATCGGAGAGTTCCGTCAGGCGTTACCACATCTTCGGCGGCACGGATTTCATAAACGGTATCCGGCAGCCCCTGTGTTTCATAGACCGGCTGATAGATAACGGGAAGCTCCTGCCCGTTTTCATCTGTTCCGCCGCTTACCGAAACGCCGAAGAATACCTCGCCCGTTTTTTCAATGCTGATCGTGCCTTTCTGCGGCATATTGGTTTTTTCAACTTTTATCACTGTTACCCCGCTTTCCTCAGAAGAATTTTCTTCCGTGACATCAAAATAGACGGGCGTAGAATCAAGGACATATCCATAAGGACTCTGTACCTCAACGATAGAAAAGCCCTGACCGTATGGCAGTGTTTCCGGCGTTACGAGCGAGCCGTTAGCGTCGGTATAGAAAGTGTCAACGGTTGTCGGGGTAGGATAAGTAAACTCCATCGTGATAAGATTGCCGGACGGATCATAAATCTGGAATCCTGCGCCCGCATAGGGAATGGTCTTGCCCGTTTCTGCGTCTACCTTGACTACTTGGATATAGCTTTCAAAATTGCTGTTGTTAATCAGATAGCGGTAGGTCTGGGCGTCCTTTGCGATGAATACATCAAAATCGTCCATCAGCTCCCTGCCTTCCCAGCCGGATACCTGATGAACGGTATATGTGCCGTAAGGCATATCCTTTGTCTGTGCAAAGCCATTCTCATCGCAGATGAGCGTATCACGCTCGGATTCCTTTGCGTTCGCAAAAGAGCCTGCGGATTTGAGATACACTTCAAAAACTGCGCCTTCTTCGGGCGTTTCAATCTGTGTTTCGCCATCGTCCGTATGTTTGATAATGGCGATATTGCCCTTGATGACCTGTTCTGTTACATCATTTGCGGTCTGGTTATGCTCGATGGTATAAAGCTCCGGCTCTGCGCCGACCTTATGGACGGTCGGATCGAGCAAATAGCCTTCACTCGGCTCCAGTTCCTTGATCGTCCAGTCCGCACCGCAGATATATTCTTTTGTGGTAAACTGACCGTTTTCATCGGTATAGTATTCATCAATGAGCTGTTCGCCTTTGAAAATCCCGTATTTTGCGCCTGCAAGCGAGGCATTGCCCTGAGCCGTTCCCGTCTCAGCGTCGCTTTTTGTGACGGTAACGGTAAACTTCTTCAGGATATTTGTGAAATTGCGGGTAGTGACCTCATTCCACTTGACGGGTGCGGTCTGATCTGCGGGAATGACATAACGGATTGCGGTATCCACTTCCTCGATGGTGTACGGCGTTGTGCCGCTGATCAGCACATCTTCAAAGGTCGCCACACCGTTTTTATCCGTAACGGCATACTCGTCCACGGCAATGCCGGAGAGCGATGTGCCGTAAAGATGGAAGGTCACGCCTTCATTGAAGTTATCCTCCGAGGATTTGATAACCTCAATATCGCCACGCTTCAGCGTGTTGTTGAAGTTGACGGTCGCAACCTGTCCCGCAACTACGGTTACTCTGCGGGACTCCTGCGGCTCGTAGCGGTCATATTCCTGCTCGGTTACGGTATATACTCCGGGCATTAGGTTATCGACCTGAATCTGACCGCCGTTTTCTGTCTTAACGGTTTTATCAATGCCGTTGCCCTGAATACGGAAGGAAATACCGTCAACTTTTCCGTCCTCACTGGTTTTGACGATTTTCGCTGATCCATAGGAAACCTTTAACTTAAGGAATCCCTTAACCGGATCATTGACCGTCTGAGCATAGGTTACGGTATCCTGCACACCGCCGTTCGGCCCATAGATACCGTCCGTCCAAGTGATAACGCCCTTTCTCTGAGCTGTTTTCCCTGCGGTAATCGTCAGCCCATCGCTCGGCGCTTTTTCAGCAGTGATCGTCAGCTTGTTGCCGCTTACGGAGAACTGAACACCCGAATTATTGGACGAAAACTTATATCCGGAAAGGACATTGTTGCTGTCCGTCAGCGTAACCGTGTATTTAGAGCCATCCCATTTAAGCTCAATTTCCTGTGCGCTTCCCGGCGTTTTGGAAAGGAAGCTCGGCAGCTTGGAATGCTTCTGCACACTTGCAGCCATTGAATTGTAGTAGCTCATAATCTTGTCATAAATCGGGTGGCTGCGACTGATCTGATCCAGAACAGCGTCCCTGCCGCCTGTGCTGACCTTGTTAAAGTTTTCATCACGCTCGCCGATCACGGTTTCCCAAATGAGAAGCTGTGTAGCGACTGCGTGAGCCAGCTTATCGCCGCCCTCGTTCTGAGAACGCCACGAGGTTGAGATTGTTCCCGTATAGCCGTACTGGAAGATACGACCAATGAACAGCTTAATATCGTCAGGAGAAATGGTGCTGTTATAGGACGCAGGGTAGTTGTCCCAAAAATCCTCGCCCTTTTTGGTAAAGCTGTCTCCGGTCTGCTGCGGGACGCCGATCTCAATACAGTAGCAGATATTTCCGTTGTACGATCCCATCGCACGGACGGTTGTATAACGGGAAGTGCCTGTTTTCCAGCCGTTCATAAAGGTAAGGCTGCCGTGTCCCCATTCGGCGTTGTAATTCGAGTCCCCATCACGGGGATATGAGATAAGGTACACATCGTCCGTTTCCTCTGCGGCATAGGCAGTCGTACCAATCCCTACAAGGGAAGTCACGCACATCAGCGCTGCAAGAAACAGCGACATAATGCGCTTTGGTTTCTTAATTTTCATCTGAAATCCTCCTTGAAAAAGAAAAACGCACCGTTTTTTTCGGTGCGTCCTCAAAATGGAATATTAAATTTAAGCATAGCCGATATAGATGTCGTAGATTCCGTCAGAGACTTCCTCCGCCCAAATCCATACGGCTGTGATTTCTTCGTCAGCCTTGTACCGATCCAAGCGGCTGTGAATATCCCTTTCAAGATATTTGCAGTGCGCTCCGGCTCGGATCGGATTATCCCAACAGTAAATTGCCTCGCTGTCTAACAGAAGTCCCACACACTGAGCGTAGCCTTTTACAAAGGAAATCCAGTAGTCAATGTCAAAGTCGGTTTCGGTTTTGCTCGGTGTTTCTTCCGTTTCAGGCGGCTCAAGCGTTTCGCTTTCTTTTGGAATATCCGGCTGCGATGTGGATACGGAATGTTCGGTCTTATCCGCTTTATCGGGCTGTTCGGCGGACTGTGCCGCCTGCCCGCTTTCAGAAACAGTCTGAGGCTGTTCGGAGCTGACCGTATCCGTTTCCGTCGTTTCTTCCTGCTTTTCCGGCTTTACTTCCTGCACGGCTTCAGGCGTTGTTTCAACCTCCTTGCTTTCCTTTCCCGCAGGTGTTTCGGATTCAGAGGTGCTTTGAACACTCTCCGAAAAAGAAAACGGCTGCGGCGTATCTTCATTCGGCGGGGCATTGTTGCAGCCTGCAAGCACAGTCAGCAAAAGAGCCAATAAAAAAACAATCGTTTTTGTTTTCATTGCGTTTCACTCCTTTTCTGCCGCCATTGTAATGCGAAACAGCATTTCAGGCAAAGGTGTGAAACGAAGGTTAATCTTACATCATAGGGCATACCTCCTGTGCTTTGGAATGGTGCGTTTTTCTGAGATAGATTGAGTTAGGTGAGATAGCTGTAATCAGGAGAGATAGTTTTATTCTTTCGGATAGTGAGATAGTTTAGGGGTTGGAGTGTGAGGAAGGGGAAGAAGAAAAACACACTCCGCCTTACCTGCTGTCACGCTCGGCACGGTTACGCAAAAACTTGTTGTAATGCTCCAGCGCCTTGCAGACATACTCCTCCGTTTGGTTGATGGGGATATTTTTCGGGATCAGGCTTCGCACCCTATCCCCACGCAAAACAATCTTCTCACGCTGATTCGGCTTTTCCTCGCTCATAATCGCAGAAATCGCTTCTGTTGTCAGCTTGCCTTCCTCGAAAAACTTCCGCATACGGATTGCCTGATCGTGGGACGGGGTACAATCGTTCAAGTCGATTTCGTCCACCAAATCCCTCTGGCAATCCTCGTTCAGATAGGACAGCTCAACGGCGGGGCGCATTTTAATCCTGCCCTCGTCTACAAATTCAAGCAGTTCAGGAACAAGGTTGGTCAGGCGTACATAACGCTGGATTTGCGTTTGACTCTCGCCACTTTGAGACGCAAGTTCTTCCCTTGAATAATTTTGTCCCACTGGGACTAAATTTTCTTTTCTCGGTCTGCCTGCCTGTCTTTTCATAGCGTCAAGCCGCATTTTATATGCGTGAGCTTTCTCCGAGGGAAGTATCTGCGACCGTTGGAAGTTGCTTTCGACCATTAAAATCGTTGCTTCATCACGGTCAAGGTCTACCACCTCACATCTGAGCGTTTCAAATCCGGCAAGCTCACAAGCCTTTTTTCGCCTGTGTCCTGAAATAAGCTCGTATCTGCCGTCCCCCTTCTGCCTTACGGTAGCGGGAGTAATCACGCCACGCTCTTTGATACTTTCCACAAGCTGAAACATATCCTCATCTTCCCGCACCTTAAACGGGTGGTCGGGAAAATCGTCGATTTCCTCAAGCGGAATATCCCTGATTTTAGACAGCTTCGCTTCGTCCCTTTCCTCCTGAGAGGAAAACAGCTCATCGAGCGTGTTCGTGGGCAGCGTGAAGTCGCTCTTTCTGCCTGCCATCGGCTAACACCTCCTTTGTGAAACTGGCGTAAGCCTTAGACACCGGACTGTTTGGCTCGTAGGCGTAGATACTCGTCCCTTTAGAAGATACCTCTGCGGCTTTTACGGCTGCCGGAATCATTGATCTATATATCCTGATATGGCTGCCGAAATTTTCCCTGAGTGCTTCCACTGTGCTTTTCGCAAGATTTGTCCTTCCGTCCACAAGCGTCAGAAGAATACCGTCGATTTTCAAATCGGCGTTTGTGTGTTTCCTTACTTTCGCAATCGTCCCCAAAAGCTGCGTCATTCCCTTAGCGGGAAGATACTGCGCCTGAACAGGGATAATCACACTATCAGCCGCCGTTAGAGCGTTAAAGGTAATCATACCCAAGCTCGGCATACAGTCAATAAGGACATAATCGTACTTGTCTTTTACAAGGCTCAGGTAATTCTTCAGGACGCTCTCTCGGCTCATCGCTGTTACAAGCGTCATTTCCAATGACGATAGACTGAGATTGGCCGATACAAGGTCTACTTTCTCTTTATGTTGCAGGATACCGTCAAAGGGATTTTGCTCCTGCTCCGATATGATCGCCTGTAACTTCTCTGTCAGCGTTACGGAAAGACTGTCGGTATCCCTCCAGCCGAGGCAGGTCGTTAAATCGCCCTGCGGATCAGCGTCAATCAGAAGCACTTTTTTTCCTTGCATAGCAAGTCCGACGCCTAAATTAACCGTAGTCGTGGTCTTGCCCACACCGCCTTTTTGATTGCATACCGCAATCGTCTTGCAGTTTGACATCTCCGGCTTTACCTCCTTTCATAGATTTCACAGCCTGCCTCAATAAGAGGCGGCTATGTAAAGACCGCAGTATTTGTTCTCAACACCCCCTGCGGAAAGCGATTTGCTTTGTACGGGAAGCACTAAGGTTACAGTTTGCGAAACCGTATCATAGGAATCTCACCTCTGCCGGGTACTCCGCCAGCTCCGTAGAGAAGTATCATTATCATTCTGACTGTCATTGCCGTTTCAGTAGCAAGCTGAATTTCAGGTCGGGGATTCTCGCTCGTTCTCCGTATATCAATAGGAAAAGTCACGGCGTACCCACCTTCGGGCTATTCATCAGAACTAATGTCCTTAGCGCCTGTCTATTCAATTTTCAAGGTACTTTGAAGGGGGAAATCCCCTGCGGGAAAATAACCCCTTCACTCATTTGGACAAAGGGGGGCAAAATGCACACCCAAAATCACCCCTTTTCCGAAAAAAATTTGAAAAAAATTTTTTTGACCTTGAAAATTGCTCCTGAAACGACAAAAAGCCGCCCGCTTCTCCGTAGAGAAACAAGCGGCATAGTTGCGGTTTTATTTAGATGTACTGGACGGTAATCTTTTTCTTTCGTGCTTTTGTAAATTTGATAAGGACATCATCTACTGCGTCTGTATATCTGCCTTGCGCTATCAGATTATTTTTAAGGTCGATCAACGCCTGCAAAACTTGTCCGTACTCCTCGTCATCAAGATAGATATGAAATTGCCTGTCTTTCATCAAATCGTCTCCTTTATTTTATCTGTCCTTTTCTCCATTCAAAAAACCTCTGCCGGATAAACACTGTATCCTCATCTTCATTCGAGGTTATGAAAATATGTAAGCTGCGAAACGCTTTTTTGATTTTCATAGCGAAGTCTATTTCGCTGTTTCCTAATGTATATGGGATTTTAATCAGTTTGATCTCCCGCTTCCGGCACAGATATGCTTTCAAGGTTTCTACATTCTCTGTCCGACTAACCGTTTCAATCGCTGCTTTTTCTTCAGGTAAATATATTTCAAGAGGTATGCCGATAATCTTATCCGTATCCATCTGTACCTTTATGTGCTTCTTCGCTGCATAATACATAACCGCCAGCTTTGGAAAAACCGTCAGATAGTCTTTTTCACACACCTTACAGCCTTTTCCCTCAATCGCTCTTTCTGAAATTTTTGCCTTCCACGAGTGTCCGAGCGAACACTTCCACCATACACTCTGCATTGAATTCCTTGATATTTTGTTTGGGAAAATATCTTTGTTCCTCTCGTAATCCCATTCCGAAAGAAGATGTGTATCCGTCGTTGCTAAATCATTATACCCTGTCATAACCGCCCGATCTGCACAGACAGGACATACCGTTCCTTTTACACGAGCATATACGACTGACTGCCATTCATACCCGCACTCTCTGCACTTCCACCAGACATTTCTGCGGGACTTTTCGTTTATCATATCAGGAGTAAGGGGCAGATTCCGGTCTGACCATTCCTGTGCAAGCTGAGGATGTGTCGTAGCGAAATCATTAAATCCTTTCAGCAGAAGTTGACCGCTGCAATAAGGACACCCGCTTCCACCTGAACGAGTGGAAATAAGCGTGTTCCATTCGTGACCTTTGCTGCACCGCCACCATACCTTCCGATTTGCAAAGACCGTAACCATATCAGGCTTTAGTGGGTAATTTCTCTCAGACCACTCAGAAGCGATTTGGGGGCGCTGTGAGGCAAGGTCATTGAATCCTACTAAGATTTTATTATGGGAGCAATACGGACATCCTGTACCGTTTAACGCCCTGCTCTTAACCGTTGCTGTCCATTCGTGACCATATTTATCCTGCCAAATCACTTTCTTATGAGAGCCTGTCGTTACCATTGTCGGGTTCAGCGGATCATTCTTACTCGACCATTCATCAGCCAGTTCCGGCTTCAGCGTTGCCAAATCATTGACGCCCTCTATCACTCTTGCGCCTGAGCAGATTGGGCAGTTTTCGCCGTTTGAACGAGCTTTAACACTTGTCTGCCATTCGTGACCGCAAGCGCCTTTCCACCAAACGACTTTGTTTGAGCCGTATGTAATTCTATCCGGTGTAAGCGGCAGGTTTTTATCCGACCATTCCGCAACAAGTTCAGGGTGTACCTCTGATAAAATATTGCTCATACTCAATCCTCTCCTTCCTCTGCGATTAGCTTCATTATATTGAGAAAGCGTGGATTGGTATAGTTTGCGACGGGGAGAGTAAAAACTATGAGAAAATACAGAAGCCCCTGAGAAGCTATACCTTCTCAGGGGCTGTGTGAAATCAAAATTATGCGATTTTTTTGTTGCTGCACCGATTTTAGCACCGATTGGTGTAAAATTGGTGTATTTGTGTAAAATCCGAGGTTTTCGGAAAATGAAGTACATCTCGTTTTAGTAGAGCTTTGCGCCCGCCGGAATGTGGTCGTCTACCATCAGAAGATGGAGCTTTTCTTCGCCTTCTTCGTGGTGTACCGCACTAATCAGCATACCGCAGGAATCAATGCCCATCATCGGTCTTGGCGGAAGATTGACGATTGCGATACAGGTCTTTCCGACCAGTTCTTCCGGCTCGTAATAGGCGTGAATACCGCTTAAAATCGTCCTGTTTTCGCCTGTACCGTCGTCCAGCGTGAATTTAAGCAGCTTCTTGGACTTTGGTACGGCTTCGCAGGCAAGTACCTTGACTGCCCGGAAATCGGACTTAGAGAAAGTCTCAAAATCTACGAAATTCTTGAACAAAGGCTCAATTTCCACTTTGGAGAAATCTATCTTTTCTGGCTCGGCTTTCGGGGCTTCAACCGCCTCAGAGCTTACACCAATTTCGTCCTTTACACCATTCAAGGGTTTCATTGTCGGGAACAACAGCACATCGCGAATGGCGGCAGAATCGGTAAGAAGCATACACATTCTGTCGATACCGAAGCCGATACCGCCCGTCGGCGGCATACCGATTTCAAGCGCATTGAGAAAATCCTCGTCGGTGTGGTTGGCCTCTTCATCACCCTGCGCCAAAAGCTCCTCCTGCATGCGGAAGCGCTCTCTTTGGTCGATCGGGTCGTTAAGCTCAGAATAAGCGTTTGCCATTTCCCAGCCGTTCATGAAGAACTCAAAGCGTTCCACATAATTCGGGTCGCTCGGCTTCTTTTTGGTGAGCGGCGAAATTTCGATCGGATGATCGGTTACAAACGTCGGCTGAATCAAGTGTTCCTCTGCGTATTCTTCGAAGAACAGGCTTAAAATGTCGCCTTTCTTGTGACGGTCTTCAAATTCGACATGATGCTCCTTGGCAATGGCCTTGGCTTCTTCGTCGGAATGAATTTCGTTAAAGTCCACACCGGCATATTTCTTAACGGCGTCCACCATGGTAATGCGCTCAAAAGGCTTGCCGAGATCCATCTCCACGCCATTGTAAACAATGGTCGTCGTGCCGAGTACTTCCTTTGCCACATGGCGGTAAAGGTTCTCGGTCAGATCCATCATGCCGTTGTAATCGGTGTACGCTTGGTATAATTCCATAAGCGTGAATTCCGGATTGTGACGGGTATCAAGACCCTCATTGCGGAATACGCGGCCGATCTCATACACTCTCTCAAGACCGCCGACGATAAGGCGCTTTAAGTAAAGCTCCAATGAAATGCGAAGCTTTAAATCTTCGTCAAGCGCGTTGAAATGCGTCTCAAAGGGACGTGCTGCCGCGCCGCCTGCGTTGGATACGAGCATAGGTGTTTCGACTTCGATAAAGCCCTGTCCGTCAAGATACTTGCGGATGGTGCTGATGATCTTCGAACGCTTTATAAACGTGTCCTTTGCTTCGGGGTTCATAATGATATCCACGTAGCGCTGACGGTAGCGAAGGTCGGTGTTGGTAAGTCCGTGGAATTTTTCCGGAAGAATCTGAAGGCTCTTGGTGAGAAGCGTCACACTTGCAGCATGGATCGAGGTTTCACCGGTCTTGGTCTTGAAAACCGTTCCTTCGATGCCGACAATGTCGCCGATATCCATTTTTTTGAAAGCGGCATAGGCTTCTTCGCCGATAGCGTCGCGTGCCACATAGCACTGAATCAGTCCTTGAAGATCCTGCACATGGCAAAAAGAGGCCTTGCCCATAATGCGCTTGGACATTAAGCGTCCGGCTATCGAAACGGTCTTGCCGTCAAGCTCGTCAAAATGCGCTTTGACTTCGGCACTGTGGTGAGTCTGATTGTATTTTGTAATCTGGAACGGATCTTTGCCGGCTGCAACAAGCTCTGCGAGCTTTTCGCGGCGGATCCGCTTTTGTTCGTTGAGATCGACCTCAGGCGCAGCGCCGTTGGGTACGTTCTTTTGATTGTCTGACACGTTAACCATCCTTAAAATTTAAAGTCTGAAAGCCGCTTGCCCGGTAAGAGAAAGGAAGACGGCCTTATATATCGGGTACTTATGCAGTTTTGGATATTTCGAGAATCTTCATGGAGATCTCGCCGCCGGGAGTTTCCGCCTTTACGGTCTCGCCGACCTCGGCGCCGATAAGAGCGCGTCCGATGGGAGATTCTTCGGAAATCTTGTATTCGAGCGGATTGGTTTCATTGGAACCGACAAGCTTGTATTCCACTTCTTCTTCAAAGGTCTCATCGTAGACCTTGACGGTGGTGCCGATGCTTGCCGTATCGGTCTTGACTTCATGCTCATTGATGACCTTGATGTTTTTGAGCATAGCCTCGATGTCGGCAATACGCTGTTCAACGGCAGCCTGCTCGTTCTTGGCTTCGTCGTATTCGCTGTTTTCGGAAAGGTCACCGAAAGCACGGGCCGTCTTAATGGCTTCGGCAACTTCCTTACGTTTGGTCGTTTTTAAATATTCGAGTTCTTCTTGGAGTTTTTTCAAGCCTTCGCTTGAAACGGTAACCTGTTTTGCGTTCTGCATGAAAACATGTCCTTTCGCGTTTGATTTCAGAGTTCAATTCAATACTATATATTATATAAAAAAAGAAACAAAAAGTCAACCGTTTTTGAAAAAAAGCGCATTTTTTACAAATTATATAAGCATTACGGGAAAGCATAAGAGCTTGTAAACAAAAAATTCGGTCATTTTTTGACAACTCTTCCAAAAAGGTGTCCGCATTTTGTATATTTTTACAAAATATTCGACTTTATCCGCTATATATTGACAGAATCGGATGAGCGTGGTACAATATACCTGTCAAGTAAAATTGCCGTACTGTGATTTGACACATACGGCGTATTGTGATCAATTTACGGAGGAAAACATCATGCAGGATCTATCAAAGGAAGTAGCGTTCAGTCCGCTTGCCATTATCGGCACGCGCGGAACCGAAGAAATGTGCCGCCGAATCGAAAAGTATATCGGCGAATGGCGCAAGGAGAAGCCGCATTATATCATCGAAGCCCAGTTCCCGCGCTTCGGTACCGGCGAAGCCAAATGCTTACTAACCGAATCGGTTCGCGGCAAGGACGTGTTTATCGTGGCAGACTGCTTCAACTACAGTCAAACCTATAAAATGTACGGTATGACCGTTCCCATGAGTCCGGACGACCACTATCAGGACGTCAAGCGCATTATTTCGGCTATCAGCGGCAAGGCCGCCCGTATTTCGGTCATCATGCCGATGCTCTACGAAAGCCGTCAGCACCGCCGCACGGCGCGTGAATCGCTCGACTGCTCGTTTATGCTTCATGAGCTTATCACGCTCGGCGTGCAGAACATCATGACCTTTGACGCACACGACGACCGCGTCCGCAACGCTATCCCTCTCGAAGGCTTTGATAACCTCATGCCGACCTATCAGATGATCAAGGCGTTCATGAACACCGAAACCGATTTCGACCTTAAGAATACCGTTATCGTTTCGCCGGATGAAGGAGCGCTTTCCCGCGGTATGTACTATTCCTCCGTGCTTGGCGTTCAGCTTAGTATGTTCTATAAAAGACGCGACTATACCGTCGTCAAGGACGGTAAAAACCCGATCGTCGCGCATGAATACCTCGGCGAAAACGTCGAAGGCAAAGATATCATTGTCGTAGACGATATTCTGTCCTCCGGCGAATCGTTCTTCCATGTAATGGATAAGCTTAAAGCCATGGGCGCACGCCGTATTTTCGGCTTCTTCACCTTCGGCCTTTTCTGCAACGGCTTTGATGTTGTGGATAAATACTATGCAGACGGAAAGTTCGACCGTATCTATGCGACAAACTCCGTGTATAACTCCGAAGCCGCGCTGTCCCGTCCGTGGTTCAAGGAGGTCAACGTGTTAAAATACATCGCTTACTATATCGAAGCGGTCAATATTAACAAGTCTGTCGGCCTTATGCTCGACCCGACCGCAAAGATTCATGCTCTTTGCGACGAGCACGGTGTAAGCATTCCGGGAGGCGCAAAATAATAATGCTCGTTCGCCTTGCAGAGCTTCGTGATCTGCCGGAGCTTTTGGATATCTATAATTACGAGGTCTTAAACGGATACGCCACCTTTGACAGTGTTCCGCATACCTATGAGCAACGCAAGGTCTGGTTCGACGAGCATAACAAAGACCACCATCCGCTCATTGTTGCGGTAGACGACAAAGGAAAGATTGCCGGTTATTCGTCGCTCTCAGGCTATCGCCCGAAGGATTCGTATAAACCGTCGGTGGAGCTGTCGGTGTACGTTTCGCCGAATCACCGTCGTATGGGCGTTGCCACGCTGCTTATGGAAAAAATCTTGGAAATGGCACGCGAGGATGATGTGATCCATACCGTTGTTTCGGTCATTACAAGCGGCAATGACGCCAGCATCCGTCTGCACGAAAAGTTCGGCTTTACCTATTGCGGAACGATCCGCGAAGTCGGAATCAAAAACGGAAAACTTTTAAGTATCGATAACTTCCAGTTAATGGTATAAAATCACGAAAAATCTGTTGACATGACCATAAAAATATGGTATATTGTTGACAGATTTTTCTTTTATATTTTCAAAAAAAGAGGGAGAACAGGGAAAATAACATGAAGATCACCAAAGAATTTTTGCAGGATCCGCCGAAAAAATACCGTCCGCTTCCGTTCTGGTCGTGGAATGCAAAATTAGAAACAGCCGAAACGCTCGAACAGGTCGAAAAGATGGACGAAAACGGCATCGGCGGCTATTTTATGCACGCGCGCGGCGGTTTAAAGACCGAATACATGAGCGACGAATGGTTTGACAACGTGCGCGCCGCCGTCGTGGACGGAGAAAAGCGCGGCATGGCGCCGTGGGGCTACGACGAAAACGGCTGGCCGAGCGGCTTCGGTTCGGGCGCGGTCAACGGCCTTGGCGTAAAGTATCAGCAAAAGTATATCCATATGGAGTATACCGACGCGCCGGTGGAGGACGAAATGACCGTCGGCAATGTCAAAGCCGCAGACGGACGCAATCGCCACTTCTATTTCTCGGTCAACCGTTTCTACGTCGATACCATGGACGCTGAAGTGACCGACGCTTTTATCGCTTCCACGCATGAGAAATACAAAGAAAAGCTCGGCGAAGATTTTTCCAAAATGGCCGGCTTCTTTACCGATGAGCCGCAGATGTCGCGCAAGCCCAAAGGTATTCCGTATTCGCTCATTCTGCCGCGCGAATATAAAAACGCATACGGCGAAGAGCTGCTTCCGGTATTGCATCATCTTTTCGAAACCTCTGAAGAAGCATACCGCACGCGTTTCCGCTATTGGAAATTAGTAACGCGCTTATTCTCCGAGAACTTCATGGGCCGTATCTACAATTGGTGCAACGCCAACGGCTCGCGTCTTACCGGACATATGGTGCTTGAGGAAAGCTTTGCCGCCCAGCTCGACTGCAACGGCTCATGCATGCCAAACTATATGTATTTACACATTCCCGGCGTGGATAAGCTTGGCAGAAGCGTTTCGCGCGACCTTTTGGCACCGCAGCTCACGTCCGTTGCCGCTCAGACCGGCAAAAAACAGGTGCTCACCGAAAGCTTTGCCATGTGCGGCTGGGATGTGACCTTTGAAGAACTCAAATGGATCCTTGAATGGCAGATGGTCAAGGGCGTCAACCTCCTCTGCCAGCACTTGGAGGGCTATTCACTCGGAGGACTTCGCAAACGCGATTATCCGGCCGGCCACTTCTTCCAGAATCCATGGTGGAAGGATTATAAAGCGTTTATGGATTTTGCTGCGCGCGTCGGAATGCTGCTTGCCGAGGGCGGGATCAAGTGCGACGTACTGGTGTTACATACCATTTCCAGCGCTTGGATGTACCGTTCGGACGACTATGAATGGCACAGCGATGTAGACCGCCGTTACAGCGCAAAACTAACGGACATGATCACATGGCTCGACAAGAACCAGATCCTTCATCATCTCGGCGACGAAACCGTTATGGAAAAGCTCGCTTCGGTCGAGGGCGATGTCTTAAAGGTCGGCAAGATGAGCTATAAAACGGTCATTGTGCCGTCGGCAGCCGTTATCAGCTCGAATACGCTTGCGCTTTTGAAAGCCTTTAAGCAGAACGGCGGCAACCTTGTTTTTGTCGGTGAGATTCCGTCGTATGTGAACGGCGTGAAGTCGGACGAAGTGAAAAAGCTTGCCGAAAAGCATGTGGAACGTACCGAAGAGGTTCTTTCCCTTATTCCGGAAAGCGCACGCTTTATCCGCCTTGCCCATGCCGACGGCACGCTTTGCGACGTGCAGTATGCCGAACGTCATTTCGACGATTTCACGATGTACTATTTTGTCAATACCTATTCCGGCAAGGAACGCGCCGTGTTCGAAACCAATGGCGCAAGTGCCGTCCGTTTCAACTACGATACCGGTGAGACCGAACCGTTTGCCTTTACGTCCGAAAACGGCGTTTTGACGGCGGATATTGAACTCGAGCCCAAAGGCTCGCTCGTACTTTTTGTCTATAACGATGACCGTGCGGTATCCGCAGACGCCGGTAAAAAGGAGCTTCTGCCGCTTGGCAACAAGCTGTACGGCGATTGGAAGATCGCGGCGCGTGAGCCGAACGCGCTGACGCTCGATTTCTGCGATGTCTGGTTCGACGGCGAAAAGAAGTACGAAAATCTGCCGGTTCTTGATATCGAAGAAATTGCAAACTCCCTCGAGCGCAGCGTAAATATTCGCCTCGATTTCAAGGTCAAGAGCGATTTCGACCTGCCGGGTGAGACTTATCTTGTTGTCGAGGAAGCCGAATTCTTCGAGCTTATTATCAACGGCAACCCGGTGGAAAAGAAGTCCTGCGGCTATTTCCGCGATAAAGCGTTTATTAAGCTCGATATCTCCGGAAAGCTCGTAAAGGGCGATAACGTGATCACGCTGATTACCGATTTCGTCCAGCCGCAGCACATCTACGATACCATTAAGGACTGCTACGAATTCGAAGCCATGCGCAATAAGCTTTGGTACGACCGTGAGATCAACGAGCTTTATCTGCTCGGTGATTTCGGTGTGCGTGCCGATAAGGCTTACCGCCCGGCCTCCAACCGCAGCTTTTATACTGACGGCGGCTTTACGCTTGTCCCGGCAAGAGAGACCGTCAAGGACGGCAATATCGCCGTGCAGGATTATCCGTTCTACACCGGGAAAATGACGCTTGAAAAGACGATAACGCTTGCAGACGGCGAAACCGAGAACCGCTCGATCGAGTTTTCGCGCATGGGCGCGGTCGTCACCAAAGCGCGCATTAACGGCAAGGAGCTTTCGCCGCTCACACGTGCGCCGTACCGCTTTGACCTTTCGGGAGCTTTGCAAACCGGAGAAAACAAGATCGAGATCGAGCTTACCAACAACTTCCGCAATCTGCTCGGTCCGCTTCATCTCGGCGGCGAGTCGTATTCGGTGGGACCCGCTTCGTTCCAGCATCATTCGAAGATATTCGGCGGCGGACTGAACCGCGGTTGGACAGACGGATACGCGTTCTTAGAATACGGTCTGTTCTTCAAGTAAATAAAATTGCGAAAGACGGCAGAATCAGATGGTTTTGCCGTCCTTCGTGCGAAAAGAGAGGGGGAGTTTAAAAGTACATTCTGACAATGAGAGACCTGCTAAAGCCAGACTTTATGTTATAAAACATATTGGCTGATTCGGTCTTCTGTATGGATGTATGTATTACCATTTATTGAGATAACGGCGTTATCCTTTATTGCATTTAGGTAACTGTCGGAATGATCGTCGTTTGACGTAATGCTTCCGCTTCTCTCGTATTGGCGTAACAGAACAACTCGCCCGTTTCTGTCAATATAGGTTTCCTCGCATGAATCGTTTTGTATTAAGATGCATTTAATCGTTTCAAAGACGCGGCTTCCGATCCGGACATTCCATACGCCGAGTGTGTAACGGACATTTTTTTCGGCAATAACATAGCCGTTTTCAGTTTCTCCGGCGGCGTTTTCCTGTATTAAAACAGGGATTCCGAAAACGCGATCGTTGCCATTGACAAGAACATCGTAGCTTTCCTCAAGAAATGTTGTTACCTGTGTAGGCTCTTCACCGTTTCCGTCATCAAAAACTGTACCGAGATTACGTATGTATTTGTCGGTCAACTGAGTAAACCATATTTTTTCGTTTTTAATTCGTTTTTTACGACTTACAAGGTAAGTGTCGCGGCAGACTTTAACGCCGCGTACATCATGTACCTGACAGTATTTCGGCACATAACAATTTGATACGATAACAAGCTTCCTTTCTGGATAACGGTATGTGGCTTCCGCGCATTCGTTGCCAACGCGTGGAATGATAAAGCTTTGCTCTTCACACTTTACATTGAAAAACGGTACAGAGGACTTTTCAATAGATATTGCTGGCATTTCATTGGGAAAACCGTGAGTAGGGGCTTTTCTTTGCATGATTTTTCTGCCTTTCTCAAAAATATAAAGCTGTTCTGGGGTGCATATGGAACGAAACTGATTTTTTGCATAATGAAGGCGGCTTTTTACTGTTCCGATGGGAATACTGAGTCGCTTTGAAATATCTTCCTGCGAGAGATTTTTGAAAAAATACAGATATAAAATCTGCTTTTCTTTGTCGCCGAGTGTATCCAAAGTGTCGCGTACGATGCTGTGTTCCGTAATTCCGGGCTGTCCGGCACCAAAAGCTGCTTCGGACAGCGCGTCCAAAGAAACATTCGGATTTTCCGCTTTTAATCTGTAATAGTCCATGCATTTGTGTTTGGCAATGCCGATCAGCCATGCCTTGAAAAACGCGCAATTGCTTAGTGTGTCGAATTTCAAAGTGGCGGCAAGACATACGTCTTGAATGACATCCTCTGCATCATGTCTATCAGCAATCTTGAAATTTACATAGCGCTGCAGCGGAATCAGATTTTCATTTAGCAGCTTTTCAAATTCATTCACATTATCACCTCCTGGTAACGGTTTTGAAATCGATTTCACCTATATAGTCGGAGAAAAATCGCATAAGGTTCAAATTATATAAAATTATAGCATGTTTATTTTTGAAATGCAAGGTTATCGTCAGCTCTTACAATTGCTGTTGCAAGTTGAAGAAAATTGTGGCATTTTATTACAGAATGGCCAAAATAACGGAAAACACACGATTTTTATTGACAGCGCAGGCATTATGTGCTATAATAAAAACAAATGTACGGTTATACGCTTTAACAAAAATACGGGCGCATGAAAAACATGCGCCGCCGATCTATCAAAACGGCAATCCGCTTTCCGTATACAGTCGGATTCCTTGTCTTTGGACGTCCTTCGAAAAGCCGGTTTGCCGGAGTTTTTCCCTCACCGTATTTTATGAAAAAAACGTTGACCTGCCACAAGAGCGAAAAATGCGGATCTTCAAAATTACGTCTTTTCGTCCATTTTATCTGATTAAGGAGCCTAAAAATGGTAAAGCTTTCTCCCTCTGTTCTTGCCTGCGATTTTTCCGCGTTCGGAAACGAGATCCGAAAGGTGGTTGACGCCGGCGCCGAGTATATTCATTTGGATGTGATGGACGGCCACTTCGTCCCGAATATTTCGTTCGGTGTGCCGGTCGTTGAAGCCGCGCGCCGGGTGACCGACGCTGTGCTTGACGTACACTTTATGATAAGCGCACCCGAACGGTACATCGAAGCCTTTGCAAAAGCCGGTGCGGATATCATTACGTTTCATTACGAAGCGACCAACCATCCGGAGGAGCTTATTGAAAAAATACACGCTCTCGGCAAGCGCGCCGGAATTTCCATAAAGCCCGCCACCCCGACCTTTGTTCTCGAACCGCTTGTGCGCAAGGCCGACCTTGTGCTTATCATGACGGTCGAGCCGGGCTTCGGCGGTCAGAAGCTCTTGCAGCCGTGCGTCGATAAGGTTCATGAGGTTTCGCGCATGTGCAAGCTGTTCGACGCGTTCCCGGAGATCGAAGTGGACGGCGGTATAACGCCGGATAATGTCGGAGATCTTATCAAAAACGGTGCAAACGTTATCGTTGCCGGTTCTGCCGTTTTCAGAGCGCCCGATCCTGAAAAAGCGGTACGTGCCTTGAAGGGCGATTTATTGGACTTGTAACGCGAAATTTTTCTTGTAATTTACTTGACGGTGTGATATACTGAACCTGTCAAAAACGATAGGATTTTCGGGAGGAACTATTTTATGGCAATGGAAAAGAAATTAACGAAAAAACTGGACTGCACGCCGGCAGACGATAAGAAGAAAGCGCTTGAAACAACGCTTGCTCAAATCGAAAAAGCCTATGGCAAAGGCTCGATCATGAAGCTTGGCGAAAACGCCTCCATGAACGTCAGCGCCGTTTCGACCGGATCGCTGACGCTGGATATGGCGCTCGGTATCGGCGGCGTTCCGCGCGGAAGAATTATTGAGATATACGGTCCGGAGTCCTCCGGTAAAACGACGGTTGCGCTGCATGTTATCGCCGAGGTGCAAAAGCTCGGCGGAGAAGCGGCGTTTATCGACGCGGAGCATGCCCTTGACCCGGTCTATGCCAAGGCGCTCGGCGTCAATATCGATACGCTTCTTGTCTCCCAGCCGGATTACGGCGAACAGGCGCTTGAGATTACCGAAGCGCTCGTGCGTTCGGGCGCAGTGGACGTTGTGGTCGTGGACTCGGTGGCAGCGCTTGTGCCGAAAAACGAGATCGACGGCGATATGGGTGACAGCCATGTAGGTCTTCAGGCGAGACTTATGTCGCAGGCGCTCCGTAAGCTGTCCGGCGCAATTGCAAAATCGAACTGTATCGTGCTGTTTATTAACCAGCTGCGCGAAAAGGTCGGCGTCATGTACGGCAACCCCGAAACCACGCCGGGCGGCAGAGCGCTCAAATTCTATGCGTCCGTGCGTATCGATATCCGCCGTACCGAACAGATCAAAGAGGGCGCGGACGTGCTCGGCAACCATACGCGCTGCAAGGTCGTGAAAAACAAGGTCGCGCCGCCCTTTAAGACGGCGGAATTCGATATTCTCTACGGCAAGGGTATTTCCAAGGAGAGCGAAATTATCGAACTCGGCGTAAACCTTGATATCATCAATAAGAGCGGTTCGTGGTTCTCTTACGGCGAACAGCGTATCGGACAGGGAAAAGACAAGGTGCGTGAATTTTTGGCACAGAACCCTGAAATTTCAAATGAGATCGAGGGCAAGATCCGCGACGCGCTCAAGGAAAAGCCCATGGAGGTTCTCGACGGCGAAGCAGAGGACGAAAACGGCATTGTCATTACCGAATCGTTTGACGAATGATCGCATACAATAAAGAATGATTTTAGTACAAGCGACGGCGTCGGTCAAAGGAAACGAGATAACTTTTTGGAACGAACTGCATGAAAAGTATACGGTTTCGCTTGCCGACGCCAAGAAAACGGGGTTATACCGCCTTGTCGAAAAACCGGAGGAGCTTCCCGAAGAAGCCGACGATGAAATGCTCGTCTTTCTGTCGCAGAAGTTAAAGTGCCTTCATTATGCGGCGTATCTTCTTGATTTCGGCGACAAATCCAAGCGCGCGCTGTCGGATAAGCTCCGGAAAAAAGGGTATGCGAACGACGTGTGCGAAGCGGCGGTCGCAGTGCTTGAAAAAAACGGGCTTTTGGACGACGAGCGGCTGTGCGCCGATAAGCTAAACAGCCTTGCCATCGGCAAGCTGTACGGCCCGAGACGGTTAAAAACGGAGCTTTTTGCCAAAGGCTTCGGCGCGTCGGAAATTCAGAATGCGCTCGACGAAGCGACTATCGATTATGATGAGCTTCTCGAACAGTTGGTGCGAAAGCTGACGCGGCGCGGACTTCCGCAAAGCGAAAAAGAGCTTTCGTCGCTCAAAAATAAGCTTGTGCGCTATGGCTACAGTTACGACCGCATCGCGCGCGTGCTTGATGATTTGGATTTTCCGAAAGAGTTTTCGGAGCATGAGGATTGGTAAAATTGGCATTTTTAGAGGAATTTTCGCAAAGGATCGGGATTCCCGTTGAGGCGGCCTCTGCACTTGAAAAGACGTATGCAAACGTAAAAGACACCGAAAGCTTTAAAGCGCTTTCGGCGATGATAGCGAAGAAAGAAGCTTTTGAAAAAATCGCCGAAACGATCAAAACCGACGCCGAAAAGCTGAAGTTGGACTGGCACACCTATGCCATGGCCGTTTTGTGCGCAAACGCGCCTGTTATCCGGGAGCGCTATGCAGAAAAGGGAGCAGGGGATGACATCTTTTGGGACTCCATGGTCGATTTCCGCTGCAAGATAAACGAATGCAAAAAGGTTTACGGCGTTTGGGGCATTGACCCGATCACCTGGTATTCCGGTTTCTTCGAAGCAAAAATATTCAAACTCGGCCGATTGGAGTACGAAGTCCGCGACGAGGGCGTGTACAGCGTTCATATTCCGTCCTGCGGTGCACTGCGCCATGAGGATGTGCTTGATTCGTATAAACGCGCCTATGCGTTTTTCGGCGGGAAAGACGGAGCGATTCTTCCGTTTCTTTGCTCATCGTATCTGCTGTTTCCGGCGTATCAAAAGACGGTCTTCCCGGAAAACGGTAATATTCATCACTTTGCGCAAGATTTTACCGTTATCCGCATTGACGATAAACAGAATTTCCGCGACGCATGGCGTGTGTTTGACATGCCGTACACCGGCGATCTTTCCGCCTTGCCGCAGAATACCTCGCTTCAGCGCGCGTTTATCGCCTACATGAAAGAAAACGATAATTTTGGCACCGGACTCGGACTATTTTTGTTCGACGGCGAAAAGATCCGAAAAGATATGCCGGATTTGCTTGCACAGTATGCAAAGTATTATCTTTCCTAAAGAATAGGGCAGGGAGGCTAAAAAATGAACATGGTTTATATTTGGCTTATTGTTGCTGTTTTGGCCGTGGTGGCCGAAGCGGTGACTGTGCAGATGGTGGCCATTTGGTTTGCACCGGCGGCGCTTGTCGCCATGCTCGGCGCAATCTTCGGCGCACCGCTCGCCTTGCAGATCGTGCTATTTGTACTTGTTTCCGCACTCTGCGTAGTGTTCTTGTACAAAAAGCTGCGCAAGAACATTGCCGAGGATTGCGGCAAGACCAATCTTGACGCGCTTATCGGTGCGTCGGCCAAGGTCGAGACCGAAATTCCGCAAGACGGCGTCGGCAGAGTCACGGTCAAGGGAATCAGCTGGCAGGCGGCCTGTCCCGACGGTGCGCCCAAAGACGCGCATGTACGCGTCCTTTCGATCGACGGCGTGACCCTGAACTGTGAAAGAATTCCGATCCCGGCAGAACAGATGAAATAAGCGGAGCTTTCCGCAAAAATAAACAAACAGAAAGGAAATAGCATTATGACAGCACAAGCACTTGCCGCAGCAGGCGTTCTCGGCGGAGGATTTGCTTTCCTCGTACTCATCGTGATTCTGCTTTTGATCCTCGTTTCCAACATTAAGATCATTCCGCAGGCGAAAGCAGCCATTGTCGAACGTCTCGGCGCATACCGTTCCACTTGGAAGACCGGTGTGCATTTCACCATTCCCTTTATTGACCGCATTGCAAAAAGCATGTCGTTAAAGGAGCAGGTTCTCGATTTTCCGCCGCAGCCGGTTATTACCAGCGATAACGTTCACATGCAGATCGATACGGTCATCTACTATCAGATCTCCGACCCGAAGCTGTATACCTATGGCGTGGAGCACCCCATGGTCGCTATCGAAAACCTGACGGCCACTACGCTGCGCAACATCATCGGCGACCTTGAGCTTGACCAAACGCTTACCTCGCGCGACATCATCAACACCAAAATGCGCGCTATCCTTGATGAAGCTACCGACCCGTGGGGCATCAAGATCAACCGTGTGGAATTAAAGAACATCATGCCGCCGCAGGATATTCAAGAAGCCATGGAAAAGCAGATGCGTGCCGAACGTGAGCGTCGCGAAAAGATTCTGCAGGCCGAGGGCGAAAAGAAATCGGCAGTGCTGATTGCCGAAGGCCAAAAGGAATCCAAGATCCTCGAAGCAGAAGCCGATAAACAGGCTGCTATTTTGCAGGCAGAAGCCGTCAAAGAAGCAAAGATCCGCGAAGCTGAAGGTGAGGCTGCCGCTATATTGAAGATTCAGCAGGCTGTTGCCGACGGTATCAAGTTGATTAACGAAGCAGCTCCCTCGGATAAGGTCATCGCCCTTAAGAGCCTTGAAGCTCTCAAAGAGCTTGCAGACGGCAAAGCCAATAAGCTCATTATCCCGTCGGATATCCAAGGTCTTGCCACCATTGCGTCAACGCTTAAGCTCTCGGCAGACGATAAAAACGGCAACAAATAAACATCGGATATATGAAACGCCGTCGGTTGCTTTTCAACAACCGGCGGCGTTTGCTGCTTCAATAAAAAGCAGATTGTTGTGTATAAAATGTGTTGTTTTTTTTACATTTCACAGGAAATCACACAAAGCATTGACTTTTTTTGGCAAATCCTGTATAATAAAAACAGTTCGTGTCGAACGGACAAAATCATATTTATTTTAAGGAGTTGCTATCATGGAAAAGCTGTTTAAGCTCAAACAGAATGGCACAACCGTAAGAACGGAGATCATTGCCGGTCTTACCACTTTCATGACGATGGCGTACATTATTGCGCTCAATCCGAACTTACTTACAGGCTTCGGCGCAAACGGCGGTCAGACGCTTTGGAACGGTGTGTTCCTCGCTACCTGTATCGCTTCCGCAATCGGTACGTTTGTCATGGCATTTTTAGCGAACAAGCCGTTCGCAATGGCGCCCGGTATGGGACTTAACTCGTTCTTTGCCGTTGTTGTTGCCAACATCGCAAGCATTACCAGCCTTTCGTATCTCGAATCTTTCCAGGCTGGTCTTTGCGTCATTTTGATCGAAGGTATCGTATTCCTCGTGCTTTCGGTTCTCAATGTCCGTGAAAAGATCGTGGAGGCCATTCCGCTCGGTATCCGTCTCGGTATCGCACCGGCTATCGGCCTTATGCTTCTCAACATCGGCGTAGGCTCGAATGCGGGCGTTTACTCCGATAAGGGCGGCCCGTTCTATATGATGCGCGACTTCTTCGGCGCGTTGACTCCGGGTCTTGCAAAGGACAACATGGGCACCGGCTACAACGAAATGGTTTTAGCGGTCGTTACCACCTTTGTCGGCTTGTTTGTTATCGTTATCCTTGCTCACCACAAGGTAAAAGGCTCTGTTCTTTTCGGTATGCTCGTCGCTTCCATAATCAACTGGGCAGGTCAGTATTTCTTCCTCGGCAAGAATCCTTTTGCTTCGCTTGCAACGGCTTCCTTTGTACCGCCGTTTAAGGATATGGCCGAAACCACTTTATTCAAATTCAACTTCGCCGCTCTTGCGCAGATCGGTTGGTTTACTGTCGTAACGCTTGTTCTTACGTTCTGCATGATCGATATGTTCGATACCATCGGAACGCTTGTCGGTACGGCCTCCCGTGCCGGTATGGTGGACAAGGACGGCAATATGCCGAACATGAAGGAAGCACTCGTTTCCGACGCTGTCGGTACGGTTGCCGGTTCTCTCACCGGTACCTCTACCATCACGACCTTCGTTGAATCCGCTTCCGGCGTTGAAGCTGGCGGCAGAACGGGTCTTACCGCTCTTACGACCGGTATTCTCTTCCTTGCCTGCATGTTCATCGCGCCGATTGCCGCTATCATTCCGGCTCCGGCTACCTCGGCCGCTCTTATCTATGTCGGCCTTCTCATGATCGGCGGCATCAAGAAGATCAACTTCGACGATATGGCCGAAGGTCTCCCGGCTGCCCTCATGCTCATCGCTATGCCGATCTCCGGCTCGATCGGACACGGTATCGGCCTTGGTCTTATTTCCTATGCCGTTATCAAGGTGTTCACCGGCAAGGCGAAGGACGTTTCGATCTTGACCTATGTCATCGCAGCGCTCTTCTTGATCAAATTCTTCCTCGTAGCATAAGTCTCTAAAAAAGATGCCGTTTTTTGCGGCATCTTTTTTTCATGAACGGTTTGATTTTATGCGTTTTTTGCACTCTGTCCGAAACATTTTTCCCATATGCGTTTAAAAATTTGAACACAATGTAAAAAAAAGAAAATATAGCGGAAAAAGGTGGAAAACTCGCGAAAACCGTGTTATAATATCAAATACGACAGTATAAAAATATCAGGAGGTTCATTTTAATGAGCAAAAAGTACGTTTACCTTTTCAGTGAAGGCAATGCGAACATGCGTGAGCTCCTCGGCGGTAAGGGCGCTAACCTTGCCGAAATGACGAGTCTCGGTCTTCCGGTTCCGCAGGGCTTCACCATTTCTACCGAAGCCTGCACCCAGTATTATGAAGACGGCAGAATGATCAACGACGAAATTCAGGCTGAGATCATGGAGTACATCGATAAGATGGAACAGATCACCGGCAAGAAGTTCGGCGACCACGAAAATCCGCTTCTTGTTTCCGTTCGTTCGGGCGCAAGAGCTTCCATGCCCGGTATGATGGATACCATTCTTAACCTCGGCCTTAACGAAGAAGTCGTTGAAGTCATGGCTAAGAAGTCCGGCAATCCCAGATGGGCTTATGACTGCTACCGCAGATTCATTCAGATGTATTCCGACGTCGTTATGGAAGTCGGCAAGAAATATTTCGAACAGCTCATCGATCAGATGAAGGAGAGAAAGGGCGTTCATTTCGACGTCGAACTCACCGCTGACGACCTCAAGGAGCTTGCTAACGAATTCAAGGCTGAATACAAGGCTAAGATCGGCAAGGACTTCCCGAGCGACCCGAAGGAACAGCTCATGGGCGCTATCAAGGCCGTGTTCCGTTCCTGGGACAACCCAGAGCCAACGTTTACAGACGTGACAACGATATCCCGTATTCTTGGGGTACTGCCGTCAACGTACAGATGATGGCTTTCGGTAATATGGGTGATGATTGCGGTACGGGCGTTGCCTTTACCCGTGACCCGGCTACCGGTGAAAAGAAGCTTATGGGTGAATTCCTCGTTAACGCACAGGGCGAAGACGTTGTTGCAGGCGTCAGAACTCCTATGAAGATTGACGAAATGGAACAGAAATTCCCGGAAGCTTTCGAGCAGTTCAAGGAAGTTTGCAAAACTCTTGAAAACCACTACAGAGATATGCAGGATATGGAATTTACCGTTGAAAACAAGAAGCTCTATATGCTTCAGACCAGAAACGGTAAGAGAACGGCTCAGGCTGCTCTTAAGATCGCCTGCGACCTCGTTGACGAAGGTATGAGAACCGAAGAAGAAGCCGTTCTTATGATCGATCCGAGAAACCTCGATACGCTTCTTCACCCGCAGTTCGACTCCAAGGCTCTTAAGGCTGCTACGCCGATCGGTAAGGGCCTCGGTGCTTCTCCCGGAGCTGCTTGCGGTAAGATCGTCTTCTCCGCTGAAGACGCTGAAGCTTGGAAAGCTCGCGGCGAAAAGGTCGTTCTCGTAAGACTTGAAACCTCTCCGGAAGATATTACCGGTATGAAGGCTTCGCAGGGTATCCTCACCGTCCGCGGCGGTATGACCTCTCACGCAGCCGTTGTTGCACGCGGTATGGGTACGTGCTGCGTATCCGGTTGCGGCGACATCAAGATGGACGAAGAAAACAAGAAGTTCGAGCTTGCCGGCAAGACCTTCCACGAAGGTGACTTCATCTCCATCGATGGTTCCACCGGTAACATTTACGATGGCATTATCCCGACTGTTGACGCTTCTATCGCAGGCGAATTCGGCAGAATCATGGGTTGGGCGGACAAGTTCCGTGCCCTCAGGGTAAGAACCAATGCCGATACGCCGAAGGACGCTAAGAAGGCTCGTGAACTCGGCGCTGAAGGTATCGGTCTCTGCCGTACCGAGCATATGTTCTTCGATCCGGAAAGAATCGCTGCTTTCCGTGAAATGATCTGCTCCGATACGCTCGAAGCAAGAAAAGCTGCTCTTGACAAGATCATGCCGTATCAGCAGAGCGACTTCGAACAGCTTTATGAGGCTCTCGAAGGTACGCCTGTTACCATTCGTTTCCTTGACCCGCCGCTTCATGAATTTGTTCCGACCGAAGAAAAGGAAATCGAACAGCTTGCAAAAGACCTCGGCAAGTCCGTGGAAGATGTCAAGGCTATTATCGCCGGTCTCCACGAGTCCAACCCGATGATGGGTCACAGAGGCTGCCGCCTTACCGTAACCTATCCGGAAATTGCAGAAATGCAGACCAAGGCTGTTATCCGCGCTGCTATCAACGTTCAGAAGAAGCATCCGGATTGGAAGATCGTTCCGGAAATCATGATTCCGCTCGTAGGCGACCTCAAGGAATTCAAGTTCGTTAAGAACGTTGTCGTTGCTATCGCTGACGAAGAAATCAAGAAAGCCGGCATCGACCTCAAGTACGAAGTCGGTACCATGATCGAAATTCCGAGAGCTGCTCTTACGGCTGACGAAATTGCTAAGGAAGCTGAATTCTTCTGCTTCGGTACCAATGACCTTACTCAGATGACCTTCGGCTTCAGCCGTGACGACGCAGGAAAGTTCTTGGATTCTTACTACGATACCAAGATCTACGAAAACGATCCCTTTGCTAAGCTCGACCAGAACGGTGTCGGCAAGCTTATGGATATGGCTATTAAGCTCGGCCGCAGCGTAAGACCGGAAATGCACATCGGTATTTGCGGTGAACATGGCGGTGACCCGTCCTCTGTTGAATTCTGCCACAAGCTTGGTATGAGCTATGTTTCTTGCTCGCCGTTCCGTGTGCCGATCGCGAGACTTGCTGCTGCACAGGCTGCTATTAAACAAAAGTAAGCTGTTTGTCGGTTGAAAACTGAATAGACGTATGTACGGTGAGGATGCTCGTCATCCTCGCCGTATTTTTGTATAAAGAAAACCACGCGATAGTCGCGTGGTTCCCAAGAAACGTTTATTTCACAGCCTTGCAAGCGCTTCAATATCTCCCGATTGAATCACAGCGATACTGCGTTTGATTTTTTCTTTATCCCAATCCCACCAGCATAAGGACTCCAGCTTCTCAATCGTTATATCGTCAAACCGTTTGCGGATGGGCTTAGCCGGAACACCGCCCACAATAGTGTAAGGCGGTACATCCTTTGTAACAAGCGCTCGTGTACCGACGATTGCGCCGTTGCCGATTTTTACGCCGGGCATGACGACTGCTTCATAACCGATCCAGACGTCGTTGCCGATGACGGTATCGCCCTTGTTGTCCCATGCGTCGCGGATGTTTTTCACATCAAGCTCCCATTCGTCGAAGAAGAGAGGGAAGGTGTAGGTTGACAGCGACGTCATCGAGTGATTTCCGCTTGTAAATAAAAACTTTGCGCCGCACGCGATAGAGCAGAACTTTCCGATTTTCAGTTTGTCGCCGTTGATGGGATAGTGGTAAAGCACATTGTTTTTTTCAAAATCGCAAGGGTTGTGT
>ERZ773136.146-NODE-146-length-81256-cov-13.953178_pt1 | contig 81256 bp, 100 predicted proteins | sample MGYA00580855_ERZ773136 | MGnify/ENA primary metagenome ERZ773136 (study PRJEB29015, sample SAMEA2737860) | human gut metagenome | biome: human gut; feature: human-associated habitat; material: faeces | place: China | collected 2012 ... | reverse complement strand
AAAGAAAACAGATTTAGGGAAAATATCTAATGATGATTTAATAGAAAAATTAATACTATTAAATAATAGACCAAGAAAATGTTTAAATTGGGATAATCCATTTAATTTATTTTTAAAAGAAGTGTCGCACTTGGATTGACAATTCATCATATAGAAAAAATAACACCTTAAAAGATTATTTTAAGGTGTTATTTTTTGTTTTATTATAAATTTTAAAATTTATAATAAAGTTGCGTAGAATGAAACAGCAATTACAGTAACAATACCAGCTACGGCAATAGTTAAGCTACTGATAGCAGCTTCAATAGGGCCCATTTCAATTGCTTTTGCAGTTCCCATAGCATGAGCAGATGAACCGATTGCTACACCTTTGGCTACAGGTTCATAAATTTTAAATACTTTGCAGATATATTCAGCAGTCATATTGCCGAATACACCAGTGATGATGATAACAGCAATAGTGATAGTAACGATACCACCTAATTCTTCAGATATACCAATACCTATAGCAGTTGTGATAGATTTTGGTAAAAGTGTTACATATTCTGTGTGACTAAAGCTAAATAAAATAGATAAAGCTAAAATACAACTCATACTAGTGATTACACCAGAAATGATACCAGCCATGATAGCTTTTACGTTTTTTTTCAATTCTTCTAGTTGTTCATATAAAGGAACAGCAAGACAGATTGTAGCTGGTGTTAATAAATAACCTAAATATTTAGCGCCTCGATTATATTCTTCATAATCAATATCGAAGGTTACTAAAAAAATGATTATAAGACCTATTGCTATTAACAAAGGATTGAAAATGGCAATTTTTAATTTACGTTTTATGCGCAAACCTATTTCATAGGCTAATAAGCTAATAATCAAACCAAATAAAGCTGAATTAAAGATAAGATCCTGTAACATTTAATTAGCAAGCTCCTTTTTTCTTCTTACTAGATACAATAATAAATTGTGTTATATGACCAGAAATAACCATTACAATAACAGTAGTTAAGCTTACTACTAAGGTCAAAGGAATTAATAAATCACGAATTACATTCCATGCATTTAAAAGTCCAACAGCAGCAGGAATGAACATGATAGGCATAGTTTCGATTAATAATTTACTAGCATCTTTGATAGCAGAGATATTTAGAATTTTGAATTTTAAAAGTAAAAGCATTAAAACTAAGCCATAAACACTAGAGGGAACAGGTAATGGAACGAGTTCCTTAAAAGTTTCAACGATAAAAGTTAAAGTTAAGATAATACCAAATTGTTCAAGTAATTTCACTTAAAGAACCGCCTTCCATTTTAATATTTCTTTATCAACTAAATCGTAATGGTGATTAATAGCTGCATAACCAGCTAATTCATTGCGATTGATGATGCAATTTAGAATTTCTTTGTGTGAATTGATAATTGTATTTTTGGTTTCAGCTGTAGCGCTGGAAAAAATATTATCAATTAATGTACAACATACATTAGAAAGTGCATTCATCATGCTAATCATTAATTTGTTTTGAGAGATATGTAAAATAATATCATGAAATAATTTGTCATAGTGGCTTTCACGATGACATTGCTCCATTTTTGTTACTACTTTTTGTAGCAATTTTATTTCTCTATCAGTGCATTTTGTAAAAACATGGCGAAAACATTCTAAGGCAATGGCACGTCTGATTTGATTGATTTCAGTAAAATTAGATTGCTCTAAAAGTAACATAAAATTTATAGTGGCGGAGATATTGCCACTGATTTTATTAGATAAATAATTGCCAGAACCTTGACGGCTTTCAATAAAACCCATGCTTCCCATAATGCGAATTGCATCACGGATAGTATTGCGACTTAGAGAAAGTGTTTCAGATAATTTACGTTCAGTAGGGAGTTTATCACCAACACTGAGATTACCAGAAATGATTAATTCCTTGATATATTCTAAAACTAAGATATAACCTCTATCTTCCAAATGTGTACCCCTATCTATTTAAATAATTGGTAGTACCAATTATTATACATTAAATTATGTTGAAGTCAAGAGAAAAAATCAATAAAATCTGCATAAAAAAAGAAGTAACATATAGTTACTTCTTGCAAACTTATTATTTAGTTGATTATATATTTAGTTTTTAATTTTTTAGTTAAGATTTTTGTTGAAGTTTGTTGATTTCGTTGAAAAGTGTATTATATTTTTGCGGAGATAGGCGTTTATTAAGTTTTTCTAGAAATATATCTAATTTATATTTATATTGAGCAAAATTTCTTAAATTGTTTTCATCTATAGATTTTATGGTGTTATGTGTTAATTTATAAATATTAATAAAAGCTGTTTGAATATCTGGGCTTAGGTGCTTGAATAAATCATGGCTTTTATCATTGATTAGAAAATCTATATCTTGTTGAAATCTCAATAATTCATGGCGAGCGCCTATCATTAAAATTTCATTGCATTTAAACATATTTTTTTTGAATAAACCGATATAAGTTTGAAAATCTCTATTTTTAGTGATGCCAGCTTGAAGAAGTGACATAGATGAGATTTTTTGATGATAGTCTTGCATTCGTGCTATATAAAAAAGCACTTCTTCCATTTGATAATCGCTTAAACTTTGTTTTTGCTGATAATAAGCAAAGTCTTTTTTAGTAGCATAGATGATTATTTGATAATGTTTTTTTAGATTTTGGAAATTTTTTCTAAATTTTATAAGCCAACGTAAAGATTTAAACATGTGATTACTCCTAAATTTTAATCATTTAATAAAAATTATAATAAAGTAAAATTATTTTTGTGATAAGTAATTAGTTTATCTTTTTGCATGCGTGATAATTCAGCAGACATAGCACTTCTTTCAACAGAAAGAAAATCTGCAAGTTCTTGTCTATTGAAGGGAATGGTAAAGGAATTACTATTGTTTTTTAAAGCTTCGCTAGATAGATAAGATAAGATTTTTTCACGAGTTGTTTTTTTGCTTAAATGGTCTATCTTTGTTGTTAATTGTATATTTTTTTTAGCTATGAGTAGAAGCATATTTTGAATGATTTTTGAATGAAAATTGCATGCAAATTGACAAGGTGAAGTTATTTTTTGATAGTTTAAAAACATAATTTCAGCTTTTTCAGCAGTTACAATGCTAAAACAATTATTGTTAATATTCGTGCAAACAAAACTTTCGCCAAATAAATCGCCTGTTGAAAGCGTAGTGAGAATTGCTCGATTGCCCCAATAATCTTCTTTAATAATATTTACTCTACCTTTTAAAATTATACCTACTTCAACAAGTGGTTCAGAGGCTTTGAGTATATAAGAATTTTTCTCATAAGTTTTTATGTTCATTAAAAGGCACTTGAACATATTAATTAAATCCTTTGTATCAATACCAGAAAATAAAGCTGAGTTTTTGAGTATATCTAAATATTTTTGCATAAAACTACTCCTTTGTTGGAAAAACAACGTATATAATATTATACTAAATTATAAAATATTGTAAATAATTGTTTAATAGTTGATAATAAAGATGGTATAAGGTAAAATTATAATAATCAAAGTTTTAAGGAGCGATTGTGCATGTTTAATGAAGATTTTAAACAATACAAAGGTCACATTGTAAGAGTTATTTGTAATGATGGTAGAGAATATGTAGGAGAACCTACAATTTTTAGAGATCATGATGCTACATCTTTACCTGGTTCTGATTGTATTTCTTTTTATGAAAGCAATACATATCGTGTAGCAGATTTTTTCCGTGCTGAAATAAAAGATATTGTTGTTATTTGCAAACAAGAAGCGCAAGAAGCATAATTTAGTGAAATAAAAACCCGAAGAATTCTATTAATTTTGTGTATATATTTTAATAGTAATCTTCGGGTCTTTGTCTAATTAAAGGAGATTTTTTATGAAAACTTTAGGTTATTATAATGGAAAATATGATGAAATTGATAAAATAATGATACCTATGTCAGATCGTTCCCATTGGTTTGGCGATGGTGTATATGATGCCACTTGCGCTAGAAATTATAAAACCATGGCTATTGATGAACATGTTGATAGATTTTTTAATAGTGCTAGATTGTTAAATATCAATTTAGGTTTTACTAAAGAGTATTTAAAAGATTTATTGAATGAATTAGTACAAAAATTAGATGATGATGAACTGTTTGTATATTGGCAAGCTACTCGTGGCGGTAATGGGCTTAGAAGTCATAATTATGATAAAGAGCAAAAAGCTAATTTATGGATAACAATTTGCCCAGAAAAAATAACTGATAAAGATAGAGAATACAAATTGACTTCTATGGAAGATACAAGATTTTTGCATTGTAATATTAAGACTTTGAATTTAATTCCTAGTGTAGTAGCTTATCAACATGCTAAGGAAAATAATTGTGATGAAACTGTATTTCATCGCGGGGATATAGTTACAGAATGTGCTCATAGTAATGTGCATATAATCAAAGATAAGAAATTCATCACTCATCCTGCTGATGAATATATTTTACCTGGTATTGCTAGAGCGCATTTATTAAAAGCATGTAAAGCGTTGAATATTGAAGTAGAAGAAAGACCTTTTACAGTAGATGAATTAATCAATGCTGATGAAGTAATTGTAAGTAGTTCTGGTGATTTGTGTATTCGTGCTACAGAATTTGAAGGAAAAGCTGTAGGTAAAAAAGATAGTGATACTTTTGATAGATTGAAAGAGTATATTTATCAAGAATGGTTAGAATGTACTAAAAAATAAAATTGAATAGATTTAAAAATTGTTCATAAAATATTTGACAATGAGAATTGTTTTCAATATAATTATTTATGTAATTTTTAAAAGAGAGTCTAGAACTCCATAGAATATATTTTTAAATAAAATTTTTGTGTGTATTTATTTTTATGTAGAGCATAGGAAAATTTTATTTTGGATTTATTCTATGGAGTTTTATCTTTTTAATGAAGATTATTATTTAAAGAAAGGTGCGTTTAAATTGGATTTTATTATTAGTGCATTAGAATTATTTCATCATGGTGGTTGGGTGATGTATCCACTTTTAGCTTGTTCTATTTTAGTTGTTGCTATTGGCATTGAGCGTTTTATTTATTATAAGAGGACTTGTGGCGATAATAAAGATATGGCTCAACAAATTTTAGCTTTAGCTAAAGAGCGTAATTGGCAAGAAACAGAAAAAGTATGTGCTAATAATCGTTGCTTTGTCAGTGATGTATTGGCGATAGGCTTAAAATATCGTGAGTGTCCCATGTCAATGAAAGAAAGTTTTGAGGAATATATTTCTGTTAGAGCAAATGGTTTAAAACGAAATTTAAATTATTTAGATACTATTGTTACTATGGCTCCGTTGTTAGGTTTATTAGGTACAGTAGTGGGGATGATTAGTTCTTTTAAAGTATTAGATGTTGCTGGGGATAATCCTGCATTGATCACTGGTGGTGTAGGTGAGGCATTAATCGCGACTGCTACTGGTCTTTGCGTCGCTGTGTTAGCATTGATTGTGCATAGTTATTTTAGCAATCGCTTAGATAGTGTTTTGACTGATGTAGAAAATGTTTGTACTGTAGTGATTAGTAAGGCAAGAGGTAAATAATAATGAATATACGTAGTAATCGCGTGGCAAGACCACCACGATTGATGATTATACCGATGATAGATATTATATTTTTCTTGATGGTGTTTTTCTTATTTAGCACTTTGCAAATGGTTTATCAAAAATCTATGCCTGTGAATTTGCCAGTAGCATCTTCTAGTCATCAAGAAGCACCAAAGCCAGTGGCTATTACACTAATGAAAGATGGCACAATCAGTATAGGTGATACTGTGGTGGGCATTGAAGAAATAAAACCACGAGTGGAACAATTAGCTGATAAAGCAGATACTCCTGTGATTTTAAGAGCAGATGAGAATGTAGAACATGGAAAAGTAATCAAAGTGATGGATGAAATCAAGAGTGCAGGTGTAACAAAATTATCCATAGCTACTCAGGAGAAATAGTCAATGAAAAAACATATTTGGAAAAAATCTTTTTCAATATCATTTGTTTTTCATTTTATAGTGGTTATAACCATTGGTGCTATGGTAGCAGGCTTTCATCAGGAGATACAAAGACCAAAAGAAGAATTGATTACAGTCAATCTAGCGGACACACCAGAACAGATAGCAAAAGTTCAAGAAAAATCATCATTCAATTCATTTAGTAGAGATATAGAAAATATTTTTAAGCATAATAGTGATAATGATAATCAAAATATCAGGAATAAAAATAATGAAGTAAATCAAAATAAAGATATAAAACAAATAAATAATGTAGAAAATAAGCAGATTGAAAAAGATGAAATTAGTGCAGAAGATGGAATTTTACCAGCTTCCAATAATATAACAAATACAATATCAGAAGATGATACGCAAGTAATCAGTGACGGTATTGGTCAGGGAGATGGTGAGAATTTTTCTGGTAGCGAAAATAAAAACAGTGGCAGTGGAAGTGGTGGCACAGCAGAAGGCATGGCTGGTGGCAATAATGAAAGAGCTAGTGGCGGAGCAAATGTTACAGAAGATAGATATAGTGTAGCAAGTAGATTTGCTCAAGCTGTGGAAAATCATAAATCTTATCCGTATGCAGCTGTTAGATTAAATCAGCAAGGCACAGTAATTATTAATGTAACTATTGATGCAAATGGAAATTTAATCAGTGCAGGTGTAGTTTCTAGCGTTAATGGGAATTTAGATAAGGCTGCTTTAAATGCAGTATATAGTGCATGTCCATTTAGTCATGGTTTAGGTGAAAGTATTAGTATGAATGTTCCTGTTAATTTTTATTTGAATTGATATTGAGAAAAGAGCTGTTTTTGATGCAAGAAGTTATATTAAAACAAGAAGAAATCGAAAATATTATTATAGATGATGAAAAAAAAGACGAAAAGAAAACGTTAGCTAAATTACCAGAACATAGATGTAAGCAATGTAATAGATTGCTTTTTTATGGAAATGTTAAATATGTAGAAATAAAATGTCCTAAATGTAGTTGTATAAGTAAAATTGGCAAAGATGTAAATAAAATTTGTATAAAAAGTTGATTGAAAAATAAAGAGGTGAAAATATGAGTGGCTATTTGAGAAAAGTAATCTTTGGAATTATTTGTTTGATAGCTATTGGCGGATTGTTTTTAGGCTTTCGCTCACATGAAAAAGATACAAATAATATCAGTTCAACAAGAGTCGTTACAGATAGCACAGGTAGAGAGGTAACAATACCAACACATCCTAAACGTGTAGTATTATTAAATGCTTCTCATTTAGATTTATATTATTATGCTGGCGGTAAAGAGACTGATACAATAGTGGGAAAACCTACTTCAGAAGCTTTGAGTGATGAAGTCAAAGAAGGAACAAAAAATATAGAGCAAATCGGTGTAATTCATAATCCTAGTGTAGAAACTATTTTGAAATTACAACCTGATTTAGTAATTGGTGTAAATGTACCTTTTCATCAGCAATTAATTCCTACTTTAGAGAAAGCTAATATTCCTGTGTTGATTAAATCTTTAGACACATATGAAGATGTGATATCCACTTTAGGTTTTTATGGAGAATTAACAGGAGAAGAAGAAATTGCTCAAGCAAAAATCAAAGAAATAGAAGCTGATTATGAAAAAGCGATTGCTAGAGCAGAAAATAAAACAGCTCCAAGAAGTTTGATAATTTGGGGAACGACAGATAGCTTTAGTATGGCAACAAGTAAATCATTTACAGGAGATTTATTAAAACGCTTAGGTGGTAATAATATAGCAGATAATGTGGATTCTGTAGCAAAAGACAGTGGCTATATTCCATTAGGAATGGAATATATTACTACACAAGATCCAGAGGCGGTATTTGTAGTAACTCATGGTGATGTGGACGCAGTAAAAAATAGTATAGATGAAAATTTAGGGCAAAATCCTTTGTGGCAAGATATATCTGCTGTGAAAAATAATAGAGTATATGTATTACCATATCAGTTATTTGCCGTAAATCCTGGTACTAATATAGCTAAAGCGATAAATATATTGGCAGATGATTTATATTTACAAGAATAAAAAATATGAGGTATGGTAATGGCTATTGCTAGTATAAGTGAAAAGATAAGAGATCCTAGAAGTAAAAAACGCAATTTAGTGATGTTTTTGGGACTGATTTTGTTGGTAGCAGTTTTATTTATCAGCATGATTATAGGTACAGCAAATACATCATTTAGCGATTTATATAATGTGTTTGTAGGTGTTCAAAATACAGAAAGCTATAGAATTTTATATCACATTCGCATTCCTAGAGTGCTTACAGCAATGTTTGCTGGTATAAATTTAGCTATTGCAGGCTGTATATTACAAGGTGTATTGAAAAATCCATTGGCAGATCCAGGTATTATTGGGGTATCAGCAGGGGCTGGTCTTGCTGCTATGGTAGTTATGATTGTTTTACCTGAATATACGAATATGGTGCCAATCGTAGCTTTTGTGGGAGCGATGGTAGCGACTTTAATTTTATTTGCACTGGCATGGGAAGAGGGTATTCAGCCACTTAAATTGATTTTAGCTGGTGTGGCAGTTTCAGCATTTTTTGCTGGCGGTATGACATGTTTGATGGTATTTTTCTCCGATAAAATTCAAGGTACAGTAAATTGGATGGCAGGTGGTTTTTCAGGTGCTTCATGGAAGCATGTAACTATGATTTTGCCATATACTATCATTGGTTTAGTAGGTATGAGTATCAGCAGTAAATTGTTAAACGCTTTGCAATTAGGTGATGATGTAGCAAAAAGTTTGGGAACACGAGTGGAAGCTACAAGATTTTTCCTCGTTACGCTGGCGGCTTTATTAGCTGCTTCTGCTGTGAGTGTGGCAGGTATGCTCACATTTGTTGGTCTTATAGTACCACATATGATGCGTTTAGTAGTGGGTTCTGATTTTAACTATTTATTGCCTAGTTCAGCTATTTTTGGCGGAATTTTATTGATTGTAGCGGATACAGTGGCAAGGACTGCTTTTAGTCCTATAGAGGTGCCTGTAGGTGTATTTATGTCATTTATTGGTGCACCGTTTTTCCTTTATTTATTGAAAAGGGGAATGCAAAAGAGATGATTTTACAAGCAGATAAACTTACATTGCAATATGGGCAAAAAATCATTGCTGATAAATTGAATTTCAAGGTAGATAAATCAGAGATAATAAGTATTATTGGCCCAAATGGTTCAGGAAAATCAACATTATTAAAATCTTTAGGTAGATTATTAAAGCCTACACATGGGACTGTTTTATTAGAAGGAAAAGACATTCAAAAAATGAAACCTGGTGATATAGCACGCAAGATGTCAATATTGCCACAATCTTCAACGGCTCCGATGGATATGACTGTTTATGATTTAGTCTGTTATGGTAGAATGCCACATCAAGGATTATTTTCTTCGCCAAATAAAATTGATGAAGAAAAAATCGAAGAAGCATTGACGCAGACAAATACATCACATATGCGATATCGAAGATTAGATACTTTATCTGGTGGCGAACGTCAAAGAGCATGGCTGGCAATGGCAATAGCTCAAAACCCAGAGATTTTATTATTAGATGAACCGACTACGTATTTAGATGTAAAACATCAATTGGATTTGATGAATTTAGTATATAAATTATATGAAACAAGAAAAATCACAGTGATTATGGTCTTGCATGATTTAAACCATGCTGCTAGATATAGTCATCGCTTAGTGGCGGTGAAAAAAGGCAAGATTTTTGCTGAAGGTTTGGTGCAAGATGTATTTACAGAAAAAATACTTTGTGATTTATATGATGTAGAAACGTCAGTCATGTCTTTAGAACAAAATGGACAAAAACATTTAGTTTGTTTCCCTTATGATGTAAAACAAGGGGAGAAAAATTAGTGCAGGTTTTAAGTTTAAATAAGATAAATAAACAAATTAAGGATAAAATTATTTTAAAAGATATAAGTTTCACACTTGAAAAAGGCGAGATATTGGGGCTTTTAGGCCCTAATGGTGCTGGTAAAACGAGTATGATGAAGATAATATCTGGTTTAAGCAGAGCAAATTCAGGTAAGCTTGATATTTTAGGGATTGATGCTGATAAAGAAAGAGCAAAGATAAAGTCTCAGCTAGGTTTTGTCATGCAGGATAATAATATGGAAAGAGAATTTTCTGTTAAAGAAGCTTTGCTATATTATGCCTGTTTGTATAAGGTGAAAAATTATAAATATGAAGTGGAAAGAATAATATCTCAATTTGAAATGAATACTTGGCAAGATAGAAAGATTGAGAAATTATCTGGCGGTATGGCTAGAAAAGCAATGATTGCTAGAGCTTTATTAGTAAAGCCTAAAATTTTATTGTTAGATGAACCAAGTGTGGGATTAGACCCTGATGTGAGATATGATATTTGGCAAGAAATAAAAAAATTAAAAAATATGGGGATAAGTGTAATTATCACTACTCATTATATGGAAGAAGCGGAATATCTTTGTGATAAAATCGCTATTTTAAAACAAGGAGAATTATTGGCGATAGATGAAGTAGAAAAAATAAAGCAGATAATGCAAAAAGATGAAAATGAAGATATAACTTTAGAAAAAGCTTTTTTACGATTTATCGGTAAGGAGGCTTATTGATTTTGAATTTTTTAGCAGTATATATGCGTGAAATGGCACTTTTGCAAAAGAAAATGGGAAAATTAGGATATATTTTCTCAGCGGTGATGTTTCCGATAATCTATTTATTTGCCTTTGGCATGGGGATTGGACCTGTAATGAATAATATCCATGGTGGTTATTTACCTTTTTTGGCAAAGGGAATGTTATCGATAACAGTCATGATGAATGCTTTTCAACAGACAGCATTATCAGTGAGTGTGGGGAGATTTTATTTTAAAACATTCCAGACATTATTATTGAGTCCGATTTCGGCTTTTCAAGTTATATTAGGCATTACTTTGGCTGGAGTTACTCGTGGCTTTATAGCTGGAGGTATTATCTATATCATAGCTATGGTATTTTTTGATGTGCCGATGTTGAGCCTTTGGGGATTTTTAGGGATTTTATTATCTGCCTTTTGCTTTGGTATTTTAGGGATTGCCATAGGTCTTTGGATCAAAAATCCAGATGCATTATCTTCAGTGATAAATTTTATAATTACACCGATGACTTTCTTTTGTGGTACATTTTTTCCGTTGTATAATTTGCCGGATTGGTTGCAGATTGTAGTGGGAATTTTGCCATTGACTTTAGCGAATAATTTATTGCGTACAGAAGTATTTAGTATGTATAGTTTGTTAGATATGATTTATTTAATAATTATCACATTAATCTTGTTGGTAATTAGTAGATATCAATTAAAAAATTATAATGAATAATCTAATTGATATAAAATAAAAGTTTTAAATTTTAGTGTGTTTAAGATAAATTTAGACTATAATTTGAGTAAAGATATATTTTTTATAGAAAAGAAGGAGATAAAAAATGAAATCAATAGTAGTTTATTCTAGTTTAACAGGTAATACAAAAATGGTAGGAGAAGCTATTGCCGAAGTTTTAGCTCCGAATTGTGATATTTATAAAGTAGAAGATAATCCTGATATTACAGGTTATGATTTAGTTGTTGTAGGTTTTTGGGTGGACAAAGGAACAGCTGATGCAAAAGCTAGTAAATTTTTGAAATCCATTCGCAATAGTAAAGTGGCTGTATATGCTACGCTAGGAGCTGAACCAGATTCAGAACATGCAAAAACTAGTTTGCAAAATGGTATAGATATGTTAGATAGTTCTAATGAGGTTATGGGGAGATTTATCTGCCAAGGAAAGATTGATCCTAAATTATTAGAGGCAATGAAAAAAATGTTTGGCACGAAAGTTTCTAAAGAAAATTTTCATGCAGTAGATGAAAAGCGTTTGGAACGTCATCGCAAAGCTAGTACACACCCTGATGAGCAAGATTTGGCTAATGCAAAGAAAGTATTTAGTGAGATTAAAGCAAAAATGAGTGGTGAAATGAATTTATGAGCAAAATAAGAGAAATATTAGATAGTCTATCAACTGAACAATATAAGATGATGATAGGGGAAAAATCTTGTCAGCCTTTGACGGAGACTTTTAGCAAAAAAAGAGTAGTTCATCCAGGGGCAAATGGACAGATGATACCACCTGTAAAACAGCAAGAAATTTGGCTTGAATATATGCAAAGAAAAGGAGATAAAAGTAAAAAGAAAGCAGTATATATACACATTCCTTTTTGCAGTCAAATTTGTCTATACTGTGGTTTTTTCCAAAATTATTCTAATGAGGAACGAGAAACCATGTATGTAGATAGATTAATCAAGCAATTATTAATGGCAAAAGAATATAAATATGTACAAGATAGTGTGATCAATGCTGTATTTTTTGGTGGTGGAACACCATCTACATTATCACCGTATAATGCAGATAGATTATTAAAAACTATGAATGAAGTATTGCCACTTGCTAATGATTGCGAAATAACTATGGAAGCTCGTGTACATGATTTAGTTGATGAAAAACTGCAAGTATGGTTTAAACATGGTGTAAATCGCATATCTGTGGGCGTACAATCTTTTGATACAGCTATCCGTCAAAGCATGGGACGCAAAGATGATAAAGAAACTGTTATTGAAAATCTCAAACGAGCTGCAAGTTATAATCAAGCCGTATTAATCATAGATTTGATTTATGGTTTACCTGCTCAAAGTGTGGATAACTTTGTAAATGATTTAAAAATAGCAGATAGTTTGCCAATTGATGGTATGGATTTGTATCAATTAAATGTGTTTGAACAATCTGCATTAAAAAAAGCGATAGATAATGGCAAAATACCACCTGCGGCAACAACAAAACAGCAGGCAAAATATTTAGAAGCAGCTATTTCATATTTAGATGAATTAGCTTATAAGCGATTGAGTGTCTGTCATTGGGCAAAAACAAACCGTGAACGCAGTATGTATAATACTTTGGCAAAATCAGGAGCTGATGTGATACCATTTGGTTCAGGGGCTGGCGGTTTTGTAGGAGATATTTCTATGTTTTTAAATAGAGATTTACAGCGTTATATGAATGCTATTGATGAAGGAAAATGGCCATTGATGGTTTTAACAAAAGAAGCAGAAGGCAAAGTTTTATTTAAGGATATTCAAGCACAGACTGAAAATTGTATGGTAAATATACAAAAATTAGCTCAAGTATATAGTGAAGAACTTTTACAATTAGAAGAAGTACTCAATATTTGGGTGGAATATGGCTTATTTGAAAAATGTGGTCATACTTATAAAATGACGATTGCTGGTCAATTTTGGCAAAATAATATCACACAGACAATAATAGAACTTACACAACAATTATTGATGGGCAAAAAATCTTTTGAAGTTCAGCCAATAGCAGCACAAGGTTAAATGTATAAATAAAATAAGGCAGTTATGATTAATTTTGATAACTGCCATAATTTTTAAAGTATAAATGATAATGATTATTATTAATAGAAATTGATTTTATAATAAAGGAGACGAGTAATGCTAACAAAAAAACGTAAATCTACACTTTTAACTTTATCTATATTGATGGGATTGACAAGTTGCACGCAAGCCAGTGAAGTAATCCAAACACCAGATGTAGTGGTAACAGCTACGAAAACTCAACAAGAAGTGAAAGCTGTACCCAATGCTGTAGAAGTCATCACTAGTGAAGATATTGAACAATTAGGAGCAACAGATATTTATTCTGCTTTGAAATTGGCAACAAATGTTGATGTTTCTCAAATCGGTGCAGGTCATAGATTGATGGTTCGTGGGAAAAATGCAGGTGCTTTAGTATTATTAGATGGTAGAAGAATGTCAAATGAATATTCATCAATGACTAGAGGAGCTTTTGATTTAGATAAAATAAATTTATCTAGTGTAGAACGTATTGAGATTGTTAGAGGTGCAGCCTCCGCTCAATATGGTGCAGATGCTGAAAGTGGAGTAATCAATATTATTACGAAAAAATCCAAAGAACAATCTGTAACTGTAGGAGCAAATACAGGAACTGATGTCATGAATAATTATTATCGTTTTGATTTAGGTCAGCAAGGTAAATTCAATGGTGTAGTGAATGCTAATTTTGCTAAATATCGTAAACGTGAATTTGTCGGTGGCACAGGAACGAATTATTTTGGTCCTAGAACAAATTATGATTTTAGTGGAACGTATGCATTTGATGATAGTAATAATTTAGATTTTTATATAGGTTATTATGATGAAAAATCAAAGAAAATAACAGATTATTCTTCTATGGGAATGGGCAAAAGTTCTATAAATTATGATAAGACAAATCAAGATTATAGCATAGCTTATAATGGAAAAGGCGATAATAGTAATTATATGATTAGAGCTTATTATAATCGATATGATAAGGAAGAATATAAGGGCAGTAAAAATAATAGTTATAAGCAAAATACATTTGATACTTTAGGTATTGAAGCTAAAAATACAGTACAAGCAGGAGATGAGCATTTATTAACTTATGGTGTTGAATATAAAAATATAGGTGTAGAAGGCCCAATCTTAGCTTTAGGTGAAGGTAATAGCAAGGATAATTCTGCTTATGCTGGATATATTCAAGATGAATGGTTTATAAATGATAAAATTTTATTTATTCCAGCAGTGAGATATGACCATGATGAACAATTTGGCGGAAAAACGACACCTAAATTAGGTGCAACTTATTTTCTAAGTGATAATAGTCGTATAAAAGCGAATTGGGGTAAATCATGGAGAGCTCCGAATTTAGTGGAATTATATGCTGGGCAAGATCATGGTTTTACTACGATATATGGAAATCCAGATTTGAAACCAGAAGAAGCTACTACATGGGAACTGGGTTTTGAAGCTGAAAAAGATAATAATTGGTTGAAATTAAATTATTTTAATAGTAAATATGATAATTTAATAACATATGATAAGGTAAATGGAAAAAATACATTTATCAATGCTCAAGATGCCAAAACTGATGGCGTAGAATTTGAAGTAGGTCACCAATTCAATGATAATTGGTCTATTAGAGCGACTAGTAATTGGCTCAATGCTAAAGATAGTGATGGGGAAAAAGTATCTGCGACAGCTGATAATATTTCCACTTTAGAATTGAATTATGATGATAATGATATTAATGGATATAGTGCTAAACTTTGGAATTCTTGGGTAAGTAATTATCATTATGCCAATGAAAATTATGATTATAATACTTTAAATTTTGTAGTAAATAAAAAATTCACTTTTGATGATGGTCGAAGTGGACGAGTTTATGCAGGTGTAGATAATATTGGAGATAAAAAAATAGGAGATATTTATTTAGAAGGCAGAATTTGGCGTGTAGGAGCAGAGATTACTTTTTAAATAAGAAATATTCATAGCTAAAGAAAAGCAAATAATACGTTTAATCTGTTTATATTAATGATAATGATTATTGTTAATATAAACAATTACATACAAAGGAGTTAATATAATGAGATTATCTACAAAAAAACAACAAACTTTATTGACTTTATCAGTGTTAGTAGGTTTATCAAGTCCAGTATATGCGCAAGATATACAAAATAATGACGTGATAAATACACCAGATGTAGTAGTTACAGCGACACGAACTCAAGAGGAAGTAAAAGTTGTACCGCAAACTGTAGAAGTAATTACTAAAGAAGATATTGAACAATTAGGAGCAACAGATGTTTATTCTGCACTTCGTTTGGCAGCTAATGTAGATATAACTTCAGCAGGTATGGCAGGTCATAATGTGATGATTCGTGGAATGAGCACAAATCATACTTTAATTTTAATAGATGGTAAAAGATTTGCTGGAGAAGATACAAGTGCCACACAAAATGTTTATGCCTTAGGTCGCTTGAGTCTGTCAAATATTGAACGTATTGAAATTGTGCGTGGTAGTGCTTCAGCACAATATGGTTCAGATGCTTTAGGTGGAGTAATTAATATCATCACTAAAAAATCAAAAGAACCATCAGTTATGGTAGGTATCTCTACAGGATCAGAAGCTATAAATAATTATTATCATATAGATTTTGGTAAACAGGGAAATTTCAGTTCTACTTTTGATATGCGTTTTAGTGATGTACGAAAAAATATGCAATCTGGAGACGAAGGCAGTAATTATTATGGCCCTATCCAAGATTTTAATTTTGCTGGAACATGGGATTTAGGCAATGATAAAGAAATTGATTTGACGCTTGGCTATTATAATGAACATACAAAAGCAGATTATGCTGATAAATACACATCAACAGGCGTTTTTCAAACTAGTAAGGATAAAAAAGAATGGTATGATTATAGAAGATATGATTATAGTTTAGGTTATAGTGGCAAAACTGATAATAGTGATTATATGATTAGGACTTTTTATAGTAGATTGGATAAAGAAAATAATTTATATAATTATCGCAATAATTTTCCAGGACCAATGGAAAATATTTTGGGTTCAATGTATCCAAAATATGATTGGGATAAATCCACTTATACACTTTGGGGCATAGAAGGTAAGAATACTGTGCAATTAAGTGATAATCATCTTTTGACATTTGGCGGCGAATATCGTCAAAATAAAGTTGAAGGTACTCGTTTGAGTGATGGAGGTGATAATGTACATCAAGTAAGTCAATCAGGAAATGGAATAGTGAGTAATAAATATTATTCAGATAAAGAAATAAATACATGGGCAGGATATATCCAAGATGAATGGCAAGTGAATGATAAATTATTAGTAATTCCATCTATGCGTTATGACCATGATAGTTCTTTTGGTGGGGAAGTTACACCAAAAATAGGTGCGACATATTTTATCAGTGATAATAGTCGCATTAAGGCTAATTGGGGTAAAGGCTTCAAAGCTCCAACTATTAGTGAATTATATATGGTAATGGAGCGTGCGATGGGACCAATGACAGTACGTGTTGAAGGCAATCCAGATTTAAAACCGGAAAAATCTACTTCATGGGATATCAGTTTTGAAGCTGAAAAAGATAATAATTTTGGTAAATTAACATATTTCAATAATGATGTTAAAAATTTAATTACTACAAAACAAATAGGTAGTAGTTATTATGATCAAAGATATATAAATGTAGATGAAGCTGAAATTGATGGTGTGGAAATGGAAATTGGTCGCAATTTAGATGATAAATGGACAATAAAAGCAACAAGTAATTGGCTTGATGCAACAGATAAAGTTAGTGGTGATCGTTTAGATAATAGAGCAAGAAATATGACTACATTGCAATTATTATATGATGACCATGATGATTGGGGATATAGTGCGATTTTATGGCAACAATGGGCTAATAAATACCATTATAATGATAATGATTATAATTTTACTACAACTAATTTTGTACTCAATAAAAAATTTGGTGAAGAAAATAGAGTTTATGCAGGTGTAGATAATATTTTTGACAAAAAGATTAGTGATATTGGTTTAGATGGTATGATTTGGCGTTTGGGTGCAGAATGGACTTTCTAAGATAATAAAATAAATTAAATAAAGTAGCAGGGTAAAATCTTGCTACTTTGTTTTAATTAATAAATAAATTTTTACTAAAAGGAGATGGTATTTTGAAAAAGTTTTGGCAGATAATTGCTTGTAGTGGGCTGGTATTGACTAGTTGTTTGGGAGGTATGGCTCAAGCACAAGATGGAAAATCTGACGTAGAGTATTATTATCAAGGAGAAAAAATTAATTTAGATAAAGCGGTAAGCATTTCTCAAAATTATGATGTAGTATTTTTTGATGAATATCACGACCAAAAATCTATTCATGAAGCAGAATTATCATTTCTTCAAGAGATGTATAAACAAAATAAAGATATGATATTATCTATGGAAATGTTTGAAAGAGATGTTCAGCCTGTAATGGATAAATATTTGAATGATGAAATAACAGAAATAGAATTTATAAATAATTCTCGTCCATGGGAAAATTACCAAACAGATTATAAACCATTAGTAGAATTTGCTAAAGAAAAAGATATGTATGTTTTAGCATCGAATATTCCACGAAGAATAGCTAATCAATATACAAAAGTAGGTGATTTAGCTTTAATTGAAGATAAAGATAAAATTTATTTGCCGAAAAAACATTTAGTAGAATATGAAAGATATTATGATAAATTCAAAAATTATATGTCTATGAGCGATGGTCAAAGTCATATGATGATGACACCAGAAAGGATAGAAGCTTTCTATAAAGCTCAATGCTTAAAAGATGATACCATGGCGGAAAGTATTGTTGAATTTTTAAAGGAACATAAAGATACAAAAGTCCTCCATGTACAAGGAAGTTTTCATGGTGATGAACATTTAGGCGTAGTAGAAAAGGTAAATAAATTAAATCCTAGCTTAGAGACTGTAGTTATAACACCTATTGAGGCTAAAGACTATGAGAAAATGAAGCATAATTATAGTGAAGATACTATAATTATGACTTTTGTGAGAAAATAATATTCGTATATTTATTTATAAAAGTGCCTGTTTTATGCAGGTACTTTTTTATTGTTGCCATTTTGCTGCCGTTTTTATTTGATTTTTAGGATGTAGTTTATCATAAATATTTATTTGCACAATAACAAGCTTTGTATTGCAAAATCTATGTAATATATTATACTAAGTATAGACGAAGTCAAACTCATGATGACGCACAAAAGCCTTAGGAAGGGTCAGTTCCTAAGGCTTTTTTCATTGTTATACTAATGCTAGAGAGTGAATTTAAATACAACACTTGTTAAAGTTAAATTACATAACCATTAGCAATATGAGCGAATGGGCAAGTATTCAAATACAACACAATAGGGCTACATGCAAACGCTAAGTACTGTAGTCCATTCAAATACAACTCTTGTTAAAGTTAAATCTAACAGATTTGGCTAATAATGGTTATTTAGTACAATTCAAATACAACACTTGTTAAAGTTAAATTATAAGAGTTATAAATAATAAAATTGATACTGCATCATTCAAATACAACACTTGTTAAAGTTAAATAGTATTCGATATATCGTATACACTACAATAATGCATATTCAAATACAACACTTGTTAAAGTTAAATAAAATAGAGTACTCAAAAAATTTATTTTAACCACTATTCAAATACAACACTTGTTAAAGTTAAATCGAAACTAGTGGGCCACATTAAGGAGGGGGACACCGATTCAAATACAACACTTGTTAAAGTTAAATTTAAAGAAAACATTGATTTTATAAGTTTTTCCGAATTCAAATACAACACTTGTTAAAGTTAAATTATAACCCTGTTTCTAATCCTAATAGTTCATCTTTAATTCAAATACAACACTTGTTAAAGTTAAATTCATAATCAGCATTTTCATATCCATAAACTACACATATTCAAATACAACACTTGTTAAAGTTAAATACATATTCAAGTTCGTTGTTTCTTCTTTTAGCAAAATTCAAATACAACACTTGTTAAAGTTAAATTGGCATCTACTGTAGATACTATGCCATCTCTTATAATTCAAATACAACACTTGTTAAAGTTAAATCAGGAGGTCTGTTTTATCAGATTAAGTTCTAAGGGGATTCAAATACAACACTTGTTAAAGTTAAATCCATCACGTAATGTCATACAAGCACCACGTCTTTCTATTCAAATACAACACTTGTTAAAGTTAAATTTAGCTTTATGCAGGGTAATAGCAACATTTATTTTGAATTCAAATACAACACTTGTTAAAGTTAAATACAAAAAATCGTATTAGACTGGTATAAAAAATTCCAATTCAAATACAACACTTGTTAAAGTTAAATTAGGTAACCATAATGCTTCAACACCACAAATTTTATATTCAAATACAACACTTGTTAAAGTTAAATTCATGAACAATCTAGATAAAGAAAATCGTTTAATTAATTCAAATACAACACTTGTTAAAGTTAAATTAACTAATAGATGTAATAGATATAATCTTCGTTCTCTATTCAAATACAACACTTGTTAAAGTTAAATGTGGACAGCAGCAAATGATTGTTCAATTTGTTGAATTCAAATACAACACTTGTTAAAGTTAAATTTATACCTGCAGGAATAGTAACACTATAATTTAAATTCAAATACAACACTTGTTAAAGTTAAATCTAATGCTGGTATTAGTGCATTAGGAAATAAAATATTCAAATACAACACTTGTTAAAGTTAAATATATTTAGTTGCAAGTTCTTTAACATTTGCCCCTGCAAATTCAAATACAACACTTGTTAAAGTTAAATCTAAACTTAAAAATAAAATTTCCATATATATCACCTATTCAAATACAACACTTGTTAAAGTTAAATTTAAATGTTTTACATATTACTTTAATATGTCTTTATTCAAATACAACACTTGTTAAAGTTAAATGTTAGAAAAATTAATATTTGCAATTTTTATTATACTATTAAAAGTATTGATAAACAAGGATTTTAGTTGTTTTTTACCAGCGATAATAAGATTTGAAGAGATTTAGTAAGAAGGCTTATTTATCAAGGTCTAGCGGGATTTTTCTTGATTTTGGTTGGTAAATTTTAGATAAAAAAGTATCATCTTAATTTTAGTTTTGAACTATTTAAATCAAGATGATACTTTTTATTTATTGAGAGTTTTGGAGGGCTTTGTCTAGGATTGTTTCCATAGTATGCCAGCTGAGTACGGCACATTTTACACGAGCTGGCATTTTGGATATATTTTTAAAGGTAAGAGCTTCATCTAAAGGGGCAAGCTCTTTTTCGTCAGTGATTGTACCTTGAACCATGCCAATGAATAAACGACATAATTCTTTAGCTTTATCGACTGGTTGATCAAGCATTAAATCAATCATGATATCTGTGGAAGCTTGGGAAATAGCACACCCTGAACCTTGGAAACTAGCATCTTCAATAATATTGTTATTGAGTTTTAAGGAGAGCGTGATTTCATCACCGCAATTAGGATTGATACCGTGTTGGTGATGTGTAGCATCTGCTAGTGAACATTTATTATTAGGGTGAAGGTTGTGTTCAGTTAAGATTTCATTATAGAGATTAAACATCGTATCCTAAATAACTCCTTACTTTTTTTATTTGTTCAATGAATTGATAAACATCTTCTTTTGTATTATAGAAATAAAAGCTTATGCGATTTGTTGATTGTGCATTTAGATATTTTAATAATGGGTGAGCACAATGATTGCCTGCACGAAGGGCTATATTTCCATGATAATCGACAAGTGAAGATACGTCATGAGGGTGAATATCTTGAATATTAAAGCTCAATACACCTTTATGCTTTTTATAATCTGGTGAGCCATAAATGGTGATATAAGGCAATTTAGATAATTCTTCCATGGCGATTTTCATTAATTTTTCTTCTTGTTGTTCAATATAGGAAAATCCTACTTGATTTATATATTCGATAGCGGCTTTTAAAGCTATTGCTCCAGATACGTTAGGTGTACCAGCTTCAAATTTTTCTGGAAGTGGGGCAAATGTAGCATCTTGTTCGGATACTGTTTCGATCATTTCGCCACCACGTAAGAATGGAGGCATTTGTTCAAGTATGGATTTTTTTCCATATAAGACGCCAATTCCCATAGGTGCTAACATTTTATGACCGGAGAATGCGTAAAAATCGCAATCTAAATCTTGGACGTCTGTTGCCATATGAGGAGCACCTTGAGCACCATCAACAATGGCGATAGCACCTACTTCATGAGCTTTTTTTATTATAGTTTTTAAAGGAGTGGCAACACCTAAGACATTTGAAACTTGAGTGATAGAAACTATCTTTGTTTTAGGTGTGATTTTTGTTTGAATTTCTTCATCAGAAATAATGCCTTCATTATTTACATACATATATTTTAATGTAGCTTTTTTTAATTTTGCTATCATTTGCCATGGTAGTATATTGCTATGATGTTCAAGAATGGAGATTACGATTTCATCGCCTTCTTGGATATTTTCCATGCCGTAAGTGTAGGCGATGAGGTTTAAGGATTCAGTAGTATTTCTAGTGAAGATAATCTCACAATCTTCATTAGCATTGATGAATTGTGCTACGCTGTGGCGAGCTTGTTCGTATTCACTTGTAGCAGTAGCACTCAATTTATAAAGACCACGAAGGGGATTTGCGTTTTGAGATGTGTAATAATTTTCTAGGGATTTTATCACACTTAGTGGTTTTTGCGTAGTAGCAGCACTATCTAAATAAACGACAGGGTTTGCTTCATCATTTAATATAGGGAAATCTTGGCGAAAATTAGTTTTCATGATAGAAAGCCTCCTGTTGATAAGTGGAAATATAGGCGTGAAGTTCTTCAGGTAAATTTGTTGTGATTAATTGAAGTTTGGAGTCAATTTGCATTTGGCGAATTTGTCTTTCATTTAAGCCACGAGTTTGCAGGTAAAATAATTGCTCCTTATCCATTTCACCGATAGAAGCGGAGTGATTGCCTTCGATATCATCTTCACCGCAGAGAATTAGAGGAATTGATTTATTGTGGATATCTTCATCAAGTAATAATACATTTTCTGCTTCTGTACCTATAGAACCTTTGCAACCTTGTTTAAAATCTAAAGTTGCACGATGTGTTTTTTGAGCGTTATGCATTAAGATACCATTTGTCATTAAATTAGTTTTGGTCTTTTGTCCTAGGATATTGACAATATAGTTCATATCGAGCATTTGATTTTTAGTAGTTAAATAATCTGTTTGGAAATCTAGTTGTGCATTATTTTGTAATAAATCAATATTTGCACCTAGATAATTTTTATTTGCACCTAAAGCAATTTGTTGAATGGATATACGAGCATTTTCTTGAGCAAGTGTGCCGATATCATCAAAGTTAAAATAGTCTTTGCCGAGTGTTTGGAGTTGAATTATTTTAACTTGAGCATTTTTTTCAGCGAAAATTTTTGTACTGCTCGCATGAAAACCTTGATTATGATAAGGAGAATTGTAAACGATAATTATAGCGGCTTGGCTATTTTCTTGAGCGTAAATATAATTATCATCAATTAAATCAAGATTGTCAGTTAAATCATAAATGAAGATTAAAGGTTTTTGGGTAATCGTATTTGCTTTGATAGTGAAATAGTTTTTATTACTAGCATTATTTACTACAAAATCATCAGCATCTGAGCCGATACCAGTAGTGATATGAGGAAAGTTGGCAAAAGTTATATCTTTTTGTGAAGATAGGGAAATATTTTCCGTGGAATTAATGATTTGAGGTTTGAGGGGAGTTAATTTATCTATATTATCATAAGATATAGTTGTATCATTTAATTTTAACCAACGCCATGTTGGCATTGGTAAACTATTTGCATGTTCAATTTTTATATTCATAGTCATATCTCCTTTTAGCCAATGGCGCCTTCCATTTCTAATTGAATTAAATGATTCATTTCTACAGCATATTCTACTGGTAATTCTTTAGATATTGGATTAGCAAATCCGTTTACAATCATAGCACGAGCAGCGGCTTCACTTAGACCTCTACTCATGAGATAAAATACAGCTTGATCACTAATGCGACCGATTTTGGCTTCGTGCCCAACACTAGCTTTATTTGTACGCACGTCCATTGCTGGAATTGTATCTGAACGAGAAATATTATCGAGCATTAAAGATTGGCAAGAAACTAGGGCTTTACTGTGCTGGGCTTGTTTGGCTACAACGACAGAACTTCTAAATGTGCTAGCACCACCATCTTTAGAAATGGATTTTGTGTTGATTAAAGAAGATGTATGAGGGGCGTTATGCACCATCTTAGCTCCTGTATCGAGGTTTTGTCCTTTACCTGCAAATGTAATTCCTGTAAATTCTGCTTTGGCATTTTCACCTGCAAGAATTGTCATTGGATAAAGGTAAGAGATATGAGAGCCGAATGAGCCAGAAATCCATTCCATAGTAGCATTTTTGCCTACTTTTGCTCTTTTTGTATTGAGATTATACATATTTTTTGACCAGTTTTCGATTGTGGAGTAACGCAATTTTGCATCATCAGCGACGAATAATTCTACACAGCCAGCATGTAAATTAGCTACATTATATTTAGGAGCAGAACAGCCTTCGATGAAGTGAAGGTCAGCTCCTTTATCTACGATAATCAAAGTATGTTCAAATTGTCCTGCACCTGCTGCATTTAGGCGGAAATAAGATTGAAGTGGAATGTCCACTTTTACTCCAGGTGGTACATATACGAAAGAGCCACCAGACCAAACTGCACCATGTAAGGCTGCAAATTTATGATCGCGAGGTGTTACAAGTTTCATAAAATGTTCACGTATCATAGGTTCATAAGGGCCTTTGAGAGCAGTTTCGATATCTGTATAAATTACACCTAGTTTGGCAACTTCTTCTTTGAGATTGTGATAAACGACCTCAGAGTCGTATTGGGCACCGACACCAGCTAGGGATTTTTGTTCAGCTTGAGGAATACCTAATTTATCGAAAGTATCTTTGATATCTTCAGGTACATTTTTCCATGAACCTTGCATATCAGTATTTGGTTTTACATAAGTTACGATATTGTCGATATTTAAATCATCAATAGATGGTCCCCATGGTGGTACATCTAAGCTGTGGTAGATTTCTAAAGAACGTAAGCGAAATTCACGCATCCACTCAGGGTCATTTTTTTTAGCAGATAATTCTTCTACGATTTTTGGCGTGAGACCTTTTTTGAGACGATAAGCATCTTTTTCTGCTTTTTTAAAATCATAACGATTTTCTACACGTTCAGCAGTTTGATTTATATATTCATTTTGTCTTTTTTCTGCTTCATTCATGATTTTATTCTCCTTGTCCAGTGATAAGAGGTTCATAGCCTTGTTCGTTGATGATTTTTATTAAAGAAGCATCTCCTGTTTTGATGATTTTTCCATTGATTAAGATATGAACATAATCAATATGGAGATATTCAAGGATTTTGCTGTTGTGAGTGATGATTAATAAAGATTTTTGGTCATCTTGTTGGAATGTCTGTATACCGCGAGAAACAGTTTTTACAGCATCAACATCAAGACCAGAGTCTGTTTCATCTAAGATAGCTAATTTAGGATTTAGCATTAATAATTGAAGCATTTCAATTTTTTTGCGTTCGCCACCAGAAAATCCTACGTTTAACTCACGATTGATCCATTGTTCATTGATACCGAGTGTCTTAGTAACAGTTTTTAATTTATCGCGAAAAGCTTTTAGGCGGATTTTTTCTTTTGTTTCCATAGCAGTACGGATAAATTGAGAGATAGAAACACCAGGGATTTCTATAGGGCTTTGGAAAGATAAGAATAATCCTTTTTGAGCACGTTCATCAGTTCTAGCAGAAGTAATATCTTCATCTTCGAAAAATATACTTCCACGGTCTACTTTATATTGAGAATTACCCATAATGACATTGCCTAATGTAGATTTTCCTGCACCATTAGGGCCCATTAAAATATGAGTTTCACCTTTATTTATATTTAAATTTAAATTTTGTAAAATTGTTTTATTTTCAGCACTAGCGTATAAGTCCGTAATATTTAAAAGAGATTTAGTCATGAAACATATCCTCCTATCCTACTTTTGTAGTAGGTTTAAAGTTTATAAAAATATGATAATTACTTGTTTATATATAGATTTAAAATATATTTATAAATTAAAAGAATAAAAGAAATTTATATCTTATTTACTATTATTTTAGTATGAATAGTATATAATGTCAAGATAAATATAAAATAATTTATTAGAGTAAATACAATAATAAATTTAGTTTGGTAAAAGAACTATATAAATTTATTTTCTTTAAAACCTATTTATTGAATAGGATTATAAAATAGAAGGATTTTAGATTGAAAATGTATAATATATATTTTAGTTAGTATGTGAGGAAAGGAATGGAGGATAATGAAGTTTGTAAATTTTAAAATAGAAGATAAGAAATTGATAGGTGTTTTAGCAAATGATGAAGATAAGATAATAGCACTTAATGATTTATATGCAGATAAAACTTTTTGCTGTATGCAAGATGTGATTGAACAATTAAATGAAGATGATATAAAAAATATACAGACAAAATTAGATGATGAAAATAATAATTTTAAGAGCTATAAATTGAGTGAAGTTAAATTATTATCACCAATAGAAAGACCAATACATGATATTTTATGTGTGGGTGTAAATTATCAAGCTCATTTAGAAGAAGCTAGTGAACGTGCAAAAAATTTCAAGAAAACAAGTAATGATGCAGTTTATTTTGGCAAGCGTGCGATTAAAATAATCGGTACAAATGAAGATGTACAAGCTTGTTTGGATATAGATAATGCTTTAGATTATGAAGTGGAATTGGCGGTAATCATAGGTAAAACTGGCAAAAATATACCTGTGGATAAAGTAGAAGATTATATTTTTGGTTATAGTATTTTCAATGATTTTTCTTCACGTAGATTGCAATTAAAACATATGCAATGGTTTAAGGGAAAATCTCTAGATACTTATAGTGCTATGGGCCCTGTTATTTTGCATAAATCAGCTTTGCCATTTCCTGTAGAGGTAGATATAAAATGCAGTGTAAATGGGGAACTTCGCCAAAATTCAAATACAAAATTATTTTTAAATGATATACCAAAAGTAGTATCAGAATTATCACAAGGAATGACTTTAGAAGCAGGAGATATTATTGCTACAGGTACTCCATCAGGTGTGGGCATGGGATATAAACCAGGAAAATGGCTAAAATCTGGAGATGAAGTAGTTTGTGAAATTCCTCCAATCGGTAAATTAATAAATAAAATCAAATGATTTTGGGAAAAAGAGTAGATTTTAAAATCTGCTCTTTTAATTTTGTGTTTATTGTGTAAAAAAGAAAAGACATTTAGCAATGTTTTTAATATATGAAAGCATAGTATTTATAAAAAAAAATATATATAATAGTAAACGTTTAACGAGTTAAATTACTTATTATTACTAATAATAAGTACAGGGAATATAAATAAAAAAATAGTAAAGGAGATCATAACATTATGTTTAATATCAGAGTAATCATGTTGATTATGCTTAGTTTTGTATTGGGTACTTGTGAATATGTGGTTATTGGTATTTTGCCGAATATTGCAGAAGATTTGAATGTATCAATCACGCAAACAGGTTTATTGATTTCTGCATTTGCCATAGTTTATTCAGTGGGCGCACCTTTAATTACGGCATATCTATCAAGATTTCCTAGATATCGTACGGTTTTAAGCTTAATGTTTTTATTTACACTAGGTAATGTGGCTTGTATGTTAGCACCTAATTATCCTGTAATGTTGGCTTCACGAATATTTTTGGCAGCTGTATCTAGTGCTTTAATTTCAATGTCAATGACATTTGCTCCAGATGTTGCACCAAGAAAATACACGTCTTCAGTAATATCTTGGATTTTTGCTGGCTTTAATATTGCTTCAGTATTTGGTGTGCCATTTAGTATGTTTATCGTACAATTTGCAAGTTGGCGTGTAGCATTTGCCTTTATCGTTGTTGTTAGTATTCTATTGTTATTATTAATGGTTAAATTTTTACCAACGAAAAACTTACCACCAACTAATAATATTATGGAACAATTAGTATTATTAAAAGATAGACGTATTATTATGGCAGTAAGTGCGATGATTTTAAGTGGTTCTTCTGCATATTGTTTCTATACTTATTTATCTCCAATTTTATTAGATAAAATGGGCTTATCTGCTAATTTATTGACTTTAGCATTTGTTATTTTTGGTGTAGCGGCAATGATTAGTAATTTGTTATCTCCTATGCTCAATTATTGGGGCGGTATGCGTATTTTATGGATGATATTTGCAGGACAAGCAATATTTTCTATTTTATTAACATTTACTATGGAATCATTTATTTTAGGCAGTGTGGTTATTTGCTGTTTAGGTGTATTGATGTATTTATTAAACACACCAACACAGATGTATTATTTACAAGTGTCCAAGAAATTTTATCCAGGAACTTTAGCATTAGCAGGTTCACTTACATCATCTTCTTATAATGTAGGTATTGCTGTAGGTTCCTTTGCTGGTTCATTATCTGTTGATTTAGCAGGATTAAACAGCGTAGGTATCACAGGTGGGGTATTTGCTATTTTGGCTACAATCATAAGTTATTTATTAGCAAGTAGAATAAAAAGAGAGTATAAAGAAGTAATTGCAAGAGCAATGCGTATGTTAAATAAATAATAAAGAAGGCTTTTCTTAGTGGAGAAAAATGATACTAAGAAAAGCCTTTTGTCATTTATTTAGATTTTTAATGATATTAATAGCGATTTCTTTGGCCGTGGAACTTAATGCTTGAGGATTTTTAGGGTCATCTAAACGTACAGAATAATATGTTCGTTGATTATTGATCTCATAAAAACCAGTGAACCAAGCATCAGTATTTTCACCATTTACTTTACCAAAACCAGTTTTGCCATAAATTTTTAGACCAGTGTTATTATCTTCATAAACTAACATTAATTCTTTTAGTTTAGCTAAAGCCATAGGATTTTCATTGGCAGAAAATAGGCGATTTAATAATTGTACTTGTTCTAATGGTGAAATCTTTAAGGAAGTTTCTAGCCAGAAGCCTTTTAAATCTCTAGGGTCATCATCTAAATCTGTTTTTCCGTCCCAATCGGAAATATCTTTATTGCCATAATCGAATTTATCTATATATTTTTGCATAGTATCTTGTCCAATTTCATCAATGACTTGGCGATAATACCAAACACAAGATGTTTTAAATGCTGTATCTAAATCGATATCTTTATTCCATGCATCATACCAGTAAATAGTGCCATTCCATTTTCGAAGAGAATTATTAGCGTCAATAGTCTTATTGTCTAAAGCTACATAAGTGGAGAAAATTTTGAAGGTGGAGCAAGGAGAAGATTGCTTGGTGCTTAATTCATCATTGTAAATATTATATGTATTTGTATCAGGTGTATAAAATACAGCCGTACCATTAATATTTTCAAAATAAGAAGATAAATCAATGGAATTTTTTGTTGTTTGAGTTGTTTGCATGGAAGTGTTTTGATTGCTTGATGAAGTTGAATTTTCAGCAGAGGTACAATTTGTAATGAATAAACAAATTGTTACAACGCAGATGATTTTTACAAGTGTTTTAAACATAAAAAAATCCTTTCTATAAAATATGCTTTTTAAGATTATAACATAAGACTTAAAATTTTTCAATAGATTATAGAAAGGATTTTTAATTATTTTATATTATTTATTTTATAGCAGTAACTTCATAGCCTGCTTCAACAATGGCATTAGTTATTTGCTCATCTGTAACATTTTGATTTACATGAATAACAGCATTTTTATTTTCAAGACTTACTTTTACATCACTGACACCATCTATTTTTTCTAATGCTTCTGTGGCATGTTTTACACAGTGTTGGCACATCATACCTTCAATAGATATGATTTTTTCAGTTTGTTTTTCATTATTTTTGTGGAATAAATTATTTAATAATCCCATATTATCGTCTCCTTTTGATGTATTTAAATCTATTGCTTGAATATTTATGGCAGTAGATGAATTATCTTTATTTATGGATGAAGTTTGATAATTATTTTGGAAAAAACGCAAACGAAGGGCATTAGTTACGACAAAAACGGAGCTAAAACTCATGGCTAGAGCACCAATCATAGGATTTAGTTTTAAACCAAAAGCAGTATAAAATAAGCCCATGGCAATAGGAATACCTATAATATTATAGATAAATGCCCAGAAGAGATTTTCACGGATATTTTTGATAACGGCTTTACTTAATTTTATAGCAGTTACTACATCGAGTAAATTATTTTTCATCAAAATAATATCAGCGGAGTCAATAGCGATATCTGTACCAGCACCGATAGCAATACCAACATCAGCACGAGCAAGTGCAGGAGCATCATTTATGCCATCACCTACCATAGCTACTTTTTGTCCTTGATTTTGGAGTTGACGAATTTTAGCTTCTTTATCTTGAGGTAATACATCAGAAATTATATTATTTTCTTCAAGATTTATTTGCTTAGCTATCTGTTTTGCTGTGATTTGATTATCACCCGTTAACATATAGATATTGATAGCGAGATTTTTTAATTCTTGAATGGCTTGAGGACTTGTTGCTTTAATTGTATCAGCGATAGCTATTAAGCCAAGGATTTTATCATCTTTAGTGAAGTATAAAGGTGTTTTTCCTTGCTGGGCTAATTTATTACCTAGGGAAAATAGCTGTTCATTTTTAATATCATGAGCGATTAATAATTTTTGATTACCTGCAAGACAAATGGAATTGTCAATAATGCCAGATAATCCTTGCCCTGCTATTTGTTTAAAATTTTCTACAGCTAAAGTCGATATATTGTGCTTGTCTGCTACTTGAAGAATGGCTTCACCTAAAGGGTGTTCAGATAATTTCTCTAATGAAGAGGCAATAGTCAATAATTGTTGAAGTGTTACTTCTTTTGAAGTATAAATATCTGTTACTTGAGGTTTGCCTTGAGTTATTGTGCCTGTTTTATCGAGAACAACTGTATTGATATTGTGAAGAGTTTCTAAAGCTTGGGCTGATTTAGATAAAATACCTAGACTTGCACCTTTACCTGTGCCTACCATAATAGCTGTAGGTGTAGCAAGTCCTAAAGCACAAGGACAAGAAATAACCAATACACAGATACCAATAGATAAAGCAAATTCTAAACTTTCGCCCTTAAATAGCCAGATGATAGTGGCAATAATAGCGAGTGTTATTACAATAGGAACAAAGATGGCACTGATTTTATCAGCGATTTTGGCAATAGGTGCTTTGGAACTAGTGGCATCATCTACTAAATTTATGATTTGAGCTAAAGTAGTATTTTCGCCAACTTTAGTAACACGCATTTTAAAATAGCCTGATTTATTGATTGTACCACCGATTACAGTTTGGTCAATGGTTTTATCACAAGGAATAGGTTCACCAGTGAGTGAAGATTCATCAATAACGCCATGACCTTCAATAATAATACCATCTGTAGGAATACTTGCACCTGCTTTGACGATTAGAATGTCATTTAGTTTTACATCATCAATAGAAATTTCTTGTTCTTGATTATTTTCTAAGCGAAGAGCTGTTTTCGGTGCTAAATTCATCAATTTGGTGATAGCATCAGATGTTTTGTTTTTAGCTCTACTTTCGAGAAATTTCCCTAAAGTAATCAAGGTCAAAATCATACCTGCTGATTCAAAATATAAATCCATGCTGAAATGATGAGCTGTAGATAAATCTCCATGACCTAAGGCAAAGCTTATTTTATAAATGGCATAAATACCATAGATAATGGCAGCACTTGAGCCAAGAGCAATCAAAGAATCCATATTAGGTGAAAGTTGAAACAATGTTTTGAAGCCTACACTATAATATTTGAAATTGACGAATACTATAGGAATTAATAATAAAAATTGAGTAAAAGCAAACGAAAGAGCATTTTCTGTACCTAGAAGTAAAGAGGGCATAGGTAAGGAAAACATATGTCCCATAGAAATATAAAATAGAGGTAACATGAAAATAATAGAGATAAATAAACGTTTTTTCATTTGTGTATGAATATCTTCTGCTTTATTTTCAATTTTTGTAGGACTTTGTTTGCTCAAAGATTGATTATGATGCAATGAAGCACCATAACCAGCTTTTTCTACAGCTTGAATGATTTCATTTGTGGATAATAATTTTTCATCAAATTCCACAACCATAGAATTTTTTAGCAAATTCACCGAGTGATTGATTATACCAGGTAATTTACCGACAGCTTTTTCTACTCTACTAGAGCAAGCCGAACATGTCATACCTGTGATATCAAAATGTTCTTTTTGCAAGAATATCACTTCTTTTCTTTAGGATATATAATTTATATATCAAGTATAATAAAAATGATAATTAATTTCAATATTTAAAGGGATTTTTCTGATAAATGTATTTTCGTTTAGATTATTTCTCCGTCTTTTGGTACGAAGATATAATCGGTTAATTTATGTTGAGTGATAAATTCGCTTAATTGTTGACGGTTTAAAGTGGCATGACCTACAGTATCTAAATGACTAGCTATTATTTTTAAATTAGGAGCATATTGATGAAGTTTTAAAATATCATCAGTTCCCATGATGATAGAGCCACTATGTTCAAATTGAGCATCTGCACAGTTGATGATAATTTTAGCAGGTGCATATTGAGCAATAGCATTTTTAACAAAATCACAAAATATAGTGTCGCCAGCTAGATATAAAGTTTCTTCATCTTTATGTTGGAAAATAACCCCCATAGCTTCATAGCGTACACTCATGTTAAAATAATTACTCGTAAATTCAAAATATGGCACTGTTAGAGCTTTTATACCATGTTGACAATCAACTTTATAGAGTTTGATATCATCAAATGAATTGCCTTCTTTTGTTAAAACTTCGATATTAGTAAAGTCATGATTTATCAATAATTGTTTATCAATATCATCTTGAACGTAGATTTTTAAGCTTTTAGGTAGTGCCTGAACTGCAAATTCATCAAAATGGTCGATATGATAATGTGTTAAAATTACAGCATCAATATTATCAATGATTTTGGAAATGGCAAAGGGTAAATCTACAAGCGGCCATTTAGTATTGGGATTAAAACATTTTGGTATTGGTGGATAAAAATCTTTAGGTGCAAACATCGGATCAATTAGAAATCTTTTATTTGCATACGTTATGATTAAAGTAGCGTTGCGTATTTGTTGAATTTTCATCATAAAAATCCTTTCTGATATAGATTTGTAAATTTGTTATAATAATATCATGGATAAAAATGTTTATGAAGAAGGTACTTTAAAGTAGTATAGTTTCTTCAAAGATAGTAAAGAAATGGAAGAGGAGCAATATGGAAAAAGAATTATTACCTTGTGATGTAGCTGTATCTTTACAAATTTTTGGGACAAAGATAAAAATATTAGTAGTTAAAGAATTGTTAAAAGGAACAAAAAGATTTTCAGAATTAAATAGAGCTATTCCTTGTACACAAAAAGTATTAACATCTAATTTACGTGAATTGGAAAAAGATAAAATCATATCTCGCAAAGTCTACGCTGTAGTTCCACCTAAAGTGGAATATTCTTTGACGGAAATAGGCAAAACAATAGAGCCTATAATAAATTTGATGAGTAAATGGGGAGCGTATTATAGGAATTTATAAAATATATTTAAGGAATAAAAGAAATGGAGAATTTAATAAGTAATGATATATTATTTTTCAGGAACTGGAAATTCGTATCAAGTGGCGAAATTATTGGCATATTTAACACAAGATAAAATGCAAGATATCAGCACTTTAAAAGATTATAAGCATGATGATAGTGTAATGGGATTTGTTTTTCCTGTACATTGTTATGATGTTTTAGCTTTAATGCAGGATTTTATAAGAAAATTAGAGATAAAAAGTGATAAAAAAATATATTGTTATGTTGTAGTTACTTGTGGCGGTAAAGTAGGAAATACTTTTATAACAATGCAAGATTTATTAAAAGCTAAAAATATAGATTTAGCATATAGAAATGAGGTATATTTACCAGATAATATTTTAAGTTTTTGGGGTAAAAAATACGATTATAACTCATTGAATACGTATAAAGATAAAGTATTGCAAATTGCAGAAGAATTAAATCAACGTAAAAGTAGTAATAATGTTTTAGTAAAAAAATCATGGTGGTATATAATAAAAAAATATATTTCATGGTTGTTCATAAAGAAATGTTTACAAAAGAAGACAGTCAAAAAGAATTGTATTCATTGTAAGCGATGCGTAAAACTTTGCCCTACAAACAATATCATTGAAGAAGCAGGAAAAATAAAGTTTAAGTCAAATAATAATTGTATATACTGTTTATCATGTATTCAGTGGTGTCCAATGCAGGCGATTAATTTTGGCAGTTATAATTTAAAGGATAAGCAATATCATCATCCCGAAGTAGTAGAAAATGAATTGTTTAAACGTTGGTGAGGTGTAATTATGTTTAAATATGTGAAGTATATATTAGTAGTTATGGTATTAGGTATGGGTTTAATAGCTTTTAATCAAATAGCAAAAGCTGATAATGAAGTTGTAGATGTAGGTGAAAATATCAGCTTTCGACAAATTGATCCTGAACAAGCAAAACAGTTTATGGACAGTGAAGAAAATTATGTGATTTTAGATGTAAGAACTAAACCAGAATATGAAGATGGTCATATTAAAAATGCTATATCTTTGCCAAATGAAGAAATTAGCCCTGATAATAAACTATTACAAGAATTATTATCTGATAAAGAACAAATGATATTAGTTTATTGTAGAAGTGGTAGAAGAGCTACAGACGCTTCAATTAAATTAGCTAAGATGGGTTATGTAAATGTTTATAATTTTGGTGGTATTGTAAATTGGCCATATGAAATTGTGAAATAGATATAAAACTATTGATGAAGAGAGGAGTTATATATAATGAATAATAGAGCTGAAGCATTTAAAAAATTTTTAGAGGAAAAAAATATTAATAGTTTTCAAGTAAATGAATTTGAAAATAATGAATTTAATACAGTAGTTTTTCGTTCAAATCTTGATATTAAAGGACAAAAATTGCCTGTACTTGTTATTTTAGATGATAGTATTTATGGCATGATAAGGGTTTTTGTAGCAGCTAAGGCTTTAAATAAAGATAATGAAACAGAACTAAGAATAGGGATAAATGAATTAAATAAAACATATAAATCATTTAAATATTATTTTGACAATGAAGATAATTTAATTTTAGATTGCTGTATTCTTCTCAACGAAATAGAAAAAGAAGGTAACTTGATTTATACTATGTTTGATGTGATTATAAAACATTTGAATAATGAGTATAAAAATTTAATGCAGTTAATTTGGAAATAAAAAATACAATGCTTAAGTATTTATTATAAATTAATAAATATTTAAGCATTTTTTTATTGACATGAAGTTTACTCTAAGGTTTATAGTATAAATAACAAAAGAAATGTATTATTTAGAGGAGAGATTACAATGAAAAAGAATGTTGTTATATTGTCAGCTAGTCCAAGAAGAAATGGAAATTCTGATATTTTATGTGATGAATTTATGAAAGGTGCTACTGAAGCTGGTCATGGTGTAGAAAAAATTTTTTTAGCAGATAAAAATATTAAATATTGTACAGGTTGTGGTGTTTGCAATACTATACATGAATGTGTGCAAAAAGATGATATGAAAGAGATTTTAGTTAAATTACTCAAAGCTGATGTTATCGTCATGGCTAGTCCTGTTTATTTTTATACAATTAATGCTCAGATGAAGACTTTAATTGATAGAATTGTGCCTCAATATACAAGTTTAAGCAATAAAGAATTTTATTTTATAATCACAGCAGCGGAAACTGACTTAAATATGATGGAAAGAAGTATTGAATGCTTTAGAGGCTTATTAGATTGTTTAGAAAATCCAACTGAAAAAGGTGTTATTTATGGTGTGGGTGCTTGGCAAAAAGGAGAAATAAAAGGCACTAAAGCTATGAAAGAAGCATATGAAATGGGGAAAAATGTTTGATAAAAAAATATGAGGTGATTTAATGAAAAAAAGAATAATTATTAGTGTATTGTTATTAATAATTATCTGTGCAGTAGGAATAATGTCATATTCACCACTTAGAAATAAAATAGAACAGATATTTTTTGCTACAAAAGTATATAATTTACTAAATAGTGAAGAATATATGAATTTACATCAAGTAATTACAAAAGATAGTGTTAATAGTAGAACTATTATGTGGCAATCTTTGAATGATAGAGAAGATTTTGTTTTAGAATATAAACAGGAAAATGAAGATGAAATTTTACAAGCTAAACCACAGAAAAGTGTTTTAGATATTGATAATAAGAAGATTTATATTTATGCTGTAACTTTAGAAAATTTAAAAGATGATATGGTCTATGATTATAGATTAGGCTTTGAAAATAATCGCAGTAATTGGTATAAATTAAAAACAGCCAAAGAAAACAATAATAAATTCAAGGTTTTGATTTTCCCTGACTCTCAATCAAATGATTATACTGAATGGAAATCGCTGGCAATGAATGCATGGCAAAATAATCAAGATAGTGATTTCTTTATAAATATGGGTGATTTAGTAGATAATGGATATGATTTAGTGCAGTGGAATGGCTGGTTTGATGGTGTAGAACCAATGGTAAATAATATACCAGTAGCATCAGTGCAGGGAAATCATGAAACTTATACTACTGATTGGCAAGTAGCTATGCCAAATGTGTATTTAGAAATGTTTAAATTACCAACAAATGGCAATGATAAATATCAAAATCAATATTATTCATTTGATTATGGTGATGTTCATTTTATTGTGATTAATACTCAAGATGATGAAATGGCAGAATTTGAGCCAGATTTATTGAATGAACAGATTAAATGGCTAGAAAATGATTTAGTTACTACAGATAAAAAATGGAAAGTTGTATTAATGCATAGAGATATTCTAAATTATGGCAGAGATGCAAAACCATTAGGTGATGAAATAAGCTTTTCCAGACATGGTGAAATCTATATGCCGATATTTGATAAATATGATGTTGATGCAGTATTAACAGCACATTTACACACTTATAGACGTAGAGCTTTAATCAGAGATTTTACACAAAATGAACAGGGAACATTGTATATACTCACAGGCGTAGCAGGTAATGTACGTTATCCAAGTTTATGGCATAAAAATCCACTTGATGAATATGTACCACCACAGCCAGAAACTAATAATTATTTAGTTTTAGAAGCTGATGAAAATAGTTTAACTTTTAATTGTTATTTGCCAGATAATACACAGATAGATACATTCACTTTGACAAAATAATAATATATTAACAATAGAATTTATGGTATAATGAAAAACATTGATATTTAGTATAATACATAAATAGCGAGGTTTTAAAATGTTACCATTAAATTCTCAAAAGGCTTTATTTTCTGGAGAAGAAGCAAATGTAATAAGATTTGCTTTAAGTATTTTTTTACAGACTGATTTTGCTGGATTGACTTCAAAAAAAGAAGAAGAAAAAGCAAAAGATTTAGCACATTTATCTTTAGATAAATTTACTAATCATGTAAATGATTTTACATTTAAAGAACTTTGTGTAATGGCTGGTGCTGTGGATAATTTGATCGCTTTAATTGAAGATGGCGAAACTTTTGGTATTAGTGAAACACAGATGAGAAATTGTAAATTCTTTTTACCAGCAGTAAAACAAAAATTAATAGAGCTTGTAAAATAAAAAGGGCTTTCTACAAGATTTTTTATCTATGTAGAAAGCTTTTTTATAAATAATTTTTTATTTTTAGATAATATTGACTAATTGAAAAAATGATTGTATTATAATTATAGTTTTTAAAAATCAAGTAAAACGTTTTATTAAAATAGATAAAAATAAAGGAGAAGTTATTTATGAAGATTTTAAATTTCGGTTCGTTAAATATTGATAAGGTTTATGCTGTTGAAAAAATTGTAAAAGGCGGAGAAACTATCGACTCCGTAAGTTTTAGTGAAAGTGTAGGCGGTAAAGGTTTAAATCAGTCAATTGCCGTAGCTAAAGCTGGCGGAAATATCATGCATGCTGGTTGTGTTGGTAAAGATGGAGAGATTTTATTACAAGCTTTAAAAGATAATAATGTAGATACATCTTTGATTAAAACAGTAGAGACAGCAAGCGGACAGGCTATTATTCAAGTTGATAAACATGGACAGAATTGCATTATTTTATTCCATGGAGCTAATTATGAAGTGGACAAAGCTTATATTGATGAAGTGATGCAAGATTTTGCACAAGGTGATATTTTAATTTTACAAAATGAAATTTCCAATATTGATTATATTATTGAAGTAGCAAAAGCTAAACAAATGAAAATTTATCTAAATCCTTCACCAATCAATGAAAACCTTAATAAATATAATATGCAGGCAATAGATGGAATTTTTGTCAATGAACATGAAGGGGCATATTTAGCTGGTAAAGAAAAAGTTGAAGATATATTAGATAGTTTAGCTAGCAAATATCCTGAATTAGAAATTATTTTAACTTTTGGTGATAAAGGTGCATATTATCGTCATAAAGATATAAATATTTTCCAACCTGCATATAAAGTTGATGCTGTAGATACGACAGCTGCTGGAGATACTTTTACAGGATATTTCATTGCTTTAAGACAACAAGGTAAATCCATTGAAGAAAGTTTACAAAAAGCAAGTAAAGCATCTTCAATTACAGTATCAAGAAAAGGAGCAAGCATTTCTATTCCTAAAATTGCAGAAGTGGATTGAACTGAAAAAACATTTTTTCTATAATATTTATAAATAAATAATAAAGGTTTGAATAAATATGAAGTCACGTGTTACTATCAAGGATATAGCACAAAAAACAGGTTTTTCAGTTACAACAATTTCTTTGGTATTAAATGATAAAGCAAATCATATTCCTCGAGAAACAAAATTAATCATTGCTAAAGCTGTAAAAGAAATGGGATATAGACCAAATAAGATGGCTGTAGGCTTAGTAAAAAAACAAAGCAACATCATTGGTTTTGTATTACCGGACATTAGAAATCAGTTTTTTTCATATACAGCTAAAGTTTTAGAAGATGAATGTCATAAATACGACTGGAATTTATTGATTTGTAATTCAGATAATAATCATAAACAAGAGCTAAAGCATTTAAAAATGCTCTGTGATTATATGGTCGATGGTATCTTTTTGAGTATGGCAGCTAATAGCACAGAAAAAGAAGTTGAAGAAACCATAAATTTTTTAGAGAATAATAAGATACCATATTGTCTAATTGATCGTGATATGTTTGATATCGGCAAATATAAAATCAGTGTTGACCATTTGCAAGGTGCATATTTGGCGACAGAACATTTGATAAAATTAGGGCATAAGAAGATAGGCTGTATAACTGGGCCTTTAATTTTAGATGATGCACGACAAAGACTAGCAGGCTATAAACAAGCATTGAAAGATAATGGCATAAAAATAGATGAAAATCTAATTTTTGAAGGAGATTATTCTTTTGAAAAAGGGAAAATAGGCTGTGATGATTTATTAGCGAAAAATATAACAGCAATATTTGCAGCAAATGATTTCTCGGCTATGGGGGCGTTAGCTAGTATCAAAGAACATAATTTAATAGTACCTAGAGATATTTCTATCGTGGGTTATGATGATATTGCGTTTGCGTCATTATTGGAAGTTCCTTTGACAACAGTTCGTCAACCGATAGATGCAATTGGACAAAAGGCAACAGAAGTAATTAATCACTTAGTAAATAGTGAGGAAAATATAGATAGTAAAATCATTATTTTAGAACCTAAATTGATTGTTAGAAGTAGTACAAAAACTATAAGTTAAAAAATTGAGTATACCTAAAGATACTTAACTAATATATAATTTTCCTGAATAGATATGCATGAATTTTTGATTTAAATTTAATATAGATTTAATAAATCCTACCTATTCTACTATAAAATAGTATGATATAATAAAAAGAAAGAATTTATGTATGTTTAAGGAGAGGATTTTAATGGCAAATCCAGCTATGAAAATAATAGGCAAGGCGTCTACGGAATATGTAGATTCTCCTGCCACTTTGAAAGGCACGATTACAAAGGCATTTGGCTTGACACTTGTTACTATTGCATCAGCAATTGCTTCAGGTGTATTTTTAGCCAATAGCCCAGCTGCTTATGGTGTATTGATATTAGGTATGATTGTGGGTGTAGTTTTAACGCTTGTTACTTGCTTTAAACCACATTTAGCACCAATGACAACACCTGGATATGCAGTTTTTGAAGGTGCAGTGCTTGGTATTATTTCTGCTCAATTTGAAAGAATGTATTTTGGTATTTCTGCTATTGCAGTAGGAATTACTTTGGCTACAATGATTTTAATGCTTGTTTTATGGAAAACACGTATTATAAAAGTTACAGAAACAGTACGTTCTGTGATTATTTCCATGACAGGCGCTGTAGCGATTTTCTATTTCGTAAATATCATTGCAAGTTTATTCGGTTTCCATATGATGCCAACAAGTGGTATTTTTGGTATAGCGATCGGCTTTATTATCGCAGGTGTAGCAGCATTTAATTTGCTCTTAGACTTTGATAATATTGAACAAGCTGTAGCTTATGGGGCTCCGAAGTACTACGAATACTTCTGTGCTTTTGGTTTACTCTTAACTCTTGTATGGCTCTATATCGAGATTTTAAGACTTTTACAGATGATTATGGCTATGTTTGGCAATGATGATTAATAAGTTATAAAATAAAAGGTTACTTCTTTGAGAAGTAACCTTTTTTTATACATTTTATTTTAATTTTATACGTATTTGAATAATCATAGAATATTATTCTTTAAATATATATTTTTAATTTGTTGCCATTTTGTTGCCATTTTTTGACATGTATTTTTCAAAGGTTATAGCTGCGTTTATTTTTGATTTTTTTGTAATGTGAAGATAGATTTTTTGTGTTGTATTATTATCTTTATGCCCAAGTCTATTTTGTATTATTTCTAAAGAAATACCAGCTTCTGATAGAAGAGAGACATGAGTATGTCTAAATATATGAGAATGTAATTTAGGTATATTAAATTTAATTCTCATTCTAGTAAAAGTAGATTTGATAGAAGTTGGTAAAATGGGAAGTTCTTTATTTTCTTTGGCGTAATATTTTGTAAAGACAAAATCGTCTTTAGGGTATTTATTCATTGTTTTATTTAATAGTCGATTTGACAATTGATAGACATGCCATTTTTTTAATACAGAAATTGTATCATCTCCGATAGAAATAGTTCTAATACTAGATAAAGTTTTTGGTGTATCTTGACGAAGCCATATATTTTTATTTTTTGAGTACATAGTAGAATTTATAATAATTGTTTTATTTTTGTAATCAATATCACTCCATCGCAGAGCAGATAATTCACCTAAACGCATACCTGTATATGACATTAAAAAACAAATATAATACATATATGGTGAGCTTTTATATGATTTTACAACTTTTAAAATATGAGATAGTTCTTCTTGATTAAAGTATAAATCTTCAGTAGAAACTATTTTTTTTATAGAAGATTTGGGTAAGGCAATATCTTTTGTAGGATTTGTGGAGATAAGTTTTAATTTATAAGCTGTTTTTAAAATATGTTTAGGATAGAAGCTATTATTTATAATGCTTTTTTGAGGTTGGGTTTGGGCCAAGAATAATAAAAATTTTTGCCAATAAAATGGTGTAATATCTTTTAATTTTATATTGCCAAAGAATTTTTTAGCAAATCGTAATCTATTAGATATTGTTTCAATTGATGTTGGTTTTAGATGTGCAGTATGCGTAGAAAACCATTTATCAATATATTCGGAAAAAGTAATATTAGATTCGATAATATTTTGGCCAAGTAGAAGTTTATTCAATATAGGTTGAGCAGCTTGACGAGCTTCTTTGGCGGTTTTAAATCCACTTTTAGATATTCTTTTTCTTTTTCCTGTTATAGGATCTAAGCCTGCTTCTATACTATAAGCATAAGTAGTACGTTTTTTTCCTTCTCGTTTAAAAATTCGTATTTTTCCTTGTGTTGCCATTGTATAATTCTCTCTTTCCAATGGCGGGAAAGTTTTTTGATAATCCATATCATGTGATATATAATTATCTAGTCCAGTTTATTGATTCTCATAGAGTAGTACCAAGAAATGTATTTGATAATATTTCTTGGTACTATTTTTATTATACATAAAAAAGAATTGAATGGTAATGCTTTTTGAAATAATATCAAATTTAATGAAAAACTACATAAAATTGTGAAAAAAAATCACTTATATGTTAAAATAAAAACATATAAGGGGAGATAGAAGATGAATAATAAACTGGAACAAATAGTATTAGATTTAAAAAATATATATCGAAAAGATAAATATCATAATAGTGATCAAAATATTGATGATATTGATGAAAATTTAATAATTAATCAAGCAAATGCAGTTTCTAATGAAATATTAAAAGTATTTTTTAAAGATAAAGAACCACCTTTAAAAATAACTAGCTTAATGACTAATTTAGGTTTTGATTTATTCAAAAATAGCCAATTTCCTCAAAAAGATTTATCAGGATTACTAGCTTTAAATTTAAAAGAAAAGTTAGCTGGAAATTATTCTGATAAAGTAATTATAGTAAATGGACAAGATAGTATAGGTCATCAAAGATTTACTATAGCACATGAATTAGCACATTATATTTTTGATGCTATTGAAGGTAAAGAATATTATGAAGCGTATTATAGAACAGATGAAGAAAATACAAAGAAAATAAAAGAATATAGAGCTAATAAATTTGCAGCTAATCTTTTAATGCCTGAAAATATATTTAGACAAAAATATTATGAGCTTTTAAAGGAGTATAAAGATATAGATTTAGTAAAAAATGCTTTAACAGTAGTATTTAAAGTATCTTATACAGCTGTAAATTATAGAATTAATGAATTGAAATTAGGTTTATAAGATGGATAATAAAGATAATTTCATAAATATGATGAGTAGTTTATTATCAAATCAAGAAAATGAAAAATTTAATGATTCGGATAAGATTATTGATGAAATTGGTTTCATAGATACAATGAATAGTTTATCATTGAGTAATAAGAATAAGAAATTTGATGATGAATATATTACTAATGATAAACGTAGTATGAATGAACACAATGAATGCTATACAAGGATATTAGAAACATATAGTTATACATTAGAAGCTAATATATTAGAAAAGAATAAACTAAAAAAAGAATTTTTTTATGTATGTTCAGGTATTTTAAAATGGATAGCAATAAGCTTTATTGTTACTTTAATAATTTGTTTATTTAATATTTTTAAATATCCAAAAGAGTCATTTGATATTGCATCTATAGTATCTGTAATGGGAGCTATGGCAACAGCTTTTATATCTTCATTTATGATTTTGCCAAAAGTAATAACAAGGTATCTATTTAATAAAAAAGAAGAAGAAAATATGATGAATGTTATTAATAAAATTCAAGAATATGATACAAAGATTAGACAAAATATAAAAGAACATGACAATAAAAAAGATAACGGAAGATAATTTTAAAGAGGTATGAAAAATTCATACCTCTTTTTTATGGTTTGCATACCTTGCAAGGAACATAACCGTAACTATATGCTTCTTCTCTGCTATTAAAATAGATTGCATTACCTGGATTAATTTTTTTAGCCCAACGACAATCTGTATAATGAAATTTGTTACTCTGTGAAGAACCGATATAAGTTGTAGCTGTAGCTATATTTAGCGTCATTAATAAAGTAACTAAAGTTAATAAAATAATGGCAGTTTTCTTTTTAGTTTGTTTAAACATAAAATACACTTCCTTTTTATATTATGATATAATTATAATAAAAAATTAGAGGTAATATAATGGGACAACTACCTAAAGAACTAAATATTTCAAGATTAGATAATGTAAAACTAACAAATGTGATAATGATAGAAGCTATTGAAGGTTCTGGAACGATGCAAGAACCTTGTAAAAAAATAATTGCTTTTTATACATTATCTGGTAAATATATTGGTAAGATTACTTTTTAAGCTTGAGTTTAGGTTTATTAACTAATAAACTAGCCTCATTATCAGCAATTTTTTCAGCTAAAATAAGATGGCATAAATATATTATAAATTTTTTCATATCCTGAATATTATATTCAGGATTTTTCTTTGTGGTGTGTGTTTCATCGTTACCAATATAACAAGCTGCTCTAGCTAAACTTATAGCTCTAGAATAAGGTATCATCTCTATATTTTTACTTAATTTATTTTTACTAATATCTTCCTTTTTATCAGGAAAAGTATCTTTTAGATAATCTTCTACCAAATATTCTAAAGCTTTTCTATAGCCCATACCAGCAATTTTAGTAAGATTTTCATTTTCAGCTATAAATGATTGATGATAAATCTCGTAGAAATTTGGATAAATATCCTTAATTTCTATAGGAATATTTTTATCAGAAAATTTATTTGGAGGATAAATAGATTTTCCAATATATTTCATATAATAGCCATTATCTAACTCATAATTTTCGATAAATTGGGCTTTAAATTCAGTAAAAATAAATCTTTTGCATAAGGGACATTGAAAAATACTAGCGATAAAAATACCTTCTTGAATTTTATTTGGTATAACTTCTATAGGTTTGATGCCTTTATTGCAATGAGGGCATATTATAGACTCTTTTTCAGATAATAATTCAGATAAATTTTCATCAAGAGGGTTAGACATAAATACACTTCCTTATAAATTTAATATAATTAATTAAGACACTAGATATTTGTTTCTAGTGTCTTTTTTATTGTAGACATGAGTTAATATGGAATATATGGCGGATTTTTAGATTATAATCTAGGATATTTCTCGGAAAGAATAGCTAGTCCTTGTATAATTGGTGCTGACATAGATTCGATTTCTTGCCAATACGTAGGAATTTGACTTTGTTCAATGACTTTTTTTGTTTTTTTATCAAGAACAGCATATTGTTCCATTCTGTATAACCAAATATCATTATCACTTAGTCGAACATTCATTTTGGCTACTGTATAAAAATCATTAGTATCTATAGCCATATTAAATACTATTGTTTTGGGATCAGGTTCAAGGATATTATTACGATTAATATCAATATAATATATTGTATTATTACTACTAGCTATATACTCCCATTTAGGAATAATGTCATTATTAATTTCTGCATAAGAAACAGTTGGAAAAAATATAGATAATGCAAAAAAGAATAAAATAAAAAATTTTTTAATCATAGAATCATCTTCATTCATATAAAATTAATATAAATTACCAATTATGATTTGACATACTCCCCATGCCTAAATGCAGGGGATTCTTGGATACAAACGATACTTGCCTACTAAAATAGCAGGTCTTACTATATCTCTCCAAAGAAGGTTGATGCCCCAACCTTCCATATATTTATAGCAGCATTTCTATCTCTATCGTGGCTGGTTTTGCACTTTGCGCAAATCCACTCACGAACTGCCAAATTTTTAGTTTCAGGATTTTTTGTACCACAAACTATGATAATGAATGAATATAATTTTGAGAGGTTCTAATTTTTTCTGATAAAGTAGATTTAACTTTAACAAGAGTTGTATTTGAATAGTTGTTCTTTTAAGCGTTTCTAAGTTTCTCTTCTTCTTATTTAACTTTAACAAGAGTTGTATTTGAATAAATTAGTAAACCATCTAAAATTCCCATAAAATATATCTCTTTTATAATATTTTATCATTACTAGCTTTTTGAAGTAGTATCTTGTATAGAATCTGTAGGTTTATATATGTTAAATTATTTCTTTTTTGAGATGTTAATTGAAACTGTTATAATTATTATAGTTATTTTATAGTTCTATATGGTGTTGTAGATGGATAAATTTTTATATTATTATTTTCCAAAAGATATTGAAAGGCTTCAGTCATCGTAGAAATATATTCTGGATATTGTGTTGGGCCTATTATAATACTATCTATAATATTTATATTATTAAAATTTATATAGTAAACTTTTTGAGGAAGTCCGTATAAAGATTTTATTTCTGTATTAATAGATTTAGTATTTGGTAAATTATTTATATATTCTTTTTTAAATGGAGAATACATAAGCCTCCATTCTTTTTCTTGTTTGAAATCTTTATTTTTTAAACAAATAATACGATGATATAATTGTCGAATTACTAATTCGAAGAAAAAATAAATATGTTCTTTAAAAATATTTTTTATTATGTTAATATTATCAAATATTTTTTGAAATATATCGTCTAATATTTTTATAAAATGTTTCTCATCATAAATAACAGGGGAAATAAAAAAAGCTGTATTGAGAGTTTCGTTTGGTAAATCTAGTATATTAGGTTTAAATTTAAACATTACACCATTAGTATTGGCGTAACCTCTCCACATAGATAAGTCGCCATTATATGAGCAATTATTTATATTTTTTATTTCAGAAAAACAACATATATATGTACGGTTTTCCATATCTGATATATAATTGATAAATTCTTTTTTTAAATCTGTTATATTATAATTATTGTTTATAGATTGAATTATAGAATTTATTTTATCTTTATTATCATTAAATAAATATTTTGTTATAAGATCTTTGCCATAAATAATCTCTTGATAGTCGTTCATACAAATTGCTTTACGGAGTAAAAGACGTTTATCTGCTAAAATAATTTGTGCTGTTTCTGCACTAGTATAATGAGATAATGAATATTTTCCGTTTTTTATATTTATATATTTTGATAGAATATCGTTTAAAAATATTTCTACAAATATTTTATTATATTGGTCATTTAGCGATTTCATAAAATTTATAAAATTTGTATTTACATCCTTCATAATAAACCTCTTTTCAAGACATAATAGTAATTTATTATGTCTTTTTATTTTGCCAAAAATCTTTAGTTGTAATTATGAGATTTCCTTCATATTTGACTTAGTTTTTGTTTCTTCTAGCATATCTTCATAAGCAATTTCAATACGCATTGCTATTTTATTTTTTACATCTTCTGGAAGTTGTCGGTACATATCAAATAATTTTTTTTCTTTATTGAGATTTGTATCATCTTTTGAAATAGTATTATCATATTCCAATAAAGTATTTATATCTACATTGAAAAATTTAGCAAATTTTATTAGTGTGTTTAAATTAGGTTCTCGTTTTCCCAATTCATACATACTAATAGCACTTCTTGTTAGATTTGTTAATTTTGCAAATTCTATTTGAGATAGTCCTTTTTTTTCTCGTAATTCTTTTAATTTTGTACCAAAAGACATAATAAGTCACTCTTTCTATTTTTATATATTACCACGTAACGTGATTATAATCAATTTTATCATAAAATTTAACAATATTAATGCCACATTTTGTTGACAATAGTTTTTAGAAATGTTAATATATTTATGTAAACAAAATGTGGCAAGGAGATAAAAAAATGATAGATTCAAAAATTATTGGAAAACGTTTATTAATATTACGAAAAAAATATAATATGTCTAGAACGGAAGTTGCTAAGTTATGTGCAATAAGTAAATCAGCAATTTCTATGTATGAAATTGGAAAACGAATACCAAAAGATGATATAAAAATAAGATTAGCAAAGTGTTATAATACAACAGTAGAAAAAATTTTTTATCTTTAATAGCCACTATAAGTGGCTATTAATAAAACTAATGTATAGAAAGAATAAAGGTGTTGTTGTAATGAATAATATTACAGATAAACAAAGGATAGAAAGATTAGAAATCTTAGTAATGAATTTGTCTAATATTGTAAATAAGATGCAAACAGGAAAAAATTTTGAAAAGAATTTTGATGTTGGAACAAAATTTTTATTAAAATCAACAATTATAAAAGATGTTAATATATATCCCTTGCTAATAGGATTTAACATACGAGAAAAAGATTTTTATTTTTACGAAATAAGTATAAATTCTATAAATGATTTAATTAATTTAGTAAAAATTTTGCCAGAATTTAAAGTGATTATAGAAGAGAAAGATTCTAAACTTTATATTCTAATTGAACCTAGATAAGTTTTGATAACCAATAAAATTAATGTATAGCAAGAGCCACGACAGATATGCACTCTAAAAGTAAAAAATAAATGCAAATTCTTTATAATCGTTAAATCATCTTAATAATTTTCCATTGGTATATATATGTATTTGTCGTGGTTCTTGGTGTGCATTAAGTAATAGGAAGTGAGAATTTGTGTTTAATATACCAGATAGTTTAATATTTAAAGCTTGGTTTTTAGATTGGGTAAAATCAAAATTCAAAGCCGAAAGTAAAGAAAATGAATTAGAAGCAATGAAAGAGAATTTTAAACCTAGTCCAATAACTGTTTTACAAAATACAGATTTATTAATCAAAGCTTTAGAAAGAAGTAATGTACCTATTGGCGGTTCTTGTATTGTAGAGTCTGTAGATACAAAAATAAGAATGAAAATAGCTGTGCATAAGGAAAATGGCAAAATAAATATTTATGGTCATGCAAGTACTCAATATTATAGAGCTTTAGAATATCTACTATTAGATATAGCATTTTTAGGATATACAAGAGTAGTTGAGATTTTAGATGATAGGAAGAATAGTTAATGAAAGAAAGTGATTTTTTGGATTTCAAGAAATGTATATATGAGATAAAAGATATAAGTGATTATTTACATAGTGAAGAATATAAAAATTTATCATTGGAAGAAAAGGTAAATTATTTAAGTGAGGTTATGTCTGTTACAACCTGTTGTGTATTTATATATGGATTATCGCTTTTGAGTCATAACCCAAATATAAATACACTTTCTGGGCTAGTAGAAGATGTTGCTAGTAGATTACCACGGAAGAAAACTAAGAGCTGATTCAACTACTTTTCCTGATAATGTAGACATTAAAGCATCAACTAGAGATTTTTCTACAGGTTTTAAAAGTTTAGAAATTTTAATAGCAGATGATTTTGTAGAAGATTTTTCTACAATTATATTAGGGATATATTTTTTTAGTTCATTCTTCTGTTCAGTAGTTAATTCACTCATTAAATCTATTAGTTCAGATGTTTCAGTTAAAAGGGCTTCTGTCCATGGATAAGGTTTGCCACAATTATAGCAGTAATAAGGCATTTTAAAATATTCATCATAATGTTTGGTTTCTATTTTATAAGGAGAAGCATAATCATCATAATAACCTGATATAAGGTTCAAAGAACGTGATTTTATAACTAATGAACCTTTTATAGGCTCATGACAGTATTTGCATTCTGTAAATGTTTTTGCACCACATTTAGAACAAAAGTGTTCTTGTTCATGTTTTTCAGAATTATATCTAATAGTTATTACATGTCCATTTTCACAAATTTGAGCAGTTTCATAAGATTTTTCACACATAATAGCACCTACTTATTAGTTTTAGTATTCAAACTATATTATAACTTAAATTTTGATAAAAGGAGCGATTTTATTTTGACGATTTTGTATAAAAAATATGAAGAATTATTAGAAAAAAATAAGGTAACAACATACCAAGTTTGTAAAAAAGAAAATATTAGTAGGGCTGTTATAAGTGCTTGGAAAGCTGGTAGAACAAATCCTAGCATTAATAATCTTATGAAGATTGCTAAGTATTTTGGTGTATCAATAACTTATTTTATTGATGAAAATTAAATAGTATGTAGCATAAGTCCAGCAACAAAAAAGACAATTGAATATAGTGATGATGTTATTAATGACTGTGAAAAGACCTGAATATATTAGTTTTGATAAACCTTATCGTTGCTGGACGTATGGTGCATATTATAAAGCACCATATCTAATTAAATAGATAATCCATATTAAATTATCGTAAATTCCAGTTTATTGATGAAAAATTTAAATAAATGGCGGTATGTATTTAATTAGATAAAAATTAATGAAGTAATAATCGATCGAAAGAAGGTGAATTTATGTTAAGTGCAAATGCAGTTATTTATGAATTGCAAAATGCTTTAAACATGGCTACAGAGTATATCAAGAAACAAGATGCTGAAATAAAAGCATTGAAGGAAGTCGGCAGTATACGAGATATGGCTAAGAGTAAGAATGTGAAAATATCTGAAGCTGGTTTAGTCAGTGTAAATGGAACAGCTTTATTATTAGGAATATCTCCTAGTACGGTAAGAGCTATGTTAGAAGCACACGAATTGCCAGATGTGAAAACAAGAGGTAGAAGACAGGTGCATATTGATGATATTGAGCAATATATCAATAATCAAAGACGTAAGGCAATTTAATTATAAGTGAATATGAGGTGGTATATGTGAGTGATGATAAATTATATCAAGATACTGTAAAAACTATCATTATAACACCATACCAAAAATTGAGAGAACGAAAAGGTTGGACACTTCAGGTAGCAGCAGATTTTTTACAAATTGGTGCTACAACACTAAATCGCTATGAAACAAAAAAAGCCCCTATACCAAAGAAAATCATCAAACAAATGGACGATTTGTATGGTTGTAAGGGCAAGTTGATAGAATATTGGTGGAAAAGTGAATTGTCTAGTTCTAAGAAATTTAAGTTAAAATTGAAAACCATAATAAGAAAGATGGTGAGTATATAAATGTTGAAAAGATGGTATAGATATCGTAGGATTTTAGGAATTTTGGCGGTAGGAAGTATTGGTCTTATTGGTTTAGGAGCGGTAGATGAAAATAAGCCTGTAGAAGAAATTTATATAGTTCAACCAGGAGATACTCTATGGTCGGTAGCTAGTAAGAATATTACTGATGAAGAAAATATTTTGGCTTATATAAATGAAATGAAAAAAGCCAATCCACATATCAAATCAGATTTGCAGATTGGCGAAAAATTGATCATTAAGAAATATGAATAAATAATTAACCGTATAAATAATATAACATAAATATAAAAATAATCAACCGAGAAAATTCGAGTAAATCCGAATAAATACGGGTTAGTCCGAGAAATTCCGAACAAATCCGAGTATTTCCGAGCTAATCCGTATATTTCCGAATAAATCCGAGAAAATCCGAGGAAAAAATGAGTAGATTACAAGTATTTATTTTGGCTGAATTGAATGTAGCACAAGCATTTAAGAAAGTACGTGGAATAACAGTCAAAGAACTTGCTGATAGAATACCGATAAAAAGCCCTGTAGATACTGTGTATAGAAATATAAAGATTTTGATTGATGAAGGTTTTGTAGAGAAAGGTATTAAAGTTGGAAAATCTGACAGTTATTACATTACTGAAGCTGGTATAGTTGCATTAAAGAAAGAAAAAAATTAGGGCTGGTTAGATATATAACCAGCCTTTTTACAAACAAAGGAGAATTTTTATGAGTATAAAAGATAAGGTTTTTTATATTGGCATAGGTCAAGGCGGTGGTAATTTAGCTCAAGGATTGGAAAATAAGGGATATCCTACACTAGCTATTAATACAAGTAAAGAAGATTTGAATACACTGACTATCAAGCATAAATATCATATCGTTGGTGGTGAAGGCTGCAGCAAAGATAGAAGCATTGGTCGTGATTTGATAAGAAAAGACTTTCCTAATATAAGTACACAGATAAAAAACCATGCAGGTGATGCAGAAATAATATTTGTAGGATATACAAGTGGTGGCGGTACTGGTAGCAGTCAAGGCCCAGTATTGGTGGATATACTTACTATGCACCCAGATTATAAAGACAAAATCATTTGTAGTGTGGTTATTTTGCCATCAAATAAAGAAAGTATACAAGCAAATTCAAATGCTTATTGTTGTTTTAAAGAAATTAGCAATATTCAAAGAGGTGGAGCTTGTTTCGTACTAGATAATGAGGAGTTTAAAGATAAATATATGATAAATAAAGAATTTGTCGCTTATTTAGATGAATTTTTGCATATACCAGCTACAGATAAATCTATAAAAGGGAATATTGATTTTTCAGAAATAAAGAAAGTATTATCTGCACATAATATGGCGGTGATGGTGGCTGTACCTGAAGGGGAAAATACAGTGGCTAGATTATTAGATAGTCTACAGAATAATAGTATCTTTGCTAAAAGGGAACAAGATAATATTTTACAATATACAGCTCTTTCACTTGCAGATGAACGATTAAACCCTGAAGAAGTAAATCAAGATTTGCAAAAAGCCATTGGTACTCCTATAGATAATTTCACTACATTTAATAAACGTAGTCGTAATTTTATATGTATTAGTGGTCTTACTTATCCAAAGACAAGATTAAAAGATATTGAAGAATTGATTTCTAATAGTAAAGACGCTGTGATGAAAAGCAAGGAAACATCTCTTGAATTAAATGCAGATATGAGTTTTTTACAAACTTCATCAAAAAAAGAAGAAAAAGAATATAAAGAAGAAAGTCTAGAATCTATTTGGGATAAATATATGCTCTGACAATCCGAGTAAATCCGAGTAAATCCGAACAAATCCGAATTACTCCGAGAAAATCCGAGCATTTCCGAATAAATCCGAGCATTTCCGAATAAATCCGAGCAAGACTTCATAAGGTGAAAAGTACTCTTAGTGGGTACTTTTTGCCTTATCTAAATAAAAAAACAGCCTGCTAAAAGAGCAGACTGCATCTACATAAAAATGCCACTATTAAGCTAAGAAAAGTATATCTTCTATGTGGCATAAAGTCAATTTATGAAAATTTTAAAAGGTTCGTTTGAGCCTTTTACTAGCTCGTTAAAGGTATTATTTAGATGAACAAAATAAAAATGTAATGGTGATTTTATGTCTTATGTGCAGATGAAAGTATATATGAAAAATAACATAGAGGTATACAAATATTATTCGGGTAAGTTGGGCAAGAAAATATATAATGCTCCAGCTCAAAGAAAGACTCCAATAAATCAATTAAAATATCAAGACCAAAAGGCAAGCCGTATTTGTGGTTGGAAAATAGCAGAGAATTTTACTAAAGATGATTTGTGGCTTACTTTGACTTATCCAGCAAGACAACCTATTGAACCAGAAAAAGCAAGAAAGGATATCAGTCTTTTTTTAGCATATCTAAGGCGAGCATACAAAAAAGAAAATATTGAGCTGAAATATATTTATACAGCAGGAAGAACAAAAAGAGGTATGGTTCACTTTCATATGTTAGTAAATAAATTTGATACATCTATCATTGCTAATCTTTGGCGGAAAATATCAGGTGGTGGTATGAGCTTTAAACATTTATTTCTTAATGAATATGGTTATGTGAATTATAAAAAAATAGCAGATTATCTCATTAAAAATAGTCAGGAGACTTTTTATCGTAAAGATAGAATTCATAAAAAGCGTTTTTGTGCATCATTAAATCTTGTTATGCCAGAGATAAGAAAACAATTGATTAAAGCAAAAGAATGGAAATTAAATCCAAGCTCAATAAAGGGATATTTGGTAGATAAAAATAGTATCTACAATGGTTATGGCTGGTTAGACAATGGTGAGCATTGGGATTGCTGTAGAGTCCAACGATATACATTAATTCATATTGGGGTAATTTGTAATAGGAGAAGGACGAAAAAACATTCATTGCCTAGTATGCCTGAAATATTTAGTGAAGATAATTGGTGGGAAGAAAGAGGAGATGATATTTAGATATGTTAGATAAATCTTATCGTGGATTGATGAATAATAAGCAAGGTAGTTTTTTTGAAAATAGAATTATTGGCGGTTGTATTGGCTATGATTTATTCAATAGGGCTTTCATCGAAAAGACACCTGAACCATTTAAAATATCTAAGCCAATTGGTCAAGGTAAATTTCAAGGAAGTTTCACGAAGAAAGCTCAACCAGATTTTAAAGGTACATTAAAATTTGGTAAGGCAATAGTTTTTGAAGCAAAATACACTTCACAAGACAAAATGAATGCAAGTGTATTAAGCGATGAACAAATAAAATGTTTGAAAAAACATTATGATTTGGGTGCTATAACAGGTGTTGTTATAGGCATTAAAGAGAGAGCATTCTTTGTGCCATGGCGATTATGGTCAGTGATGAAAGAAGAATATAATCGAGCTTATTTAAAAATAGAAGATATAAAAGCCTATGAAGTAAAACAAGATTTAAATTGCATAAAATTTTTAGATTTAAAAAGTGGCCAAAAAATAGAAAATATGGAGTTTTATTCTAGGCCCATATCTTGTATTGAGGAGTGATTGCATTGTCAATGATTTTGATAAAGAAGATAACATATGATGGCTTAAAAGGAAAAATAAGCATTAGCTATACAAATGGCTATAAAAAAGTGGATATAAGTGATTGTGAACCACCTCGACCAGAATTTATAAAAGCACTAAAAAAATTATCTGAAATAGGTGTAAGTATATTATCATATCCTTTTTCAATCAAGGATAGATTGATGATAACAGGAGCAAAATTCACTTATGAAAATGATATTGTTGATTCTGTAGTATTTTTAGGTCAATATGTATTGCCTACAAGAGAAGTATTAAAACAAAATTTCCCTAAAAGATATTGTAGACCAGCTAAAAAGAAGATTAATTTATCTGAAGCTGAACAGCAAGATATAGATAAATTTGTTGAAGAATGTAAATTATATGTATTAGGTGAAAGAGCACAAACAAAATTACAAGCAAATGAAAATAAGTGATGATGTGCTCCATCAGTATCAGCATCTAGGAAATGAACATGAATAATGAAGAACATGCTAAAAAAGTAAGAACGATAATTATAAAACGTATGCATAGTAAAGATATATCTATAGCAAAGTTGGCCCAATTATCGCATATGAGTTATAAATCTTTGTATCATTACATCAAAGGCGATAAAGATATACGTTCAGGAGATTTACTGGCGGTACTTTGGGCATTGAAAGCAAAGATATTGATAAAATCGAATGGCGGTGAATAGATGTTTTTTGAATTTAATAATGACATTGATTTATCTATCAAGGTAAATGCAACAAATAATAGATTACCTAGAAGAAAAATACATTATATAAATCTTCAGAGGGCTTATAAATTAAAAAAGAATGTATCAGATATAGTGAGATGTAGAAAATTTATCATGGCAAGTAGAAAGATTGAGTTAAAGATATGGAGAAATAAGGGAAGAATTTTTTATTAAGGTGTGATGAAGATGATAAGAAATTGTATGAAAGAAGTAGCAAATATGTTTGGTCTTGAATTAGGAGATAAATTTAATTTAAGAATAGTTGCTTATGATAAAGACTATGAGCATAATCCTTGTTATTTCAGTGAAGAAGGTTTGATGTCTTGTGAAGATAAAAATGTGCATCTTATTTTATTGCATTGTATTTTAACTGGTGAAGTAGAAGTAAATAAACTTAAGTAACAAAAAAACTCAATAAACTGGAATATTTATTGAGGTGATAAAAATGAGTGAACTTGTTTGTTATGAAGCTTTGAAACTAATTGAAAAAAGATTAAGCCAATATGAACTTATAAAAAAAGCTGTGGCGGATTGTAGAGCAGACCATAATTATAATGGTAAATCTGGTGGTAAAGGTAAAGCCTTCATTTCTGATCCAACAGCGAATGAAGCCGTTAGTAATATTACACCATTAAATTCAGTAGTAATTGAAATTGATAACAAGATAATTAAAATTAAAAAGCCAGAAAAATGGCTAGAATTGGTGAGAGCTGTATTTGAACATTTTGCAAAACACTGCTCCTGTTCCAGCAAAAGTATCAAGATGATATTATATTATAAATTTATAAGACATAAGAATTATAATTTTATATGTACCAAACTAGAGATAAGTAAAAATAAGTATTATAAAGAATTAGATAAGATACTGTGGTTTGCCTTGTCTTATGCATGTCAAATAGGACTTATAAAAGTACGATAGTGCTACCTTGTAGCAATACGTTAGCAATATATTAGTGCTACATTGTAGCAGAAAAAATGTTGACAACAACAAAAATAAAAGATATGCTGAAAATGTGTTGATAACACAAATTTAATAAAAAAAGCAAGAGACTGCTAATCTCTTGCTTTATAAAATAGATAATAAGCTGTAATATATTTTTCTAAAAATAATAGATTATAAATGTTGATGGATTTTTTTACATTTTATATAAATTGATAGTATTTTATCTACAATTTGAGCTATTAAGAAGATTGTTACTAGGTTTTCGTTTGTTATTAAATTTTCCATAACTTCACCTCTTTTCTATAACAAGAGTGGGCTTATTATCTAAAAATTAGATTTAATACTGCTAATATTAAATCTGATTAAAGAGCCGATACTGCTAATATCGGTTCTTTTTTTATTATAATATAAAAATATTTTTTAAATCAAATGATGAATTACTAATAAGACATAATTATTATTTTTTGTAAAGCGTTTAAACGGTATATATATCATTTAAGAAAAGAGTTTTTTTGCAATAATAACACTTACAAAAAATAATAACACTTACAAAAAAAATAAAAAAATTTTTTTCTGGGAAAAATTTATCGATTTTTATGATATAATGATATCAAGGTTTTTTATATCCATTTGAAAGTTATTAAGGCATATGACTAAGATAGAGGTCATGTGCCTTTTTTAATGCTCATTTTTAATCAAGGAAGGTGGTGAAATGCCAAATGAAGTAAAAAAATATGAGTTGGCGGAAAAAGATTATAAGAAAGGCATGAAATATGCAGAAATAGCCACTAAATACGAGGTTAGTTTATCTACTGTAAAGTCATGGAAAAAACGATACTGGTCTGATAATGCAACCATGGTAAAAGCAACTACAAAAAAGTTGCAAAAAAATAAAAAGGTTGCAACTTCTAAAACAATAGATATTTCTCCTAATTTAACAGAAGCTGAACAAGTGTTTTGTGCTTATTATGTGGAAAAGTGGAATGGCACTCAAGCTATATTAAAATCAGGCTTAGCCACTAATAAAAAGAGTGCAGCTAAGAAAGCAAATATACTGCTAAAACGTGATGATATTCGTGCTGAAATAAAACATCTTAAAAATGTAATTTGCGAGGGAATAAAAGTAGACATAAATGATTTGCTAAAATATTGTCTGAAAATTATCGGTGCAGATATCGGCGATTATGTAAAATGGGGACAGCGTGAAGAACAAGTAATAGGACAATTTGGGCCTGTGAAAGTAGATGGAAAACCATTAAAGAAGTTGATAAATTATGTTGATTTAATTGATAGTGATTTAGTAGATACATCAGTAATAAATGAAGTGAAAATGGGTAAAGATGGGCCTTCAATAAAAATGATGGATAAAAAATGGGCATGGGAAATCGTGATGAGGTATTTTGATTTGGTACCTAATTTATATCAGCGTGAAATGGATAAACAACGTCTGGTAATTGAACAAGAAAAATTAAATATCACTAAGATAAAATCTACTCCACCGCAACCGCCAGCAGAACCGCTGATTTTACAACCATTTTATGGCAAACCACCTGATGAAGAAGGTAGTGAGGTGCAAGAAGATGGCGGAAACTAGAGTTTATTTCAATCCAATATTTAAACAAGCAAATGAAACAAGATGTCGATATCGTTGTATGAGAGGTAGTGCTGGTAGTGGTAAAAGTGTAAATATAGCACAAGACTATATCTTAAAATTAATGAACCCTAAATACAAAGGTGCTAACTTATTAGTTATTCGTAAAATAGGGGATTGGAACCGTCAAAGTACATATAGCGAATTAGTGTCTGCAATTAATCGTATATGTGGTAGTATGGCGGATTTTTATTGGGATATAGGTAAATCACCATTAGCACTGCGATGTAAAACAACAGGAAATGAAGTATTATTCCGTGGTATGAAAGATGATAAACAACGTGAAGGTGTTAAGTCTGTTACTTTTACACGTGGTAAATTAACTTGGATTTGGGCTGAAGAAGCAACAGAATTAGAAGAAAATGATATAGATATACTAGATGACCGCTTGCGTGGAAAACTGATTAATGAAAATCTATATTATCAAATAACATTATCTTTTAATCCTGTATCTGCAACTCATTGGATAAAAGCAAAATATTTTGATACACCACGAGCATCGATATTTACACATAAATCTACTTATCAAGATAACTTATTTATTGATCCAGCGTATAGCGAACGTATGATGATGAGAAAAGAGCAAGATCCTGAAGGGTATCGTGTATATGGTCTTGGCGAATGGGGCTTACTTGGCGGACAGTTTTTTTCTAATTTCTCTGAAAAACGACATGTCGTAAAACCTTTTAAAATACCAGATAATTGGGTGAGATTTCGGAGTATGGACTGGGGAAGTGCAAAGCCTTATGCTGTAGGTTGGTATGCAGTAGATTATGATGGTAATCTTTGGAAATATCGCGAATTATATGGCTATGGTGGTAAAGCAAATGTAGGGACAAAAGAAACAGCTGCACAAGTGGCTCAAAAAATAGTCGATAGAGAATGTGATGAAAAAATAGCTTATGGAGTATTAGATAGTGCATGTTGGGCCAATATAAATACAGGTGTTCCTACTGTAGCTGAAGAAATAAATAAAGTATTAATAAAAAATGGTCATACTACATTTAGAGAATGTGGTAAAGGAAGAATGGCTATGGCGGAAGAGATAAAATTAAGATTAGAAGGATATAAGCGTAAAGATGGAGTACAAATACCAGCTTTACGCTTTTTTAGTACATGTTTTCATAATTTGAGAACATTTCCTTTAGTTACTCATGATAAACGTCAGCCTGAAAAAATCGATACGAATGGTGAAGACCATTGTGTTGATGAAACAGGATATGCATGTTTATCTAGACCATATAAGCCAACAAGATCTGAAAAAGATGGTTGGAAGTTTAAGAAAAATGATTATGAAAATATAAGCCATGAACCTAGTGCATGGGCTTATTAAAAGGAGAATGTATGGTTTATTTTACAAAAATAAGTTCACCTGCAAATGAAAATATCATTGGTCTTTTAGTTCGTGGACATGCAAATTATGCCAAAAAAGACAAAGAGGATATTGTTTGCAGTGCTGTTTCTGCTATCGCACAAACAGCATTATATGGTTGCAATGAATATAGTAAATGTAATGTAAATAAAATACAAAAAGGATATGTATCTTTTACTTGTGATAAAACAATACAGACAGAAGCAATAATAAAATCTGCTATATTGGGCTTAAAAGCAATAAAAGAGACATATCCAAAATGTTTTAAAGAGGAATAATAAATGTTTGATGAAGTAAATAATGATGTAAGAGCTGCACCAGAAGAAAATAAAATTGGGCTAGGAAAGATAAGAGAATGGTTTCAAGATGCTGTAGATAAATCAAGAGATTGGCGGAAAGAAGCTAAAGAAGATTATAGATTTGTATCTGGTAAGCAATGGAAAAATGCAGATAAAGAACAGCTTGAAAAATTTGGTAGACCTGCAATTACTATTAATAAAATAAAACCACTTATGAATGTATTATCAGGATATCAAAGGCTTAATCGTTATGATATTTCCTTTTTGCCTAGGACAAATGATGATATGGAGCTTTGTAAAGTCCGTGAAGGTGTTACAAGGTATATCTTTGATGATTGTGATTATGAATATCAAGAGTCTCAAGTTTTTATGGATGGTGCTATTGGCGGTATTGGTTGGTTTTGGGTTTATTATAAATTTGATGAAGAGATGGGTGATGGAGAAATAAAAATTGCTCGTGAAAGCCCTTTCAATATGTATGTAGATCCAGAAGCAAAAGAAATAGATTATTCTGATGCTAATTATATTATTCGTGCTAAATGGGTTAATAAAGCTGACTTAATAAATGTATATCCAGAAAAAGCAGAAGAAATAAAAAATCAACAGCAAGAATATGACTCTATGGAACCAGTAGATGAACAATATGACCATCTATATTACAAAAGAGATTTACAAAAATTACGTTTAGTTGAATGCTGGTATAAGGTAAAAGTTAAAGAAAAAATTTATATAATGCCTGGTGGAAAAATAATTAATGAACAAGATATGCAAAATATATCTGAAGAACAATTAATGCAAATGTATTTGTCAGGGCAAATACCGATAGAACAAACAATTACTGTAGACAAGGTAAGGGTTTGTTCTTTTTTTGGCGGTGTTTTGCTAGAAGATATCGAAAGTCCTTATGAACATGGACAAATACCATTTATTCCCTTTGTAGTATTTAAATTTTTTGATGAAGATGAGCCTGCTGGTATTGTCAGAGACTTAAAAGATCCACAGCGAGAAGTTAATAAACGTAGAAGTCAATCACTTCACATATTAAATACTTCTTCATATAATAACTGGATTCGTGAAACAGATGCACAATCTGATGAACAAAAAGCCCATATGAAAAAATTGGCTAGTCTTCCAGGTGGTGTAATAGAAGTTCAGCCAGGGACATTATCTCGTGGAGCTATGCAAAGATTAGAAGCACCACAGCCACCATTATCATTATTTCAAGCAGGACAAGAAGCTGCTGCTGATTTGCCTTCTATTTCTGGTATAAATGAAGCTTTAATGGGTGTAGATATGCCTGCTAATGCAAGTGGTAGAGCAATAGAATTAAAGCAAAAGCAAGCTATAACTCATATTGCACCAATGTTTGATAATCTTCGTAAATGTAAAAAACGTTTAGCATCGTTGTTATGGGGAAAACATGGTCGTAAAGGTTTAGTACAACAATTTTATACAGAAAAAAAGGTTTTTCGTATTGAAGGTGTTGGCGGAAAACCAGATTTTATCACAATAAATCAACAAGTTACACAAATAGGGCCTTTTGGGCAAGCTGTAACAACTACTTTAAATGATATAACTCAAGGTGATTTTGATATTATTGTGGCGGATACACAGGCTAGTGCTTCACAAAGACAAGCACAGATGTATTCACTTATTGACGCTGTTAAAACATTGGGTGTTCCAGGTGATGCTGTATTTGACTTAATCTTAGATTTATCAGATATCCCTAATAAAGAAGATATAAAACAGAGATTACAGCAAAGACAGCAAGCTCAACAAAAGGCACAAGAAGCTCAAGCTGCTGCTGAACAAGCAAAACAAATTCGTATGAGTAATTCTATTGCTTTTAAAGACGCACCACCTGCTATTCAGCTCGCTATGGCGGCAAAAGCAGGACTTATTGACCAAAAAATTGCTGATGAAGCTATTAAGCAGTTTGTTGCTTATAATTATCCACAATTATTACAACAGCAAGCAAATAAACAACAAGTGAATAATCAGCAAATTACAAATCAAATAATGCAAGCTATAAATCAAGGTATACCGACTAATCAGATTTTATCGCAATTAATTAATTTAGGTATACCAGCACAGACAGCTCAAATATTATTACAGCAAGTAAAAAATCAGGCAGAAATTAATAGTCAACCAATAAATCAAAATCAAGCACCACAACAAAATAATAGCAATATGACTTTAGCAGCTTTAAATTCGTTAAGGTCAGGAAATGTTCCAGCTATGTAATATGTAAAAGGAGAAAATATTGATGAAATATCGTAGAAGAGTAAATGAAGTAGAAGCCATAAAATTAAGTTTTAACAATGTAGAAGATTTAAAAAATATTCAAGATGTATTAGGCGAACCATTTTTAAATGTAGATTTTTCTGATGTTGAAAATCCAAGGCTTTTGGTCGAAGATATTCATAAAAATAGAAAATTTACAGCTAGATTTAATAAAGATTATCTTGTAAAAAGCATTGATGGAAAAGTATATCCTGTACCAAATGAAGTGTTTGAAAAAGTCTTTGAGCCTATTTATCAGATTGATTATCAAAATGATGAAGATAAGGAGTAATTTGTAATGGCGGTAAGAAAAATAACAAAAGCAATTAGTAAAGAAGTGGAAGATAAAAATACTCAAGAACAACAATCTATCAGTCAAGCAAAAGAGCAAGCAGATGAAAAAAACGAACCAGTAAGTAAAATAGAAGAACTGCAAAAATCAGTAGAAGATTTATGTGGTAAAATTTTAGATTTTAGTATTGAACGTATGGATAAATTCAATAATAATCCAGGTTATCAATTAACCGAAGAGGAAAGAGAAACTATAAATACTTTTATGAATGTAGCCGAACGTATGGATAATCTATTAAATAAGAAGACTGGCCTGAACTTTGCAGATAAATTACTTAATAAAATTTGAGTTAGGAGATATATTATGGACGTATTAAGAATTTTTAATTTGCAATTATTTGCTGAAGATGATTTGGAAGATAATCAAATTGATTCTGATGTTGTAGCTGATGAAACAGTAGATGATGTAGATAATAATGAGAATGATGAAATAAGTATTCCTGAAGAGTTTGAAGGATTAGATCCAGAGATTGCTAGAGAATTTACTAATAAATTTAGAGAACAACAAAAAGCTGAAGATGAAAAACTTGAAAGTAAAAAAGATGAGCAAGAAGAACAGCAATCTAAACAAGATGATGAAGAAAAAATAGAAGATAAACCTACCGAAGGCATTGAAGAGCAGCTTGCTAAATTACGCAAAGAAAATGAGCAATTAAGAAAACAACAAGAGCAAATTCCTAAACAACAGGAATTTAGACCTGCATCTTTTAAACCTATTAAATTAGAGCAAGTTCCGATTGAATTTGCACGTACTGTAATAAGTGAAGCAAAAAAAATAGCTTTAAAATCAGTCAATTTGACAGAAGAACAATTAAATGATTTAGAGTTTGAAGATAATGGTGCTCAAAAGAAAGCGGATTATGAAGCAGCTTTTGAAATTGCTAAAGATAATATTATGAGCAATGTTAATAGTGAATTAGCATTGAGAAATCAAAGAAAAGAAGCATTTATGCAGGCACATAGAGAAAATATGGCGGCATTTAAAGCATTTGAAAATGAACAAAAGAAAGATACACATTTTAAAGAGATACAAGATTTTGCTATAAATGGATATTTTGAAAAGCAATCTGTGGTTAATCAAAATATAATTCGTGATGCTTATGCAAGATTAGAACGAGGAGTAGCTTCACCATCAGACCGATATACTATTGAAGCTTATTTTGAAAATGCTAAACGTGAATATTATAAAGATATAAATGCAAAACAGAAAGAAAAACAAGATAAAGTCGTAAATAAATATAAACAAGCTAAAAAAATGCCACGAGCAGATAAATTATCAGGTGGCGGAGATACTTCAGGCAAAAGTGATGTAGATATTGCTATTGAAATGATGAATAACCGACCATGGGAAAAAATACCAGAAAAGTATCAAAAAATTTTATTAGGTGAATAAATAAAGAAAGAAGGTATTATATATGTGTTTAAGTAATTTTAAATTTAATGAAGACGAATTGAAAAGAGCATTTCCAAAATACTTTAAAAATATGGGTTTTGAAGGACGAGGAATGCAGATATCTTTACCAGCAAATATGGATTTAAGACTATTTGCAGAAACAACTGTTCCTGAAGAACTTGTAAAAAAAGCATGGGCAAAACAAACATGGACTACAGCTATGAAAGATTTATTCTTTGGCAAATTCATGGGTGAAGGTGTTAATAATATTATTCAAGTTCTGAATGATTTAGAGAAAGAAGCTGGAGATAGAATAACACAATCACTTGTACTTAAATTAAAAGGTGATGGTGTTACAGGAGATGATATCTTAGAAGGCAATGAAGAAAAAATGGAATACAGAAGCTTTGACTTCACTATTAACCAGCTCAGAAATGCTGTACGCCTAAAAGGTAAATTTGAAGAAAAGAAAAGTAAAGAAAATATGCGTAAAAATGCAAAAGATGGATTATCTATTTGGCTTAGAGAAAGAATTGATGATGATTTATTTAAAGTACTTACAAATAATCCAACAGCAGATAAAGTTATTTATGGCGGTACTGGTATTTCAGCTGAAGCTAATATTACAAGTACTGCTAAAATGAATACTACTGTTTTAGGTAAAGCAAAACGTTTGGCACAGATGTCTAATCCAAAAATCAGACCTGTTCGTGTTAATGGTGGAGAATATTATGTAATGGTATTGCATCCTTATCAAATTCGCGATTTAAAAGAAGATGATAAATGGATTAATGCACAGCAATATGCTAATATTCGTGGCATGAAAAATCCTATTTTTACAGGTGCTACTGGTTTATATAATGGTGTAGTTGTACATGAAAATGAAAATGTTCCAATTGGTCAAACTGGTGATAGTTCTACATGGGTAGGACATGGATTATTGTTGGGTGCTCAAGCAGGTGTAATGGCAAATGGTATTGATTTATCATGGAAAGAAAAATTATTTGACTATGATAACCAATATGGTGTGGCTATCTCTCGTACTTATGGTGTGGCCAAGTCTGTATTTAAAATTAATGGAAGTACACCTACAGATTTTGCTACAGTAAATATTTTAACTTCAGCTGTACCAGATTGATGAGGTATAACGATGTTAGCTGTAGAAGAATTAATAAAGCGAGTTAGAATTTTAGTACATGATGAGCAAGAAACAGGTTATGACGATATAGCTATACTAAATTGTTTGAATGCTGGTTCTAGATTTTTAAGACGTATGATTTTACAGTTAAAGCCAGAATTGTTGTCTAATGTGACTAAAGGTAATTTAAATACTAATGAAAATATAATTGAGTTGGATTTTATACCTGTAAAAATAGTAGATATTAGAATAAATGGCAAACGTATAATTTATAAAAGCCGTGCAGATATACTAAATATGGATAAGCACGGCTTTCCTTATGCTTATTTCATAACAGGTTTAAAGACTATAAATTTGTATCCTATACCTGATAAGCCTATTAATTATGAAATTTTAGCTGTAGAAGATATAAAAGAAATGACTTTGTCTGATGATGATAATGGAAAAAGTCCTTTTCCAAATGAATTTGATGATATGCTAATTGAATATGCATTAATTCGATTATCCATGGGAAATGAGTTTGATATGTCTCAAGAAATGTCGGTTATGAGTCAAATAGTAGCACAATTAGAAAATATATTAAGAGAAAGAGATACAGTATATGTTATTTCTGGATATTATGATTCGTTGCCTGATGATTGTGATGTAATAAGGGCGGTATGGTAATGAGATTATCTACAAAACATGCTAATCAACAATCTGTGATTTTACAAGATTTTACTGGCGGTCTTAATGTATCTTGTACAGAAAATCTAATAGCAGACAATGAGTTATCTGAAGTAGTTAATATGGAAATAGACAGTAATTCTAAATTACTTCGCACAGTACAAGGAACAGATACCTTATATACTACAAATGAATATACATTTAAAAGTGCAGCGTTTGATATTTTAAATTCTGCACTTATTTTATTTACAGAAGATAATAAAATTCTGACCACAAAAGATTTTTCTGAAGTAAAAGAAGTTGGAACTTTAACAGGAACAGGCGAAGTAATAACTGCTATGTGGGAAGATGGTCTTTTGATTGCTAGTGGCGGTAAGCTTCAATATGCTAAGGGAACAGAGAATATAGAAACTATAGAAACAAGCCCTGAACATTGTAATGGTGTGTATATTCGTTCTGGTCGTGTGCTCATTTTTGATGATACAGACCAGGTATTATTTTCTGGAGTTGGTGATGAAACCAACTGGACTCAAGACACTAACGATCCATCATCTGGTTTATTTGCTCAAATTGGATATAAAGTTGGCGGTCATATCATGGGCATGGTGAATATGAGTAAAGATATTTTATTCATAAAATCAAACGGAATGGTTTTCCGCTTAGAAAATGAATATCCAGATTGGCGAATTAGCGAATTAGGAAGAAATATATTCTGTAAAGGTACTGCTAGTTATTGCAACATAATTAATAACGTACTGATTATGAGCGATATAGCTCTGCAAAGTATTCAGACAACGCAAGAATACGGCGATATGAAACCTACAAATATAGGCTCTAAAGTTGCTAAGGAGATTTGTAAGTTATCTAAAACTACAAAATTACGCTATGTACCACCATTAAATCAAGTGTGGTGTATAGATGGTTCAAATGAATTTGTTTTAGTATTAGATTGTAATACTAACGCTTTTTTCAAAAGAAGATTTAACTCTGTAATTGTAGATGTTATGGCCATAAATAATGATGTTTATGTAATAAAGAATAATGCTGTTTGTAAACTACGAGCAGATAATATTTTTTATGATGATGATAAGCCTTTATGGTTTAAAATGACAGCAAAAACACATATGGCTGATTATGAATATTTGGTTAAAAGAGCTACATTATGTATAACACCGCTAAATTATGACCATAGACCAAAAACTCATTTTGATATAGGTAAGGTTTCATTCGTACTACCTAGTATGAAGCCTATTGAAATAAATGGAAAATATAAAGCAGATAAGAACATATTTGTTGATTCTACTGGATTTGTACTTGATGATATTCAGCCTATCACAGAAAAAGACGATGATATACACGGTATTCAAACATTAAGACAGTCAAAACGAGTTGTATATCGTGCGCCAGATATCAGAATTACAGCTACAGGCTGTGGCGATTCATTTATTTTGAATTATATTAAAGCTGATGTTGTGGAGGTGTAAGTATGTTTAAAAATACAGAATTAGAAGCAAGGTTTGGTTTTGAAGCATTGCCAACAATTCAAGATGGTAATTTAGCTGCTATTTATCCGTTAAATATAATTCACCCTGGAGATAGTCCAAGAATTTTTTCTGGTAAATATGTAGGAGAAATAAACCACATCTATGAATTATTAACAAAAATAGTTACGAACCAAACCATAGATAAAAATAATCCGATGCCTTATGAATTTAAATTTGAAAATAATCAAATTTATGTTCGAGATAAAGATAATTCAAAATGGACACTTATTGGTGATGTTACTAAGTTATATTTTGGTGCAAAAGATTATGCTGATGAAACTTATATAAAATCATTATCAGCCAATGATGCAACGATTACTTATATAAAAGGAAATAATTCAACAGCTAGTATAATAGTAAATAATGTAAAACATGCCGATACAGCATTAAAAGATAATATAAATCAGCAAATTGACACAACTTATATAAAATCATTATCAGCCAATAATGCAACGATTACTTTTACAAAAGGAAATAATTCAACAGCTAGTATAACAATAAATAATGTAAAACATGCAACTGATTCTGATGAGTCAAAATACTCAATTAAAAGCTTATGTGATAATTTAAATCAGAATATTCATCAGACATATATAAAAAATATATCATCTTATGGTGGAACATTGACTATGTATAAAGGTGATAATGGCGTTTCTTTAATAGAGATAAACAATGTTAAGTTAGCACATAAAGCAATAAAATCTACAAAAGATGAATTAGGACAACAAATTCATACAACTTATGTAAAAGATGTATTAGAAAGTAATGGCATAGTAACTGTAACTAAAGGAAATCAACAAAGTGAAGTATTATGCTTTACATCTATAAGTGATGATATTATAAATGATATTTTAAAATTAGATGAAGATACAACTACAGAAGAAAAAGAAGCTATTGTTGATGAAATAATAGAAGATATTATTATAAATAAAGGAAATGGATATATAACAGTATATAGTTTAAATTCTGCTGTTGATACAGATACTATTAATGATTTATATATAAATAGTAATTCATATCCTGAACCGTCTGGAGATAAATGTATTAATTCTAATGAAATAGAAAACATATTTAATAATGGGGGTGTAGTAGCATGAAATTTTTAGATGCTAACGGATTAGCTTTATTTACAAAAAAGATTTTTAGTAAGTTTGTATCTAGTGTATCTGGTGCAGATAATAAAATAACTATTACTAAAGGTGATGGTACTAAAACGGAAATAAACTTAAATGAAGTAATTAAAACTGATATAATTGCGGAAAATCCGCCAGAAAACGACGATACCTTAAAAATTCCCAGTACTAGCTGGACTCAAGAATATTGTAAAAAAAATTATCTAAAAATTGATGGAACAGCAAATAAGGCAATTGCAGATAAAAATAATTTAGTAATAGATGAAAATTATTTAAAACTAGCTGGCGGAAATCTTACAGGAGATTTAAATACAACAGCAAATATAGTGCCACAAAATAATGGAGAAGGTTCTTTAGGAACAAGTACAAAAAAATGGGGTACTGGCTATATAGAAACGCTACACGGGATAGTTGATAAAGCGGTTGCTGATAAGAATGGCTTGCAGATAGACACTAATTATTTAAAATTAACGGGTGGAAATATAACAGGTGAGCTTAAAGTATCAGGATTAGGTGTTATGGGCAATTTAAATACGAATAATGTAGGATACTTAAGATATTATAAGGATAATAAACAGATATTTGCTATTAATAGTAACCCTAATGCAGACAGTGTATTCTTTTCCGTGCCTGCTTCAGGCTATACAAACCCCAACTATATGATTTTTCGTAAATTAAACACGCATTCAAAGCAAGCTGATTTAGTAGTTAGTTTTGTGAATACACCTAATGCACCTACCCCAGCCTCATCAGATAATAGCACTAATTTAGCAACCACAGCTTTTGTAAAAGCACAGTCAGCCACTATGTCTATAAACACATTAGCTAAAACAGATACTATTAATCAATACTGGACGAAAGAACCAAGTGGTACAATTACTCAGTACATGGAAGTCGACCTGAATGACGAGCAAGAGATTGATGTGTTATTCCCTATAAGTTTTCCACATAAATGCTTATTCGTATATGCAGAAATAGTTAATAGAGAAAAAGATACTAGTATTAATTGTAGTTTTCATACAATACAAAAAACAACAGATAGTGCGAAGCTTTTAAAAGTTGGCACTGGTAATCCAAAAAAAATAGTAATAAGAGCTATTGGTATTTAAGGGGGTATATTTATGGATAAAGCATATTTAATAGAGTTAAACGCAGATGGAACACGCAAGAAAACTTATGCTAGAGGGGTATTCTACCAAGTAGAAGAAGCGCAGCCTATAAAAGAGTATACTCAGGACGGTATAGAACAAATTACAGGCTATACAGAGGAAAAAATAATCCCGCTGGTAGATGGATTTAATCCAGTAGAAATAGTAGCTAGAGGTGCTTTGTGGCTTGATACAGAAGAATATAGCAATCTACTACAGACTAAAGTATATAAAAAAGAAGGTGCAAACAATGCGTAAATTATTATTAGCGTTGTGTTGTGCCTTCTTTGTATATATGCCTAATGTTAATGCAAATGCCTTGCATGATATACAAGATAGTATACCTACAGATAAAGCATTGCATTTTGCATCAGGTTATATAATACAGGATCAGCTTCAGCGTAATGCTCATTGTAGTGCGTTTGAAGCTTTTTTAATTACTTCAGCTATTGCATGGAGTAAAGAAAAATTCGTGGATGACCATGTAGATAATAACGACGCATATGCCACAATGGCTGGCGGTTTGTTTTATCAAATTAAATTTTAAGAAGGTGATTAAAATGCAGGAGTTTTTGGCGGATATGGTTTCGTTTTGCAAGACGATTATACCAGTCCGATTAGAGATTGAATGGGGAGCGTGTTTCGCTACTGTGGGGACTATATGTAGTCATTTATTTGGCAGTTGGTCAAACTTGTGGGAAGCTATTTTGCTACTAATGGTATTAGATTATATAACAGGTCTTTTATCAGCATGGATAAATCCAAGCAAAAAATTAGATAGCAGAAAAGGTTGGCGAGGATTAGCTAAAAAGGCTGTTATCGTAATTATTATTATGGTAGCACATATGGCAGATATTGTTTTCAATCAGGGAACGATAACACGAGATATCGCCATAATGTTTTACATCGCTAACGAGGGTCTAAGTATATTAGAGAATGCTACAAATTGTGGTATTCCAGTTCCAACTAAATTAAAAAATAATTTAGCTCAATATGCTAAAGAGAAAACGACCATCAGATCCAATAAAGAAAAATAATTTAACTTACTTTAAAATAATTCATAATAATTTATAGAACAAGGAGATAAGAAAATGACAAACAATTTAAATGATTTTTTAAACAAAATTTTATTAGGGGATAGTTTAGAGTATCTTAGACAATTACCATCTAATTCTATAGATGCAGTTATTACAGATCCGCCTTATTGTAGTGGTGGTAGAACAGCTTCTGAAAAAGCTTTACCACCAAGTAAAAAATATGAACAGAGTTCAAATACTATGGTGCATAGACCAGATTTTGTAGGAGATAGTAAAGATACACGTTCTTGGCTTCATTGGTGTAATCTATGGATTAGTGAATGTCGTAGAGTTTTAAAAGATGGAGGTTATTTTTTAATGTTTACAGACTGGAGACAGCTTCCATCTACTACAGATGCTGTTCAAATTGGTGAATTAATTTGGAGAGGTATTATAGCATGGGATAAAGGAAGATGTGCAAGAGCACCACATAAAGGATATTTTCGTCATCAGTGCGAATATGTAGTTTGGGCAACTAAGGGAAAATGTAAAAGAAATCTACATGCAGGTCCTTTTGATGGTTGTTATCAATATACAGTAAAACAAACCGATAAATTTCATCTCACTGGAAAACCAACTCCATTAATGGAGGATTTAATAAAAATTGTTCCTGAAGGTGCTATAATTTTGGACCCATTTATGGGAAGTGGTACAACTGCTGTAGCAGCTAAAATGCATAATAGAAATTTTGTGGGGTTCGAAAAAACTAAAGTATATCATGATATAGCTTTAGAGAGATTAGAAAAATTAAATATGTCAAAATAAGCCATTTTTGTAATTACCGTTTTATTGATTTTACAAAAATGGCTATTTTTATAATAAAAGATAGATTTTTAATATGCAGAGGTTATTTCCTAAATTTATACTTAAAATAAAAAGATATGAGGTGAGTTGACGTTGTCTAAAAACAAAACTTTAAAAAAAGTAATTGCTTTTTCTAGTGCATTAGTTATTAGTTCATCTTTATTAACAGGGTGTGGAGCAGACCCGCCACAAGAGCAATATCGTGATAGTGATAAAGAAGATATTACTATTGTAAATCATGATAGTGGTAGTTTTAGTGATTTCTTAGCAGGTACTATTGTTGGAACTTGGTTGAATAGTGGGACCTATAATAATAGAAACTACAATGAAGGCAATGGTAGCTATAATAGTAGAAGTTACAGTAGAGATAGTAATTTAAATGGTAGTACAAATAAAGATAGTAAGCCAATAGAAGATAAGGCTTCATCTTCTATTAGTAACAAAAGTGCTAAAAATATTACAACACCAAATAAAAATGTATCTAATATAGGTACTAAATCAAGTATATCTACAGGAAAAACAGGTATAGGAAGTGCAGGAGGAAGAAGTAGTGCAAGTTAGTTGTTGGATAGATAATATTGATAGAAACAAAATACCTTATATTAAAGAAGATGATTGGCGATATAGTTATCCTAGTTTAACCCCATTAAATATTACAAAAGAAGAAAAAGAAAATTTATTTGATATATCAAATGTTTTATTTTGGGCTATGCATAAAACTGTTAAATCAGTACGTCATGTAAATGATTTGTTTGGAAACTTGTCTTTTATTGGCTCTAAATTTGATTGTATTAGCAATTTATCTAGAATAGATTTTGTAAAAGATATGAATGGTGATTTTCGATTAATAGAAATTAATTCAGATACACCATGTGCTATACCAGAAACTTTTTATGGGAATTTTAGATTTAAGTCGAAAGAAATATCATTAAAAGAAAAAGAAATTAATAAACAATTAGCAGAAATTTTTATTAATCTTTGTTCCAATGATGATGTAATAGCATTTGCATCTGACCCAAATTATAAAGAAGACTGGTATAACACAAAATATCTGTATGATAATTTTATGGAACATAAGCCACAAAATGTATATGCAATATTAATTCCGTTATCTGAGTTAGAAGTATTTGATGACGGTGTGTATGTAAAAAATACTGACCAAAAAATAAATATTCTATATAGATTATATCCAACTGAATTATTAATAAAAGATAAATCTAACGATGGATATCCTATAGGAATGAAAATGATTGAACTTCATAATGAAGGGAAAATTTATTTAGTTAATCCACCAGAAGCCTTAATTATGCAGGATAAACGAATTCCTGCAATGTTGCATTATTTAAATGATAAATATTGTTTTTACTCAAAACGAGAATCTAATTATATAAAAAAATATGTTCCATTTAGTGGTCTAAGTTTTGAAGGCATACTCAATGTTAGTTCGGCAGATAAGATTATAAAAAAACCTATATATGGTCGTGAAGGCAGTGGAATAACTATTTATGACCGCAATAAAAATATTATTGAACAATCTACTGTATTTAACGAAAATAACGAAAATGTTCAATATATTTATGAGGAATATATTGAACAAACTAAGAGTTCAATAATGACTGCAGAAAATATTAAATTAAATGGTTATATAACATACAGTGTTTTTCTGTTAAATGGTGAAGCTGTGGGGTTATATGGAAGGTTTGATGTCAATAAAATTTGTGGTGTTGAAGCATTATGGTTACCTATATGTATGACAGATACAAAAGAAACTATTACTTCAATAAAAAATGAATTTAATTTTAAATAGAGGTATATATTATGTTAATTATTGTATTATTACTTGTTATGATTATTTTATTTCAAAATATTAAAAATAATGCTCTTAAAATGTGGATGGCAGAACATTATTGCATTGTTCCTACCAATGAGGATGAAGCAAAATATATGTCAAAATATTTTAGTAATAGTATAGCTAAAATAAAAAATTGGTGGAAAAATTTATAAATTAAAACTCATCGAATTCATAGTGTCAATTTTGACGCGGTTAATCTATTTTAAATACAGATTAACGTTATCCTATAAAAAACTGGTCGAATTCGACCAGTTAAAAAAGAAGGTGTTTTATGATGAAAGTAATTGATATTTCTGCATGGCAAGAGAATATTGATTGGAAAGCAGTAAAAGATATTGGTATAGGTGGAGTTATTATAAAAATAGGTGAAAAAACTCATTTAGATGATATGTTTATCACTCATGTAAATAATGCTGTAACTTATAATCTACCTTACGGCATATATTATTATGCTCATGCTTCAACAATTGACGAAGCTATAGCAGAAGCTAATTGGGTAGATAAACAAATCAAAACATATTTAAATGGGAAAAACCCTGAACTTGGTATTTGGTATGATGCAGAAGATGAATCCATGTTCAAAAATAATATCAATGTAGCCTATATGATTGGTAACTTCATTAATCGATTAAATGAACTAAATTATAATTATGTAGGTCTATATAGTTCCTATAATTGGCTCACCAATATTATTGACTTAAATTTACTCGCAGATTATATACCTATTTGGACGGCTCAGTATGGATATCATGAAAATAGTTTTGCTATTGAAAATCCTAATCGCATATGTCGTCTTTGGCAATATACAGACTCTGAACAAATAGGTGATATGCAATTAGACTGTAATATTTATTATTAATTTATCGACTTTTATGTTCAACCGATAAATGAAATTAGATTGCAGTATTTTCACATGACAATTCATGCATGCAAAAGTTAATTAATAAATAAAATTTCAATATTAATAGATAATTGGAAAGTAATTAGAAAGTAAATGGAAAGTAAAGGATAAAAACTAAATGTGCGATAATTGGAAAGAAATGTTTGAAAAATATTCGAAAGTAGATTTTGATACAAAAATACGAGATTGGGCAAGATATTATTATTATGATCCAAGTGATGCAATAAATGCTAATTTTATACCTGAAGATGTAACAGTTAAAGATGTTATCGTTACTCTGTTAAATAAAGAAGATATCTATGAAAAAATACATTTTGATGATGATTGTTTAGTAGAAATACTACTAGAATGTATAAGAGAACTATTAACTAATAGTACAAATGCAGTTCAAAAACTTATAGATGAAATAGAAAAAGAGGAAAAAGAAATTACTGAGGAAGTCCGCAGACAAATTGAAGAAGAAAAGCGACTAAAAAATAACAAGCAAATGACCAGCAAATAAAACTGGTCAAATTCGAATAATTTAAACAGGAGGGTAAAAAATGAAGTTATGTAAAGATAATTATTTAAATTTAGCTGAAGGGGAAAATCTAATTCCCTACAAATGCATATACGCAGATGAAAATAAAGTGGTAATTGCTCCATTAAAGTTTGTTTTAGATAAAAATAATGAACTAGTAGAAAATGGAGTAGACGAAACAAAGAAAATGGAATTTTTACGTTAATGAAAGGGTGAAATGAATAATGAAAATTTTAGTATATTCTAGAAATCCACTTAACGCAGTAGAAAAAACACGTATTAAAGGGATTGTAACGCAGTCCCATTGCTCCAATGAGAGCTTAAAAAATACGTTTAAAAGATTTAGCTTCATGCAGGGCGAACATGTGATTTATTTTGATGATATTACCGTACAAAACAGACCTGAAGCCATTGTTACAGAAATAGAGGCTTGATATGCATGTGTTTATATGTAAAATTAAGGAATTTTTACGAAAAAACACTAAAAATATTCTTATTATTGGTGGTATTATTATTTTGTGTTTGTTCATCGGATTCATGCTCGGCAACAGAGAAAACGTATCTAGTAACGGAAACACAATTGACGCAATTAGAAACGAACTTGACCAAGCTGAAAAATCAAAACAAGATATTGAAGGAACAGCTTCAGATATCAAAGGAACAAGTACAAAACTTGAAAGCTCAATCGGAACAGCTACAGATGCAAGTGAACGATTTGACCAGCTCATTAACGAATGCCAATCAATTATTGACCAAATACGAAAGCAACCAGCAGGAGAATAAAACTTATACAATCGGTGTGGGAGGTGGTTCCAATGGTTTAGGTTTATATGCATCCAAAGATAAAACATGGATGTATTTAGATAAGGATACCGTCACAATTGGGTGGCAAATTCAATTTTAAAAAAGGAGTTATATCCTAGTATAATTAAATAACGTTTTCTTTTATTGCTAAAAAAAGCTCCTGTTGCTTAGAAAAATCTAGGTAATAGGGGCTTTTTTGTTTATGCTCTATATATTATTACATAAAAATGTAATTAATTATTTATAGTTACATAAAAATGTAATTAATTATTTACAATTACATAAAAATGTACTATAATTAAAATTAAAGAAAAACAATAAAGAAGGTAATAATCATGAAAGTAACAAAAATAAATGAAAATATAAAAGGTAATATAACGCACTTCAAAGTCGAAGTCACTGAATGCGACGAATATAGTTGGTTCAATAATGGATTTTATTTCGGATGGGTAGATAGTTATTTAGATAACTACTACGTTGCTTATATCGATGAAAATGAAAATAAACGTGTAGTAGCTACAAAAACCACAATTGAAGCACTTCCATATGCTTATGATTGTAGTAAATGCATCAAAGTATTAGGATTAACAGATAAAGAGGTTAGTAGTTATAGAGCACAAGGGCAAAGACCTTGTGGCAGAGGATATTCTTGTGGATGTGAATATGACAAGGATATTCAACATCATGGTCTTGATGATGGAGATATTCAAGATTTATTGAAAGGAGTAATAAAATACGATGTATAAAATTATTTTTTTATTAGATGGTGAAGAAGAATATAGAAACTATAATAATTTTGAGGAATGCCTACGCCTTCCCAATATTATTAAAATATATGAGGATAGAGAATTAATATTCAAATTCAAAAAAAATAAAATTACTTTAATTTTTGGGGTAAATTATCAATAAATACTCTAGAAAAAGTTATTTCTATAGACGATAAATATTTCGAAAATGCCAATAGAGATAAAAAATTAGCTGAACACCAACTATCAATCCTAAAAAATAAAAAATGCGATACAATCCAGTTATATGGGTTATACAAAAACCTAAATTATCCTGAAAATATAAAATGGGGAAGTAGTACTATATATCGTTTAGAAAAATCAAATATAGGATTATTTGATTTATTAGATGAAATTAATTTAAAAAATTTTAAAAAAATAAGATTAAATATCTTCTTAAGTTCAGAATATTTATGGATTTTAGATATAGATGATGATAATTTTTGTTATTTGAAGGGATAAAAATGAAATATCCAGAATTAAAAGGTACCTCAGCCCAAGTTTCTTGGGCTGAAAAAATCAGAAAAATAATGCTTGCTAAAATTACAAAAAAAGAAATAAAACAGTTTTTTTTAACTGAAACTGATTCTAATTTTTTTATTAACAACAGATTGTGTGATATAGAAGAATTAGAGTCTGCCATTTACAAAAAAATGATAGATTCCAGTGATGACGCTAAGGATGTTAAAAATGATAATATAATTTTCCCAATCAATAAAAAAACAGCTACAGAAGTTGAGCTTCTAGCAGAAGTAAATAAAATAGTAGCTAAATTTGATAAAAATAAATATATCCGAGATATCTTAAAAGCATATGGGTATCGTTGGAGTGAAAAAAATATGATATGGTATTTAAGACCATATCATGACATCAAAGACCATATTGCGGAAATAGGTAATATTCTTTTGAATAAAGGAATTCCTATAATAATACATGATAAAGAAATAGCAAATATGGCAAAGAAGGGTATATTTAAGCCTTCTAGCTCATCTGTTATTTATTATGATAAACTAGAAAATGACGAATATATTAGCATACGTTGGAAAAAAGGAGGACTAGATTATTTTTCTGTTTTGAAAAAAATTCCAAGTTCAACTTGGAATAATAATAGGATAAAAATAAAAGCAAAATATTATAAAGAGATTATGGATTTTGCTGACTTTTATTCGTTTGAAATAACAGACGAGGCTAAACTTCTTATGCTTAAGTATAAAAAGATTTTTGACGTATCGGAAAAAGTAGTTGTTAGTAATATTGAAGAAAAAGGAAAAGAAAAAAAATCATTTAATACTAGTATAGATAGAAAAAATATATTAGATGATTTAATAGATAATGATTAGGAGTAACTATGGAAACTGAAATAAGAAAACTAAGAAAATCTCTTGGTAAAAGCAGAGATGAAATGGCAGAAATTTTTAATATAAAAAAAAGAACTTGGGATGGATGGGAAAGAGGTGATGTGAAAATAAAAAAAATAAATATGGTCATAGAAAAAATGGAAAATATGTTAAAAGAGCATAATAGTTCTAAAACAGGATTAAATATGCTAGATAAGTTTTATGATGATGAACTTTTATTTACTGCAGAACAAGCTTTAATAGTAGCAAAAGCTGTTATATGTTATCAACTTAGTTGGTATAAAGCTCATAAAACGAAGAACTATTATAAATATACTCCTGAAATTTTAGAAAAAACATTAAATGATTTATCAATAGATAGTATAAGAAAATTACCTATCGATTTAGATATTGATGAGTTAGTGGAAAAAAAAGTAGCATTTATATCTATTAAACAAATTGAAGAAATAATAGATATATCTAGTATTTTTATTTATTAATGCCAAAAATAAAAAATATATACGGATATATATATTAAGTATATTAAAAGGAGATTTTATTATGAATAAAAAACAAGTAGAATTAGAAATTCAAAATTAAAGATGGTATTTATATGCTCTTAAAGACCAGATTATATGAATATCAGAGTAAAGCAGTTGATAAGCTTTCTAAACTTAAAGTTGGTGCTTTGTATATGGAACAAGGCACAGGAAAGACAAGAACAGCTTTAGAGATTATAAAAAATAAGATGATCAAAGGGAAAGTTGAAGTTGTACTTTGGCTTTGCCCATGTTCAGTTAAAAATAATTTAAAGGAGGATATTATAAAACATACAGGTCAAAAACCTAGTGAAAATAATATAATAATTAAGGGAATTGAAAGCTTGTCTAGTTCTGATAGATTATATTTACAGCTGTTAGAGTTAGTAAAAATTTACAAGGTTTATTTGATTGTTGATGAAAGCAACCTTGTAAAAAATAAGTTGGCCATAAGAACAGAACGTATTATAGAAATATCATCTTTTTGTAAATATAAGATGATATTGAATGGTACGCCGATATCTAAAAATGAGGCTGACTTATTTGCCCAATGGTATATCCTAGATTGGCGGATATTAGGATATAAATCTTTTTATAGTTTCGCTGCCAATCACTTGGAATATAAAAAAGTAAGGCTTCCAAGTGGTAGAGAGATAATGACTGACCAAATTATAAGAGTTCTAAATGTGGACTATCTAACAGAAAAGATAGCTCCATATATGTACCAAATCAAAAAAGATGAGGTACTAAAAGAACTCAAGCCCAAACAATATCATATGAGATATTTTTGTTTGGGTATTTTACAAGAAGAAGAATATGGATTAACAAAGGAGTTATTTCTCTTCAATGTGGTCGATTGGCGGTCTGAAACTATTTTTAAATTATTTTCTGCACTGCAACATATTACTTCTGGTAAAAGGGTATTATCTGCACCAGAAAAACGGATGCGTACAGAAAAGATGTATACATGGGAAAATAATCCACGTATACAATGTTTAAAAAGAACTTTAGAAGATATTGGAGAAGATAAGTGCATCATCTTCGCTAAATATCAGGATGAGATAAATGATATAGCTTTATTATTGCAAAGTGAAAATAAAAGTTATATCGAGTTCACGGGTAAGATAAGTCAAAAGAAAAGGCAAGAAAACCGTGAAAAGTTTAAAAATCATGTTCAATTTATGTTGGCCAATAAACAATGTGGTGCATATGGCTTAAATCTTCAATTTTGTCATAATATAATTTTCTATTCAAATGATTTTGACCTTGCAACTAGATTACAGGCAGAAGATAGAGTTCATCGCATTGGACAAGATAAAATAGTAAACATCTATGATATATGTTGTAAATATACCATAGATGTTTTTATAGCAAATTGCTTACAAAATAAAACTAATCTATTAGATTCATTTAAAAAGCAGATTGCAATATGGAAGGAGGCTACCATAATGGAAGAACTAACAATTCGACAAATGAGTTCTGCTACAGATAAAGATTTTTACAGTATTCTAGGATATTTTTTCGCTTCTAAAAATTTCCGTAAAGAATTAGAAGGTTATCCTCTTAGCAATGAAGATGATTGGATATGGTTTGTTGCTTTCAATAAAGATAATAATGTCATAGGTTTTTTATCTTTAGAACCAATGACAAGTGGATATAAAATTGATAGTATTTATGTTTTACTTGATTATCATAAAATTTATGGTAATCGAGTATATAATGAATTAATTGAAAAGGCTGTAAAACTATCTCAAAATAATAAAAAATATCTTTCTGGAACTGTCAGAAAAGATTTAGTTATTGTATTTGAGAAATACGATTTCTATATAACTAAAAATAAATCCGAAAAATGGATAAATATTAGAAGGGATGTAACAGATGAAAATATACAAAAATAAAAATGTATATGATGCTGCTATTGAACGACTAAATTTTATATTTGATGAATTTGATAAAATTTGCGTTAGTTTTTCTGGCGGTAAAGATAGCGGTGTTGTTCTTAATATGGCTATTGATATAGCAAGAGCTAGAGGTAGGAAAGTAGGTGTTCTCTTCATTGATTTAGAAGCATTTTATCCAATAACTATAGAGTATATTGAAAAAATGCTTGTTGATAATGAAGATGTACTTGAACCATATTGGGTTTGCCTACCAATGGAAAGCCCAAATAGTTTATCTTATTTAGATCCTACATGGATATGGTGGCAACCAGAAAAAGAACCTATATGGGTTCGCCCTATGCCTAAAAATAAATGGGTTATAAATTTAAAAAATAATCCATTCGACTTTTATAAGGAAAATATGCCATTTGAAGAGTTTATAAAATATTTTACACAGTGGTACGGAAGTGGAGCAAAAACAGCCCAACTTGTTGGTATTCGTACAGATGAAAGTCTTAACCGATTCAGGGCAATTGGTGGTAATCAGCGGATAAAAGAAAATCATTATAAAGATGAAAGCTATAGCAAAAAAATAGATGATAATTGTTATAATTTTTATCCAATATATGATTGGTCTGCAAAAGATGATTGGATTTATTATGGTAAGTTCAATAAGCCATATAACAAACTTTATGACCTGTTTTATAAAGCAGGTGTTCCGATCGACAAGATGAGAGTTGATGAACCTTTTGGGAATGAAGCAAAAGCAGGTTTGAATTTATTCAAGGTTATTGCTCCAGATTTGTGGGTTCGTGTAGTCAATCGTGTATCTGGAGCTAACTTCGGTAATATATATAGTGGCAATAAAATAATGTCTGCCAGATATACATTACCGAAAAATCATACATGGAAGAGTTTCACAAAGTTTTTGTTGTCAACACTTCCACCAAAGACAGCAAATATGTATAAAACAAAATTTATAAAATTCATTAAGTATTGGAAGAAAACAGGCTGTCCAATGCAAGATGATTTTATAAAAGAATTGGAAGAAACGGTCCCAAATGATATTATTAATACTCATACTTTCTCTAAACGAGGGAAAGGTGATAAAGAAGTAATTAAATTTAAACGTATCGTGGATGAACATCCACTTGATCGTAAACAAGATATATTGACATGGAAAAGGATGGCAATGTGTATTATAAAAAATGACATAATATGCAAAGGTTTATCCTTTTCTATAACCAAAGATTTAACACTAAGACAACAGAAGATAATGGAAAAATATAAAAATTTATAGGAGTGATATCATGTCAGAATTTAAAAGCCCTGTTTATAATATAATAGCTGTACCAGTAGAAAAAATTCGTGCAAACGAATATAATCCAAATCATGTAGCACCACCAGAAATGAAATTATTATATGATAGCATAAAAGAAGATGGTTATACCATGCCTATCGTTTGCTATTATAATGCAGATGAAGATATGTATGAGATAGTTGATGGATTTCACCGCTATTCTATAATGCTGAAGTATAAAGATATTTATGAACGTGAAAAAGGAATGCTTCCAGTATCTGTAGTTAATAAACCTATTGGCGAACGTATGGCAAGTACAATTCGCCATAATAGAGCTAGAGGTTCGCATGATGTTGATTTAATGAGTAATATCGTAAAAGAATTAAAAGATATGGGGAAAACTGATAAATGGATAATGAAGCATTTAGGAATGGATGCTGATGAAGTTATTCGTTTAAAACAAATGAGCGGACTAGCATCTTTATTTAGAAATGAAGAGTTTAGTAATTCATGGGATATAGAATAAAAAAGGAATAAATCATGTTTTTATGGTAGTAGGACGAAATAAAAATTGTTGTGGAAAATATTGAGATTTTATTATTTGAATAAAAAAGAGAGTAGATTAACTACTCCCTTTTTTTATTCAATAATTTTTTTTCGGCTGGAATAATGATTTCTTCATAACGATCTACTTTTTTATTTAAGCGCTCAATAACTAAATTCATGGTATCAATTTGTTTCTGGAGACGATCACGTTGTTCTACTAAAATAGCTTTGCGAGCTTCTGCTGTACCTTCTTGATAAAATAAATGCACATAATCAATCAATGCTTCGATTTGAACTCCAGCATCACGAAGGCAACGGACAAATTCAATCCAATTACATGATTCTTGGTCAA
>ERZ773136.133-NODE-133-length-86188-cov-9.977001_pt1 | contig 86188 bp, 90 predicted proteins | sample MGYA00580855_ERZ773136 | MGnify/ENA primary metagenome ERZ773136 (study PRJEB29015, sample SAMEA2737860) | human gut metagenome | biome: human gut; feature: human-associated habitat; material: faeces | place: China | collected 2012 ... | reverse complement strand
AATCCCTTATTTAGTTTTTTTTGAGGTGGCCGTTGTAACGCAACCTTAGGAGGCGTGTGCTCTATCCAGCTGAGCTACTGAGACATTTTTAAGATTTATGCAATTTTCATTGCTCGAAGGAATCGAACCATCTGCCGCTTAGGAGGCGTGTGCTCTATCCAGCTGAGCTACTGAGACATTTATAAGTTTTATGCAATTTTCAAGGCTCGAAGGAATCGAACCATCTGCCGCTTAGGAGGCGGACCCTCTATCCAACTGAGGTACTGGGGCATTTCAAGTAGTGTTATTTTACAATGTGTCGGTGGGTTTGTCAAGAAGATGGCATACCAGGAGCGGACAAACAATAGACTTGGATTGGGGGGTGAGTGAATGGAAAACGAGATTCTGCGCATCCTTCCGCAGACGGTACGCGCGGTGCTGCTCCATACACCGGAATCACGGATAGAAGAACTTAGACTGCGTGTGGGGCAGAAGCCGTCCGTCCTGTATGCAGGCTGCGAACAGATACTGAATGCCGGAGGCGTTCTGACGCAGAATGAACTTCAACAGGTTCTTCTGAACGCTTCCGCGCAATCACAGTACGCTGTACAGGAGCAGCTGCGAAACGGCTATCTCAGCCTGCCGGGCGGATACCGGATCGGTGTCTGTGGTAGCACAGTTGTGCAGAACGGCTGCATAACCGGAATCCGGGAAATTTCATCCATTGCGCTCCGCGTTCCGCACGACATCCGGCAACCGCCAGAGCGGCTGCTTCCGTATCTGCAGGAATCCTGTCTGCTTGCCGGTGCACCCGGAAACGGGAAAACAACGCTATTGCGCAGCTGCATCCGAACGCTTTCAGATGTCGGACAGCGCGTGGCCGTTGTGGATGAACGGCAGGAACTGTCTGGAGCGGTGCATGGTGTGCCGCAGTTTGATCTTGGGCCGCGTACGGACGTGCTCTCTGGCTGTCCGAAAGGCGATGGGATGCTCATGCTGCTGCGTAGCATGAACCCGCAGTGGATTGCAGTTGACGAAATCACGCAGCCAGAGGACATTATGGCGCTCCGGCAGGCGGGCAGTTGCGGCGTCAAACTGATTGCAACGATCCACGCTGGCTCTGCAGAGGAGTTGAAAAACAAACCACTCTGCCGGAAATTGTTTTCCTTGGGGATTTTTCGGCAGGTGCTTTATCTGGACAAGAACAGAGCGTTTCACGCGGAAAGGATCCAACATGCTGAAACTGATCGGATTAAGCCTGATTCTGACAGCCGCCGGCGCGGTCGGCGCCGGATTAGCCGGGACGGTGAGGCGGCAGCAGGCGCAGACGCTTGCGCTGATCGATGCGTTGCTGCGTATCCGGCATGAACTGCTATACAGGCTGACGCCACTGCCGGAAATCTTCACTGTGCTCAGCGGCAGCCGGAACCGCGAGATCGCGGACTTCTTTTCTCAGCTTGCGTCCATGCTGTCCTCTATGCAGGCTTGCACGGTCAGCTATGCCTGCCGTAAGGCGTTTACACAGACGCGCGGGCTGTGCCTTTCTTCTGCGGCGCAGGACACGCTCCTAAGTCTGTTCGATTCGCTCGGAAAGTATGATACGGAGGGGAGCGTGCAGGCAATCGATCTGGCGCTGTCCCGTCTTCGAGAGGAGGCAAAGGCGCTGCAAAGCGGTGCGGCAGCGCGATGCAGAACCTATCTGACGCTGGGGATCTGCACGGGCCTGGCAATGGCGGTGATCCTGATCTGATATGGATATTGATCTGATTTTTAAGATTGCTGCTGTCGGGATCATCGTCTCCATTCTCAATCAGGTCCTTGTGCGTTCAGGGCGGGAGGAGCAGGCGACCATGACCTCGCTGGCAGCGCTGGTTGTTGTGCTGATGATTGTTGTGCAGCGCATCGCTGAACTGTTTGACATGGTCAAAACACTGTTTGAATTCTGATGGATACAGTTGGAAAACTGATCGCTGCGGTGCTTCTATGCAGTGTGATCTGCCTGCTTCTGAAAAAGCAGGCACCAGAGTTAACGTTATGTCTGTGCATGCTGCTGTGCGTGCTCTGCTTTTTAACGTCTCTTCCGTTTTTTTCTCCGGTTCTTGCTTTTTTTCACCGGCTTGCGGATATGACCGGCCTGTCCGGGGCCGTGTTTGCGCCGCTTTTTAAAACAGCTGCCATAGGGATTCTCGCGCAGCTGGCAGGAACGATCTGTCGGGACAGCGGCCAGCAGGCGCTGGCGCAGGCGGTCGAGATCTGCTGCGGCTTTGTCAGCTTCTATCTGGCACTGCCGCTTCTGGAACTGGTTCTGTCCCTGCTGCAAACGATGATCGGAGGCTGATATGCGGCGCTGTGTGATAGTTCTCTGTATTCTGGCCGCGCTGACAGTGCCTGTCCTTGCGATGGACGTTCTGGAAGAGGAACGGCAGATTTTGAATGTGGACACGCTGACTGACGGCCTCCCGGATGATGCACAGGACGCACTGCGCGCGTACAGCCCTGCGGCGCGCACAGACCCAGGAGAAGCAATTCTTGCAATCATTAAATGGGCGTCCGGATTGTCAGTCAGTACGCTGCGCGAAGCTGTGCAGACGGCTTCCTTGCTGCTGTCGGCTGCGCTTATCTGCCAGCTTGTCCGGCAGAGCGTCCCGGACGACCGGCTGCATATTCAGGCCATGACGGGCGCGCTTGCCATCACGCTGCTGTTTGCAGCGAATATTAAGAGCATGATCGGTCTAGCCGTTTCCGTGCTGGACGAAATGGAGGCATACTCCAAGCTGCTTCTTCCGGTGATGTGTGGCGCGGCTGCTGCGTCCGGGGCGCTGACGGGCGCAAGCGCTCTGTATATGGGTTCTTCTCTCTTTTTTAGTCTGCTTACAACACTCGTCCGAAGCTTGATCGTTCCGCTCGTTTATGTGTTTGTCGGGCTTGCCGCGGCTGAATGTGCGCTGCCCAGCGGAAAGCTTGCAAGCGTCCGGCGGCTTTTGGGTTGGTGCATTGCAGCGCTGCTGAAGGGTGTGATGTATGTGTTTACAGCGTACCTGTCTTTAACAGGTCTACTGTCCGGAAGCAGTGACGAGGCGGCGATAAATGCGGCAAAGTCAACGCTGTCCGCTGCAATCCCAGTCGTGGGAGGCATTGCCTCCGACGCGTCTGAGGCTGTGCTGCAAAGTGCGAAGCTTTTGCGTGCGACGGCGGGGACATTCGGGATTATGGCGGTTCTTGCGCTGGCGCTGGTTCCGTTTTTTAAAATCACAATATGCTATCTGACCATGAAGCTGACGGCCGCAATCGCTGGCTTTGCAGCAGGAAAGGAGCATGCCGCTTTGATTGACGCGCAGAGTAGCGCTATGGGCTATGTTCTCGGTATGACGGGGAGCGCTGCACTGATGCTTTTGTTCAGTACCTGCTGCTTTATGAAGGTGGCGTCGGGATGATGGAGGCTGTGCGGGGATATCTGCTGCGGCTGACGGCTGGAGCGTTCTTAAGCGCAGGGCTGCTGTCGCTTATACCAAAAGGCACATCGAAAAAAGCGGCAGCTGTTTTATGCGGACTTGTAATGCTGCTGCTTGCGCTCACACCGCTGGCTCAGCTTGATTATGAAGCACTCTCGGAGACAATCAGCCGTTTGGAACTGGAAAAGGAGGAAGCAAGAACGGGAATCGAAATTCAGAATCAGGACCTTGTAGCCAGAATCATATCAGGCCGTGTGCAGGCATATATATTGGACAAAGCTGCTTCGCTGGGGCTTACGGTCACAGTCGAACTTGAGATGGAGACGCGGACGGCCACGCCATATCCGAAAGCTGTGACGATTCATGGTGAAGCAAATCCAGCACAGAAGCAGCAGCTTCAGCAGTATCTGGAGCAGACCTTCGCTATCCCGGTACAAAGGCAGGTATGGACACCATGAACAGGCAGCAGCTGTCACAGCTGCGTGGACAGGCGGCGCAGCTGATCCGGAAATACCGGATTCCGCTGCTTGTATTCCTGCTCGGCGTTGCGTTGGTGCTGATACCGAGCCGGACGAAGAAGGAAGAACCGCAGCAGACCTCGGCGGAGGCAGCGGAGACGGACTTCAATCTCTCCGCGACGCAGAAGCAGCTGGAAACACTTTTGTCCGCAATCGACGGGGCAGGACGCGTCCGGCTGATGCTGACGCTCTCGTCTGGAGAACGGATCGTTTATCAGACGGACAGCCGTACCGTGACCACCTCCGGCAGCACGACGCAGGAGACACAGACGGTTTTCCGGCAGCCGGGCGGAGCGGAAAAGGAGCCGGCGGTGCAATCAGTCGTCTATCCGCAGTACCAAGGTGCGCTTGTTATCTGCGACGGCGCAGAGCGTGCAAGCGTCCGGCTTGCAGTCATACAGGCTGTATCGAGTCTCACAGGGCTCGGAAGCAATAAAATCGCAGTTGTAAAAATGAAAGGGCAATAGGAGGAATCTGTATGAAAATCTGGAAGCGGAACGCGATCATTGCATCGGTATTGCTGCTGGTCTGCGCGGGTGTGTATCTGAACTGGTCGAAGACACAGAAAACGGCTGCGCAGGATCTGACCGAGACGCTCTCGGCGGAGCAGGTGATGGGGGAGGACACGCTGGTCGTGGCGGATGGCGAATCCCTGCCGCAGGAAGCGGTCGCAACTTCGTCCGAAGAGACGCAGGCGGCGGACTATTTTGCTCAGGTTCGCCTGAGCCGGCAGGAATCAAGAGACTCCGCCGTTGAACTGCTCGAGGAAACCATCGCCTATGACGAGGGGACAGAGATTGGTGAGGCCGCCTGTCAGACGCTCAATAACATTGTCGGCACGGCGCTGAGTGAGGCGCAAATCGAAAGCCTTGTGATTGCCAAGGGATACGACGACTGTGTGACGTATATCAACGATGGCGTTGTCTGTGTAGCGGTTTCCGCACCCGCAGAGGGACTGAGTGACGCGGATGCGGCTCTGATCTCGGATATTGTGACCTCGCAGACGGATTATATGCTCTCGCAGGTACGCATCATTGAGGTCAAGCCCTGATTTACGGTGGATTTTCAGAAAGGGATTGCATTTTTGCGGTTTTGTGGTAAAATGAATCCAATATAAAAGCAAAACCTTTTCTGAACCCTGAACAGGAGGAACTCAGTATGGCTGAAAAAAACGAGTATTTCACGCAGAAGCTTGAGAATGGAACGCTTCAGATCTCTGAGGACGTTGTGGCATCTGTTGCAGCAGCTGCTGTGCTTGAGGTGGAGGGTGTCTGCGGTCTGTCCAGCAGCATCAGCACGGATATCGCCGAAATGCTCGGTATGAAGACGATGGCGCGTGGCGTCCGTCTGACGCCAATGAAAGACGGCGCGGTCAAGATTGAATGCGATGTGGTCGCAAAGTTTGGACAGAGCGTGTTTTCGCTCGCCAAGACCGTGCAGGACGCTGTTAAGTCCAGCGTGGAATCCGTTGCCGGGCTGAGCGTTGCGCAGGTCAACGTCAATATCTGCGGCATTGCTATGCCGAAGGAATTAAAGAAATAAAAAAGCAAACCCTTTGCTTGGTGTGAAGGGTTTCTTTTTTGGAAGCATGGAAGAAAAGAAGCAAGGAGAACGCTATGACAAGATCGAACGCCAGAGAGATCGCATGCCATCTCGTTTTTGAGATGAACTTCAACGACATCACCGCCGGTGAAGCGCTGCGGACACTCATGGAGGAGTCCTATTATCCCACGCTTAAGGGCGAGACGGACGTCTATGAAGAAAGGCCGGACGGAAAGCAGCTGGAATACCTGACAAACGTGGTGCAGGGCGTGCAGGCGAAGCGGGAGGAACTCGAGGGCTATATCACGAAATATTCCGTCGGCTGGAGCCTCAGCCGCATCGCCAGAATGGCCGTCGCCATTATGGAGGTCTGCATGTACGAGGCGCTGTATATCGACGATGCGCCCATCAGCGCCGCCATCAACGAGGCGGTCGAACTGACGCGCAAATATGAGAACGAGGATGTGGTGTCCTTCGTCAACGGCATTCTCGGCGGCTTCGCGCGTGAGGTTCAGCAGCTATGCTGACGCTTGGCTTCGATACCAGCAACTATACCACTTCTGTGGCGGCATTTGACGGCGTGGGCGGGAAAAACTGCTCACGCCTTTTGGACGTGAAGCCGGGAGAACTCGGACTGCGGCAGTCTGACGCGTTGTTTGCGCATGTCAAGCGCCTGCCAGAGTTGGTGGACGCGCTATGCACGGCTGTAGAAATCGAGAATGTGACCGCCGTCGGCGTCAGTACCCGTCCCCGCGCGGTCGAAGGCTCCTACATGCCGTGCTTCCTTGCAGGCTGGTCGCAGGCAAGCTGCTTGGCACGTCTTCTGGACGTGCCGCTGTATGAATTCTCCCACCAGCAGGGGCATATTGCGGCGAGCCTCTGGTCAGCAGGAAGATTGGAACTGATGAGAGCACCGCACCTTGCATGGCATCTGTCCGGCGGCACGACGGAATTGCTGCTTGTCAGCCCGGACGGAAAGAATGTAAGAGCCGATAAGCTTGGCGGCACAAGTGATATTTCCGCTGGGCAGCTGATTGATCGTACCGGTAAGCTTCTGGGACTGCCATTTCCGGCAGGCAAGGCAGTAGATGCGCTGAGTTGCGAATCTCCCTGCAAGGAGCGCTATCGTGTGAAGCTGAACGGATTGGATTTTTCGTTCTCCGGCATTCAGAATAAGACGGAGAAATTCTTTTCTGAAACAAAAAACGCAGCGGATACGGCAAAATTCGTTATGAACTGCATTGTGAACTGCATCGCAGATGCGACACGGGCGGCGCTTGCACAGTATCCCGGCCTGCCGGTCGTGTTTTCCGGCGGCGTGGCATCCAATTCCATGCTGCGGGAGCGTATGCGGGAGTTTGCTCCCGTCTTCGCCGAGCCGCTGTTTTCCACGGACAATGCCATGGGAATTGCTGTTCTGGCGGCCTTGCAGGAGGACGCGTGATGGAGCAGAATATCATTGCCGTCTCGCAGGTCAACGAGTATATTAAATTTCTGCTTGACCGCGACGAACTGCTGGCAAACCTCTGCGTGCGCGGCGAGATCAGCAATTATAAGGTTTATCCATCGGGCCATCATTATTTTACGCTCAAAGATGCGGAAGGTGCACTCAGATGCGTCATGTTCCGCTCCAGTGCGCAGCGCCTGCGTTTCAAACCGGAAAACGGCATGCAGGTGGTCGCGTATGGCCGTGTGACAGTTTTTCCGCGCGACGGCGCTTATCAGCTTTATTGCAGCGCCCTGACCGCAGACGGCGCGGGCGATCTGTATATCGCATTCGAGCAGCTGAAAGAAAAACTCTCGAAGGAAGGGCTGTTCGATCCGGCGCATAAAAAGACGCTGCCCAAATACCCGCATACCATTGCTATCATCACTTCCGCCGCGGGCGCAGCGATTATGGACATGCTCCGCATTCTGGCAAAGCGTTATCCGCTGGCAAAGGTTAAGCTTCTGCCCGTGCGCGTGCAGGGAGTGGAAGCACCTGCTGAGATTGCGGGCGCGATCCGCTACGCAAACCGCTATCAGGTAGCCGATCTGATCATTACCGGACGCGGCGGTGGTTCCATGGAGGATCTCTGGGCTTTCAACGATGAGCGCGTGGCGCGGGCAATTTTTGATTCTGAAATTCCGGTGATTTCTGCTGTCGGCCATGAACCGGATGTAACGATTTCTGATTATGTCGCAGATCTTCGTGCTGCGACGCCCAGTAATGCTGCGGAACTTGCCGTGCCGGATCAGCAGGAACTGCGAAAAAAACTTTCTCTGCTGGAGATGTCCATGCAGCAGAGTGTACAGAAAACGCTCAAACTCAGCCGGCAGCGGCTGAATAGCCTCGCAGAAAAGCGCGTACTGCAAAACCCGCTGAATTATGTCGAAGACCGCCGCGTTCTGCTGGACTTTCTTTCTACCCGTCTACAAGCCGCTGGCCAGAAAACGCTACATGAAAAGAAACAGCGCTTTGTCCGCCTGACTGCCGCGCTTGACGCTATGAGTCCTTTGAAGGTGCTTTCACGCGGCTACAGCATGGTGACGGATGAGTCTGGAAAACTGGTCACAAGTGCCAGCACCGTACGTCTCGGTCAACGAATTCACATCAGTCTGCGCAGCGGCTGCCTGGCGGCAGATGTACAGCAGATACAGGAGGAACCTACAGATGGCTGAAACATCCAAAAGCTTTGAAGCTTCAATGGAACGGTTGGAAACGATTGTCCGGCAGCTGGAACAGGGAAACGCTCCGCTGGAGGAATCCCTGAAGCTGTTTCAGGAGGGGACTGCGCTTGTGCAGTCCTGCGCGAAGCTGCTTGACAGCGCGGAACAGGAGATCGTCAAACTGACAAAAACCGCCGACGGTATGCCGGCAGAAACGGAGTATGTACGCGATGAGTGAATTTCATGACCAGATTGCCCAATATCGCGCCGCGATCGAGGCATTTTTGCAGGCGCAGTTTTGTCAGGACCTTCCCCAAAAGCGCCTATTTGATGCTATGCGCTACAGCCTGCTTGCAGGAGGCAAGCGTATCCGCCCGGTTCTGACGCTCGAATTCTGTCGGATCTGCGGCGGAGACTGGCAGAGCGCTATTCCCTTCGCCTGCGCACTTGAGATGATCCATACTTATAGCCTTATCCACGATGATCTGCCATGTATGGACAACGACGATTACCGCCGGGGACGTCTCACCAATCACAAGGTTTTCGGCGAGGCGCTGGCTGTCCTCGCAGGAGACGGTCTTCTGACCGCCGCATTTGAAATCGCTGCGAACGCGCCTGCGGACCCTGCAGTGACCGTCAAAGCCATCCGCATTTTGTCGGAGCAGGCAGGTGAACTCGGTATGGTTGGCGGACAGGTACTCGATATGGATGCGGAAGAGCAGGAACTGACGGAGCAGGGGATCTACGATATCCAGTGCCGCAAGACCGGCGCACTCATTCAGGCGGCCTGCCAGATTGGCGTAGTAGCTGCAAACGGGACAGAGCAGCAACTCGACGCCGCAAAGACCTATGCGCAGAATCTCGGTCTTGCGTTCCAGATCCGCGACGATATGCTCGACGTTCTGGGTGACGCAGCCAAGCTTGGCAAGGCGACGCATGTGGATGAGCAGAAAAACACGTTTGTCCGCCTGTACGGCATCGGCGCGTGCGCAAAAATGATCGAGTCAGAGACAAAGACAGCCATTGAGGCGCTTGGCTGCTTTGAAAATTCTGAATTTCTTGTGGAAATGGCCCGCCAACTTGCGCTTCGTGAATACTGATTCATTCGACACACACGAAAAACAGGAATGTAACAGAAAGTTTATGAATATTTGCTTGTATATACATCTGTGATATGATATACTAACTTTGCAATGGTGCAGTATTCTAGTCAGCTTTGCCGGCTGCGAGGAAGGGCCTAAAAATCCTTTGTTTGGCATACCTGTGAACCCCGTGGTGTCTGCTTCTTACGCCCAGTCTGGGGTGGATGCTGTGGGAAGGCGATTTTGCGCCTGCGGCGGACGGGCTGTCTCCAATGGCATGGAGAAGATGACCCGGTCGCTGTGGAGACTGGATATTGTGCAGCGGCGAACTCCCTTTGCGGTATCCGACCGTTGTACGATACCGGATATGAACCTGCATTGCGGTGCTACCCGGCTTCAAGCCGTGAACGCTGTGTGCAGAGTAGCCTGCCTTGCGTGAACCGGCCGGGAAAGGGAAGCTGATGCGTCCAGCGCTCATGGCCTTGAGCACAGACGATATTCCCTTGAAAGACGGTTTGCAAAAGAGGATAAGAGTCGGAAAAAGCTGTTGTGGAAATCACCTAGACTGTCGAAAGGGCTTTTATGGGATTGCGGTACGGACTAAGTGGCAATCGGGTAGTGGCCATGGCGACAGGCCAACGCGAGCATGAAAGGGGAACCACCTCCATCGGCGACGAGAGGATGCTCCCGGGGAAAACAAACCCGACCTAAGCCGTAAGATTAACCATAATAGCTGCCATTGTACATTTGTAAATCCTGATGAGATGCTGCATATGCGGCATTTTATCAGCATTTACATTTTTTCTGTATTTACGCAAAATTAAGTTTACATAATTTATGTGGAGGCTGTCTTGGCTGCTGCGAAAAAGAAAAAGGCCGGTAAATCGGCTAAACCAGATTTCAAATGGATCGCGCTGATCTTTCTGACGACTGTTCTGATTTCGGCCCTGATGAGTTTTGTGTCGTCTAATCTTCTGGAAGGTGCGGGACTTGCGCTGTCCTTTGTGATTTTGATCTGTATTGTTCTGACCGGTATTCTGTTTGACATCATTGGTGTTGCCGTCACGGCAGCGGACGAGGTCCCGTTCCACGCAATGGCCTCGCGTAAAGTTCCAGAGGCGGAAGACGCACTGCGCCTGATTCGCAACGCGGGAAAAGTCTCGTCGTTCTGCAATGACGTGATCGGCGATATCTGCGGCGTTATCTCCGGATCTGCCGCAGCGGTCATTGCTGCGCGCGTGCTGCTCCTGAGCAAAAGTAAGTCGGAGATTTTTATCACGCTGCTGCTGTCTGCAGTTGTTTCCGGCGTAACAGTCGGCGGAAAGGCCTGCGGCAAGTCACTTGCCATGAACAGCAGTACCGCTGTTGTGCGCACGGCAGCGAAAGTCCTATGTTTCTTCCGGATGCTCCCACAGCGCCTTCGGAAAAAACACGCAGAAAAATGAGGACTCCATGCTTTTAGATACAATTCACTCCAGACAGGATCTGCTGGACATCCCAGAAGCGCAGCTTGGAACGCTCTGCGATGAAATCCGACAATTTCTTGTACAAAACGTCAGCCGCACCGGCGGCCATCTGGCATCCAACCTCGGCATTGTCGAGACGACGGTGGCAATCCATCGCGTCTTTGACACCAGCCGCGACCGGCTTGTGTTCGATGTCGGGCATCAGTGTTATGTGCATAAAATGCTCACCGGCCGTATGGAACGGTTTGACACGCTCCGCCAGCAGGGAGGGCTTTCCGGCTTTCCAAAGCCCTGTGAGAGCGTACACGACGCCTTTATCGCCGGCCACGCATCCAACGCTGTTTCCGTTGCACTCGGTATGGCCCGCGCCCGGACGATGGAAGGGGCAGACTATCATGTGCTGGCTCTGATGGGCGACGGCGCGCTGACCGGCGGCCTTGCTTATGAGGGTTTCAACAACGCTGGTGCAAGCCGCGAACCCATGATTGTTCTGCTTAATGACAATGGCATGTCCATCACGCCGAATGTCGGCGCAATTTCTCGTTATCTTGCGCAGGCGCGTCTGCGTCCCAAATATCTCGACCTCAAATTATGGTACAGACAGACAACGGCCAAAAGTGCTTTCGGCCGTCGGCTCTATGCACTGACCCATAAGGTCAAAGAGCACATGCGCCGCAGCATTCTTGGCACAACGCTGTTTGAGAATCTGGGGTTTACCTACCTCGGCCCGGTAGACGGGCATGACATTTCCAGAATTGAAATGCTGCTGAAGACGGCTGTCGCGCTGCATGAGCCTGTCCTCATCCATCTCATCACGAAGAAGGGGCGTGGCTATGCGCCGGCAGAAAAAACGCCGCAGGAGTTCCATGGTATCGGGAAGTTTGACCCCGAGACGGGTCTGAGTGAGACTGTATCCGTCCCGACCTTTTCTGATATTTTTGGACAGGAGCTTGGCCGGATGGCCGCCAGCGACAAGACTGTCTGCGCTATCACTGCAGCTATGCAGCACGGAACAGGCCTTGACCAGTTTGCGGCTGATTTCCCGTCTAGGTTCTTTGATGTCGGCATTGCCGAGGGCCACGCAGTCTGCATGGCTGCGGGACTTGCCAAACAGGGAATGAAGCCTGTTGCGGCGATCTATTCTACTTTTTTGCAGCGCGCCTACGACATGCTGCTGCATGATGTTGCCCTACAACAGCTGCATGTCGTCTTAGCGGTTGACCGCTGCGGTATTGTCGGTGAAGACGGCGACACACATCAGGGCATGTTTGACGTTGGCTATCTCCGTCAGGTGCCCGGTATGAAAATTTTCAGTCCCGCCAGCTTTGCTGAACTGCGCGAGGATCTGCATACGGCGTTCTATGCCTGCACCGGTCCTGCAGCCATCCGCTACCCGCGTGGGGCGGAGGGCTGCTATCAGGTGTCTGCCTCCCAAACCTGTATCCGGGAGGGGTATACCTGTACGATCATCTGCTATGGAACAATGGTCAATGCCGTGCTGTCCGCGGCGGATACCATGCAGGCTGCGGGCTACCGGCCAGAAATTCTGAAGCTGCGCACCATCTCTCCAATCGACTGGAGCACGATCGAAGCATCTGCCCGGAAGACAAAGCATGTATTCGTTTTCGAGGAAACGTCTGACCGGGAGTGTCTGGCCGATGAGATCTTTGCTCATCTGATCGAACATGGAATTCCGGCAGTTTGCTGCAAACGGAATCTCGGGCGCGGCTTTATCCCCCACGGTGCGCCTGCCGCGCTGCTTGCGGCGGCAGGTTTGGATGCGGATGCACTCACAAAACTGATGCAGGAGGAACTTTCCTGATGAAACATAAGGAACGGTTGGATGTGCTTCTTGTCGCGCGCAATCTGGCGGAATCGAGAAGCAAGGCGCAGGCTATGATTATGGCGGGTGAGGTCTATGTCAACGAGCAGAAGGCCGACAAGGCCGGGCTTGAGATCAACATTGACGACGAGCCCGTGGTCGAGGTGCGCGGCAGCGCCTGTCCATATGTCAGCCGCGGCGGGTTAAAGCTGGAAAAGGCGCTTCGAGATTTCCGTGTCAATCCAACAGGCTTTGTGTGCAGCGATTCCGGCGCGTCAACCGGGGGATTTACCGACTGTCTGCTTCAGCAGGGAGCCAGCAAGGTTTTTGCCATTGATGTCGGTTATGGCCAACTTGCATGGAAGATTCGTTCTGATCCGCGCGTGGTCGTAATGGAGCGGACGAATATCCGTTATGTCACGCCGGAGGATCTCGGAGAACCGCTTGATCTGTCTGTCGTGGATGTGTCGTTTATTTCTCTGAAAATTGTGCTTCCGGCCATTCAGAAGCTGCTCAAACCCACCGGGCAGGTGCTCTGCCTTATCAAGCCGCAGTTTGAGGCCGGGAAAGAAAATGTCGGAAAGAAAGGCGTTGTGCGCGACCCTGCCGTACATGCGCAGGTGCTGCGCGATTTTACTGCGCTGGTCGCATCCCTGAACTTTACCATCCGGAATCTGACCTTCTCTCCTGTCAAGGGACCGGAGGGCAACATTGAATTTCTTGCGCATCTTTCCATGCAGCCCGGGCAGGAAATGCTTCCTGACATCGACGCGCTTGTCGCGCAGGCGCATGCAGCGCTGAAAGGGTAACATACGCTATGAAGATCGTCGTTTCGCCGAATCCTTACCGCGATAAACAATTCAAAAATGCCCGGCAGGCATGCTCAATTTTAAGAGAAGCAGGCGCGGAGGTCGCGCTTTGCTTGCCGTTCGATGTGGATAAGACGTTTGAAATTCCGCATGATCTCCGTTTTCAGGACATTCAGAAAGAGATCAAGACGGCGGATATGTTGATCTGCTTCGGCGGCGACGGGACAATTTTGCACTCGTCCAAGATCGCGACGGAGCATAATCTCCCAATCCTTGGGGTCAACATCGGCACAATGGGATTTATTGCGGAGTTGGAGTCCGGTGAGATTGAACTTCTGCGGAGAATTCCAAAAGGGGAGTATACGGTGGAAGAACGCACGATGCTGGATGTCAGCGTCGGAAACGGCCGTCAGACGATTTTCCATGAAACGGCGCTCAATGACGCGGTCATCACCAAGGGGGCGATTGCCCGCGTTGTACAGCTTGGAATCTACTGCGATGGAGTGGAGGCTACCAGCTACTCTGGAGACGGCGTCATTCTTTGCACCCCGACCGGCTCAACAGCCTATTCTATGTCCGCCGGAGGCCCAATCGTGGAGCCGTCTGCGAAGAATTTTTTGATTACGCCCATCTGCGCACACGCCATGCTGGCGAAGAGCATTGTTGTTGCGCCCAGCCGCGTGGTAACGGTTAAGGTTGGAAAAATCGGAAGACACAACGCGTTTTTGTCTGTCGATGGAGGCCGGGCCTTCCGGCTGAACACCGGGGATGAGATCGTAGTCAAAAGTTCACAGAAGGTCACACGGCTGGTTCGGCTGAAGGATACCAGCTTTTTTGAGATTCTGAACCGAAAATTCATTGATAAAATGAGGTAAACACGTCTATGAAATCAAAACGCCAGGAAAAAATTCTGGAGCTTATCGCAGACCACAGCGTCCAGACGCAGGAGCAGCTGCTCGCTGAGCTGAACGAGGCCGGTTTCTCTACCACGCAGGCTACCATTTCCCGCGACATCAAGCAGCTGCGCATCATCAAGGAACTGGGGCCTGACGGCGTTTATCGGTATGCGACTGCACCCAAACCTGCGGAACATACTTTCTCTGCCAAGTTGAATCTGATCTTCCGGCAGTGTATTACCAGCGTGGACTATGCACAGAACATGATCGTCGTCAAGACCATGCCCGGACTTGCAAACGGCGCCGCCTCCGCAATCGACAAGCTGAACATCCCGGAAATGCTCGGGACGCTTGCGGGCGACGATACGTGCTTCGTTGTGCTGAAGGACACGCAGGCCGCTGCCGAGCTCTGCGCCGAGATCCGGGAGCAGATCGAGCACTAAGTTCCAGACAGAACAGGAGGAAGACCGATGCTTTCTACCCTGCATATCGAAAATATTGCCGTGATCGAACAGGCAGAGATCGCCTTTGACAGTGGTTTCAACGTCCTCACCGGTGAGACAGGTGCGGGAAAATCCATCGTTATAGACGCGATCTCTGCCATTTTGGGTGAACGGGCCTCGCGCGAAATGATCCGTACCGGCGCGCAGAAGGCGTTTGTCAGCGCAATTTTTTCCGGCGTTCCGGAACTGCCATGGTTTGTGGAAAACCATGTTCCGTATGAGCCGGAACTCGGTATCTCCCGTGAGATTTTTGCTGACGGAAAAAACAGCTGCCGCGTCAGCGGAAAGCCCGTCACAGTCTCGACACTCAGAAAGCTTGGCGCCCAGCTGATTCAGATCCATGGTCAGAATGATTCCCAACAGTTGTTTGACGAGACAACGCACATCGGATATCTTGACCTGTTTGCACATGATGAAACACTGTTGGAGGATTACCGACAGGCGTATGATAGGGTCAGTTCTGTGCAGCAGGAGATTCGCCGCCTGTCTATGGATGAATCAGAAAAGCTGCGTCTGGTCGAAACGCTGAAATTCCAGATCGATGAGATCGAACGCGCGGAATTGCAGCCGGGAGAAGAGGAGGAACTGCTTGAACGCAGAAAAGTGCTCCAAAACGCAGAAAAGCTGACGGATGCGATGGAATCTGCTGCCTGCGCGCTTTATGGTGATGAAACGTCAGATGGTGCGGCTGCCATGATTGCAAATGCTGCGCATGCGCTGGAAAAGGTCAGCCGTGTGTCGGACGAAATGCGGTTGCTCAGCGGGAAACTGAACGACCTCATGTATACTGCGCAGGATATCGCCGATGAACTGCGGGATAAGAAGGATGATCTGACCTATTCTGCAGATGAACTTGAGCAAATCGAAGAGCGTCTCGATACGCTTCACAAGTTGAAGCGAAAATACGGCGGCAGTGTCGAAGATGTCATCGCGTTCTGTGAAAAAGCAAAGCGGCAACTTGACGAGGTGGAATTCGCCTCCGACCATATTGAGCAGCTTCAGAATAAGTTATCTACGCTACAAAAGACTATGCAGGAAAAAGGAATGACACTTTCTTCCACACGGAAATCTGCGGCAAAAACCCTCCAGGCGGCGATCTCTTCCGAACTGATACAGCTGGATATGCCGAAGATCCAGTTTGTCTGTGAGTTTTCGGAGCAGTCCCCGCAGGAAAACGGTTTGGATTCCGTCCGCTTCTTGATGTCGGCCAATGTCGGCGAAGCATTGAGGCCACTCGCCAAGGTTGCCTCCGGCGGCGAATTGGCGCGCATTATGCTTGCAATGAAAAATGTGCTCGCGGCAGAGGATTCTGTCGGAACCATGATTTTTGATGAAGTCGATGCAGGTGTCAGCGGCCGAGCAGCGCAAAAGGTTGCATATAAACTATGGACAGTCGCAAAGGGCCGTCAAGTTCTATGCGTAACGCATCTGCCGCAGATTGCTGCAATGGCTGATACGGAATTCACGGTTGAGAAAAGCGTGGAAAACGGAAGAACGTATACAAGTGTTCTGCGTCTGGATGAACATGGGCGCAGGCAGGAACTGGCACGTCTGACCGGCGGAAGCATGATCACCGAAACAACGCTTGCAGGTGCGGCGGAACTGCTGCGGCTGGCAGAGCAAACCAAGAAGGGAGTATAACATGAAAATTCGGAGAATAATTCTTTCGGTTGCTGCTGTGCTGCTTCTCTGCACGGCAGTCAGCGCGGCGAATTACACGGATGTATCCGATATGCACTGGGCGTATCAGCAGATCAACTATCTCGATACAGAGATTACCGGCTACCCGGATGGCTCCTACAAGCCGGAAAAGAGCGTTTCGCGCGCGGAATTCCTCACGTTGTTCGCCCGCATTGCCTTCCCGGACGAGTGGAAGACGGAGGAGGGCGTGGACTGGTGGAAATCGGCCTACGAGGTCTGCAAAGCGCATGACCTTCTGGACAATATTACCGGCAGCCGCTTTGAGGCCATGCCGCGCGGCGAAATTGCAAGACTGCTTGGAACGTTCTGCAATGGCTGGGGCGGCGTGAATGAACGCGCCGATGCTGCAAGCCAGTACGTTATCAACTGGAAGGAGCAGCGCATGGAATCGACCGAATGGCAGCCGTTGTTTGCCGACACAAGGGAATACGAAACCTTTAACAGCAGTCTGCGCACCTGTACCAATCAGGGCCTTCTAACCGGTTATCCGGACGGAAGTTTTAAGCCTGCGAAGGGTGTTACTAGAGCCGAAGCTGCGGCAATTCTTGCCCGACTCAAGGCACAGATTGTTTTACGAGAGACTGGTGCTGAATATGTCTGCACAGTCGGGGATTACTGGTTGATGCAGGAGGGACAGTCTGGCACAGATGCACTTGTTCTTTATGAGCCATACAGCGGTAAGAAGCATCAGACGATCCGGACGCAGCTGACGCCTGAAGCGCTTTTGAGCGGACGGCTTCTGACTGGCTCAGACGGTATGTACGTCTGGGGGCAGGCAGGTCTTTATCAGCGCAGAGGCAGCACGCTTGAGCAGATCACGGACGAGCCGGTTCTGGATTTCTGCTGGTCCGGCGATAATACACTCTATTTCCTGAGTTGGGACGCAGAGAAGCCTATTCCTTCGTATTTATACGCTGCTATCTATTTCCCTTGCGCCTCGAAGGTGATGAAACTGGAGAATCCAGGGCAAAATGCGGCGCTTAGTGCCGTCGCTGAGTGTGACGAGAACAACTCCATGCAGAACTTGACGGATCTCTATGTGGAAAATGGGACAGTCTATGTCGTAGGTTCCTACTGCATGGGTATGATGGACACGCATGCTGCACTCTATGAGGTCAAAGACGGGAAACTCGCTGCGCTGTTTGGCGAATACTGATTGACAAACCGAAAAAAATACGGTATACTGCATTTGTAATAAGATCACAGTGACGAAGGGAAGAAGTACCCTGATACCCCGTTTCCAGAGAACTTTCGGTCGGTGCAAGAAAGCAGACGGCGTCAGGCGAATACATCCCGGAGCTGCCCTCTGAAACGCATTTTCGCGCAGTAGGGGTGTGTCGGGTGCGCCCGTTATCGCGCAGGGGCGTGTCTGCGCTCCGTAAGGCCGCTTCCGCAAGGAACCGGCAAACCAGAGGTGGTACCGCGATCGTTCGCCCTCTGCTCGCAAGAGCAGAGGGCGTTTTTGACGGAAAGGAGCGTTTTATGCGTCAGAAAACCTGTTCCGCCTGCGGCGGTAAGATGCAGAGCCTTGGCAATATGGAACTGCAAAAGGGAAAATTCAGCATGCTGTTCGGCCATTGGGACCAGATCTTATCCGGTGCGCTGGACGTGGATGTTGAATGCTGTGAGCGCTGCAAAAAACTCGAATTTTACCTGCTCGGCGACGCCGAAACACCGGAAGCAAGCGGCATCCAGCAAATTGCCTGTCCCTATTGCAGCGATATGCACGACATGGACGATGCCATCTGTCCCCACTGCGGCAGACGACTGATGGAATTATAAACTCCTTGCGTCACATGGAGAAAACTATGAAAAAAATACACAAAATCCTGCTGGTATTTGTTCTTTTGGTCGTAGCCGTGGCCGTGAGCGTTATATCAAATCTGCCCATAGCCAAAACGCAGGAGGCGGTGGGAGAAATGCTTCGGAAGAAGCTTGACCTCCCGCAGGATGCTGTCATAACCTGCGCCGGAGATTATACGGCGGATGAGTATGCACTGCTCTGGTTTACAGCGCCGGATCAGTACATGACGCTTTATCGGGCTGTGGACTGCCGTGTACTGAATAACGGCAGCTATTTGGTAAAAAAGATATACACCCCCAGCGCATACGCGCTGGATATCGTGCACGTTGTATGGCGGTATGCACGCGATATTGTTCTCATCAACAATTCCGACTGCCGGTCGATTGTGTGTGATACCTCTTATGGCGAGGAAAAAACGGAACTTTCGGCTGAAGATATTCCGTATGTTTTTCCATATGCACCGCCGTTCGGCACAACTGCCTGCGATTTTCTGGACGCTGTCGGAAACAGCATCCGATAATTGATAAAAAATTTTTCGCAAAAATTTTTCAAACATAGAAGGAGAAAACACAATGGGTATTTATGAAGAACTGCAGGCCAGAGGCCTTGTCAAGCAGGTCACGAACGAGCCGGAGATCCGCGAAATGGTCAACGCGGGCAAGGCCAAGTTCTATATTGGCTTCGACTGCACGGCAGATTCTCTGACTGCCGGTCATTTCATGGCGCTGACACTCATGAAGCGTCTGCAGATGGCAGGCAATCAGCCGGTTGCTCTGATTGGCGGAGGCACGACTATGATTGGCGACCCGTCCGGCCGCACTGATATGCGCAAAATGCTGACAAAGGAAGATATCGACCACAATGCCGAGTGCTTTAAGCGTCAGATGGAGCGATTCATTGATTTCGGCGAAGGTAAAGCCATCATGGTCAACAATGCCGACTGGTTGCTGAACCTCAATTATATCGAACTCCTGCGGGAGGTCGGCGCCTGCTTCTCTGTCAATAACATGCTCCGTGCTGAGTGCTACAAGCAGCGCATGGAAAAGGGCTTGTCCTTCCTAGAGTTCAACTATATGATTATGCAGTCCTACGACTTCTATCATCTGTTCCAGCACTACGGCTGCAATATGCAGTTCGGCGGCGATGATCAGTGGTCAAACATGCTGGGCGGTACGGAACTCATTCGCCGCAAGCTTGGCAAGGACGCGCACGCCATGACCATCACGCTTCTGACGGACTCGCAGGGCAAGAAGATGGGCAAGACCGCCGGAAATGCTGTCTGGCTCGACCCGAATAAGACCAGTCCTTTTGAATTTTATCAGTACTGGCGCAACGTCGATGATGCCGATGTTATGAAATGTATCCGTATGCTGACGTTCCTGCCGCTCGAGCAGATCGATGAGATGGACAAGTGGGAAGGCAGCCAGCTGAACAAGGCCAAGGAAGTTCTGGCGTTTGAACTGACGCAGATGGTGCACGGCGAGGAAGAGGCAAAGAAGGCCGAAGCCAGCGCCAAAGCACTCTTCGGCGGCAGCGGCAGCAGTGAGCACATGCCATCGACTGAGTTGACAGACGATGATTTCAATGACGGGAAGATTGATACCCTGACACTGCTTGTCAGATGCAGTCTGGCTGCGTCCAAGGGCGAGGGACGCCGTTTGGTGCAGCAGGGTGGCATCAGTGTCAACGATGAGAAAATCACAGATTTTGCAACTTCATTTGATAAGTCACTCTTTGAGGGCGAAGGCGCAATCATCCGCAAGGGTAAGAAGGTTTTCCACAAGGCGCTTGCAAAATAAATATTATGTCAACTTCCTGGAATACACCGGGCGGTATGCACAAACCAAATTTAAAAACGACACAGTTTTTTGGCGCATTCACAGTTGACTTTGCGCATTTAAAGCGGTATATTAGCAAACATAAAAAGCCGGACAGTACGGCAGAAGGGAGTTCATTATGATGCAGATTAACTTCAAGGATTTCAGCATGAATATGAGTTTCCTCTTTACCATGGCCCGCGAACTGTTTGCGGGCCTCTATTACCGTACCCAAAATGAGAAGCTGTCCGTATAAGACCGGTGTTTTCTTCGTAAGTAAGAAGGAGGCTCTGTTCCGCGGACAGAGCCTCCTTTTTGTTTTAAACAATCAACTGTTATCAGAGAAAAGGAGCAATTTATCATGAAAAAGATTCTTGCAATGCTTCTGGCGCTCGTGATGGTCCTGAGCCTGGCCGCCTGCGCCCCCACACAGCCCGCAGCTGAGCCTGCGGCCTCCTCCGACGCACCCGCCGAGAGCGGAAAGACCTACACCGTCGGTGTCTGCCAGCTCGTGCAGCATGAGGCGCTCGATGCCGCAACGCAGGGCTTCGTCGACGCACTGAAAGAAGCGCTCGGCGACGCCGTGACCATCGATGTGCAGAATGCCTCCGGCGATTCCGTCAACTGCGGCACTATCGTCAACGGCTTTGTCGCCAAGGGCGTCGACCTCATCATGGCGAACGCCACTCCAGCCCTGACCGCTGCCGTCTCCGCCACGGCTGATATTCCTATCCTCGGTACATCCATCACGGCCTACGGTGTCGCACTGGATATCGACGATTTTAACGGCACTGTCGGCGGCAACGTCTCAGGCACGTCCGATTTGGCAGACCTGCAGGCGCAAGCCCAGATGATCCTTGACTGGTTCCCTGAGACGAAGAGCGTCGGATTGCTTTTCTGCTCTGCCGAGCCGAACTCACGCTACCAGATTGACGAGGTGCGCAAGGCGCTTGAGGCACAGGGTGTGACCTGCGAGGAATTCGCCTTCACCGACAGCAACGACGTTTCCTCCGTCACCCAGAAGGCTGCCGATTTCTCCGACGTCGTTTACATCCCGACCGACAACACCGCCGCTTCCAACACCGAGGCGATCGCAAACGTTCTGATTCCCGCCGGTGTTCCCGCGATCTGCGGCGAAGAGGGCCTCTGCCGCGGCTGCGGCGTGGCGACGCTCTCCATCAGCTACTATGATCTCGGTGTGACCACCGGCAAGATGGCCGCGAAGATTCTGAAAGGTGAGGCCAATATCTCCGAAATGCCCGTCGAGTACACCGACGCGACCCCGAAGTACAACGCCTCCATCTGCGATCAGCTTGGCATTACCCCGCTGGATGGCTACGAGGCCATTGAAGGCTGAATCTGACGGTTTGACCGGTCACGGGCAAACGCCCGTGACCGGTAGAACTGAAAAAATCGTTTGCCCCTGCAATCGGCCGATAACCGTTTTTCTTTGCCGGTCGATTGCAGGCGCAGACCAAGAAGGAGAATGACTATGAATTTCCTTTCCGCGCTTCTTAATTCGCTGCCCGGCGCAGCGGCGCAGGGACTCATCTGGGGCCTGATGGCCATCGGCGTCTACATAACCTTTCGCATTCTCGACGTGGCCGACCTGACCGTTGACGGCTCCATCGCCACCGGCGGTGCCGCGGCTGTCATGCTGATCCGTGCTGGCATGAACCCGTGGCTGGCGCTGCTGTGCGCGTTCGCATGCGGCATGCTGGCTGGCTTTGTGACAGGAATGTTCCATACCAAATGCGGCATTCCCGCAATTCTGTCCGGCATTCTCACGCAGCTTGCACTCTATTCTATTAACCTGCGCATCATGGACAGCAAGGCCAATCAGGCCGTCGGGGTGGATAAATACCCGCTGATGGTCTCGCAGCGCTTCGTACGCGACCTGAGCCTGAAAAATCCGCTGCCAGTGCTGCTTCTTTTCACGTTTGCCGTGATTGCACTTTTGTATTGGTTCTTCGGTACAGAGCGCGGCTGCGCTATCCGCGCCACAGGCGCGAACCAGAACATGGCTCGCGCGCAGGGCATCAATACGAATGCGAATGTCGTCTTTGGCCTGATGCTTTCCAATGGCCTTGTTGCGCTTTCCGGCGCGCTTCTTGCGCAGTTTCAGGGGGCAGCGGATGTTAACATGGGCCGCGGCGCGATTGTCATCGGCCTTGCCGCCGTTATCATCGGCGAGGTCATTTTCGGTAAGTTGTTCACGAACTTCGGACTCAAGTTGTTCGCCGTTTCCATTGGCGCTGTGATTTATTATTTTGTGCTCCAGATCGTGCTGCAGCTTGGACTGAATACGAATGACCTCAAGCTGATCACGGCCCTGATCGTTGCGCTCTTCCTCGCTATTCCGTATTGGAAGAGTAAAATGTTCCACGGAAAGACCAAAAAGGAGGAAACGCGCCATGCTTGAACTTATCAATGTCTGCAAGACCTTCAATCCCGGCACAGTCAACGCAAAAGTGGCGCTGAATGACCTGAATCTGACCTTGAACGACGGCGACTTCGTCACCGTCATCGGCGGCAATGGGGCAGGGAAGTCAACCATGCTGAACGCCATCGCAGGATCTTTCCAGATTGACAGCGGCAAGATCGTCATTGATGGCACGGATGTCACCGGTCTGCCGGAGCATAAGCGCGCTGCCCTTTTAGGCCGTGTGTTTCAAGACCCCATGATGGGAACCGCGCCAACCATGCAGATCGAAGAAAACCTCGCCCTTGCTGCCCGGCGCGGACAGCACCGGGGGCTGAAATGGGGTATCACAAAGGCGGAGCGCGCCGAGTACCGGAAGTGCCTCCACGCGCTCGACCTCGGCCTTGAGGACCGCATGACCGCGAAGGTCGGTCTACTCTCCGGCGGCCAGCGTCAGGCGCTGACGCTCCTGATGGCGGCGCTGCAGCAGCCGAAGCTACTGCTTCTCGACGAGCATACCGCCGCACTCGACCCGCGCACGGCAGCCAAGGTACTTGCCCTGTCTGACCGCATCGTGCAGGAGCACGGGCTGACCACGCTGATGATTACGCACAACATGAAAGACGCCATTGCCCATGGCAACCGCCTCATCATGATGGACGCTGGGCAGGTTGTCGTGGATGTATCCGGCGAGGAAAAGAAAAAACTGACCGTCCCGGATCTTCTCGCCATGTTCTCCCGCGCCAGCGGCAGCGACGAAGCCAGCGACAAGATGCTGCTGTCCTGAAAAACCGCCTCCGCAGCCATTCCGTGCTGCGGAGGCGGTTTTTATCCGGTTTTGCAGCAAACCATGGTTGAACTCCGGAGAAAAGCGAGCTATACTGTAAGCAGACAGATACAAGAAAAGGAGTCTGAACCATGAAACGAGTTGGAAGATGGACATGGATGCTGCTGACGCTGCTTCTGCTGCTGTGTGCATCAGTGCATGCGGCAGATGAGAAGACCTATATTGAATTGGATGAAACAGTTGAGGCAGTGCTGACAAACAGTGATAGAATGAACTTCTATCTGGACATTCCGGTCGATGGAATGCGTATGCTGGTCGATTGGCAGAGCGAAGAAACTTGTAATATTTACATTAGCGGTAAAACTCATGATAGTGCAAACACTACGAACGCAGACGGAAACACAGTTTTAGGCGTACAAAAGGCCGGAGAGTATACTGTCACTGTGTACGATAATTCCCTGAAACAGGGTGAGACGCGGACTGTGCGGTTTATGCTGCGTGAATATAAAAACGACGCGCAGGAACCAAACGATGTAACGCCGACTGAACTGCACGACGGAGATGCCATCAGCTTCACGCTGGACGGCGGTGATCGGGATCAATTTGCATTTACGACAACAAAGCCCGGACAGGATATCGCGCTGACCATCGGCGGCTTTTCCTATGCCAGCCGAGGCAGATTTGACATCCAGTGGCAGAATAATGACAGCCTCATTGTGGAAAAAAACGGCGTATATTATCTGCACACCGGGCAGCCGGGCCGCTACACATTTACGCTGAATGGGTGGAACAACGATTCACTGAGTATTAAGAGAACAATGTCCGTGCAGTTGCTGGACGGAGATAGCCATGAGTTGAACGATACGGTGCAGACGGCAACATCGCTGCCGATCGGCACGGATGAGACGTTCAGCCTCGGCGGTCTCGGCGATGAGGACTGGTTCTGCTTTGAAGCTGCTCCGGAGGACGGACAGGCGAAGCTCTATACGCTGCGCCTGCTGGATTTTGATTTTGAGAACCCGGAGAACGTCTGCTATGAGATCTACGCGCCGGATGGAACTGTCGTTGCCTCCAAAACCGAGGTAAGTTCCCGGCATACGCGCGTCTTTTCGTGCAGCCAGCAGGGGCAGTATGCCGTCAGGCTATACCCGAATTGCAGGCATGAATATAATTATGTATATGATGTTTCAATCCAGCGCGCGGCGCTCCGCATCCGCGTGGAGGAGGGCGGCGATGACCCCTATGAAAACAACGATACCTGGCTCGGCGCGGCCTATATCGAGCCGGGCCAGCTGATTTCTCATGTTTTAAGCAGCGGTGATACGGACTGGTTCTGCTTCACAGTTCCGGAGGATCACATGACGTTGCATGTCAGTTCTGACTGTGTGAGGATGCACACAATGGTTTATACCGGACAAGATCTTGCAGAATTTGGAGAATCTGCGAAAGCAATTTACGATGAAAAATACATGAGCGCCACGAATCTGTATTGGAAGCTTGACGAAAAAGGCCTCTATTATATTAAATTGGATGGCGGATCCAGTGAAAAAATCTGCTCGACGACGATCTCACTGATTCCGCCGGAAGCGATTGAGGACAACGACACATGGTACCGCGCTACGCCGCTCTATGAAGAGTTCACGCAGGCGTTTGACATTTCCGCGGAGAATGACTCCGAATGGTTCCGCTTTACTGTGCCGCAGGGCAGCCAGAAAGCCGTGCTGTTGAACATTTCCGTGATAGAATCCGGGCGTGGATGGAGTGACTTTTCCTTGTATCGGAAAGCATATTTTGACGGGCAGGATGATGAGAGGATTCAATGGTGGGATTCGTTTCATGGTTCAACAAAGAAGACATACGAGTTGGAACCGGGTATCTATTATCTGGAAGTATCTGCTCGTTCGTTTGGAGACAGACAAAAATTAAGTATTTGCTACAAGCTGGTACCCCAGTTGAATAACGACACAATTGCAGCTTCTGCGCCGCTGACAGAAAGAGTGTGGCAGGATGTGTGGCAGGCAGGCTATTTCTCCATCGGCGAGCGCAAGGCCGGCGAAGTCGTACAGATTCAGTACGATAACAGAGGAAGCAAACCTAAAGAATATATTCATGTCTACGACGCTGATGGAAAAGAGATTACTTCTTCGTATCGTGCCAATTTAAACTTCCGAATTCCCACAGACGGAGTCTACTATCTCAAAGTACCTGAATGTGATGTAAATGTGAATGCAGAAAACGAACCCATGCACCTGGCGCACATCCGGTACTATACCCATAATGACAAAATCGGAGCAGTGGAAAGCGTAACCATGCGCCCGAACGAATCCGTATTCCTTGATGTGTGGTTCAGCCCGGATATAAGCTTGTCGGTCGAGTCCGAAGTCGAAAATCTGACATATGATCGGGAAACCGGGTATCTGACTGCACCCGACACCACGGAGGGGAGCGCAAAACTTGTATTTTCAAACGGATACGCAGAAGGGAATAAATACCGAATCGAAACAAGTGTCAATGTTAGCTGGTCAGAAAAGCTGCTGTCAGGCATTTCGATTTCCAATGCGCCGCAGTCCCTTACCATCGGCAGCTCGGCAATGCTGGAAGCAAATGTGGACGCTGACAGCTATATTAAGTACGTTTCTTGGAAAAGCTCCGACCCCTCTGTTCTCCGCGTGCTCTCCAACGGCAAGGTCGTCGCCGTCGGGCAGGGCGAGGCGGTGATCACGGCGAGCATCGGCGAAGCCACTTCGTCCGTCACCATCACCGTCACCGGCGAACAGCCCGGTGAGTCGGGCCTGACCGGTGTTTCGCTCGACCGCTACACGCTGACGCTTTACGCCGGAGAAGAGGCCGAACAGCTGACCGCGACGCTGAAACCCGAGGGAACAGAAGCGGTCGTCCGCTGGACGTCCAGCAACCAGACCGCCGCCACCGTCAGTCAGGACGGCAAGGTCACGCCGCTTTCTGCGGGCGTTACCGTCGTAACGGCGGCAGCGGGGGACTACCGCGCCAGCTGCATCGTGACCGTCCAGCCCGAACGCGTCCGCGTGACCGGCATCCGGTTTGACGAGCCGACGCATACGCTTATGATGGGCAGCACCGTCACGCTCCAGCCCATCATCGCCCCGGACGACGCGACCGTCAAAAATCTGACATGGGTCAGCAGCGACGAGCAGACCGCGACCGTTTCCCGCACAGGCATCGTAACGGCCCTGTCCGTCGGCGAAACAACAATCACCGCTACAACGGTTGATGGCGGCTATTCTGCCGAGATCAAAATCATCGTTACCGCCGCCGCGCAGCTTGGTGACGTAAACGGCGACGGCTATATCGACGCTGCCGACGCGCTGCTCTGCCTGCGTGCATCCGTTGGTCTGATTACGCTCACGCCGGAGCAGGAAGCTGCTGCAGATGTCAACCATGACGGTCTGGTCGATGCAGGCGACGCGATTCTGATCCTGCGCTACGACGCAAGACTCATCCCGAACCTCAACTGACGGGGGCAGCGCTATGAAAAAAAGACTTTTCCCATTGCTTCTCGCCCTGATGCTGCTGATTACACTCTGCACACCATTCGCGCAGGCTGCGGGCCGCGTGCTTACGGTCACTTCGGTCAGCGGCCGTGCAGGCGAAACAGTTTCCGTACAGGTCCGTCTGACCGGCAGTGTGAACAGCGGCAGATTTGAACTTGCCTACGACTCGGCAGAGATCGAACTGCTCCAATGGAGCGGCGTGGAAGGCGCAATGTGCGTCTTCAATCATGAACAGCCTGGTCTGCTGCTCATGGCATTCGTATCGACAGCTGTACTGGAGAATACAGACTTGTGTACGCTGCAATTCCGCATTTCCAAAGCGACGCCAGAAGGCGGCAGTTCCGTTACTTTGAAAAACCTTCGCCTGTACGACGAAAACGGCGCTTCCGTTGCGGCTGCTGTAGAAAACGGAACTGTTTCCCGCAGCACCGCCCGGCTGATCCTCAGCCGTGAACAGACGGCAGAGTGGCAGTCCGTCCGCATGGCGATTAAGCTGGAAGGAACGTTATCTCCGGCAGGCGGGAATTTTACGCTGCAATATGACCCCTCCTGCTTGCAGCTGACCGCTGTTCTGAAGCTGCACCCGTCAGCAGATCTTTTGACATGGAATGAGCCGGAACTAGGAACGGTTCACGTCAGCTTCAGCGGCAAGCAGCCGATTTCCGCAGGAGAACTTTGTGCAGCCATGTTCCGAACGGTCGGTACGGCGGGAGAGACGTCTGCCGTCACGCTGACGAACGTGCGCATGTACGACACGGATGGGAAGCCGCTTGATGCGTCCGCAGAAGATGGCAGCGTCGATGTTGTACTCCCGTCTGACCGCGCACCCAAGCTGTGGGCCGTCGGCGGCGCAATCCAGGCAGACGGCTCAGCAGTTGTGTCCATCATTCTGCAAGGGCGCGGCGTCGTCTGCGGCGGAAGCTTTACACTGACTTATGCTCAGTCCCTTTCTGCGCAGGCGGAGCCAGAGAGCAACTGCCAGATCAATGCGGAACCTGGCAGAATCCGCGCTAGCTTTGCCTCGGCAACGCCGGTCGCAGACCAAATCACGCTTTTAAAAATCACAATTCAAAACGCTGTGCCCGGCAAGATTGATCTGTTGGACGCCGTATTTCTTGATGACGACGGCAGCCGCATTGCTGTTGCGGACGTTCGGCCCACAACGCTGAGTCGAACCAGTTCCGCTGCGGCTTTCGCCGGAACGCTGCGGGCCGATACGGTCGGCGGACAGACACAATATCTGCTGGATGTGGACGTGAGCGACATGCACGCTGGAACCCCGGAAGCAAGAACGGATTTCACCTGCCTGTTGGCTCTGTATGACAGCGAAGGTGTGTTAGAGGGACTTTCTATTCAGAAGATCATTGCAGCGGACACTGGCGTGAATGAGTTGACTCTCGCCGCCAGTACGTCTAAAGTGCCGTCATATGCAAAGGTCTTCCTTTTGACAGACTCCTCCGCATGTCTGCCGCTCTGCGGTGCGCTGCAGGCTGCCTTTGAACGCGAATGAAAAACAAAGCAAGAACTGACCACCATTTATTCGGAGGGGTCACGGATGTCTATCTTGCACTGATGCTGAGCGTGTTTCTCCTCTGGCCGGGAACGGACGGATATACAAAGATCACGGCAGCAAAATATCGATTGTTTCTGATTTTGACAATCGGCTACTGTGCAACCAACGCATTGCTGTATCTGGAACTACTCGTAATGCGGCAGATTAGAACGGTTCCATTTCGTGAACTGTTGCGTGCCGTTAGGCCCGCAGAATGGCTGATGCTAGGCTATGTGCTGTGCAGCCTACTCTCCTCACTGCTTTCACCATGGCGCAAAGACACATGGCTCGGCCTTCTCCGACGAGAGGGATTTTTGACGCTTGCGCTGTATGGTGTAATCTTCCTGCTGCTTGGACGGCTTGCACGTCCGAAAAAATGGCTGCTTGACGTTTTTGGAGCGGCAATGAGCCTGTGCTGTCTGCTGTCGCTCTGGCAGCTGGCAGGTGGAAACCCGCTTGGTCTGTATCCGAATGGACTGAGTTATTCCGACGCTGGAACAGCCTACAGTGGGGCATATCTCGGGACGATTGGCAACGCGGACCTGTTGGCAGCTGTGATGTGCGTAGCTGTTCCTGCGTTCTTCTATGGGGCATGGAAGCTTCGGCGCCACTGGCTGCTTGTGCCGCTGGCACTTTGTGTGACCGTCAGTATCTGGATGGATGTTTCTGCTGGACTGCTCGGCATTGCGGCGGGTCTTGTCCTGCCGCTTCCGCTGGCGTTGGGTGAAAAAAAGCGCCGCGCAGCGGCGATTACGATCGGATGCAGTCTGGCAACAGCTTTTTTTGCGATACTTTTGCTCCCAGGATTGCCCGGGATGCTCGGCGAAGCGCATGAGATCTTGCAAGGGCGCGCAGAAGACGAATTCGGCTCCGGACGAGTCTTCATCTGGAAAAACGTCTGGCAGGCAGTGAAGGAACGGCCGCTGTTTGGCGGCGGTCCAGATACGCTGTCCCATCGCATCACGGCGTATTTCGAGCGTTATGATGAGGCAACGAATATTATGCGCCGTTCCGGAATCGATACGGCACATAACGAGTATCTGAATATCCTTGCAAATCAGGGGATTTTTGCACTTCTCTGCTGGCTGGCCGCACTCGGATACTCTGCTGTTCGATTTGTCAGAACGGCAGGCGAGGAACCTGCAGTTCTCATCTGCGGCAGCGCGGTACTCGGGTATTGTATGCAGGCATTCTTCGGCATTTCCATGTGCTTGTCAACGCCGTTTTTCCTGATTGCATGGGCAATATTGGAGAATCGTGAAAGTTGCCGAAAGAAAATTGAATAGATAAAATGACCGCGCTGGGAGGCCCAGCGCGGTTTTTACATCTTAAGCGGGGGGTTATTGCACGCAGCGATAACAGACTTCGGTATCCGATGCAGCTTCGCCGCGCTTGAATTTCAGCAAATTGTCTACCGTTGTCGCCGCAATGTTATTCAGCGCCTCTCGAGTTAAAAATGCTTGATGAGACGTGACAATCACATTGGGCATCGAAATCAGCCGCACCAGCACATCGTCTTCAATAATGCTGTCCGAGCGATCCTCGTAGAACAGGTCGCTCTCTTCCTCGTAAACATCCAGGCACGCAGCGCCGATCCTACGGCTTTTAAGTCCGTCAATAAGCGCTTCTGTGTCGATCAGCGCACCTCTGGAGGTGTTGACGATCACGACGCCTGGCTTCATTCCAGCAATAGCGGCAGCGTCAATCATATGCTGTGTCTCGCTAGTCAGCGGGCAGTGGAGCGAAACCACATCCGCCTGCGCCAGCAGTTCCAGCAGCGGCACATAGGATAACCCATTATCAGGGGATGGAAATTTGTCATATGCCAGAATCCGCATACCGAAGCCCTTGCAGATCTCGGAAAACGTGCGTCCGATTTTGCCGGTTCCCACAATGCCGACTGTCTTGCCGTGCAGATCAAATCCGGTAAGACCGGAAAGGCTGAAATTAAAATCACGGGTGCGGATATAAGCCTTATTGGTATGCCGGTTGACTGTGAGCAGCAGTGCCATTGCATGCTCTGCCACAGCGTAAGGGGAGTACGCAGGGACACGGAATACCCGGATTTTCCCGAAACATGCTCGGATATCTACATTGTTGAATCCCGCACACCGCAGGGCGATCACTCTGCCTCCAAACGCATGCAATTCACGAACAACGGCATCATTCAGCGTATCATTGACGAATACACATACGCCGTCAAACCCGCTTGCCAACGAAACAGTATCTTCGTTCAGCTTTGTCTCAAAATACTTCATTTCCAGCCCCGTCCCAGCTGTGTATGCGTCAAAACCCGGACGGTCATACGGCTTGGCATCGAAAAAGGCAATTTTCATACCTGCACCTCACCAGATCAAATTTTCTCTAGTTTTTGCACAGATACAAAATATATTCCAATCGAGACAATTATCTGTGGACGGGGCGGAGCGTGATATTGTCTGTTATGGCAAGCCCGCATTCCGAAAGAAGTGCTTGATACGGCGCAAACGAGTCCGGCTGAAAGAAGCAGTTTGGGTCGTGCGCATCGATACCAACCACAATCGTGCTGTCGCAGGCTTTCGCAATATGGAAGAAGCGTGCCGAAGGGTAGGTACGGTTTGTGCGCAGGCCAAGAAGGTTGAGTTCCAACGGAATGTTCCGCTCCTTTGCAGCGAGACACAATCGCTCCATCTCCTTGCGGTAGAGCGTTTCGGCGCCGGTGAAGTTGATCAAATCCGGATGTGCCAGATAGGTATACAAACCGGTGTCCAGTCCTGCAATACACTGATCCACATAAGCTTTCAATATTTTGGGATCGTCCGTCGGTTCGTAGACATAGGCGCCATCGATCTCATTGTGGATATAGTGCTGGCCGAGCAGCAGATAGTCAACGGGATACTGCGTGATACGCCTGAGAAAATCGTCAAAAAAACGGGGATAAAACTCTGCCTCATAGCCAATCAGGATCTCAATGCGTCCGGCGTATTCTGCTTTCAGCGCCAGCAGTGTCTGGATATAGTTCTCCAGATCCTCTGGAAACATATGAAAATAAGAGATATAGCCATCCGGAAACCGGTATGGCGCATGCTCGGAAAAACCTAGCGTTCTGAAACCGTTTTTTATAGCAGACTCAATATATTCGCGCTCCGTTCCAATGGTGTGGTGGTTGCGGAACGTGTGCGTGTGATAATTATGAAGCATAGCACACCTCGAGTAAATTCTTAAGCCAGTATACCACGCAGCCGCGGCAAAAACAATGGCGCTGTCACAAAATCGCGCTTTTCTGTATATTCTGGATTAGAAACCGGAAGAACGGAAAGGGGAGTGGCGCCCATGGAAAAACAGCGGGTGGGCTTGGATGCGCTGCGTCCGGGGCAGCGCGGGATTCTGCGCGAAATTTTGATGCCGGATGATGCAAAGTCGCGCATGGAAGAACTGGGGCTGCTGCCTGACACAGAACTCAGCTGCCTGTATCGCGCACCACATGCGTCGCCTGTGGCATATGAGATCGGCGGCGCTGTATTTGCACTGCGGAAAACGGATGCGGCACAGATTATTGTGGAGGCGGTCAGATGAGCCGGAAGGAAACTAAGCCATATCCCATTGCACTGGCTGGAAATCCAAATGTAGGAAAGAGCAGCATTTTCAACGCGCTTACCGGACTGCATCAGCATACAGGAAACTGGCCAGGGAAGACGGTCGCAGTTGCACACGGCACATACTCTTACGCAGCGCAGACATATGACGTAACAGATCTTCCGGGGGCATACTCGCTGAAAACTGGATCAGAGGAGGAGCGCATTGCAGCGGAATATCTGTATACGCATACAGATGCCTGTGTAATTGCTGTCTGTGATGCGACGTGCCTTGCCCGAAGCTTGTCGCTTGCGCTTCAGTTGATGTTGCGGTGCAGAAAGCTGGTCATATGTGTCAATCTAATGGATGAAGCGCAGGCAAGAGGAATCCAGATTGATCTTCGTGCACTACAAATGCTGCTGGGTGTACCTGTCGTTGGTACATGCGCAAGCAATGCGGAGGATATCCGCCGTCTGCAGCAAACGATTCGCGACGTGACGGACGGCTATATTACAAGTACGACGCATCTGTCAGACCAATTTACACCTGCTGACTGTGTCCGCCATGCAAGGCAGCTTGCAGCAGAGGTTGTTCAAACAACAGGCAACGGAGGTTCACAGCGCAACATACGAATAGATCGAATCCTGACAGGAAAATATACTGGCACTGCCGTATTTCTTTTTTTGCTGGCCATTTTATTCTGGCTGACATTGGAAGGCAGCAATGTTTTTTCAATATGGTTGCAAAACGGATTTGACTGGCTGCAGCAGGTTTTAATTCGTGCCTGTTCACACTGTCCGCAGCGGCTTACAGATGCGCTGATAAATGGCATCTATGCAACGACGGCGCGCGTCACAGCCGTCATGCTGCCGCCTGCAGCAATTTTCTTTTTCCTGTTTTCCGTTCTGGAGGACGCAGGATATCTTCCACGCGCCTCATTCCTGACCGACCACAAATTTGCGCGCTGCGGCACCTCTGGCCGTCAGGCCCTGACGATGTGCATGGGGCTGGGATGTAACGCAGTCGGTGTAACAGGATGCAGAATCATGACAACACGCGAGGAAAAGCTGATTGCGGCCTGCACGAATGCGATGATTCCGTGTAATGGCCGGTTTCCGATGCTTCTGACAATGGGAACAGTCCTGCTGAGGCATGAAAACAGCGTTCTGCTGGCGTTGATCCTGCTAGCGGCAGTCTGCGTGGGCGCAAGCGGAAGTTTACTCGTTTCGGCGGCCATCGGAAAAGCGCTGCGCAGAAAAAGCAGTGCTCCGTTTGTTCTGGAACTTCCTGCGTATCGCCGTCCGCGGCTGAAAAAGATTCTGAATGACGCGATATTCGTAAAGACACTACATGTTCTTTCTCGCGCGTTGCTGGTTGCTGCGCCTGCGGGATTGCTCCTGTGGGTGTTTGGCGTGTGGCAGATGGGCGGAAAGAGCCTGCTGCAATGGATTGCACATGCGCTGGATGGGGTTGGACAGTTGATGGGCATGAACGGTGCGATTCTTCTGGGGTTCCTATTTGCAATTCCGGCGAATGAACTTGCAATTCCCGTGATCCTGATGTTGCTTACACAGCAGAATACGCTGAGCGGTGCACAGGGGCTGGACGCTGCCATGCAGTTGATAAACTACGGCATAACCGGAAAAACAGCTATCTGCTGCCTTATTTTCTGTGTGTTTCACTGGCCGTGCAGCACTACATTGCTTTCTATCAAACGTGAGACAGGGAGTATCTGGTGGACATTGCTGTCCGCTGTAATCCCAACAGCAGTTGGTGCGTTACTTTGCGTCGTCATTAATGTCGTTTTTTAAACTGAAAAAACCGGACTGCACCCGTGCAGTCCGGTTTTTGGATGAACAACAAGTAAACTTACTTGACCTCGACCTCTGCGCCAGCTTCCTTGAGTTCGGCAGCGATCTTCTCGGCCTCGTCCTTGGAGACGCCTTCCTTGAGGTTCTTCGGAGCGCCATCGACGAGTTCCTTGGCTTCCTTCAGGCCCAGGCCGGTCAGAGCACGGACAACCTTGATGACAGCAATCTTGTTGGCGCCAGCAGCCTTCAGAACGACGTCGAACTCAGTCTTCTCTTCCTCAGCGGCAGCAGCACCGGCAGCGGGAGCGGCGACAGCAGCGGCAGCGGCGGAAACGCCGAATTCCTCTTCCAGAGCATGAACCAGTTCAGCCAGTTCAAGAACGGTGAGGGTCTTAACTTCTTCGATCATAGCAGTAATCTTTTCGGATGCCATTGTAGTTACCTCCAGTAAATTGTTCAGTAAAATGTTTCAGTCGAAATTTTATTGATTGATGGATTAAGCCTCTGCGGGAACTTCTTCCGCAGGAGCGCCGCCCTTCTGCTCCAGAATCTGGTTCAGGACAACTGCCAGAGAGGAGATGGGCGCGAGGAACGTGCCGAGAACCTGTGCAACAAGTGCGTTCTTGGAGGGCAGTTCGCCGAAGGACATGAGTTCTTCAACAGACAGAACCTTACCTTCAACCATGCCGCCCTTGATCTTGACGACGTTCTTGTTTTTCTTTGCGAATTCGCAGACGACGCGAGCCGGTGCAATGGGATCATCGGTGGTGGAAGCCATGGACGTGGTGCCGTTGAGAAGTTCGTCGAACTCAGTGTAGCCTGCCTTATTGGCAGCAAACCGGGTCAGAGTGTTCTTGACGACAGCGTACTCGACTCCCGCAGCACGGAACTGATTGCGAAGCTCGGTATCCTGCGCGACGGTGATGCCCTTGTAGTCTACAAAAACAGCAGAAGTAGCGTTCTGAATTTTCTCAGACAGAGCATCAACGACGGTTTTCTTGCTTTCAAGTACCTTTGCGTTGGGCATGAATGTCACCTCTGAAAATAAAATGTCCTCACGCCAAAGACGTGAGGACACAGAAATGTTACCATTTGTGCGGAACCTCGGCAGGAAGGGCGAACCCTGTTACGATAAACTATCTCCTGCTGTCTTTGGCAGCTTGTATATTATAGCAGAATCTGCGCGAATGTCAAGAGCTATTTTTTAGATCTTGGTGGTAGCAACCTTGATGCCGGGGCCCATGGTGCTGGCAACGGTGCAGCTTCTGATATACTGGCCCTTTGCAGCGGCCGGCTTTGCCTTGATGACGGCGCCCATGAGAGCGTTGAAGTTCTCAGCGAGTTTTTCGGGGCCGAAGGAAGCCTTGCCGATGGGGCAGTGGATGATGTTGGTCTTGTCGAGACGGTACTCGATCTTACCGGCTTTAATTTCCTTGACGGCAGCGGTGACGTTGGGGGTCACAGTGCCAGCCTTGGGAGAAGGCATGAGGCCCTTCGGGCCGAGAACCTTACCGAGACGACCGACGATACCCATCATATCCGGGGTAGCAACGACGACATCGAAATCAAACCAGTTTTCTTTCTGGATCTTCTCAACGAGTTCCATGCCGCCTGCGAAGTCAGCGCCGGCCTCCTTGGCCTCATCGAGTTTTGCGTCCTTGGCGAACACGAGAACCTTGCGGGTCTTGCCGGTGCCGTTCGGGAGAACGATGGCACCGCGAACCTGCTGGTCAGCATGACGGGAGTCAACGCCGAGTTTGATATGAACTTCAACAGTCTCGTCGAACTTGGCGGAAGCGGTCTTTACAACAAGATCCATAGCAGCGGGAACTTCGTACTGCGTGGAGCGGTCGATCAGTTTCGCACTGTCCTTATACTTTTTACCTCTAAACAATGTAATTTCCTCCTTAGTGGTGATTCGGAATGATTCCTCCCACATATTTATGAGGCTCGGCCTGTTGCCGATATACCTCGGTCAAGCTGTTATTACGGTTAAACTCAATCGACGACCACAATGCCCATGCTGCGGCAAGTGCCTGCAACCTGGCTCATAGCGGCTTCGATGGTGTTTGCGGTCAGGTCGGGCATCTTGCGTTCGGCAATTTCCTTGACCTGTGCCTTGGTGATGGTAGCAACCTTATCCTTGTTGGGTACGCCGGAGCCCTTTTCGATGCCCAGAGTCTTCAGAATGAGGGTCGGGGTCGGGGGGGTCTTGGTGACAAAGGAGAAGGAACGGTCAGCGTAAACCGTGATAACGACCGGGATCTTAAAACCAGCCTGATCCTTGGTACGCTCGTTGAATTCCTTGATAAACTGGGAAATGTTGACGCCATGCTGGCCGAGAGCCGGGCCGACAGGGGGCGACGCAGTTGCCTTTGCAGCGGGGATCTGCAGCTTGATATAGCCTGTTACTTTCTGTGCCATGATAAGCACCTCCTGAATAAATGTGGTGATACGCGCGCACGCGCGTATATTTGGCGGGGGTCAAGCCCCTCCCACGTTCCGCGTTCCTGCGGGGTCAGTCGTTGACCAGTTCGACCTGGTCGAGTTCCAACTCGACCGGCGTTTCGCGCCCGAACATGGAGACGATGACGCGAACCTTGTTCTTTTCGATATCGATCTGATCGACAGTTCCGATGAAGGAGGTCAGCGGGCCGTCGTTAATACGGACGCTGTCGCCTTCAGAGTACGCAACCACGATCTCGTGCTTTTCAATGCCCAGCTGCTGCACTTCCTCTTCCGTAAGGGGAGTCGGCTTTGTGCCAGAACCGACAAAGCCGGTCACGCCGCGGACATTTTTGACGATGTACCATGCCTCGTCGGACATGATCATCTTGATGAGAACGTAGCCCGGAAATACCTTGCGGTCGTACGTTTTTGGCCCGTTGTCGGTGATCTCGGTCACGGTTTCCATCGGGATGGAGACAATGTGGATCAGATCTTCGAGATGACGGGTCTCAATGGTTTTCTCGATGGTAGCCTTGACGGTGTTTTCGTAGCCGGAATAGGTATGCACAACATACCATTTTGCTGCTTCCGCCATGGTTTAGCCTCTGACCAGGGTAATGATACCGTTGACGACGACGCCGCCCACAGCATCGAAGACCCAGATGCAAATGCCGACGATCAGTGTGCACACCAGAACGATAACGGTGTTGTTGACCATCTGGCTCTTTGTCGGCCATACGACTTTCTTCAGCTCGCTCTTCATTTCACGGAACCAGCGGCTGAGACGCTTGCCAGTGCGGGCAAAGAAGTTTTCCTTTTTCGCTTCTGCCATGATGTTCACCCTTTCTGCTTGTCCGATGTGTTACTTCGTCTCACTGTGCACGGTCTGCTTCTTGCAGAATCTGCAATACTTTTTCAGTTCGATACGGTCGGGGTCGTTTTTCTTGTTCTTCATGGTGTTGTAGTTTCTCTGCTTGCATTCATTGCATCTGAGCGTGATCTTAACTCGCATGTTCGGCACCTCCTTAATACTTGCCTCCCTGCAAAACTGCGGCTATTGAAAATTTAGATGACGCCGAAACTACATGGCGTCCCGCAGCTTGAAAAATGGGCGCAAAAAAAGAAAACCCTTTTTCACAGGTAAAGTCATATTATCATAAAAACCTTTGTAGGTCAACAATTTTTTGCGAAAAACGCGGGAAATTTTTTGCACGAATTGCAGGACGAAAAAAAATCTGCTATAGTGTAGAAAATAAGCATAAAAGCAAGGAGAAAACATATAAACACATGAAGATCATGGCAATCGACTACGGCGATGCGCGGACCGGCGTAGCTATTTCAGACGCGCTTGGCTGGATGACCGGCCAGACGGCGGTGATCCACTCGTGGAAGCCGGAAAAGACGGCGGAAGAAGTGGTGCGGATGTTCCGGGAAAGCGGCGCGGAGCGCCTCGTGATGGGCTTCCCGCGCAATATGGACGGCACGGAGGGTCCGCGCGCCGCGCTCTACCGCGATTTCGCCGCGCTTCTGGAGCAGAAGGCCGGGATAAAGCCCATTCTGTGGGACGAGCGCCGTACGACCATCGAGGCGCACCAGATCCTGAACGAAAGCAATTATCATGGCAAAAAACGAAAGAACACGATCGACGCCGTGGCGGCCAGCCTGATTTTAGAGGGCTATCTGGCCTATCTTCGCAATCACAAGGAGTAAGACACATGTTTACAGGCTATACCGACCAGACGGTCGACGTGTTCTGGGGCATCCGGTTCAATAATGACCGGGCGTGGTTCGCAGAGCACAAGCAGGAATTTCAGGATGCGGTCATGACGCCGACAAAGGCGCTGGCCGGGGAGCTCTACGATTGGTTTCAGGAGAACTATCCCGATCTGCACCTGAATGTCCACATTTCGCGTATTTACCGCGATGCGCGGCGGCTGTTCGGACGCGGGCCACTCAACGATCATATCTGGTTTTCGTTCCAGAACGCGATTGAAAACCGCGGTGAAGCGCCGTGCTTCTGGTTTCAGGTCGGCGCGGATGGCTATGGCTGCGGTGTGGGCTGGTGGATGCCGTCAGCGTCCGGCGTGCAGCTGCGGAGACTTCTTGACAACGACCCAAAGCGTGCGGAAAAGCTGCTGCGGCAGTTGGACGCGCAACAGATATTTGCGCTTTCCGGCCCCAGTTACGCAAGGCTAAAAGGTCACGCCGGAGAACCGGTTGGAAGGCTTTATAATATGCGCTCGTTTTCCATTGAAAGCATGCATCCGTTCGACGCGCGCAGCAGCAGTCCGGAATTAACGGAGTGGCTCAAGGAGGGTTTCCGGTTCCTGCTTCCATTCTACCAGCTTTTTGAACAGGCGTATGGCATGGCTGATTAAAAGACAGCCGGAGCAGAAAAATCTGCTCCGGCTTTTAATTTTTATGTCTGCCTCCACTTGCGGCAGCGACGGGCCTTTTTGCGTCGCTTTATAATGCCGGATATCAGGAAAAACAGGATCACTGCCGCGATTGCAGTGATTGTCAGGACAAGGTACAGCGTCGTGTTCGACGTTGAGGTTTTGACGGAAAGCCACAGGTCATTCATGGTTTGCGTGGCCCCCACGCCGAGTTCAGCAAACGATTCACTGCGCGCAAGCGTTTCATCATCCGGATAGGAGACGGGGCTGGACGTCACGTCCTCATCCAGATAGTCTTTTGCAGCAGTCTCCGGGGTGGAGTAGCCGATGTAATCCAAATTGGCGGCAGAGATCTCCGGGCGGCAGAGGAAGTTGATAAATGCCTCCGCCCCCTCCTTGTTCTGGCAGCCCTTCGGGATGCACATGGCATCGATGAAGATGTTGAAGCCCTCCTTCGGGTGGCTGAAACCAAGATCTGGGTTTTCTTCTACCATAGTCAGATAGTCACCTGCGTAATAGGGGGCTGCCCAAGCCTCGCCGCGCTCCATGCGGTCAAAGATTTGGTCCATAACATAACCCTGAAGGACAGGGGACTGTGTAGCCAGCAGATCAGCACAGTTTTTGAGTTCCTGCTCGTCTTCTGTGTTGAAGCTGTAGCCCAGCATGGATTCTGCAATGGCGAACGCATCGCGCGGGTTATCAAACATCAGAAGTTTGCCCTGATACTTGGAGTTCCACAGGCAGGACCAGCTTTCCGCATCCTCGTCCGAAACATAATTCTTATTATAGATCAAGCCAACCGTGCCCCAGGTATAAGGGACGGAGTAGGTGTTTTCTGGGTCATATGCCTGATTGCGGAAGGCTTCGTCAATATATTCGTAATTCGGAATATTGGCAAAGTCCAGCGGCTCGAGCATGTCCTCGGAAATGAGCTTGGCGATCATGTAATCGGACGGAATGATGACGTCAAATGTCGTGCCGCCAGTCTTGAGCTTGGTGTACATGGACTCGTTGGAGTCGAACGTCAGATAATTGACCTTGATGCCCGTCTCTTCCTCAAACGCTTTGATCACGTCAAGGCTGTCGTCCGTGCCGTCGGAAATGTACTGGCCCCAGTTGTAGACCGTGATCTCATTGGCGGCGGCATGCACGGGCAGGGGAACGGCACAGAGCATCAGAACGAGCGCCAGCAGAACGGAAAAAACACGTTTTTTCATACGCGGGCCCTCCTAGGCTGCTGCCGGTTCTTTTCGGACTTGGCCTGCAGCAGGTTCATGACGACCATCAGAACAAGGATCACGATGAACATCAGCGTGAACAGCGCGTAGATCTTCGGCTGGATGGGCTTTTTCGTATAGTTGTAGATCTCGACCGGGAGCGTAATAAAGCTGGAGCCGGTGACAAAATACGAAATGACGAAATCGTCCAGACTCATCGTGAACGCCATGAGCGCGCCGGAGATGATGCCGGGCATGATCTCATGAATGACGACCTTGGTGAACGACTGGAACGGCGTGCAGCCGAGGTCGAGCGCGGCCTCGACCAGATCCTTGTCCATCTGCTGGAGCTTCGGCATGACGTTCAGAATGACATACGGAAGATTGAACGTGATGTGCGCAATGAGAAGCGTCCAGAATCCGAGCACGGAGTTGGTCTTCAGGATCGTCCCCGCGAACGCGAACAGCAGCGCCAGCGCAACACCGGTTACGATATCCGGGTTTGTCATGGGGATATTCGTCATGGTCATAACGGCGGAACGGAGCTTCCCCTTCATGCTGTGGATACCGACAGCAGCCATCGTGCCAACAACAGTAGAGATGAGCGTAGCAAGCAGCGCGATGATGACAGAGTTGCGCAGCAGCGTCAGGAGTGTGCCGTCACGGAACAGATTAGCGTACTGCCGGAACGTGAAGCCCTTGAAGCTGGCGATGTCGGTGCCGGTATTGAATGAAGCCACAGCCAGAACGATCATCGGGATATACAGGAAGATGAACACCAGAACGGTAATGGTGCGGTTAAAGTGTTTCATACCTTGATGACCTCCTCTCCGTCGCCCTCGCCGAAGCGATTCATAACAGCAACACAGATAAAGATCAAAATCATCAGAACCAGACTCATGGCCGCGCCGAGGTTCGGGTTATATGCGGTCTTGAACTGGGACTCGATCACGTCGCCGATGAGCGTCGTGCCGGTGGAGCCGAGCTTCTGAGAAATATAGAAGGTCGAGACAGCAGGGACGAATACCATCGTGAGGCCCGACAGAATGCCGGGGCCGGACAGCGGCAGGATGACCTTGGAGAACACCTGCGACGGGCGGCAGCCGAGGTCAAGCGCGGCCTCGATCAGCCGGTTGTCGATCTTCATGATGACCGTGTAGAGCGGCAGGATCATGTACGGCAGATAGTTATACACCATGCCGAGGATGACAGCGCCGTTCGTTCGGATGAGCGGCAGCGGGCCGATGCCGATGCGCTGCAGAAGCGTATTGATGATGCCGGTATCCTCCAGCATGCCGACCCAGGCCAGTGTGCGGAGCAGAAAGCTCATGCACATGGGAAGCATGATGAGCATTTCGAGGAACCGCTGCGTAAGGGGCCTGCACTGCGCGATGAAATACGCGACCGGATAGCCAATCAGCAGGCAGATGAGAGAAGCGAACAGACTCAGCCAGATCGAGCGCAGGAAAATCGGCAGATAGGTGCCCATGCCGGAAAGATTGGCAAGCGTGAACTGACCGGTAATGGAATCTGTCAGTGCATAATAGAAGACGATACCCAGCGGGATGATTGTGAATAAAATCATCCAGATGATATATGGGCAGGCGAGAAGTTTGTTGTTATTCTTCATCGTCTTCTTCCTCCGAGGCGTCGGCAATCTCGTCATATTCCGCGCTGTAGGAGGAGTAGTCGCCGTAGAGGCCGGAGTACTCGCTCTTGTGCATGATATGGATATCCTCAGGATTGAGGCGAATGCCGATGTACGCGTCAACAGGGCAGTAATCCGTGGTCTGAATGAGCCACTTGAAGCCCTTGAAATCGACAATGGTGTCGTAGTGGACGCCCTTGAAGGTAACGGAGGTGACGGTGCCGCACAGATGGCCCTGCTCCGGCGGGACGATATCGACGTCTTCCGGACGGATGACGACGTCAACCGGCTCGTTGGGGGCAAAGCCCTTGTCCACGCACTGGAACTTGCGGCCGAAGAACTTGACGACGTAATCCTCCAGCATCACGCCGTCGAGAATATTAGACTCGCCGATGAAATCCGCGACAAACGCGTTCTTCGGTTCATTGTAGATATCCTCCGGCCGGCCAATCTGCTGAATCTTACCCTTGTTCATGACGACAATGGTGTCGGACATAGTCAGGGCTTCTTCCTGATCGTGTGTGACATATATAAATGTAATTCCCATTCGCTGCTGGATGTTCTTCAGTTCATTCTGCATGTCCTTGCGCAGGCGCAGATCAAGCGCGCCCAAAGGCTCGTCGAGCAGCAGCACCTGCGGACGGTTGACCAGCGCGCGAGCAATCGCCACACGCTGCTGCTGGCCGCCGGACAGGCTCGTCACTTTGCGGTTTTCAAAGCCCTTCAGGCTGACAATCTCCAACATCTCGGTTACGCGTTCGTCAATCTCATCCTCCTTGACCTTTGCAATACGCAGGCCGAAGGCGATATTGTCGTACACGTCCAGATGCGGAAACAGCGCGTAGCGTTGGAAGACTGTATTGATCTTGCGCTGATAGGCGGGCAGATCGTTGATCCGCTTGCCGTTGAACAGCACATCGCCGGATGTAGGCGTCAAAAAGCCGCCGATAATCCGGAGCATGGTCGTCTTTCCGCAGCCGCTGGGCCCCAGCAATGTGAGGAATTCCTTGTTGTTGATGTACAGATTGATGTTGTCGAGAATCGTCTCTCCGTCCTCGAATGTCATAGTGAGATTCGTGAGGCGAATGAGCTCTTTGGACATGTATCCTCCCCCATTTCAAAAAAATTTGTATGCGTCGGATCTTGCTGAAGATGCCCGAAACATACTGGATTGAATATATCGGGCAGGGGGGCTTTTGTCAATATCAAAACGAAGAAATTTGCAAAAAAGTTGGAAAAACGTTTTGAAAGTTCTTCCAACTTTGGAGAAAATAAAAAAATTGATGAATTATGTAAAGTATTCCTGTACGAAATCGACAGATGCAACCTGAAACGTTTTGCCATCGAGATAGGACAAGATTCCGGCATCTGTTTTAAAACAGAACGTCAGCTTGTAAGAATACAACGACTGAAATTTCCGATCATAGCGCTTGTCAAGCTTTCCATATTTGCCGTCGCCCAGCAGAGGCCATCCCGCGGCGGCCATCTGCGCGCGGATCTGATGGGTGCGGCCAGTCACAAGTTCGCACTCGACGAGACTCAGTCCATTTCTGCTTTGGAGGGTTTTATATAATGTAACGCAAGTCTTCGAGCCCTTCTGCGGAGTTTTCGTGATGTAGACGCGGTTTTCTTTCGCATCCTTGAACAGCTGCCCCTCAAGCCTTCCGGCGGCCGGGCGCGGCGTGCCGTGAACAATGCACAAATACCGCTTATCGATTTCACGATCTTTGATTTTCTGATTCAGAATGCGAAGCGCTTCTGCATTCTTTGCGGCGATGACAATGCCGCCGGTGTTACGGTCGATGCGATTGCAGAGCGCCGGGGTAAAGGCGTGCTCTTCTCTGGGCCGCCACTCTCGTTTGGCATAGAGATACGCCTGAATGTGATCGATCAGCGTTTTTCCGTATTCTGCACCGTCATGCGGATGAACAGCCTGTCCAGGCTTTTTGTCTACCAGAAGAATATTTTCGTCTTCATAGACGATGTGTAGTTTCGGCGCGGCGACGGTAAGATAGGCATTTTCTTCTTTTGGGGTATCAAAAAACTCGTCGTTGATGTATAATTGCAGTGTATCTCCGGTGATTAGCCGTGTATCGCGCTCTGCGCGCTTGCCATTCAATTTGATGCGTTTGAGCCGAATGTATTTCTGTGCCAGCGAGGCGGGAAGCAGGGGAATGGCTTTTGCAATCCAGCGGTCAAGCCGCTGCCCGGCATCGTTCTGTGTAATGGTGAATTCTTTCATGGTGATCTCCATACAAATTAAGCAAATAATCTACATTTCATTTTATCACGCAGTGTCCTTTCTGTAAAGAATCCAGTGTCAGCGAAAAAGAACGAAAAATTTGTGAAAAAGTATTTGACTTCCCTGCAATTATTCGATATAATATACATCGCACGATTATGGATTGGAGGACGCTATGCTGCTGGATCTAAAGCCGATTCTTGTAACGCCCGGCGCAAGTCTTCCGTTTGAAACGCACGAAAATCTGTCCGACCTTGTTTTCGGCAGCTGCAAGCCTGCGTCTAAGCCAGTTCTGGCCTATGGCAAGGTTCGCAATACGGCGGGCGTTCTCGAACTTACCGGCGAACTCACCACGACGCTACACGGCGTGTGCGACCGCTGCGCCAGCGAGTTCACGCGTGCGGTACAGATCCCTATCCACGCTGTTCTGGTTTCAGAAGAAGAGTTGGAGCAGGCGGAGGACGAGTGGGTATTTGGTATCCACGACGGTTGCGCCGATCTGACCGACATCATTACGACTGCCTTTGTCCTCAACATGGACAGCCAGCTTCTGTGCAGGCCCGATTGCAAGGGTGTTTGCTTCCGCTGCGGTAAAAACCTCAATGAAGGGCCGTGCGGCTGCAGAAAAGAACCTGATTCCCGTTTTGCTGTTTTACAGCAGTTACTGGATAAATAAGTAGATAATGTGCCTTCGGGCATTTAGACCAAGGAGGTGTACCACATGGCAGTACCCAAGAGAAAAGTATCCCGCGCAAGAAGAGATAAGAGACGCAGTTCCCACTGGAAGCTGGCGATCCCCGGCGTCGTCGCTTGCCCGAAGTGCGGCGAGCCCCGCCTGCCTCACAGAGCCTGTAAGGCTTGCGGCTACTACAATGGCCGTGAAGTCATTTCTGTTGAAGCTAAGTGATTTCGCTGAAAGAGATGAGAGGGAGGCTGTCTGCCTTCCTCTTTTCTTATCCTGAAAGGAGGGCCTACCATGTCGAAGCCCATCGTAGCCATCGTCGGCCGGCCGAACGTCGGCAAGTCGATGCTTTTTAACAAACTGACCGGCAAGCGCATGGCAATCGTCGAGGATACCCCCGGCGTCACCCGCGACCGTATTTACGGCGAATGTGAGTGGAATGGCCGCGGGTTTGCGCTTGTCGATACCGGCGGCATCGAGCCCGGTACGAATAACGAAATGCTGAAGTTTATGCGCCGGCAGGCGGAGATCGCCATTGAGACGGCCACGGTCATCATCATGGTCGTCGATGTAACAGTCGGCTTGACCGCGGCGGATGCGGAAGTCGCGTCCATGCTCAAGCGGTCGAAAAAGCCGGTCGTGCTGGCCGTCAACAAGTGCGACCAGACCGGCCACGCGAACCCGGACGCGTATGAATTCTATGCGCTTGGCCTCGGCGACCCCATCGAGGTTTCCGCCGTCCACGGTCACGGCACGGGTGATCTGCTCGACGCGTGTGTCGAAAACTTCCCGCCAGACGATGGAGAGGCATATGACGAAGATGTTATCAAGGTCGCAATCATCGGCAAGCCGAACGTCGGCAAGTCGAGCCTGCTCAATAAGATTCTCGGCGAGGAGCGCGTGATCGTCTCTAATATTGCGGGTACGACGCGCGACGCCATCGACAGCTATTTTGAAAATGATTCCGGAAAATTCCTGTTTATCGATACTGCGGGTATGCGCCGCAAGTCAAAGGTTGATGACGCGGTCGAGAAATACTCCAATCTTCGCTCCATTGCTGCCATTGAGCGCGCGGACGTGTGCCTCATCCTGATCGACGCCAACGAGGGTGTGACTGAGCAGGATACCAAGGTCGCAGGACTGGCTCACGAGGCAGGGAAGGCCTGCATCATTGTTGTCAACAAGTGGGATACGGTCGAAAAGGACACGAACACCATGGACGAGAAGACAGCAGAGATTCGCCGTGACCTCAGCTATATGACCTATGCGCCGGTCGTGTTCATCTCGGCGCTGACTGGCCAGCGCGTTGATAAGCTGTTTGACATGATTGTCGCTGTTTCCAACCAGAACAGCATGCGCATCACAACTGGCATGCTCAATAATATTCTGGAAGACGCAACCGCGCGCGTTCAGCCGCCCACGGACAAGGGTCGCCGGCTGAAGATCTACTATATCACGCAGATCGGCGTCAAGCCGCCGCATTTTGTCTTCTTCTGCAACGACAGCCGTCTTTTCCATTTTTCCTACCAGCGGTATCTCGAAAACCAGATCCGCGCGGTCTTTGGCTTGACCGGTACGCCCATCAAGATCACAATCCGGCAGAAGGGCGACAAGGAAGACATGTAATTTTAAAGCCCGGCAGAAGCATAGCACTGCCGGGCTTTTGCAGATCAAGAATTTAAGAAGGGAGTTGGAAACAATGGAACAGAACTATGCGCGATACGCAGTGGAAAAGGCAGTCCAGCTGCTTGCAATCGACAGCCCGACGGGCTTTACGGACAAAGCGGCTGAGTGGGTGCAGGAGGCGTTTGCATCGCTCGGCTTTGCCGCGCAGAAAACAGAAAAAGGCGGTATTTTGATCGACCTCGGCGGCAAGGAATCCAGGGAGGGCGGGCTGCTTTTGCAGGCGCACATGGATACACTCGGCGCGATGGTCGCGGAGGTCAAGGCCAATGGCCACCTGCGCGTGACGAGTCTTGGAGGCATGCGTGCGGAAAACGGAGAAACAGAAAACGTGCGCGTCTATACGCGTTCTGGCAAGGTCTATGAAGGCACACTTCAACTCTGCAATGCTTCTGTCCATGTCAACGGTGAATATGCAAAAACAAACCGCACCTTTGACACGACCGAGATTCTGCTGGACGAGAACGTTTCTTCCGCAGAAGAAACTCGCGCGCTTGGCATTGAAACCGGCGATATCGTCTGCTTCGACCCGCGCACGCGTGTGACAGACTCTGGCTATATCAAAAGCCGATTTCTCGACGATAAGCTTTCTGTCGGTATTCTGCTCGGTTTTGCGAAATATCTACGCGATGAAAAGAAGACGCTGCTGCGCCGCACCTATGTCCATGTGACCGTCTATGAAGAGGTCGGCTTCGGCGGTTCGGCTTCTGTGCCGGAGGGTGTAACGGAGTCCATCAGCGTCGATATGGGCTGCGTAGGTGACGGTCTTGCCTGCACGGAGCGGCAGGTATCCATCTGCGCCAAGGATTCCGGCGGCCCGTACAGCTACGCCGTCGTCGGCAAGCTTATCGACGCGGCAAAGCGCGAGGGTGCAGACTATGCCGTTGACGTCTATCCGTACTACGGCTCCGACGTCGAAGCGACGCTCCGCGCGGGCTATGACATCCGCCACGGCCTCATCGGCTCCGGTGTCTATGCCAGCCATGGCTATGAGCGCAGCCACATGGACGGCGTTCTGAATACGCTCAAAACTATCAAAGGCTATCTGCACGTCTGATAAAAAGTACAACTCTGGGTGTATACCGGTAAGACAAAACGTTTGAGAGCATCGTAAAACTACTGAGATTCGAAGGATGAACGGAGGGAGCATGGAAATCACGTTTGTAAATCCCGGTGCTGATTATATGATCCAGCGAATGATGGATTTTCAGGCCGAAGAGGAATCGGCCTTTTGGTCTGAACCGTTGTACCATTTCTATCCGCAGTTGGACAAGGTCTATGCTGCGGGCCTGTCATTCGATGAACGAACAGAATATATTGCACTGACAATGCGCACTGTTTACGCTGAATCAGAGAATACGATCAACGAAAAGGCTGCTTTATACGCGCACCATTGGAAAGTCTGCAAACCGCAAATTACTGCGGCTTTATCGGATGCTTTTGGTGTGGATTGTGCCAACTTGTTTGATGACATACGGTGTAATGTAAGCCTGAATCCGATCGAACCCCGCTTTCTGAAAGAGCACTGTTACGACACATTCTTTCTGAACAGCGAACGCGGCGCGATCGGTGGCGGAATACATGAAATCATACACTTTGTTTGGTTCTATGTGTGGAACGAACTATTCAGGGATGATTACGATGAATACGAACGTCCATCTCTTAAATGGATTTTAAGTGAGATGGTAGTTGAATCTGTAATGAAAGATGAACGCCTCAGTTCTATCAACCCATACTTTCCAAGAGAGAATGGCGGCTGTATCTATCCGTATTTCTTTGATATGATGATAGATGATAGGCCAATTTTGGATACATTGGATACCATGTACAGAAGCCAGTCTATCAGAGAGTTTATGCGGAACAGCTATGCCTATTGCCAAAAGCACGAAGCTGAAATCAGGCAGCATATCAGGAAATCAGAAGGATAAGTACATAAACAGAGTGCGGTTTTTCGAAGCAGACGAATCCATCGGACAGAGAATCACGCTTTTTGTGCCCGGAAACAATATTGGGGTTGCAACAGCTGAAGTGGGTAGGATAGCCTGCAAGGCTCAGAGTGCTCCTGAATTTTCTGCATTCGAATCCCCTCAGGCGCTTCGCACCAGCTCCCCTTGAGCCCAAGGGGAGCCTTTGGGCAACGAAAAAGAGCAAGCCATCTGGCTTGCTCTTTGGCTTGTCTTCGATCAGATCGCACGCTCAACCTTGTTGGAACGCAGGCATCTTGTGCAGACATATACATGGCGCGGAGTACCGTCAACGATTGCCTTGACACGTTTGACGTTGGGCTTCCATGCACGGTTCGCACGTCTGTGAGAATGGGAGACCTTGATACCGAATGTTACGCCCTTGCCGCAGATATCGCATTTTGCCATCGGATGCACCTCCTTGCCGCTTGGAAAATCAATGTTGGACGCTATAAAGCGCCGACAAATATATTAGCAGATTGCGTTGGAAATTGCAAGAACTTTTTTCGGAAAAATCCGAAAAAATCGCGCCGGGACGACAAAGGATTTTCCCTGTTGCGAAACCTGGGCAAAACGGGTATAATCAGAGTATCCTAAAATAGAGGTGATTGTGTGGCAAGTACCTATACGGTCCTGCTGTCCGAACTCGTTTCGGAATTCAAGCTTGACTTTTTCTACCGGTCAACGGATTTTGACAAGATCCATGTGACCGTTGATGATATCAGCCGTCCGGGCCTTCATCTGGCAGGCTTTTTCGACCATTATGAGCCGATGCGCGTCTATGTCTGCGGCACAGTGGAGACGGCCTATCTGCAAAAACTCACGCCGGAAGAACGGATCATTATTTTTGACCACTTCCTGTCCTATAAATGCCCGGCACTGATTTTCGCACGCGGGTTTGAGCCCATGCCGGAATGCCTTGAAATGGCGAAAAAGTACGACGTTACAGTTCTTGGAACAAAGGATACAACATCCTATATCGTTTCGAGCCTTATCACCTATCTGAAAAGTTCGCTTGCTCCGCGCGTCACGCGCCACGGTGTTCTGGTCGAGATCTACGGCGAAGGCATTCTCATCAACGGCGACAGCGGTATCGGTAAGAGCGAGACGGCTATCGAACTTGTCAAACGCGGCCATCGACTCATTGCGGACGATGCAGTCGAGATTAAAAAGGTGTCGCCGCATGAATTAGTCGGATCCGCACCCCCGGTTTTGAAGCATTATATCGAACTGCGCGGCATCGGTGTCATCAATGTTGCAAAGCTGTTCGGTATGGGCGCAGTTAAGGAGAGTTCCAACATTGACCTGATCATCAATATGGTGCCTTGGCGTGACGGCGAGGCCTATGACCGTCTCGGCATGGAGACGCAGTATACGGAGATTCTGGATGTCAAGGTTCCGTCCATTACGGTGCCTATTACGCCGGGCCGAAATCTTGCCGTGATTTTTGAGGTCGCCGCCATGAACAACCGTCAGAAGCGTATGGGTTATAATGCTGCCGTAGAATTTACTGAACAGATGAGCAAATACTTTACGGCCCGCAATGACGACTGAACCAAAGAAACCACCGAAAAGAGGAACCGGCTGGCTGGTTCCTCTTTTATTTTTATTTGAGATGTGATATGATAAAAAACCGATAAAAAAATTATCCACCCGGAGGCGTTTATGTGGAGTTCCGAACTTCAGCAGACCATCATTCAAAGCTGCAAAACGGCAGAGTTTCGGCTCCTGGAGCCGCTGAGCCGGCACACATCCTTCCGTATCGGCGGGCCCGCCGCAGTCATGGTGTTTCCCAAGACTGTGGAGGAACTGAAACCGCTGCTGCAAACCGCTTCGGCGCATGGAATCACACCGTATATTTTAGGTGCCGGGACAAATGTGCTGGCCCCAGACGAGGGACTGCAGGCGATCGTCATCTGCCTGAAGGACGCACTGACAAGCATCCGTCTTCTGGATAAGACAAGGATGGAAGTTTTTGCAGGCGAAAGCATGGCGAAAGCGGCTGTCTTTGCCAAAAACCACGCGCTGACCGGGCTGGAATTTGCCCATGGCATTCCGGGAACACTTGGCGGCGGCGTGTTTATGAACGCGGGCGCTTACGGCGGAGAAATGAAGCAAATCGTGGAATCCGTGACTGTTTTGACCATGGGCGGAGAAGAGAAAATGCTGTCCGGCGAGGAATCGGCATTTGCCTATCGCACGAGCGTCTATCAGACGCTGCCATGTGTGATCGTCAAGGCTGTTTTGCGTTTGCAGCCGGGAGACCCGGAGACGATTGGGCAGACGATGCGCACGCTGATAGAAAAGCGCAAGGCCTCGCAGCCGCTGGAATTGCCATCCGCCGGAAGCACGTTCAAGCGTCCGACCGGGTATTTTGCAGGCCCGCTCATCGAACAGGCCGGACTCAAGGGCTGTGGAGTCGGCGGCGCGGAGGTATCAAAAAAGCATGCGGGATTTATTGTGAATACCGGTGGTGCAACGGCTGAAGATATAAAGAAGACGATTGCAATGGTGCAGTCCCGTGTATGGGAGACATCCGGTGTCCGGCTTGAGCCGGAGGTTCGGATCTGGTAAAAGGAGAAAACTATGCAGTTTGTTATCATTTCCGGCATGTCCGGCGCAGGAAAGAGCAAGGCCGCGTCCGACCTTGAGGATCTCGGATTTTACTGTGTTGACAATATGCCGGCGGAGATGATCCCACAGTTTGCACAGCTGTGTCTGGCGACAAAGGGACGGTATGAGAAGGTCGCGCTTGTAACGGATATCCGCGCAAGCATGACGTTTGACGCCCTGTTTCAGGCGCTGCAGAAGCTAGATGACATGCACTTGCAATATTCCATCTACTATATCGAGGCGTCCACAGCGGTCATTATTAAGCGTTATAAGGAAACGCGCCGTCTGCACCCGCTCATGAAGGACGGCTCCACGCTTGAAAACGCCATCGCGCGGGAACGGGAACTGTTGGCTCCTGTGCGCAACCGCGCCAGCGCAATCATTGATACGTCTAATCTTTCTACAGGCAAACTGCGCGGCCAGCTGATCGATTTGGTTGCGGGCGGGATGCGGGAGCATTCGATGGACGTGCGTGTCGTGTCGTTCGGCTTCAAATATGGTCTGCCGCTGGAAGCTGATCTGGTCTTCGATGTGCGGTTTTTGCCGAACCCGTATTATATCCCTGAACTGAAGCAGCAGACCGGGCTGGACGAGCCTGTGAAGAATTTTGTATTCAAATACCAGCAGACGCTGGACTTTGTGGCAAAAACCGAGGATCTGCTGTCGTTCCTGCTGCCGAACTATCTGGACGAGGGTAAAACGGATCTTGTGATCGCCGTTGGCTGCACAGGCGGCAAGCACCGGAGCGTTTGCATTGCAAAAGAACTGTTTGAGTTCGTATCCAAGAAAGGCTACGCGGCCACGCTCAGCCACCGTGATATGGGCAGAAGGTGAGCAACGTGACAGAATTTACAGAACAAATCCGGCTCTATGAGCCGCACCGCAGGCAGCCGCGCATTGCCGCAATCGGCGGCGGTCATGGGCTATCCGCCATGCTGCGGGGTCTGAAAACCTATACGAAGAATATTACAGCCATCGTCACCGTAGCGGACGACGGCGGCGGCTCCGGTATGCTCCGGGAGGATCTCGGCATGCTTCCACCGGGTGATATCCGCAACTGCATCATGGCGCTTGCCAACACGGAACCAACCATGCAGCAGCTGCTCAATTACCGCTTTACTGACGGAAGCCTTGCCGGGCAGAGTTTTGGCAATCTGTTTCTGGCGGCGATGAACGGCATTTCCGGCTCGTTCGACGAAGCGGTTCACCGCATGGGAGATGTTCTGGCCATTACCGGCCGCGTTCTTCCCGTTACAAATCAGGACGTGCGTCTGGAAGCTGAATTTCACGATGGCAGCCGTACACTCGGCGAAAGCAAAATCTTTTACGCAAAAAAAATCAATAATTCCCGCATCCGTAAGGTACGCCTTGTACCGGAACGCCCGACTGCTCTGCCGGAGAGTGTTCGGGCTATCCGCGATGCAGATATTGTCGTGATCGGCCCAGGAAGCCTGTATACCAGCATTATTCCGAACTTTCTGGTCGGCGGCATCGCAGATGCCGTCCGGCAGAGCAGAGCATTGAAGATTTATGTGTTGAATATCATGACGCAGGATGGCGAGACAGACGGCTATGACGCCGACGATCATGTCCGTGCAATCCTGGAACACGCAGGCCCAGGCGTAATGGACGTGTGCATTGCAAATGATGAACCCGTGCCGCCGGAGATTATGGAGCCGTACGCAAAGGAAGGCGTGTCGCAGCTTGAACTGCGCCGTGAGGATCTGGAACAGATGGGGCTTGCCGTGCGCACGTTCCCGCTTCTGGAGCCAGGACGTTATATCCGCCATAACTCTGACGCTCTGGCGCGTGCGATTTTGTCTGTATGGCGTGAATTTAGAACCTGAAGAACAAGAGGAGGTGAACGCCGTTATGTCTTTCTCATCCAACGTCAAGCAGGAATTGTGTCGGCTGCCGATCAATCGAAAAATGGAGGCCGCTGCCGAACTGTATGGCATTTTACTCTATTGCAATGCGTTTACATCTGAGTTTGTCCGCATTACAACGGAATCCCGCGATCTGGCAGAACGCCTGCCGCGTCTCATGAAAAAGGTTTTCGGCTTTTCCTTTGATCAGGAGCCGGAGGAAGATACCGGAAAGCTGCTTTTTGTCATGGAATCACAGGGGAAAATCCATAAAATGTTTGCACAGTTTGGCCTGTCAGCGGCCAGAGATGTGACACTGCATGTGAATTACGGCATGCTGGAAGAGGACGAGGAACGGCTGGCGTTTTTGCGCGGCGCGTTTTTGTCCGGTGGGTCTGTTACAGATCCTGCAAAGCGGTATCATCTGGAACTGACGACCTCCCACTATAAGGTCAGCCGCGAAACGTACACGCTGTTGCTGGATGCCGGATTTGCCCCAAAGGAGACAACACGCAGCGGAAACAGCATTCTGTATTTCAAGCAGAGTGATATGATTGAGGACTTTCTGACCGCAATCGGTGCGCCGGTGTGCGCAATGGGAGTGATGGAAGCAAAGGTCGAAAAGGATCTTCGCAATGGCGTTAATCGCCGCGTCAACTGTGAAACAGCAAATCTGACCAAAGTCGTAGATGCGTCGATGGAACAGGTCGCAGCAATCAAAAAGCTTCAAAAACGCGGCCAACTCAACGATCTGCCGCTGAAGCTTCGTGAGACAGCGAAACTTCGGCTTGAAAATCCGGAGGCGACATTGCAGGAACTTGCTTCCATGCAGACCCCGCCTGTTTCCAAGTCTGCAATGAACCACCGCATGCGCAAGCTTGTTGCGCTTGCGGACGAAAGCTGAGAGGAGAAAACGCCATGGCCTTTGTGCATCTGCATGTTCACAGCGAATACAGCCTGCTTGACGGAGCCTGTCGCATCGGCTCTATGATGGACCGGGTGCAGGAACTCGGTCAGGACGCCATTGCCCTAACCGACCATGGCGTCATGTATGGCACGATTGATTTTTACCGCGCAGCAAAAAAAGCCGGGATCAAGCCCATTATCGGCTGCGAGGTCTATGTTGCGCGCCGAACACACTTTGATAAGGTTCATGGCATTGATAAGGAGCCATATCATCTGGTTCTGCTCTGCGAAAACGAAATTGGCTATCGAAACCTCAGCTATATGGTTTCGCTCGGCTTTACCGAGGGTTTTTATAACCGTCCGCGCGTGGATATGGATCTGCTGCGGGAGCACCACGAGGGACTGATTGCGCTCTCAGCATGCCTTGCGGGCCGTATCCCTCAGGCAATCATGCAGGAAGACCTGGATGCAGCAGAGCAGGCTGCGCGCGAATATGCGGAGATCTTCGGCCCAGAGCACTTTTATCTGGAATTGCAGGATCACGGTATTCCTGAGCAGAGAACGGTCAACGGACAGATCCGCAAGCTTGCGGACAAGCTGGGCCTGCCGCTCGTAGTGACGAACGATGCGCATTACCTGCGCAAATCAGACGCAAAAATGCAGGATGTGCTGCTCTGCATCCAGACTGGCAAGACGGTAGACGACCCGAACCGTATGAAATTTGAGACGGAAGAATTCTATCTCAAGAGTGAAGAAGAACTGCGCAGCCTCTTCCCGGATGTGCCGGAAGCGTTTGAAAATACCGTCCAGATTGCAGAGCGATGCAATGTGGAATTCACATTCGGTAAGTACTTCCTGCCGGAATTCAAGCTTCCGGAGGGGGTAACGAGTCTTTCCTATCTTAAGCAGCTTTGCCGGGAAGGCTTTGATGAACTGTACGGCACGGCGCATCCGGAATACATGCAGCAGCTGGAATATGAGATCGACATGATTGAGAAAATGGGCTTTACGGACTATTTCCTCATCGTGTGGGATTTTGTACGCTTTGCCAAATCTGCCGGGATTCCCGTTGGGCCTGGACGCGGCAGCGCCGCTGGCTCCATGGTGACCTATTGCTTGCATATCACCGAGATTGATCCGATGAAATACGGCCTGTATTTCGAGCGCTTCTTAAATCCCGCTCGTGTGACCATGCCGGATATCGACATGGATTTTGGGGATACCAGACGAGGAGAGGTCGTTGACTATGTCCGGCAGAAATACGGCGAGGATCATGTCGCACAGATCGTCACGTTCGGCACCATGGCGGCACGAGCTGCCATCCGCGATGTAGGCCGGGTCATGAACTTCACATTTGCCGAAACAGATGCCGTTGCAAAGCTCGTGCCGACCACGCTTCACATCACGCTCAAGGACGCGCTGAAGCAGTCCTCACAGCTAAGGCAGATGTATGACGGCGATGCGCGCGTCAAGGAACTTGTCGATACGGCCATGGCTCTTGAGGGCATGCCGCGCAATACCTCGACACATGCGGCAGGCGTGGTCATTACCAAGCTGCCAGTCTACAATTATGTGCCCCTCGCAACAAATGATGGAACCATTGTCACGGAATACACCATGACGACGCTGGAGGAACTGGGGCTTCTCAAAATGGACTTCCTCGGCTTGCGAAACATCACCGTCATTGACGACGCGATCCGCGATATCCGGAAGACGGAGCCGGATTTCTCCATGTCCCGCGTGACGGACAACGACCCCAAGGTCATGGACATGCTCACGCAGGGCAGAACGGCCGGCGTATTTCAGATGGAATCGACCGGCATGACGGGCGTGTGCATGGGCCTGAAGCCGCAGTCGATTGAAGATCTCTCCATCATCGTTGCAGCCTACCGTCCCGGTCCGATGGAATCGATTCCGCGTCTGATCGCCTGCAAGCAGGATCCGTCGCTTGTCAAGTACAAGCACCCGATGCTGAAGCCTATCCTTTCTGTTACTTACGGCTGTATTCTTTATCAGGAGCAGGTCATCGAGATATTCCGGAAGCTTGCCGGATATTCGCTTGGACAGGCGGACATGGTGCGCCGCGCCATGAGCAAGAAAAAGGCCAAGGACATCGAAAAAGAGCGCGGGGCCTTCATCCGAGGCGATGCCTCGCGTAATATCACCGGCTGCGTTGCAAACGGCATCCCAGAACAGACGGCGGAAGCAATCTATAATGAGATGTATGATTTTGCGAACTACGCGTTCAACAAGGCGCATTCCGTCTGCTATGCGGTGATCGCGTACCAGACTGCGTGGTTCAAATGCTATTACCCGCGTGAGTATATGGCGGCGCTCATGACGTCAGTGCTGGGCAGTTCAGTCAAGATTTCTGAGTATATTTCCGAGTGCCGTGCGATGGGTATTGCGCTGCTGCCGCCGGATATCAATGAATCCAATGATAACTTCACTGTTGTGCCAGGCGGAATCCGTTTCGGTCTGGCGGCGATCAAGAATATCGGACGCGGCTTTATTCAGAAGGTCATGAACGAGCGCGAACAGGGTGGAAAGTTCACCAGTCTTGAGGATTTTGCCTCCCGTATGTACGGGACAGATCTGAACAAGCGCGCGCTGGAAAATCTCATCAAGGCAGGCGCCTGCGACAGTTTTGGACTCAACCGTGCCCAGATGCTGCGCATTTACGAACTAGTGCTCGACGCTGCTGCCAGCCGGAAAAATAAAAACATCGACGGTCAAATGGGCTTGTTCGATCTGCTGTCCGGCGAGGACAGCGCCGCCGTTATGCCTGCTGTGCAGGTGCCGGATATTCCAGAAATGAGTGTACAGGAGAAAATGAATCTGGAAAAGCAGACAACAGGCCTGTATCTATCTGGCCACCCGATGGACGAGTACCGCCCTCTGCTGCGCGGCATGGATGTTGTGCCTATCGGCGAGATTCTTGAGTGCTTTGAAAATGGCGACGAGACCTATCAGGATGAGCAGATTGTGAATATCGCTGGAATCGTGGAGGCAATCAAGATGAAGACCACGCGCTCCGGCTCCATGATGGCATACGTCACGGTGGAGGACGACACCGGTTCCATGGAACTTTTGACATTCTCCACGATTTTGAACCAATATGGTTCACTTCTCTATGAAAACGCCGCTGTTATCCTGAATGGGCGCATCTCTGTGCGCGATGAAAAACCGCCGCAGATGGTTGTGAACCGCGTGATGCAGATTGGGGACATGAAGGATCTTGATGCTGCGCAGACTGCTCGTCAGGCAGTGGCACAGGCGCATACTGTCTATCTGAAAATCGAGAATTCCGGGCAGGAATCTGCAAAAAAGGTCTTGCCAATCCTGAAAATGTTCCCCGGAAGGGCACGGGCTGTCATTTACTTCGCCGATACTGGTGCACGGATGGGCGGAGCATGTGCGCTGGACGAGCGAATGCTGCAGGAACTGCGAGAACAGCTTGGCGAAAAAAATGTAGTTGTGAAGTAGTCTTGTTTTTTACAAATTCGCTACACTTTTGTAACTTGACATGTTATACTATAAAGAGTTGAAAAGGAGTTGGGACGATTGCGCAGGAAACAGCTGGGACTTGCGTTGCTTTCTGCGGCGTTGACACTGCTGCTGACAGGATGCTTTGTCAAAACAGTTGACGAGTTATATACGCTGCCGCGGCATTCTGACGAGTATGACCGGCTGGAACTTGCGATTGAAAAAGTCCTGACCAGCCAAAATGCTTCCTATGCCGCGCCGGTGTCCGGTGTAAACCAGCAGTCTGTGCAGCTGGCCGATCTCGACGGCGATGGCATGGACGAAGCGATTGCATTTTTGAAAGCAGCAGGAGACAAGCCGCTCAGAGCCTGTATCTTTTCTCACGCAGACGGAGACTATCACCTGACAGATGTGATTGAGGGCGATGGCACCAGCTTTGCAAGCGTGGAATATGTACAGCTGACAGATCGACCAGGGATCGAACTTGTCATCGGCTGGCAGCTGTCCACCGATGTTCTGCAATCGCTCGGCGCTTATTCCTACGCAGACGGCCATGTGTCCGAACTGATGAACGCCAACTATTCGGAATACCGCGTAGCCGATCTTGACAGCGATGGTCAGAAAGATATTTTTATTCTCCGCTTTGACGCAGAGCAGCCGCAGGGTGTTGCAGAACTCTATCACTGGAAGGACGGGCAGCTGGAACGCGAACCGGAAGCGTATCTGACTGCTGGCGCATCCCAAGTCAAACGCATTTTGAGTGGGAATCTGATGAAGGATGTTCCCGCTGTCTTTGTTGCAAGCGCATATGAAAATAACAGCCTTGTGACCGACGTGTTTGCCTTTCAGGACGGTACTTTCAGAAACGTTACTGCACATGAGGCAGAAAGTGCGGTTTCCACTGTTCGCAGTTATTATGTCTATGCCGCTGATATTGACGAAGATGGACTGATTGAACTGCCGCAGATCCTGCCGCTTCCGACAGCAGAGGGATCTGATGAAAATGATGCAGCAATCAGCTGGTATAACCTTGATATGGAAGGGCGCAGCCTTCCAAAGCTGACGACCTATCACAGTTTTTCTGGTGGGTGGTTTTTGAAGCTTCCAGACAGCTGGCAGAACCAGTTCTGCATCACGCGCAGCGCAGAGACGGATGGCGTGCGCGGCTATGCGTTTTCGCAGTGGAAAAATGGACGGCGCGGCGATTTGATTTTTACAGTCTATGAGTTTTCCGGTGAAAACCGGTATGAGTTCGCATCCGCAGACGGCAGATTGATTCTGGCCGAGAAGGGCGATGTTGCCTATGCAGCAAAGCTTGGAACAGGAAAGTGGGCTTCCGAACTGTCGGAAGACAGACTAAAGGACATGTTCCACTTTATTCATATTGATTGGAATTCGGGAGAGACGTGAGGAGCAAAACAGAATGAAAAAGGTTTTGATTTTGGAAGACGAGGTCAGCATCCGAAGCTTTGTGGTCATCAATCTTAAGCGCGCTGGATATGAGGTCGTGGAGGCCGGAACCGGTGAAGAGGCGCTGGAGTTGCTGAAGGTCAATCCAGATGTCGGCGTTGCGATCCTCGATATTATGCTGCCAGGCATCGACGGATTTGAGGTCTGCCGCAACATCCGGGCGACAGATAAAAAAATCGGTATTATTATGTTAACTGCAAGGAGCCAGGAGATGGACAAGATCACCGGCTTGATGACAGGCGCAGACGACTATATGACCAAACCCTTTAGTCCAGCGGAATTGACCGCACGCATCGACGCGCTGTACCGCCGTATTGATTCAGACGGGTCTTCTAATCAAATCGAACTCAAGCACGGCCCCTTCGTTTTGAATACACGCAACCGGACGCTGGATAAGGACAGCCGCCGCATCAAGCTGACGCAGGTGGAATACGCCATCGTCAAGCTGTTCATGCAGAATCCAGGACGGGCACTTTCTCGTGAGGATATTCTTGCTGCGGTCTGGGGCCGGGACTATGACGGCGAACTCAAGATCGTTGACGTGAACATCCGCCGCCTGCGCATTAAGATCGAGGACGACACCGCAAATCCGACCTACATTACAACGGTCTGGGGCTTTGGTTACAAGTGGGGCGCATAAGGCGCGAGGTGAGGCTTTTTGAAGAAAAAGAAACGCCTGTCCGGCATTGAGCGGCGCTGGTTCGTCAATAACGTAGGCGTGATTATGCTGCTGGTCGCAGCCTGTGTGTTTGGTGTAGTGTTTTCTGTAGCGGCGTATTACGACACTAACCTTCGCTCCGGCCTTGAAAACAAGGCGAAAACAACGACCGATTTTTTCAGCAATTACATCTCACAGAGTTACAAGGAATATTATCAGTCCTGTATCAAATTTGCACAGACCTTTGAAGAAAAGGACCGGCTGGAACTGCAATTTATTTCTGCGAATGGAAAGCTTGTCGCTTCCTCCTATGGAAAATTCGCCGGACGTTCTGCCTCGACGCCCGAGATTCAGCAGGCGATCGACAGCCAGCAGATCCGGCACTACAAGGGTAGAAACCCGCTGACAGGGGAGTGCATTCTGGCCGTTTCCAGTCCGATGATCTATACAAACGGCGAAGTGATCGGCGTGCTGCGCTATGTAACAAGTTTGCGCAATGCGGATCTTCAGATCCTGATGATCGCACTGATTGCCATCACGATCGGCCTGCTGTTTATTGGCTCGATTTTCTTCCTGAGCAGCTTTTTTATCAAGTCCATTCTGGTGCCCGTCTCGCAGATCAACGCGACAGCCAGACGCATTGCCGCCGGTTCCTACGGTGTACAAATCCCCGGCCAATATGACGACGAGATCGGCGAGTTGGTTGGTACCATCAATGATATGTCCGTCAAGATTGGTCAAGCGGAGAAAACGCAGACGGAATTTATTTCCTCTGTGTCGCACGAACTGCGCACGCCGCTTACAGCCATCTCCGGCTGGGGTGAAACGCTTCTGACATCCGAAAATCTGGACGCGGAGACGCGGCGCGGCGTTGTGATCATTGCGCGTGAGGCCAAGCGACTTACCGGTATGGTCGAGGAACTGCTGGAATTCACGCGAATGCAGGACGGGCGGTTTACACTCCATGTCGAAACGGCCGATGTTCTGGCGGAATTTGAAGATACGGTCTTTATGTACGGCAACCGGCTCAAGCAGGAGGGAATCTGTCTGCACTATGACGGCTGCGATGAGGAGATTCCAGAGATTCCGTGCGACGTTGCGCGTATGCGTCAGGTGTTTTTGAACATTCTTGACAACGCAGCCAAACACGGTGGCGAGGGCAAGCGTATCGACGCATCCATCGCACATGAAGGAACTTCTGTTGTCATCCGCATCCGGGATTATGGGCCCGGTATTCCGGAAGAAGAACTTCCGCGCGTCAAGCTGAAATTTTATAAAGGCAGTTCTAAAGCCCGTGGCAGCGGCATCGGACTTGCCGTCTGCGAGGAGATCGTTACCATGCACGGCGGAATGCTGACACTGGAAAATGCGGAGGGCGGCGGCACGCTTGTTACGATCAGCATCCCCACTGGGGAAGAATAAGAGGTTTGCATGAAAAAAGAAAACAATCCTGTCAGTCAGGAAAAATTTAAAACACTCATCGGCGGTCAGGCACTGATTGAAGGCATTATGATGCAGGGGCCGGACAAGCGTTCTATCGTCGTGCGCGGCCCAGAGGGCCTTGTCAAAAAGGTCGAGCCGCTTAAAAAGCGCACCGGTATTGCCAAATGGCCGCTGATCCGCGGCGTAGTGAATTTTGCTTCGTCTATGGTGTCTGGCGTGAAAGCACTCATGTATTCGGCGGAGTTCTTTCCGGAAGATGAGGCCGATGCACAGCCATCCAAATTTGAACAGTGGCTGGAGCAGAAGCTTGGCAGTGAGAAGCTGGAAAAAGCAGTTGTGTCCTTTTCTGTGTTTCTCGGCGTTCTGTTTTCTGTCGGCCTGTTCTTCCTGCTGCCGACACTTTTGAGCGGTATTTTTGACCGCTGGATCCATAATGCTGTCATCCGTAGTCTGATTGAGGGCGTCATTCGCATCGCAATTTTTATGGGCTATATGATCCTGATTTCCCGGATGAAGGACATGAAGCGCGTCTTTTCCTATCACGGTGCAGAGCATAAGACCATCCGCTGCTATGAAGCGCAGCTTCCGCTGACAGTTGAAAACTGCCGCGGCATGACCCGCCTGCATCCGCGCTGCGGCACAAGCTTCCTGTTTGTTGTCGTTGCGATTTCGATTTTGCTTTTTGCGCTCGTAAGCGCTGTTTTCCCGACCAGCAATATGCTTGTCCGTATGCTTATCCGGCTTGCACTCCTGCCGTTCGTCGTGTCGATCAGCTATGAGTGCAATCGTTTTGTCGGCCGCCATGACAATGGCCTGACGCGCGCGCTTTCTGCACCCGGTATGTGGTTCCAACACTTTACGACCAACGAGCCGGATGATTCCATGCTGGAAGTTGCTATTGAGGCGCTGAAACTCGTCATTCCGGACGAGGCTGGTACTGACCGATGGTAAAGAAGTACGGCGACCTCTATCTTCAGGCCCGCCGGACGCTGCTGCCATCGGAAGGGGAGAATGCCTCCATGGCTGCACGGGAACTGTTGGCATTTGCCTCTGAAAAATCCGTGACGGCCGTGCTTGCAGACTCGAACTTATACGCCAGCGAACAGATCGAGGATAAGTTGAATGGGTATGTAAACCGCATGCTTGCACATGAACCGCTGCCTTATATCCTCGGACAATGGGATTTCTATGGAATATCACTGGAGGTCACGCCGGATGTGCTCATCCCGCGCGATGACACCATGGCGGTTACTGATCTTGCGCTCGATGTCCTGCGCGGCAGAACAGAACCGCGTGTACTGGATCTTTGCTGTGGCAGCGGCTGTATCGGCCTCGCCATTGCACACCAGCTGCCTGATGCCCATGTGACACTTGCAGATATCTCGCGCCCCGCGTTGGCGGTTGCCAAGCGCAACATCAAGCGGCTGAAGCTTATGAACCGTGTGACAGCGGTCGGGCTGGATGCACGGAAGCGAGGACCTAGTTTTGTCGGCACACTTGACGCGCTGGTCTGCAATCCACCGTATGTGACGAGCGAAGAAATGGCGCGGCTGGAGCCGTCCGTAAAGGAATACGAGCCTGCCCTTGCGCTGGACGGCGGGAAAGACGGGCTGGCGTTTTACCGCGCCGTCGTAGAAAACTTTACCCATCTGCTGGCAGACGGCGGATACCTCTGCTTTGAATTTGGCCTTGGACAGCATATGGCCGTATCTATGATTCTTCAGGAATACGGATATACGGATATTGTTCTGCGGAAAGATTTGCGCGGCGTTGTCCGCGCTGTCAGAGGGAAAAAGAAATAAAACAAACGTTTGATTTTTCCCAAACAATGTGTTATAGTAAGTCTATACACAAAAGAGGAAGGAACTGAGACGATGGAAAAGAAAAAAACAGCCGATCAGACTCCCAATAACGACAAGAAACAGGCTCTTGATACTGCTATCCGGCAAATCGAGAAAAACTTCGGCAAGGGCGCGGTTATGCGTCTGGGTGACCGGCCTGATCTCCAGGTCGATGCAATCCCAACCGGCTCTCTGGCACTTGATGCCGCGCTCGGTATAGGCGGCGTGCCCAAGGGCAGAATTATCGAGATCTACGGGCCGGAATCCTCCGGTAAGACGACGCTGGCGCTGCATATTGTCGCACAGGCGCAGAAACGTGGCGGTGAGGTCGCATTCGTAGATGCCGAGCATGCGCTGGATCCGGATTATGCTGCCCGCATCGGCGTAGATATTGATTCCATGCTGGTTTCCCAGCCGGATACCGGTGAGCAGGCGTTGGAGATTACCGATGCACTCGTGCGCTCCGGCGCGGTTGACGTCGTGGTTGTTGACTCTGTCGCGGCGCTGACGCCCCGTGCGGAAATCGAGGGTGAAATGGGTGATACATTCGTCGGCCTGCAGGCGCGGCTCATGTCGCAGGCACTGCGTAAGCTAGCCGGCAATATCTCCAAGACAAACTGCGTCGTGATCTTCATCAACCAGCTGCGTATGAAAATCGGAGTCATGTACGGCAACCCTGAGACGACAACTGGCGGCAACGCGCTGAAGTTCTATGCTTCTGTCCGTATCGACATCCGCCGCACAGAGGCCATCAAAAACGGCTCCGAGGTCATTGGCAACCGTACACGCGCCAAGATCGTCAAGAATAAATGCGCGCCTCCCTTCAAAGAGGCTTATTTCGATATTATGTACGGCGAAGGCATCTCCAAATGGGGTGAGATGGTCGATCTTGCAGTACAGCTGGAACTCATCAACAAGAGTGGCAGCTGGTTCTCCATAGGCGACGAGCGCATCGGGCAAGGCCGCGATTCGGCAAAACAGTATCTCATTGACCATCCCGATGTCGCCGACCGCATTGAGCAGTCTATCCGCGATAATATGTGGAAGCTGCAGGGCAAGAACGCGAAACCGCCTGCATCCGCGGCTGCAAAGCCGGTAAGCGTTTCGGCTGACGATTTTAATGACGACTGATGCGCCTGCTTGCCATTCAGGAACTGCCGCAGTCAAAGCGCGTCAAGCTTGTCTTTGACGATGATTCCGTATTAAAAACGCAGCCGTATCTGCTTGCAGACTTCGGCCTGTACAGCGGGATGGACCTGACGGACGAAGACTATCAGGCGCTGCTGACGGCTGCCGGAAAAGCGTCTGCAAAGGCCCGGGCCGTTCGCATTGTCGCAGCTGCCGGCGTATCTGAAAAGGAACTTCAGAAACGGCTTGTCCAAAAGGGCGAGGAAGCATCTGACGCACAGGAGGCTGTCGGCTGGCTCAAAGAACTTCATCTGCTCGACGACCGGGAAACGGCTCGTCAGCTTGTTGCAAGCGCCGCAGCAAAGGGCTACGGAAAGAGCCGCATTAAGAATATTCTATATGAGAAGGGTATTCCGCAGGAATTCTGGGATGAGGCGCTTGCGGAATTGCCGGAAATGGACGATGCCATCGACCGTTTCCTGCTCCGCCGCTGGCAGGGAAAAGTCCCGGACGAAAAAGGAGTAAAACGAACTGTGGACGCGCTGATTCGGCGCGGTCACAGCTGGAAGGACATCCAATCTGGTCTTCGGCGCTACCGTGTCGGACTGGAACTGGAAGAAATCACGGAGGACGACATATCATGACCCATACGATAGGCATGATCTCGCTTGGCTGCGCCAAAAATCAGGTCAATGCCGAACATATGCTCTGGCTGCTGCGGCAGGCAGGCTATGAGATCAGCCCCGACCCGGACGGCGCAGAACTCGTTATTGTCAACACCTGCGGCTTTATTGAGTCCGCCAAGACAGAGGCTATCGACAACATTCTGGCCATGGCGCAGCTGAAGGCAGAGGGCAGAATCCAGAAGATTCTTGTGACCGGCTGTTTGGCCCAACGCTATCAGGAAGAAATTTTGAAGGAATTGCCGGAAGTTGATGGTGTCCTTGGAACCGGTTCTTATTACGATGTTGCGAATGCCGTTGGACAGGTTTTGTCCGGCAAGCGTTACAAGCGCTTCGACGACATCAACGCCGCCCAGTCGGAAGACGGCCGGATTCTCACAACACCGGAATATTATGCTTATCTGAAAATCGCGGAGGGCTGCGACAATCACTGCGCGTACTGCGTCATTCCAAAGCTTCGCGGCAAGCTTCGCAGCCGCCCGATGGAGGAACTGGTAAAGGAAGCAGAGCAACTTGCAGCCGACGGCGTGAAAGAATTGATCGTTGTGGCGCAGGACACCAGCCGCTACGGACTCGACCTTTATGGTGAACGAAGACTTGCGGAACTGCTGCGCAGACTCTGTAAGATTGACAGTCTGGTTTGGATTCGGGTACATTATCTCTATCCCGATGAAATGTCGCAAGAATTGATTGACATTCTGGCAAACGAGCCGAAAATCGTCAAATATCTGGATATCCCCATCCAGCATATCAACGATGAGATTCTGCGGAAGATGAACCGGCGCGGCAACGGCGAATATGTCCGGCAGCTGTTCACAAAGCTCCGCCATGAGATCCCCGGCCTTGTGCTCCGCACGAGCCTCATTACCGGTCTTCCCGGCGAAGGCGAGGAAGAATTCGAGCAGCTTTGCGACTTCCTGAAGGAATATAAGCTTGAGCGCGTGGGTGCGTTTGCATTTTCACCGGAAGAGGGCACACGCGCAGCCGAAATGGAATATCCTGATACCGAGATCGCCAAGCAGCGCGCAGAGCAGGTTGCAGAGATTCAGTCGCGCATTATGGACGACTATAACGAGTCCTGTGTCGGTCAGGTCATGCAGGTGCTCTGCGAGGGCTATGACCCGGACGAGGACAGCTATTACGGCAGAACCTATGCCGATTCTCCCGACATTGACGGGAAGATCTGGTTCACAGCGGAAAAACATATCAAGACCGGCGATTTTGTAGACATCCATGTGTTGGATACCTACGACGGAGAGCTTGTCGGCGTACTGGAGGAAGAATACAATGACGACTGCGAGTAAAATTACCCTTGTCCGTGTAGTGCTGATCCCGGTCTACATGGTTCTGATGCTGCTGTCGGCGAACGGCGCGGACTGGCTGCGCTGGGCCGCTGTTGCGGTCTTTGTGATCGCCAGCATTTCCGATTTTTTGGACGGCTATATTGCCCGCCACTACAATCAGGTCAGCGATTTCGGCAAATTCCTCGACCCGCTGGCCGATAAGCTGCTGGTGACGGCTTGTATGATGATTTTCGTCGGCTGGGGCCGGATGCCGTCCTGGGTCGTGTTCATCGTGATCGCGCGCGAGTTTGCCATCAGCGGCCTGCGCATGGTCGCGGCCAGCAATGGAACTGTAATTGCCGCCGGATGGAGCGGTAAGATCAAGACCTCCTGCACGATGGTAGGCCTGATCGCCATGATGGTGCTGCCAAACCTCTCGACACTGGACCTGATTGTGAATATCGTGATTTTGGCCACGACAGTCTATTCGGGGGTGGAGTATTTCTGCAAAAACTGGGCCTGCCTCGGCCTTGGGAAGAAAGCTTGACTCAGGCTTGACTTTTTTCCGTTCCAATGATATGATTTCCCAAGAAAATTCAATATCGCGTTGATCGAAAAGAGTACCGCAGTTTTACTTTTTCAGAGAGTCTCCGCCGTCGGCTGCAAACGGAGGCAAAGATAGTGCGGGAATGTGCGTTCGGGAGCGAGGGGAGACCCCGTTGAGGCTGACGTTACAGCCAGAGCAAGAAATCAGAGTGGAACCGCGAGTTTTTTAACCCGCCTCTTGAGCAATTCAGGAGGCGGGTTTTATATTGGAGGAACTGTCTTTGCATTTATTGGAGGATATCCGGGCATATAAGAAAAACGACCCCGCCGCGCGTTCGGCTATTGAGGTTATGCTGTTGTATAACGGTCTGCACGCGACGATTGACTACCGGATCGCGCACTGGTTTTACCGACGGCGATGCTTTTTCATCGCCCGCGCAATCTCACAGTGGTCAAAGATGTGGACTGGGATCGAGATCCACCCCGGTGCGACCATCGGCCGTCGGCTGGTCATTGACCACGGGACCGGCATTGTGATCGGCGAGACTGCCGAAATTGGGGACGATTGTCTGCTCTATCAGGGCGTAACGCTCGGCGGCACAGGCAAGGACGTCGGCAAGCGCCATCCGACGCTTGGCAATAACGTCATGGTCGGCTCTGGCGCAAAGGTGCTGGGCCCGTTCCGTGTTGGTAACAACGCCCGCATCGCGGCAAACGCTGTGGTGCTGCGCGAAGTACCGGAGGGAGCGACGGTCGTCGGCGTTCCGGGCCGAATCGTCCGACTTTGCGGCGATAAGCTTGACCATATCCACACACCCGACCCGGTCATGCTGGAAATCGAGGAACTCAAGCGCCGCATGGCGCTGCTGGAAGAACAGATCAACGATACAAAAAAGGAGACTTGACGATGTATCTTTACAACTCTGCCACACACAAAAAGGAAGAATTTGTCCCCTATGACCCGAAGCTGGTCAAAATGTATACCTGCGGCCCGACGGTCTATCACTTTGCGCATATTGGCAATTTGCGTAGCTATATCATGGAGGATGTGCTGGAAAAATACCTCCGCTACGCGGGCTATCCCGTGAAGCGCGTCATGAACATCACAGACGTCGGCCATCTGACCTCCGACGCGGATGAGGGAGAAGACAAGATGCTCAAGGGCGCCCGCCGCGAGCATAAAACTGTCATGGAGATTGCCAAGTTCTACACTGACGCTTTTTTTGACGACTGCCGCAAGCTGAACATCAAGAAGCCCGACGTTGTTCAGCCAGCTACCGGCTGCATTGATGAGTATATCAAGATCATTACCAAGCTTCTCGACACAGGCTATGCCTACATTGAGGGCGGCAATGTATACTTTGACACATCTAAGCTTGAAAAATACTATATTTTCAACGATCACAAGGAAGAAGACCTCGCCGTCGGCGTCCGCGAGGGCGTCGAGGAGGATACGAACAAGCGCAACAAGAACGACTTTGTGCTCTGGTTCACAAAATCCAAGTTTGAAGATCAGGCGCTCAAGTGGGATTCTCCGTGGGGCGTTGGCTATCCAGGCTGGCACATCGAATGTACCGGCATTTCGCTCAAATATCTGGGCGAGCACCTCGATATCCACTGCGGCGGCATCGACAATGCCTTCCCGCACCATACGAACGAAATTGCGCAGTCGGAAAGCTATATTGGCCACCACTGGTGCAATTACTGGATGCACGTTATGCACCTGAATACTGCCAGCGGCAAAATGTCCAAATCGAAGGGTGAATTTTTGACGGTGTCCCTGCTCGAACAGAAGGGTTATGACCCATTGTGCTACCGCATGTTCTGCCTGCAGAGCCACTACCGCCGTAATCTGGTCTTCACATGGGATAACCTCGACAATGCTGCAGGAACGTATCAGAAGCTACTGACCAAGATCGCCGCATTGAAGCCCGGCGATGGAGAGATTGACGAAGATGCTGTGGCGGTTCTGCGAGAAAAATTCAACGCTGCGCTCGGCAACGACCTCAACACGTCTCTCGCCATTACAGCTCTGTATGACGTGCTCAAGTATAAGACCAACGATGCAACGAAACTGTTTGTTCTTGATGACTTTGACAAGGTGCTGAGCCTTGACTTGTGCAAAAAGGCTGATGAGATCCGCAAGCGCAATGCGGCGGAAAAGCCCGCCGCAGGCGCGTATTCCATCTTCTGCGAGGACGGCAATGATGATCCCGCTGTGACCGCGCAGATCCAGGCGCGCTACGATGCGAAGAAAGCCAAGAACTTTGCCGAGGCCGACCGTATCCGCGATGAACTTAAGTCGCAGGGCGTTGAAATCACCGATATCCCTGGCGGTGTAAAGTGGAAGCACATCTGAGCAAACAAAACCCGGAGCATTTGCTCCGGGTTTGCGCATCAAAAGATTATCCAATCTGAATTTACAGGAGTAGCTAATGAAAATATGCCAGCTGACAAACAGCACCGAAAAACAGGCTGTGACGCGGAGCATTCTGGAAGCGCTTCCGGAATGGTTCGGTATCCCAGAGGCAAGGGAGGATTACATCACAGAAAGCGGCGATAAACAATTCTTCTGCGCCTATGACGCAGACAAGCCCGTTGGTTTTTTATATCTGAAAGAAACAGGAACGGCTACCGTTGAATTATACGTTATGGGCGTCTTAAAGGAATACCATCGCCAGGGGATTGGACGGGAACTGTTTCAAAGTGCAAAAGAAGCAGCAGGCAAAGCCGGTTATTCTTTTATGCAGGTAAAAACTGTACAGATGGGAAAATACGAGGAATATGACCGCACAAATCAGTTTTACCTGTCACTCGGCTTTCAGGAATTTGAGGTATTTCCGACATTATGGGATGAATGGAATCCCTGTCAGGTATATGTGATGGCGATATAACATTACACCTGGCCAACGCGCAGCTTGCGGTGGTTTATTTCTTTGGCTTTCGGTCGAAAAACGGGGATTTTCCGCTTACGCTGATGGGAAGGCCGAGAACCAGCGTTGCTTTTTCACCAAGCAGGCCGAGGCTTTTTGCTGCACGGCCGACAGAGAACATCACACGGCTGTCTACACGCGCATCAGCTGCGGCAGAAACAGCGGAACCAATGGCGATGCCGACGTCAACGGCGTCCCACGCGCACAGACCATCTTGCTTTGCACAGTCGGCGCAGCTTTTAAAATGACAGTACTGACAGCCTGCGTCAAGTCCACGCCGCACTTCTTCCATTCCAAAAAGCACAACGGCGTCGGCTGCGTCGAGGTTGTCTGCGTCGCGGCTGAAAAACGCATACTTCAGTTCATCAGCCAGCTTTCGCATATGCGCAGCCAGTTGTGTTTTCTCATCTCCCGTTAAAACGCAGGTTACAAGCCCATCCATGCCTTTGGTCTTCGGGGCTGTACGCGCAGCAGCGCAGACCTTTGCTACCGTATCCAGAACAGCGCGGGATTCCATGTCCTTTGAAGAGTAGATCATATCGATACGCTCCTTTTCGTTTTTATTCAGTATAGTGTTTTTTCAGGAAACCGTCAACCTGTGAAGCGCCTTTCTTGAAAGAAAGACAGAAATGTGATAAACTAAATACAGAAATGCAAAGGAGTTTACGCCCATGAAGCTGATGGTTCTCGATGGAAACAGCGTCATTAACCGTGCCTATTACGGTGTCCGCGCACTGACGACCAAGGATGGGTTCTTTACTAACGCAATTTACGGGTTTTTGAATATTCTTGAGAAACTCCGCGCAGAGGAACAGCCAGACGCGCTCTGCGTCGCGTTCGATCTCAAGGCACCGACATTCCGCCATTTGCAATACGACGGATACAAGGCTACGCGCCATCCCATGCCTGATGAACTTGCTATGCAGATGCCTGTCATGAAGGACGTTCTGCGGGCCATGCAGATTCCAATTTTTGAGTGCGAGGGCTGGGAAGCTGATGACGTGATCGGTACGATCGGAAAGCGGTGCAGCCATGCGGGCTGGAACTGCGTGATCGTCACCGGAGACCGGGATTCCTTACAGCTGATCGACGAGCATGTGACGGTTAAGCTTGTCTCGTCCAAGCTGTCTCAGACCGTCGCGGTCAATTATGACCCTGCAAAATTCCGCGAGGAATATGGCTTTGACCCGATCCATCTGATCGACCTGAAAGCCCTCATGGGTGACAGTTCGGACAATATTCCAGGCGTTGCGGGCGTCGGCCCGAAAACGGCAACGCAGCTTCTGCTGGATTATGGCACGCTGGACGGCGTGTATGCGCATTTGGACGCAATCAAGGAAAAGCTGCGCGCAAAGCTTGAACAGGGGAAGGATAGTGCCTATCTCTCTTACGATTTAGCAACAATCCGCTGCGAAGCGCCGATTGCGTTTTCGCCGGAAGCATGTCTCGTGCAGCCATATGACGAGGCTGCATTGTACAGGTTGTTCACACGCCTGGAGTTTACGCGTCTGATTTCCCGGTACGGCCTGCACGCGCCGCAGGAAGCAGCGGAGAACGGAAGCCTTGAGGGCATCTGCACAAGCGAAGCGGTATATGATGCTGCCCGTGCCGAGGCGCTTGCAGCATCCTTTCAGAAAGAACATTATGTAACTTTAGCTACCGAATCAGACTTATCTGGAATTGCTGTTGTCACAGGGGAATCTGGCTATTATTTTGGCCATGAAGCACTGAAAAGCAGAAGTTTTATGTCAACTCTGCTCGGCGCGTCTGTGAAGAAAGTCGTGCATGACTGCAAGCCGCTTATGCGCCGCTTGCTGGAACTGGGATATCCGGCAGATGGGTTTATTTTTGATACCGCGCTGGCTGCTTATGATCTGGATGCAACACAGGGCAGCTATGAACTTGACCGCGTGGTTATACATCAGCTTGGCTTTGAGATCGGCCGCGCAGACAAGGAAGAAGTTGGTGAAGAGGCTGCGCGCGTGTGCAATCGACTTGCGGAGGCAGCTGCGATCTCAGCGCTGTATGACGCGCTGCCGGAAAAGCTTGCGCAGAACGGTATGGAAAAACTCTATTATGAGATTGAATTGCCGCTCTGTCGGGTGCTGGCTGAAATGGAATGTATCGGTGTCAAGGCTGACCAGATGGCGCTGATCTCATTTGGAAACATGCTGCAAAGCCGCATTGAAGCGGCTCAACAGACCATTTTCAGCTTTGCCGGGCGGGAATTCAACATCAATTCTACCAAACAGCTTGGAGAAGTCCTTTTCGACGAACTATGCCTGCCAGCAGGTAAAAAAACCAAGAGCGGCTACTCAACAAACGCAGATGTGCTTGAAAAACTCAAGGGCAAGCATCCAATCATTGAAGCGATCCTTGATTACCGCGCTATGACGAAGCTGAAAAGCACCTATGCGGATGGCCTTGTTAAGCAAATTGCCGACGACGGACGCATCCACACTACATTCCAGAACATGGTCACAGCTACAGGCCGCTTGTCCTCGACAGACCCAAATCTGCAGAATATTCCCATCCGCACGGAACTTGGCAGTGAGATCCGCAGGATGTTTGTTCCCAGCGACGGCTGTGTCTTCGTCGATGCGGATTACAGTCAGATTGAACTGCGTGTGCTGGCGCATATCGCAGATGACAAGACCATGCAGGAAGCATTCCGGTCCGGCTTTGATATCCATACTGCAACCGCCGCACAGGTCTTTGGGGTGGAGCCGGAGCAGGTCACGCCGCTTATGCGCCGCCACGCAAAGGCTGTCAATTTTGGCATTGTATATGGAATTTCGGAGTTTTCGCTCTCAGAAGACATTGGCGTTACACGCAAGGAAGCGCGGCAGTATATTGACAATTATCTGGCACATTATGCAGGCGTCCGAACTTATATGCACGAAATTGTCGAGCAGGCAAAACGTGACGGCTATGTGACCACACTTTTCGGCCGCCGCCGCGAGTTGTCGGAACTCAAAAGCAGCAACTTCAATATTCGTTCCTTCGGTGAGCGCGTTGCGCTTAACACGCCCATTCAGGGTACGGCAGCTGATATTATCAAGCTGGCCATGATCCGTGTTGACGCTGCGCTCAGAAAGCAAAAACTCAAGGCACGTCTTGTTTTGCAGGTTCACGATGAATTGATCGTTGAATGTCCGATCAAGGAGGCGGAGCAGGTCAAAAAAATCGTGACTGCTGAGATGGAAAACGTTGTGCGTCTGAACGTTCCGTTGCTGGCGGAGGCAAAGTCCGGCGCAAGTTGGTACGAGGCGAAATGAAAATGACGAGAGAAATCGCCATAACACCGATGGAAGCAGAGCAGCTTGCACAGATCGCTGCACTGGAGACGTCCTGCTTTTCCGACCCGTGGCCGGAATCGATTCTTGCGCATGAATTGCAGAATCCGTTGAGCCTCTGGCTTTGCGCCATGGATGGAGATATCGTCACGGGCTATATCGGCAGCCAGACGGTTCTGGGTGAATCCGATATGATGAACGTTGCTGTGCATCCGGATTACCGTCGGCACGGTATTGGCCGGGCACTCGTTCTCGCGCTGTGTGAGGCGCTGAAAAAACAAATGCTGGCAACGAGCCTGACGCTTGAAGTCCGGGATTCCAACTTGCCTGCAATCGCACTCTATGCCTCGCTCGGCTTTGAGCAGATCGGACTGCGGAAAAACTATTACCAACACCCCAAAGAGGATGCGCGCATTCTCAGAAAGGAACTGAAATGAGAATTCTCTCCGTGGAATCCTCCTGCGACGAAACCGCCGTCGCTGTTGTAGAGGACGGAAGAACAGTTTTGACAGATTGCATTGCCTCGCAGGTCGCACTGCACCGTCTCTATGGTGGCGTCGTGCCGGAGTTGGCTTCGCGCAAGCACATCGAAGCGATTTATGCGCTGGCAGATGAGGCGCTCGCGCGCGCGTCCATGACGCGGCAGGAAATCGACGCAATCGCTGTGACCTATGCGCCGGGGCTGATCGGCGCGGTACTGGTTGGCGTGAATTTTGCAAAGGCAGCAGCGTACAGTCTCGGTGTACCGCTTGTTCCGGTTCACCATATCCGCGGGCACATTGCGGCTAATTATCTGGCGTACCCCGATCTGGAGCCTCCGTTTTTGTGCCTTGTCGTTTCTGGCGGGCATACGCTGATTGTTGACGTGCAGAATTACACAAAATTCCGCATTCTGGGTACAACGCGTGACGACGCGGCAGGGGAGTGCTTTGACAAGATTGCACGCGTGATTGGCATGCCATATCCAGGAGGCGCAGCGCTGGACAAAGCGGCACAGAGCGGCGATGAAACCAAATATCCTATGCCGCACACAAAACTCAGCGGAAATCCGCTGGACATGTCTTTCTCGGGATTGAAAACCGCAGCACTGAACCTCATTCACACACATGAGCAGCGCGGCGAAGCACTGGATATTCCGTCTCTGTGTGCATCGTTTTCCAAAGCAGTCAGCGATATGCTGGTACCAAGGACAATGCAGGCATTAAAGGAAACAGGCTATCAAACACTTGCCATCGCGGGCGGCGTCGCGGCCAATTCCCGCATCCGGGGTGAGTTCACGCGCGAGACGCAGCGGCTCGGCATCCGCCTGTGTATGCCCCCACTCAGTCTCTGCGGCGATAACGGCGCCATGATCGGCGCACAGGGCTATTATGAATATCTGGCCGGAAAACGCGCCGGGCAGGATTTGAATGCTTTTGCAACGATGAGTCTGGAAAATGGATAAAAAAGCCGGCTCCTGATCTCAGAGAGAACTGCCATGAAGGGAGAAAATCTTCACAGATTTTCTCTCTTTTTCTATAAATCGGTTGCAAAGAAGGAATTTTCTGTGTACAATCAATTCAGGTAGTATTTGCTAAAGAAATAAATAAGAGGAAAGAGGAGAAAAGCATGAAAAAGCAGTCTGGACAGTTCCGCAGACTCACCGCGCTCGCGCTGGCCCTGTGCATGCTGGCTGCGCTGACAGCGGAGATCTTTGCGGCAGATACGCTGACACTGCATCTGGCATGCGGTACAGGAGAGATTGCAGCCGTAAAAGCATTCCTGCTGGATCCGTCAACCGGATACCGCCCGCTGTGCGGCAGTGCTGTGTACATAAAATAAAGAGTAAGTTAAAAAAACAGGGAAAACCACAAACGGTTTTCTCTGTTTTTTGTGTATGCGCAGCATTCAGATCCGCAGCAGCCGCTTGGCGTTTCCACCGAGGATGGCGGCTTTTTCTTTATCTGAGAGGGGTAGTGCGCGGATGTGCCGCAGTTCTGTCTGCGGGTCTGTCCATGGACTGTCTGTGCCGAACAGAATTCGCTCCGCACTAAACGTGCGTATAAGACGCACAAACGCTTCATCGGAGAGCCATTGATGCTCATCGTTCGCCGTATCCGAAGGGCAGAGCGAAAACGATGTATCCAGCAGAGCCGTGGTGTCTGCAAGCAATTCCGGAACTTCGTCCCAGCAGCGCCAGCCGCCCATATGGGCCAGCACCAGCGTTACAGGGCCAGCCTGCTTGAGCGCGTTTCTTGCTTTTTCCGGCGTGCAGCACAGGCAGCCGGGAAACCCGATGTCCAGACCGGCATGCGTCACAACGATCAGCCCAAGTTCACCTGCACGTTCTAAAATGCGCAGATATTTCGGATCGTCCAGATCAGTCTGTTGATAGGCCGGGTGAATTTTGATTCCACGCATATTCCGCGCCGCAATGCGGTCAAGTTCCTGCTTCCAGTCCGCATACTCCGGGTGGATGCAAGCAAAGGAGAACATATTTGTAACAAAGGCGTGCTCGTTGTGCGCGGCAGCAGCGTCATTGATGTGATGAACCTGCTCTGGCTTCGTTGCAACCGGAAGAATGATTGAACGGTCAACACCGGCCGCCCGCTCAGCCAGCAGCAGGCCGCCCGCTGTGCCGTTGGAGTGCGCCTCAATATGCGCATTGTTGGACAGGCGCGCAATGGCTGAGGCTGCGATCTGGTCCGGGAATGTATGCGTGTGAAAGTCGATGATCATGGAAAACCTCTCTGTCTAAAAAGCGCTCGATTTATTCAAGGTGCGTCCGTATGCCAACGGAATCTGGACTCCGTGCCGTGCAGCAGACGGCCGATATTTTCCCGGTGTGCCCAAATCACAAGGGCTGCAATCAGAAGCGACAGCACGAATACCGTCCAGTTACTGCGGCAGAAGATCAGAGTCGTGATTGGAAAGCTGGCTGCGCCCGATACAGAGCCGAGCGAAACATATCGCGTTGTAAGCCACAAAAGCGCAAACAGTCCCCAACCGACCGCTGCAATGCGCCAGTCCAGCAGCAGAAGGAGCGTTCCGCTGCAAAGAATGCCCTTGCCGCCCTTAAAAGAATAAAACGCAGGAAAGATATGCCCGATTACGCAAAACAGGGCGGAAAAGTACTCGCCCTCCAGTCGAAGTCCGAGATACGCGTCAAATACGACCGAACCAAGTTTTACCGCGACAAACGCCTTGAGCATATCGACCAGAATGACACAAACTGCAAATTTTCCGCCGTAAACACGGTAGAAATTGGTCAGTCCGGCGTTATGGCTGCCATGCTTGCGGATATCGTCCTTATAAAACAGGAAGGAAGTGATGATTGCGCCGTTGCAGCAACCTGCCAGATAAGAGCCAGCCGCGACACAGAGCATCAGCGCGGCGGCAGCAAACGTCAATTCATGCATAAAACGCCTCCAAAGAATAGATACCGGTATTTTACCGGATAAAAAACCGTGATGCAAGCGAAAAATAGGCGATTCAGGCAGGATCGGGAAAATGTACGAACAGGGCCGCTGCCAGAGCAGCGGCCCTATCAGATTTCACGATTATTTTGCAGCGGTAAAGTTGACAGCGATCGCCGTGCCCTTACCGGGGTCGCTCTTGAGTTCAATCTTCGCGCCGTGGTACTGTGCGGCATGCTTGACGATGGAAAGGCCAAGACCGGTGCCGCCAACCTCCTTGGAATGACTTTTATCGACGCGGTAAAATCGCTCAAATACACGGCTTTGGTCGGCGTAGGGAATACCAATGCCAGTATCTACGACGGAGAGTGTTGTCGTCGGCCCATTCTGCCAGACGGAAATGGCAACATTGCCGCCCGGAACGTTATATTTGATTGCGTTGTCGCACAAATTATAGATCATTTCCTGCAAAAGCTGCTCAACGCCCGGAATCACAGCATGCTGTCCGGAAAGGGTAAGCGTGATATCCTGTCGCTGCGCGACAGGACGAAGACTCTCAATCACGCTGCCTGCCAGCACATACAGATCAACCGATGTTTTTGTGAAGTTCGCCGTGCCCTCGTCCAGCCGGGAAAGCTGAATGATGTCGTCTACCAGATCAATTAGGCGGCGGGACTCACGATAGATATCGCCGGAAAATTCCTGCATTTTTTCTTTCGGAACCATGCCCTCCTTCATGAGTTCAGCAAAGCCGGTGATGGAGGTAAGAGGTGTCTTGAGTTCATGCGAAACGTTAGCAGAAAATTCGCGCCGCAGTGCCTCGCGCTGCTCCCGCTCTGTCACATCCATGAAGATCACGATTGCACCCGTCACACGGCTGCCGGTAATGACCGGATTGGCGAACAGCTGCCATGTGCCGCCGCTGAAGGAAAGTTCCTCATCTCCGCGCGTTCCGTCCAGCGCAGCGTCAACCAACGCCAGAAGTTCGCTGGAGCAAACCACTTGATGCAGGTTTTCAGGCTTTTGTGTGCCGTCTATCCCCAGTAGACGCAGTGCGCTGCGATTGCTCGAAAGGATATTGCATTTGTCATCGACAATCAGAAAACCTTCGCGCATGTTTTCTGTGATTGCGTCAAACTCACGCTGGCGTGTCGATAATTCGCTCAGCTGCGTCCGAATGGTGCGATTCTGCTCCTGCAAGCGGGAAATCAGAGGCTGAAGTTCTGGATAAGTCGGTGTCGCGTTTGGGTTATCGGGATTGATAGCATTGATCGGGCGCACGATCTGTTTGGCAAGCCGCATAGCAAGCAATCCGCACAGAACCAGCACCAGAACAACGATCCATAAGGACGGCTGCACCAGCATCAGCGCCATCGCGGCCACACTTGTCTGTTTTCCGGCTACACGGAGAACTGTTCCGTCCTTCAGCAGCAGTGCGTAGTAATTGTTCTTTTCCAGAATTGTAGAGGAATAGCGGTCAGAGCGGCCGCTTCCAGTTTCAAACGCTTCCTGTACCTCTGGACGTTGGAGGTGGTTCTCCATCGTATCTGCATCCGCCATATTGTCATAGAGAACGGAACCGTCCGGCGCGATCCATGTGATGCGCTCGCCGGACTGCATTGCATCGAGATACTCCTTGCCGCCGCAAATCTGCATCCCTTCTGAAATATGCTCAGCTTCCACTTCCAGAATATCGTATGCCTGCGCCTGATAGTTCGAGTACATAATAAAGAAAAACAGCAAAATGCAGGCAAGTAAAACTGTAAATCCAATCAAAAATGCGTTTCGGAAAATCTTGGCCGTCATACACCATCGCCTCCGATCTTGTAACCGATGCCGCGTACAGTCTCAATATAACTGCCTGCTTCACCAAGCTTGACGCGCAGTGTCCGGATATGCACATCCAGCGTCCGGTTTTCCCGTTCGGATTCAAAGCCCCAAACGCGATCCATCAGCGTCGCACGCGTCAAAACAATGCCCTTATTGCGCAGCAGCAGGCACAACAGTTCAAATTCCTTGTTGGTAAGCGTTACATCCTTACCCCCGACCTTGACCTCGTGCCGGTCCGGAGAGACAAACAACAGGCCAAGAGAGAAATCTCCGCTTGTCTGCACTGGCTCTGCCCGCCTTAGAACTGCGCGGATGCGTGCAATGAGTTCCAGCATGGAAAATGGCTTGGAAACAAAGTCGTCCGCGCCATGGTCCAGACCAATCACACGGTCATATTCCGAATTTTTTGCCGTCAGCATAATGATGGGCAGCCGTTTGGTCGCCGGGCGGGCCCGCAGCTTTTTCAGGATACTCAGTCCATCCTCTTCCGGCAGCATAATGTCAAGCAATACAAGTTCTGGAAGTTCTGTGTCCATGGCACGCCAGAATTCCGAGGGAAGTGCAAACCCTTTTGCCTGAAAGCCTTGGCTGTCCAGTCCGTAGAGCACTAGCTTGCGGATAGAATCGTCGTCTTCCAGTAAATAGATCATCTGAACCACTCCTTTTGCGAATACAATAAAGCAGAAATGTAAAATCGTCGTTCCTCTTTGTGTTAATTTTATGTGAAATGTAAAGGAAAAGCAAGATTTAACATGAATTTAAGAAAAATTGTGCAAAACATTTAAGATTCGTTCTTTAACATACAATTAACAAACAGAGAGGATGTTACGCGTGGGTATTTCAAATGTAATCTCGCTGTTGAGCGGTATCGCACTGTTTTTGTTCGGTATGGCTCTGATGGGAGACGGACTGAAGCAGGTCGCAGGCAATAAGCTGGAGTTGATTCTGTACCGGCTGACCGGTAATCCTATCAAGGGATTCCTGTTGGGCGCCGGCGTGACGGCTGTGATTCAGTCTTCTTCGGCTACCTCAGTCATGATCGTCGGCTTTGTCAACTCCGGCATGATGAAGGTACGGCAGGCAATCTCCATTGTGCTGGGCGCGATCCTGGGCACGTCCATCACAGGGTGGATCATCTGCCTTTCTGACATTGGTTCGACCGGTGGCTGGCTCGACCTATTTTCCACAGCGACACTCACGGGCGTGATCTCCGTAATTGGCATTATCCTGCGCATGACGGCGAAAAATCCGGCAAAGAAACATGTCGGCGATATTTTGATGGGTTTTGCGGTTTTGATGTTCGGTATGTCTACAATGTCTTCCGCAGTTTCGCCGCTGCGCGACGACCCAACCTTTATTCGTATTTTGACTTCCTTCTCCAATCCGTTTCTTGGTATCCTTTTCGGCACGCTGTTTACCTGCGTCCTGCAATCTGCATCCGCCGCAGTCGGCATTTTACAGGCACTTGCATCGACCGGCATCATTGATTTCTCCATTGCGCTCCCCATCATCATGGGCATTGCCATCGGCGCAGCCATGCCGGTGCTTCTTTCTGCGATCGGCGCGTCTGTTGACGGTAAACGAACGGCCATGGTTTATCTGGTCGCCGAAGTCACAGGCGTAATCCTGTTTGCAGCGATTTATTATACGCTTGATGCGCTGATCCGGTTCCCATTTGCGGATCGCATTATGACCAGTGTTTCCATTGCACTTGTCAATACGGTGTTCCGCTTTATTAAGGTCGTTGGGCTTTTGCCGTTTACGCGGCAGATCGAAAAAACCGTCAATTTTCTGGTGCGCGAAAAGCCGCAGCAAAAAGCGGTCGAGCCGGAAGCAATGCGGCTTGAAGAACGCTTCATTCAGCACCCCGCGCTTGCCATTGAACAAAGCCGTCTGACCATCAATGCGATGGCAGAGGAGGCCAAGCGCAACTTTGTTGAGGCAGTTGCGCTGCTGCACGGCTATTCCGACGAGCGGTTCAAACTGGTCGAGGATTTGGAAGGCTCTGTTGACCGGTATGAGGACAAACTCGGTACCTATCTGGTCAAGGTCACAGAACGTGAAATGACCGCGAAACAGAACGCGGAGGTATCCAAGTTCCTGCACACGATCTCCGATTTTGAGCGAATTTCCGACCACGCGCTGAATATTGCAGAGGGTGCAAAAGAACTGCACCAGAAAAAACTGTCCTTCTCCGAAGCTGCTGCACATGAACTGGAAGTCATGGAGGCTGCACTGACAGAGATCCTGTCCACAGCGATTCGGTCGTTCGTCAACAATGATCTGCAGCTTGCTGCCCGCGTCGAGCCGCTTGAGGAGTTAATCGACAATCTTTGTGACGAAATGAAGCTTCACCATGTTGATCGTCTGCAAAAAGGACTTTGCACCTTGGGACAGGGCTTTGTGTTCAATGATCTACTGACCAATTATGAACGTGTTGCGGATCATTGTTCCAATATCGCAGTCGCACTGATTGAGTTGGAATCGGATTCGTTTGATACGCATGAATACCTGAATAGCCTGAAGGAACTCAAATCCGATATGTACGAGCGTTATTATGAAGAATATCGCCGTGTTTATCAATTATAAATACAAACGGCAGGGGTGTCCCTGCCGTTTTTTCAAGGAGGACAGACCGATATGCTGACCGGACGTTTTGCACCCAGCCCCAGCGGCAGGATGCACCTCGGAAACGTGTTTTCCGCGCTTCTGGCGTGGCTCTCCGTGCGAAGCCGGAACGGACGAATGCTGCTGCGGATTGAAGATCTGGACCCAGACCGGTGCAGGCTGGAGTACATTGAAACACTTAAGCGTGATCTGGACTGGCTCGGCCTGGACTGGGACGCGGAACAGACGCCGCAGTCCAAACGTGCTGATGCCTATCATGCAGAATTTGAACGGCTGCGCGCGTTTGGACTGGTCTATCCGTGCTATTGCTCCCGCGCCGAACTGCACGCAGCCTCCGCACCGCACGCATCGGACGGCAATGTGATCTACGCCGGAACCTGCCGGACATTGTCAGATGCAGAGCGCGCGGCGAAAACGAGAAAACCTGCATGGCGCGTGATCGTTCCGAATACGGTCATAACAGTGCAGGATGGTCTGCAAGGTGAATATACCGAGAATCTTGTGCAGGACTGCGGCGACTTTATCATCCGCCGTTCAGACGGCGTATACGCCTATCAGCTGGCAGTTGTGACCGACGATGCGGCGGGCGGCGTCACTGAGATTGTCCGAGGACGCGATTTGCTGAGTTCTGTGCCGCGCCAGATGTGGCTGCAAAAGACGCTCGGGTTCCCAACGCCTGCGTATTATCATGTCCCGCTTCTGCTTGCGCCGGACGGGAGGCGGCTGAGCAAGCGGGAAAAATCGCTGGATCTCGGTGCACTGCAAATAACGCATACGCCGGAGCAGCTGATTGGAACGCTTGCATTTCTTGCTGGGCTTCAGCCGGAGCCTGCGCCTGCTGCACCCTCCACACTGGTATCAGGATTTTTATGGAAAAACGTTCGTTCCGACAATGTTGTAATTCATTCCGAATTCAGATGCAATATATCATAAATGATATAAGTTAATTCAGAACATAGCATGTATCGGTATTTTTTTATCGATTTTCTTGTTTACAACAGAATGGAAGATGTGTTATACTAATAACGTTGGATTATCAGAACGAACAAGAAATTACTGATGATTTGAAGGGATGAACAAGTTATGTACAAAATCGTGCGCAAGAAGGAACTGAACGCTGCCGTAACGTATATGGAGATTGAAGCTCCGTTCGTTGCCCGCAAGGCAAAGGCCGGTCAGTTTATCATTTTCCGTGTAGACGAGAAATCGGAGCGCGTGCCGCTGACGATTGCGGGTTATGACCGCGAGAAGGGGACAGTTGCGATCATTTTCCAGAAGGTTGGCCTGTCCACCGAAATGCTTGGCAGTCTGAACGAGGGCGATTATATTCAGGACTTTGTCGGCCCACTCGGTAAGCCGACGGACGTTGAAGGCAAAAAGCGCGTGTGCGTAGTTGGCGGCGGCGTCGGTTGTGCAATCGCATATCCGTCCGCAAAGGCGTTTAAAGAAGCAGGTGTCGAGACGGATGTGATCGTTGGCTTCCGTAACAAGGACATCGTCATTCTCGAAGACGAGTTCAAGCAGGCCTGTGACCATCTGTATCTCATGACCGACGACGGCTCCTATGGCGAGCACGGTTTCGTGACCGTCAAGCTGCAGCAGTTGCTCGAGTCTGGCATTCACTATGACGAAGTTCTCGCCATCGGCCCGATCCCGATGATGAAGTTTGTCTCCAAGACGACCGAGCCGTTCGGCGTCAAAACGGTTGTCTCGCTGAACCCGATCATGGTTGACGGCACCGGCATGTGCGGCGGCTGTCGCGTCACGGTTGGCGGCGAGGTGAAGTTTGCTTGTGTCGATGGCCCGGACTTTGACGGACATAAGGTCGATTATGACGAACTCATGAGCCGCAACAGTGTCTACCGCGAAAGAGAAGCAGAAGAGCGCAAGACTCATATCTGCCGCATCCAGAAGATGGGCGAAGAACTCATCAAGTAAGGGGAGGGAATCATCATGGCTAATATGCAGGCTACCAAGACTCCGATGCCGGAGCAGGATCCGAACGTCCGCAACAAAAATTTCAAGGAAGTCACGCTGGGCTACACCGCTGAAATGGCCATTAACGAGGCCAAGCGCTGCCTACAGTGCAAAAAACCGCACTGTGTTGAGGGCTGCCCGGTTAATATTCATATCCCGGAGTTTATCCATGAAGTTGCTGAGGGCAACTTTGAAAAGGCTTATGAGATCATCACCGATACCAATGCGCTGCCCGCCCTTTCCGGCCGTGTCTGTCCGCAGGAGACGCAGTGCGAATCCAAGTGCGTCCGCGGCAACAAGGGCGAGCCGGTGGCAATCGGCCGTCTAGAGCGCTTTGTCGCCGACTGGTACCGCGAGAATATCAACGCCATGCCGAAAAAAGCCGAGTCCAATGGCATCAAGGTCGCTGTCGTCGGCTCCGGCCCGTCCGGCCTGACCTGCGCGTCGCTGCTTGCCAAGAAGGGCTATGCGGTGTCCCTGTTTGAAGCGCTGCACACTGCCGGTGGTGTTCTGGTCTACGGTATTCCGGAGTTCCGTCTGCCGAAGGCTATCGTTGCCAATGAGGTTGAAAAACTGAAGGCGCAGGGCGTTGAAGTCATGACCGATATGGTCATCGGCAAGGTCCTGTCCATCGACGAGTTGTTTGAGATGGGCTTCAAGGCTGTGTTTATCGGCTCCGGCGCAGGTCTTCCGATGTTCATGCACATCCCCGGCGAGTCCCTCAAGGGCGTTTGCTCTGCAAACGAGTATCTGACCCGTATCAATCTGATGAAGGCGTATCTCGAAGAGAGCGACACGCCGATCCTGCACTCCAAGGCAGCGGCTATTGTCGGCGGCGGCAACGTTGCGATGGATGCCGCCCGCTGTGCAAAGCGTATGGGTACCGATAAGGTGTACATCGTCTACCGCCGCGGCGAGGCCGAAATGCCCGCCAGACTGGAAGAGCAGCACCATGCGAAGGAAGAGGGCATCGAGTTCCTGACGCTCACCAACCCGACCGAGATTCTCGGCGGTGAGGATGGCCGTGTATGCGGCGTGAAGTGCATCAAGATGGAACTTGGCGAGCCTGACGCATCCGGCCGCCGCCGTCCGATTCCCGTTGAGGGCAGCGAATTCGTGCTGGATGTCGATATGGTCATCATGTCTCTTGGCACGTCTCCGAACCCGCTGATCCGCTCCACCACGCCTGGCCTTGAGACGAACAAAAAGGGTGGTATCATCGTTGACGAGAACGAAATGTCCACCCGTGAAAACGTCTTTGCAGGCGGCGATGCCGTTACCGGCGCTGCGACTGTCATTCTGGCCATGGGCGCAGGCAAAAAGGCTGCGGAAGCCATCGACCGCAAGCTGCAGGGTAAATAAGCTGTTTAACAGCCGACAGTCCCGGCTACAATTTCCATAAACGCAGAAACTCCGGCAGCGTTTGCTGCCGGAGTTTTTAGTAATGGAGGGTCTTATGAAGATCAAGGATTGTATGTCCAGAAATGTCGTCAGCGTCGGTGCGCAGGAACCGGTTTCCGTCGCCGCACGGCTCATGAGCCGGTATAATCTCGGCTTTTTGCCGGTTCAGGGAGAAAACGGGCGTCTCTGCGGGGTGCTAACCGACCGCGACGTTGTGCTGCGCTGCGTCGCAGCAGGGAAACCGGCGGAGCAGATGCGCGTGAGTGAGGTCATGTCCGCAGGCGTTTTGTCCATCGAGGCAGGGGAGGACGCGGCAAAGGCCGCGCGGCTTATGTCCCGCGCACAGCTGCGCAGACTGCCGGTTACGCAGAACGGAAAGCTGACCGGCATGATCTCCGTCGCGGATTTTGCGCGGCGCGGCAATTTCGGCATGGAAACAGCGCAGTGCATGGAAGCCATTTGCAGCCCGGTCGTGCATCTGGATTAAAAATGCGCGCTGCGTATGCAGCGCGCACCAAAATCAATATTCCACTTCCTGATTGGCCGGTGTTTCCAGCAGCTCCGGGTTTTCCAGCAGCGTCTTGAGCAGGCGGATGGTCTTGGAGTAATAATAGCCGTCTGCCAGACGCTCGTCGATGGTGAGGCCCAGATCGAGCATTTCGCGCATTTCGATCGTGCCGTCCTCGTGATAGACCGGACGCTTCGACTTTTCGCCGATGATGCAGAACACGGAGCAGGTGCCCCAGTTCGTCAGATGATGATAGCCGCAGTTGAGCTTAATGGAGCCAAGATTGGAGATCACACACGTCGTATAATACGGGTCTGTCTCAATGATGCTGGCGGGTATCCAGCCGTGGATATCCAGACGCGTCAGGATCCAGACCAGGAACTTGCCAAGGAAGCGCGGCATATGGTTGAAGAAATCCATGTTGTCGGTCGAGGAATCAACCTTATGCACATCCTTGCAGTCAAGGATCTGATGACGAAGATCCTCATGAATGGATTCGACATTGGACTCGTCCTTCGCGTGAATAACGGCCAGTGCCTCCGCAGCTTCGTCCGCAAACTGCTTTTTGACGACAAAAGACATAGACACTTCATTGCGCTGATAGAAGTTCTTGTTGGCAATGAACCGGTTCATCTTTGGCCGAAGCGTGATCGTTTTGACAAGCCCCGCTACGATGATATGGAACATGGTGTAGGGGAACTCTGTCTCCGACTCGTTTTTCTTTTTGAGAAACGCGTTCATATTGGTGAGGTCGATCGTCTCTCTGATATAGGCCTCATTGTCGCAGCGGTTCGGGTAAATCAGCGGCGTGATAAAGTGCATGCCGTCCAGATCGCGCAGCAGCACGCCGTCCTTCCGGTCGCCCCAGCGACGTTTTCTCTTTTCCATTGTAATCACACACCTTAATTGACGGAGATCCGCCAAGAATGTCTATAAGATACCAGACAGCGGCATAAAATGCAAGCCTGAACCGCAAAATGCAGAGCAAATCAGCGGAAATGTACACATCTGTTTTCTGCACGCGGGCACTTGTCAGGAATCAGGAATTGAAGTTGTGAAAGTTCAACAAAAGAAAACTCGAAATTTGAGGCAATTTTCATATTTCAGCACTTGACATCGCTAAAGTATGCGGGTATAATGAGCCCATCATTTCAAGGAGGTGCGCAACATGATGCAGTTCACGGCAAAGCAGAATACTGCTTGTTCCGATGCGTCCAGCTGCGCATCGGCTACTTGCTGTGCAGCATCTGCATGCACGGCTGATTCTGCCGCAGTCTGCAAGGACACTGCCATTCTGGCAGTGTCCTTTTTTATTTCCATTCTGGTGCTTGTATCCATTTGCATTCGCGTATTCTCCATTATTGGCCTGCTGGTACTTCTGGTACTGGCATGGGGCCTTGTAAATGGAATGCTTCTTATGATGAACGATTTCAAACGCGCAAAAGGCAATAGCATTTGGATTCCTGAGGCGGCCTGAAGGGTCGGAATCGATTAGGCATTCAAAGCGGCTTTGCTTTTTGCAGAGCCGCTATTGTTTTGACCGCGCTTCGTTTTTGTAAACTTGATTTCATGCTGTAGGAAAGAAGATACAGCTGAAAAATATTTCGCAAAGAGGTAAGAAATGATGAAGAACATGAAAAAGTTATTCTGCCTGGTTCTGGCGGTAGCCATGCTGCTGAGCGTGATGGCAGGCTGCGCCTCGAAGGCTGAGACCAGCACCGCTGCTTCCGAGACCACTGAAAGCGCCTCCTCCGAGACCGCTTCCACCGAATCCGGCGAGACCGCTGCAACCGACGGTGAAATCACCATCGCGTTCATCGGCAACACCACCGGCGACTATGCACAGTATGGCATCCCCGTCCGCAATGCTGTTATGATGTACTTCGACCAGCTGAATGCTGCCGGCGGCATCAACGGCAAGACCGTCAAGGATGCCAACGGCTACACCGACACTGCCACGCTCAAATTCCATAGTTCTTCACTATTGCCCATTCATCTTCATCTCGGCTTTGTCGTAACCGACACGAACGGCAAGTCGTATCTCATCGGCTCAAAGGAAGCTCCTTATCCCAAACTCAATGTTGAGCTTGGAGTCGGCGATTGTGATGGCGACGGTGCTGGGTACTACTACGAAATTACCCACGTCGCTATCAAGTCTATCGTCGCCTGCCTGCCGTAATCCCTTTGCACTACATACTTTGCACTTCACTCCATTGCACACCGTTATCACGATTTAGAAGTTTTTGTGAGCCACTTGTCTGTGAAGATAGGTGGTTTTTGCTTTACCTCGCCGCGCTGCGCCGACACCTTGGGCTGATCTG
>ERZ773136.128-NODE-128-length-87286-cov-34.566771_pt1 | contig 87286 bp, 135 predicted proteins | sample MGYA00580855_ERZ773136 | MGnify/ENA primary metagenome ERZ773136 (study PRJEB29015, sample SAMEA2737860) | human gut metagenome | biome: human gut; feature: human-associated habitat; material: faeces | place: China | collected 2012 ... | reverse complement strand
TGCAGGAATCAAAATCCTGTGCCTTACCATTTGGCGATAACCCCAGCGTGATCTTATCCTCACATGCCACTGGCTGTCAAGACAAGATTCATGATAAAGAACGCAGAAAGTACTACAGCACTGGCAAATCTTTCTCTGGATCTTTTCTCATTCAGCCATCCTATAATGCTAGTCAGCATAAAGATGTTAAAAAGAGATGCCATAATGCGGAGAATAAGAACAAACATTAAATATCCCCTTCCTTTCTATGGAGTGAATTTTCAGCTTTGAAGCCGTCAGGATAGCGTTCCCAAAGCTTCTTGTTGTTTTTAATCGCAATATCCTCAAGAGAGGTATCAAGAGCCTCAGCAGTAAGTGCCAGATAATACAGCACATCGCCACACTCCTTGATAAGATTCTCTCTATCAAATGGATGCCCCTGAAAAATCTGCTTTTTAAGAAGATCAACAAGCTCACCTGCTTCACCTGCAGTACCGAGGATACCATTCATAAGCATGTTTTCCTTTGTCGCTTTTGTTACGTCTGATGCGGTTCTCATTACACCGCGCTGATACTCGTCAAATGTCATTTCGTTTCCTTTCCAGTGATAAGATCACTATACGGCAATGTTTCAATCCAGTCGCAAAAATCTCGCCATTCGTCCAGTTTATGGTTACGGCGTGCTTTATAGATGTTTGCAAGGACTTCGTAGTTAAGCGTTACATTTCTGGTCTGGTTATAAGAATCAGGCAGCAGCTGAATTAGTTGCCACCAATACTTCTTTTCCTTGGTGGCAAGATATTTTTGCCTGTAAAAATTAAGTATACGGATTGTCTGATTCAACAGGCCGATTGGCGAATGCTCTGCCCCGTGAAATATTGGGAAATCAGATTCAGCACTTTCAAAGCCAATAAGATGCTCTGCTGAGAAATCATCTAATGTAAATTCTTTGGCATCAATTCGATGCATGGTGCTGCAGCTATTCTTTGAAGTACCTACAGAGTACGTGTCTGCTTCTTTCCACCAATAAAGTGGTGCTGTAATTCTGATGCATACCGGAAGCATACGCATAAATTTGCGATGATCGGAGCCATATGAAGATAGACGTTGCATAAGTGCCATATCTTCTTTACCGACTATAAATTGTGGAGACCATGTACATTTATCTGGTTGGATACTATCGCAGGTATCACAATCACGTTCTTCACCGAGGTGAAGACAGCCCCAATGGCTATCACTTTTAAGCCATGAATTGAAGGAGTTTCGAAGACCTTCAATAGCAAATTCTATTTGTTCTGGGCTTGGTGATACAGCATGTTCTAATTTAATCATTACTCTTTTTCTCCTCAATGTGCCATTGAACCAAAATGTTTCATAGGATAATTATGTTCATGCTTCTGTGTGAATGTCTTAATAAGACATTCACAATCATCGTGCAAGAACTCGCAATGGTTTAATCATGATTACCTACCGCATAGAATCGCTCTTTTTCGTCTTGAATAAAAGCGTACAAAATTTCTTCAAAAAAGACATATTTAAAAAACTCTTGTAGATGGTAAGTGTCATATTTTTCCAGTAGGGAACAATCAAATCTATAATTGTAATCTTTTGTAGTGCCATCGAATAATGTTTTGGTAAAAGAAGCAACTATCCAGTTATTGCACGGTTTATCAAAATAAACATGAATTCCAAAAAGCTTGCCTATCAGAATTAGTGACGAAAAGTTTATCTCTTTCACAAGCACTTTTTTATTCTGACTCATTCCACGTATCCTCCTAAATTTCGGTTAATCACCTTGTCAACCTCGACAGACTTGACGATAAAGTGTTCACTGATTTCTTTTTTAATTTCAGAATCACTCATTCCATCGTAGTATCTAGCATGGTCGCGATATTCATTTATGGTTTTTTTATATTTAACTTTTGTTTGCTCAATAGCGGCTTTTACTTTATCTTTGGACTGAAAGACACCAATCAATTCGAGCAAAGAACCATAGGAATCAAAATAGGAATCAAAAGTTAAAACGAAAACTTTCATAAGACATCCTCCTAGCTTCGCTTTGAGGCAAAATCTTTAAGTGTTCCAAGAAGTGCCTCTTTTGACCCAAATTCTGGAAGCTCCAAGATTAAAGCAGCTCTGCAAAAGCTGATTGTAGCATCAAGTCCCAAAACAAGCTCTAATTGCTCTAGCTGTTCTTTACCTATAGTATTTGCCATTGAATGAGCTGAAATTGATTGTGGGGCATTCTGTGGCTTTACAGCGGTATTTTGAGAACTTGACTTAGCAGCCATTATATTATTCTGCTGCTTAGCCTTAACCATAAAGTCCAAAATGTACTGACAAAGCTCTTGACGTTCTTTACATGCTTTTATTTTATTTGCATCTGGATTAGGCACAGCTGAGAAATCGTTGATCTGCTTTTGATATCCAGAAATAACACCTTGTAACCATGTTGTTGCATTCTCAAATTTTGTTGCCATTACTCCTCCTATTCATCCAAAGGGGATATTGCTTTAACAAACTCGCGAGGAAAGAAAGCTTTTAAGCTAGAAGTGCAAGATACGTAAAACAATTCTTCGTTGGTTAGATAGCCATAGTATCCGTCTTGTGGATTACAATAAGCTTCTATTGTTTCGCTTGTGCCGTCAATAAATTTAAATAAAACTAACTTTGTGTCATTCATTGCTTATTCCTCTGGCATGTAGTAGATATCTGGTGAGAAGCTAGAAGCGGAAATATTTAATTCCTCAAATACCTCGGCTGCTCTGGCTGGAGTCTTATACTCTGCAAGTACCATGTCTTGGTTTGCAGTCCTTGCAAAGATAGTTTCATCACGTCTCAGCAAAGCAACGTTATAAAACTCAACAGATTTGGTTTTACACTGTGAAATGATTCTCATTAGATAACCTCCTGTTCTTGTGTTCTATCTGACATGTAACCATTTGGGTAACGTTTATTCGTTCACGATTGATTCCGTGTCCTTCACGGCACAACTGACAAACCAGTATGTCACCACAATGCTGACATTCATCGGCTATTTCTTTGGTTGATATTTTCATTTTATAGTTTGAGTATATTATGCCTTGGCACTATGGCAAAGAAACTGTCAAGGCTCACAGCTTTCAGGTCGCGATTCCCTATCTTTGCCATATGTGTAGTTACGATTTAAAAGGGGCTTTTTATTTTGGAAAAATATTTTGGGGACTAAGTAGCCCCATGCCGGGGGCACGCTCTCAGACCCCTATACCCCTTTTCGTGTGATCATCTGGCAGCTGCGCAGTTGGTCGCGGCTCCTGATCTTATGGCGGCAAAACCTAAATTGTGCGTATTTGTATATACAAAAGCAACAGTGTTTTGCCGCCCTGGTCTGAGTATACGCACCATTAGCCGTTAAAAGTTCGTAAAACAAACATTATACGAACTATACACCGCCCTAGAGATTAACGCAGATCAAGAAACCTTGACTAATCTTAATTTAAATCGTCAGATAATTTGAAATCCGATAGTTTAGGGGCTTCTGGTTCTGCGTCAATGACTTTTTCCCACTCTTCCGCAGTTATCTGCTTGGCTTCTGGTGCTGCCTCAGCTGATAACCGGAACTCTGACGCGTTTACATAGTCGCTATTGTTAGTAAGATCAAAAATTGCAAGCACTGGCGGCATTTTGCCAGTAAATGCAAGCTGTTTCTTACAAGCTGTTATAACGCCTTTTACCGCGTCTATAGTAGACTTCCAATCACTGCCACGCTTTTCATAGCCCGTGATCATGTGCCGCGTAACTCCCAAAAATGCCGCCCAGGACTCTATATCAGGCACTAGGCGCAGCTTTCCGCCTTCCGTTGGGGTTTTGTTTACGTTCCGGACAAATGTCAGATACTCTTCTGAGTCGTGCTTGAAACTTTTTAGCCCTTCGGGAGAGTTGCTATACATGGGCTGTGAGCCTTTTTCACGTGCCCTGGCTAGCCCCTGCAGAGATACGTCAAGGATAGCATCCAGTTCGTCTCCGTCCATGGTTTCTGCAATATCCCTATAGCTCGGCATTCGTTTTCCTCCTCTTGGCATTCTGTAGCCCTCCTTTCCCTGTATTTCTTTTTGTCGTGCGTATATGTGGCTATATCTTAGCCTTTCCCCTTCAAACGTCTTCTAGCCGCCTTCTGTGCCTTTCTAGCGCCCTTCTGTGTGCGCTCATCGTGTCCAGCTCTCACATGTGTCCGTCCTGGCTGTCTGTCCTGACTGTGTGCCGTCCTCATCTGCCGCCTGTCTGTGTATCTCTCGTCTGCTGGCTGTCTCTGGCTTGATCATCTGTTAGTTGTCAACTGTCAGCTCCTGCACTCTGTATCTGTATATACTTAGATACACTATACACATACCTACTTACCAGATATCTATATACTGTACATACAGATATACATATACCTATACAGTACATAGAGATATACTATACATACTCACCTTATATGTACTTTACATATATACCTATACTGTACATATAATATATATTATCAGACAATATATTATATATACTCTATATACGCTGTATATATATAGATATTATATACATATACAGTGTATAATTATAAATATAATATAAATACACTGATAATATATTAAATATATATATACCATATACATATACAGTAAATATATATACTATATATTATATAAGGAAGCGACACGGAAAAGCTGTAGGCTTGGGGAAAAGGAAAAAGCCCACGACCAGAAAAAGAAGCACCGTGTTTTAGCACGGCTTGGAATCTTTTCCGATCATGGGCTATATACTCTATATATCCATATCTAGGCTACATATAAATACTATATATAGTAGCTTGATTACATAATACAACAATATGAGGTATAAATCAAGTTAAATATTTTTAAAAGTGTAAGTTGCACAAATTGAATATAACAATTCAAAAGTCAGAAAACATAAAAAAGACAATCCTAAAAGCGGATTGTCTTAGAAACTATTCTGCAATATAACTATAAACATACTGCTTTAAAAGCTTTGTGTAATTGTCGGACTCTGCGAACCACTCTGACAAAAGGTCACTATCTGGGCGAGTATCGCCAGGTTCGGCAGCTGCACGCGCGATTGGTAAAAGATCTTGATTTTTTTTGTACAACGGCATCTGAAAACGAGTTAGTCAACGTTTCTTTTAAAACTTCTGCATCGTGTGTCCGCTGACGGAGAAAAGAAACAACTTTGTCCCACTCTTGGCGCGTTGGGAGCCTGTAAGTTACTGCTGCAAGCTTTGAAAAAGCTATTCCGCGTGTATATGGGGTGACAAGATCACAAGCAGGAATTGAAAGTGCTTGTGATGGTGTGATTTTAAGGCAAGAAAGGCAATCTCCAGAAGGGATTGTCAAAAGTGATAAAATTTCTGCTGTATTTTTGGATTGTGTAAGTTGCTCTAGCTCGTAAGGGGTGATAGGATGATCACCAAGAAAAAGTTCATGCTGGAACACGAACTTTTCAATCTTGCGTTTTAATTGTTTTGGCTTCAACTTATCTTCCTTTCTCCCGGCTCTAACCTTGCCGGGCAGGTGCGAGCTACTGTTCAAAAGTGGCAAGTGCTGCACAAATACCGGCGGCTTCGTCTTTGTCACATCTACGCTCAAGCATCAGTTGGTAATAGTCACTGCTTCGCCATCCCCCATCAAAAAGGGTGGCAGCCTCATCCGTTGCCAGTGCGTCAGATTTTACTTGCTGCGCTCTCGCTGTGAACTCATCGTACGGCTTTTCATGGCTTGAATCAGAAATTATATCAACATCAACGCGACGGTTGTTGTCTGGGTCTTCATCATCGACAAAATCACCTGTGCAATTTTGCCAGTCAAAAGCATAATCAATGACGTCATCGACGCTATCCACCTTATAAGCCCCTTGACCATGCTCAAAAGAGCCATCAACTAAAAGACCAACACTGAGGTCTTGGCTATATTGGCCATTGTTCCATACTCTCATAGTAATTTCTACGAGTCTTTTTCTGTCTTCAATCTTCATTTTTTACCTTTCTGCCCTCGTAACCTCCGGGGCGGGTGCTTTTGGTTAGTCAACCCGTGCGTTAATATCAGATTTAAGGACGCATACTAAGCGCACATCATAGCCCCAATGAGGGTTATTTCGTTCTATCATGCCGTTATAGGTAACATATACAACAAAGTTGCCTGTTTCCCATCCGGTGCGTTGTGGTACGCTCCACGCTGTACAAGTCCAGTAGCCTGCTGTATAACCGCTGTCGTCATCAGCATCCGAAATCAAGTTGTTATACTTTCTGGCCTCGTCAAAAGTGATCGGGCGGACCTTGCAAGTCAGCTCTCCATAGTCGTTCTGGCCGTCTACCGTCGTTAAACTTACGGTGTGTTCTACTAGGTTCTCGGCTCCTACTTCATTTTCAAGCCATCCCTGATAGTCTTCTGACTCTATATCTCTTCTAAGCTCGGAAAGTTTATAATTAGATTCGTGCGCGTCAAACGGCTGCTCAATTCCAACCGGTTGACCAGTCCAAGCATTCTCAACAACTAATGCTTTTGTAGTGTCCTTGCCGTGCTCAAGTAAAATAAAAACAGCGTCTCCGATACTAAAAGTCTGCCCTGGTTTTAAAATTGATAACTTGTTGTAACTCATGTAGCTGCCTCCTCTCAAAAAATCTCAACGCCGAGCTTGTCAGCTGCTGCGCTTACTACGTCCTCTACGGTATCACTGTCGGCGCTTTCGTACTCATCCACCATGTCAGCCAGCTCACACAGGTGGCGGCAGTCGTCCGGGTTCCACTCTCTGCTAGACTTGATGCGATATGCTACAGCCTCCGGCACGTCTAAATCTTTAAAAAGTTCATGCCCTGCTGCACCCATGTGGCTCCAGTTAAACTCAACACGCTCGATATACTGGGCGTCTGTGTAGTGGTCTGGTGTTGCCTTCGTCTCTGCAATTAAATCGCCATTTTCCGGGTGATACTCCATCTTCTCAAGCTCTTCTGCTACTTCTTCCATAGTCTTTCCGCCCCACTGGTAAGACTCGAACGGGTCTGCATATGGCCAGTTTTCGCGAGCTGCTGCCAGAACTGACAGCCCTGTTCCTGGGTCAGCCTCGAAACCGCTGAGAACGTTTACAACCTTGCCGCTTTCATCGCGTGTCACTGCCTGGATACCGCCACCGTTGTCCTCATAAAATTTTGTTGTATACTGCTGCTTCTTTGACATATCTTTTTACCTTTGCCCCTGTGGGGCTTCCTTTCTCTCTTTGTGCCTTTAGTATAGCACGCTTTAGCGTGTATGTCAAGAGGCTTTTAAAAGATTTTTTAACTTTTTTTTGGTTCGTGCACTTCTTTGTATAATGCAGTGTCTGCCGGCTCCTCTGTATAGCGGATCAAGTCGCGCGGCTGCAACTCCAGGATGCAGCAAAGGCGGTTTAAAGTCTCTGCGTCAATGCTTGCGTCTCCCTTGCGAAAGCGTGAAAGCGTGGCTTGAGAAAAAATTTTGCTTTTGCGGCAGCTTGAAAAAGTAACTCCTACCTCTTTTAATGCTTCTAGCACATCAATTTTGTATTGTAACAACTTTTATACCTCCTCGTGATCAAATGCTTACATATATATAGTAGCTTCTGCAGCGCAAAAAGTCAAGTGAAAAATACACGCTAAAACGTGTAAAAAGTACTTGACATACACGCTAAGGCGTGCTACTATATAGGCATAGCAAAGAAACAAAGTACTTTGACAACAAAATATAAAAAAGAAAAAGGAAGGTAAAAAGATATGACAAGAAGATTTTTTGAAGGTGTGAAGGATGTGCAGGAGTTACGTAAAAAGTATAAAGAACTGCTTAAGCAGTACCACCCAGACAATGGCGGTAGCGTTGAAATCATGCAGGAGATCAACGCAGAGTATGACAAACTTTTTAAGGTACTTCCAAAGGATAGCACAGAGAGCGCAAAGAGCGCCGCAGGTGCTGCAGGTCCTTCTGCATCTGGTGATGGCGTTACTGATGCAATGCGTGCCGTACTTGAAAAGCTGGCAGGGCTTGCAGGCATCACTATAGAGATTTGTGGCTCCTGGGTTTGGGTATCTGGTGATACTTACCCGGTGAAAGATATCATCAAGGCGGCTGGATGCTTCTTCTCAAGCAAGAAAAAAATGTGGTATTGGAGAGAAGAAAAAGAAGGTTGGCACGGTCGCCGTGGTGGTGCAGATATGGCAACAATCAGACTTAAGTACGGCTCACAGAGCTATACAGGCACAGCGCAAAAAGAGCTAGCATAAAAAATAAGGTGGGCGAAAATGCCCACCTTTTTATTTGCTTCGCGCCTGATCAAGTAAGTGCTGCGTCTGCTCCTGGCCGTATATATCCATGATATCAAGCTGATACCGTGCATCAGTCAGGAGCCTTTGCAGGTCTACCGCTTCCAGGTCTGGCGTATGGTTCTTAGTCTTCTGGCTGGACGGCTCCGGCTCTGCCGCAGGTGCTGCAGGTCCTTCTGCATCTGGTGCCGCTGATCGGATGCTATCGCGGCTGATTTTTTCAGCTATTGCGGCTTTTATGTAGCCGTTGACTGATAGGCTTGTAGCTGCTGCCGCCTCTTGTAGTCTGGTGTAGTCTTCGTGCCGCAAGTCGAGCGGAACGCGCTTATAAGTCTTACTTGCGTATCTTATAGTAGCTTGTTTGTGTGCGTCTGATATTGCCATATGTTTTTTTCCTTTCTTATATTATAAAGGCCCCTTTTCCACCTCTAGCATAATTATACACTATAAAGATAAAAATATACACGTACATAATGCACAAAAATATACACGTACATTTATACAGAATTACTATTGAATATACACGTACGTTGTTATATAATACAGTCAGAAACAAGGAAAACAAAGACATCAAGGAAAGACTTGGAGAAAGGTTATAACATGACAAGAATAGAAATGATGAGAAGAAAGATTAACGAATGTTTATCAGAAAATTTAATGACTAATGTAACTTTTGAAATCACAAGCGAAGTGTATAGTGATAGCGAAGAATTTACAGTTGTATTTGCAATGGGACAGTATAGAGCAACATTGTTAGTATCATGTGCGGGTACTAATACATGGGTATACCATTCATATATTGGTTATTGTGCGTGCAGCGGTAGCAAATATTACCGTTCAATTATTTCTGTATTCAGACAGATGGTTAATGATATTGATGATTATAAGGAAATGTGGGAAGTTGTAGCAGGAACCTCAGGAACCTCAGAAACAACAGAAACCTCAGAAACAGCAGAAGCTGAAGAAACCAAAGGCAAAGAAACAGAAGAATCAACCGCAAGCGAAGAAACATATTTTACCGAGACTGCAGGAAGTGCAAAAAGAAAAACTGATAATCAGGCATATAATTTCATGTGCTATAACTGCAAGAAATTTTTGAATGGATGTAGAGGAGAAAAAAATAAGATTTACAGCGGTTGCGTTTATAAAGAAAAAATGGAGGTTAGAAACAATGGCTAAATATTTTAAAAAAGTAAAATCGTATAGTGATCTTAAATCACAATTTAAGACTCTTTTAAAAGCAAATCATCCAGATAACGGCGGAGACGCCGAGGTTATGAAGGAAATTAACGCTGAATATGACGCTCTTTTTGCAATCTGGAAAGATAAGGAAGAAAAGGAAACTGGCGAAAAGGTAACAGAAACTGCAGAAGGTACCCGTTTTGAATTTTATACAGATTATGGCTGGGCCGGAAGTAACTATAATGGTAATCTTTCACTGAAAGAAATTGCAAAAATTGTCCGTACATATATTAAGGAAAAATATCCGCTTTACAAGTTTAGCGTGCGCACTTCTTACGCGTCTATGTGCCAGGAATTGCACGTTGACATTTTGGAAAGCCCTATTGAAATTTACAAGCCGTTTGACGAACTTACAAGCGATGATTTTTCAAAAATTTCCAAATGCCTTTATCCGTGGGATTATGTAATTGATGAACGTTTAAAATTTTTAAATGCTTCAAAAGAAGAAAAAAGAAAAGTTATTGAAGAATCTGAAAGTTCCGGAAAAAATGTTTTGAATGATATTACAAAAGCGGTAATTGATGATGTTGATGCTTTTGTTAATTCTTATAATTATAACGACTGTGACGGAATGATAGACTATTTTGACGTTAACTTCTACTATTTTGGTTGCTGTCAAGAGCATGGAAAATATGTAAAAATCGTGCCTAAGACACCAAGAATCAAAAATCAGAAAAAGGAAGTTAAGCCAAAGGCAAGCGAAAAACCAAAAAAGGAAGAAAAGACAGAACAGGTTGAGGAAAAAGCCAAGGAAGCAAAATATACGTATAAAATTACACGCGGAGAAGATACCCGTGATGGTTCTGTTCTGTGGCTTGTAAGAGTTTCTGAGAGCCTGAGCAAAGAACAGTATATTGCAGAGAGCGAAAAGATGAAAAGCCACGGTGGATATTATAGCAAATTCAAACATGCGTTTATCTTCCGAACTGATCCAACAGAGATTCTAGGAGGTAAGACGGCATGACAGGATGTGAAAAGAATTGCTGCAGGTGTCCAGAGCGCGACACCTGCGCAAATAAGAACAAGCATTTGCTTGATAAATTATTTACGCGGTATGGATACGTTGCAAAAGATACAAGTGATCAAAAAATATATATTTACGAGAGGCACCCGGAAACGCTGCACACAGAAAAAGACATATTAAACAGCTTCAAACACGCGGAAAAGGAGCTTGAAAGCTTAGAAGAAGCTATGGAAGAATTAAAAGCTTATCGCATCGCGTTAGCTGAAAGATACAACTACATTACAACCGCGCCGACTAAGCAAAAAATTAAATTATACCGCGAAAGAAGGTACAAAGAAAAAGTGTTCTACCTCATCCAGTTTTACACGGTAAATTTGCTGGACGGCCACGAGGAATTAACCGAAACCATACGATACGAGGGGAAAGAACGGAAAAAAGCTATAGAGCACTTTGAAAAGCTTCGAAAAGAAAAAGTAGGCGTTATTTTTGAAAAAGACATTGAGCGCCACTATTGGGAAAAATAAAGACAAAGGAAGGTATATAAATAATGAAGAGAAAGCAAAGAATTTGTAAATATCCGCGTTGCTATGCCGTTTATACGGCCTCTGCCGAGGCTCAAACAGCTTCCTGGGGCGGCGGTGCTGATAATTTCGCCGACTGGTACAACACTTGGAAAGACGGCGCTAGAGCTGCTATAGCTTTGGCCAAACTGTACCCGAACGAGGAAGTAATGATGCTGACATTTGTTGATGGCGAAGCCGAGGACCACCCATGTTACTACAAATGGAACGAGACAAAGAAGTGCGTTGAAGGTTACACGCACGAAGCAAGAGAGATTTTAAACGGAAATTGTTGACTGTGGCGCGGCTGCTGGTGCAGTTTACGCCGTTATGCTTCGGGGGACTCGGTTCGATTCCGAGCGCTGCTCTTCTCCCTGATCGGGAGTAAAGAAAAAAAGAAAGAGAGGTTAAAACGATGATTTTACAGACGGTATCTATCAACGCAGCACCACGAGAGCGGCATATAAAGCTTTTTAAGGTTCACGGCGAGGAGTGGGAAAAGCTGGTGCAAGAAATTGCAAGCCTTGACGCTGTGGCCCTTGTGTCATGGGCGCGAGTATTCGAGGCGGTAAAGGCTCCAGGTGTGGTGGCACACTGGGAAGTGCAGCACGAAATTGGCGGCAAGGCATACACAGAGCAGCGCATACTGCACGCATCCGTAAAGAATCCGGGCTGCATTCAGTTTTCTACGGCTCATATTTACCCAGACGAATATATCCCAGTGATGGATTCACAGTTTAAAAATGCAGCCGATTTTTTCAGATACGAAGCGCCGACATTAGCGGTTGTTACTATCGAAAAGGTTGCGTGAAACGGAAAGAGGTGATAAGATGAGGGTAATCTGGGAACCAAACCTGCAGATTAAGAAGATGCGCAGCAGTGCAGAGCGTGCCATTCTCTGTCAAAAGTCAAGAGGATTCAAGACAACGATTAAAAAAATCATGAAAAAAATGCTTGATGCAGTAGCAAATGGCATTGGTGACTTGTTACTTGGCGCGTTGATCTTCGGCGGTATGGCGGTTGCACTGTACTATGGCAGTATTTGATAGGAAGATATAAAACATGTTTAAGCAGATTAAGAAGGGTGGTATTGTTGCGGTCAACGTAATTGTTAAGGAATGAAAAAACGGCAAGCGTAACGCTTGCCGCTCCTCTGTACTTGCGCGTACAATTATAATTTCATTTCAATCCACACAGACGGTTTGCTGCCTGTGAATAACGACCGAAGCCGGAAGAAGCATCCCCTTCATTTTTAAAATAGCATAATGGCTTGAAAAAGTCAAGAACTTTTTGTATAATATTTGAAACACACATATGTACTGTTATTTTGCAATAGTGCATATTGACAGGAAAAAGGAGTTGGCAATGGCAAAGAGAGATTTAACAGACGAGCAGCATGGAGATTTGGTGGTACTGGGAGCTTCTGAAAATAAATATGTCAGTCCTAATACCGGAAAAAGGACAAGCCTTTGGAAAGTAAAATGTTTGAAATGTGGAAATATAAAAGAAATGCAGGCATCTCACTTTTACAGATGTGTAACATGTGGATGCGTAAGAAGACGTAAATACCACAACTGTGTAATATGTGGAAAGCCATTTATTTGGCATCCGAGTGATACAAAACAATGTTGTTCTGCTAAATGTGCGGCACAATTAAGAAAGAAACACGGCTTGTGTACGCCAAAGGGGACACCTATGCCGCCTGCTCTAATTGAAGCTCAAAAGAAAAGTCAATTAGTAAAAGCGGCTCGCGAACGATTTGCAAAAGAAGCAACTAAAGCGGCTCATGCTTTGCCAGAAGGACAACCGGGACCACAAAACAGAACTGCTAAAAAGTGGATTTTAATTGATCCTCTAGGAAATTGTTATATAGCAGTATCGTTGAAGGATTGGGCTAGAAGAAATTGCCGAAGGTTCTTTGATGAAGATGTACCAGAAAATATTGCAGCTGGACGCGTGCGTGGTGGTTTTACTGCAATTGCAAGTAGTTTACGTGGTGTGTCTTCACGGAGATCTAGGCCAGTGTATACTTATAAGGGCTGGCGATTGGAAGAGTTACCAGTTGAAAAGACCGAAGAGGATGTTAAAATGGCACTGGAAGAAAATAGGAGACAAAATGGCGAAGAGAAAGAAAAAAGTTGAGAATAAACGAATCCTGGCACTAGAACTGTACAAAGGATTCTTAAAGGCTGAACCTGATTTGGCTGATCAAGCAAAAGCTGCGATTGAGGATTTTAAAGCTCAAGGCGCAAAATGGGACGAAAATATTGTGTACTGTCCTAATGATAAAATACTGCTAGAAATCAAAAAAGCACGCATGGGGGAGCCAGATGCGAAGTATTTCAAAAGGCTTAGAAATGCCACTGCAGGATTGATTTCAGCAGTGGCAACATGGGATTTATCAAAAGTAATTTATCGCTTTGACGAAGATTTTTATAGTGAATTAAGAGAAACAGAAGGAATAGAAAAAGTTCCGGTAAACATGTTACTTCATTTGCCATATAAATGTTTATGCCTTCAAGTTGGTGATGAATCAAGGTTTACATATTTGAATTATGATTTTGAATTTAAATTATATGAATTAAGGATTGAAAGACTTTTCTTTAATGACGATGAAAACAGAATTGAATCAAGGAGCTATTTTTTAACCTTATCGTCTGATAAATTACAAAAATGCATAGACCATACAATTTCCAGTGGAATTGATAACTATAAAAGAATGGGGCTGCCGGAGTTTTCGGAGAAATTTGAAGAAACATATAGAAAAGATCGCGAAATATTTCAAAGCACAATACAAATGATTCTGTTTATACTGTCACAGAATGTAGATATTGTCGAGAATGAAGAAAACAAGAAAGCAAGAAAGAAATATGTTCGTTCTGGTGCAAAGGAGATTCCCAAGGTATTGGATGCAGGATACCGTGTGGGAGCTGAAATAAGGAACGTTAGGGAAATCAATGTATACAAGAACAAGACAGAAGCAAATGAACAAAACCTTGATACACTACCCTCTGCCGCAGGAAGCAAAAAGACTCCGCATGTACGCCGCGCACACTGGCATCATTTCTGGATAGGGAGTGAAAAGGCAGGAAACAGAAAACTTGTGATCAGATGGTTGCCACCTATAGCAATAGGAAGCAGAGTCCAGGATCTTTCACCAGTTGTACATGATATTAGAGCGTAGTCAAAAACTTCTGGCTAAAGTCACGAATTTTTAATAAAAAGAAAGGAACAGGAAAACAAGAATGAATGAAGAAAAAATGAAACGAGTAATTGAAGCAGTAACGCAGTGCAAGCCACTTGCCAAAAATGATTGGCCAAGAGGGCGCGAAGAATGGGGATGGTTGCTGGATAGAACATGCGATTTGTACAGCAATTATATTTCTTTGGAAAACGAAGCTCTGAAAAAGGCAGTTAAATTTGTAACTGAAGAGTTTTTTGATTTTGTCGATAAGGTCTATCCAGAAAACGAAGAGCCTATTCCAGGTAAAGAATTTTTTGATTCTGTTGATAAAAACTATTTAGAAGATAAAGGGTATATTCCGGATTTTGCAGAAGAATTATATGAAAAACTTGTTGACGATGATGGAGATGAAAAAACGGAAAAAGAAAGAGATATAGAACGTACAATAAACTTGATGATGACAATAATAGAATTTACGTGTCATTGTGAGGAAGAATACTTAGCACAAATGCCTGCCGAAGAGTTAAAAGCATGGGAAACATTAGCAAGGATAGATAAAAATTATAGAATAAAAATTTGTCGCGGATATAAATTTGGGAAAATAGCAGATGGTTTTGTGATCGACGACACAGTGGATAACTTGATACAGCTCCACAAAAACGCAGAAGAGGCACGAGAAAGCGAAATTGCGTATCCATTTAAATGGTATATGCAAAAATAAAAGATATAATATTAAAGTATAGCTAAAAAGTAGGGATAGAATCAAATCTATCCCTATTATTTTACAGTTCTTGACAGTATTTTACATTACTTTACATTACTTTACATTATTTTACAGTAAAATAATGTCAAAATCTATCGGCTTTTCTTACGACGCTGCTTCTGTCTCTGCTGTTTATATTCGGTTCTTATGACCGTGATGTTTCCGACAGTTTCCTCTGTTCTGATGCGCTTCAAACTGCCAACATAGGTTATTATGCTGATTTCGTGTTTTTTTCCACTTCTACTGCCCATATCATCCCCTCAACTTTCTTGTAAGCTGCTGTCCAAATGATTCTTGATACGTGATCTTTACATCTGCATCCACATCAATTGGACGTCCAACGACTAAAATTTCTGTGGGATGGAGTCGGGAGCACATTTCTTTGAAGCCCTGTCGATAACACTCCTTGCCTTGATCGGTAAAGCAGCCGTTTGTGCTGACTGCCAGCGTGCTCTCTTCTGGTAGCCCTTCAAAACAAAACTCAAACGTCTCTGTGTTTCCCCAACCTACAGTTGGAATGACGTTACAGCCGTTCATAAATAGCCACCATGCAAGGGCACGGCTTCTGTACACTTGATGCAGCTGCATGACCTTTGGCATAGAATCATAGAATGAGAAGTCAGGAGCACAGACATATTTGAAATTTTCAAGCATCGGAAGATACTTTTGCGGTTGATTCCATAATGGTTCGAACCGTGCATCATCAATAAAAAAGTGGCAAAGCGCCTTCTTCGGATTTTTTTCTTTCACAGCCTCACAAAATGATACTGCATTAAGCCCACTCAGAGAAGCGTGTACTGGGAGCAGTTTTGGGAATCCCAGTGGAGTAAGTTCGGATTGATAAAGATATCGCTCACGGAGAACGTCTTTTTGCGTGTGAATCTTTGTGTACATTTGCCTTCCTTTCTGGCACATTGCCTAAATTCGTGCGTGTACTGTGATCTTTATTTTATGCACAGTACCTAATTGCATTACTTCCTAAAAGCTGATATATAAGTTCATCTGCAACAGTTACTATACTCCTGCCAAAAAGGCTTATAAAGTCTGCGACAATTTCCTCTGTTTCAATCGGGATAGAGTATCCGTATTCCATTGCGTGAACATGTGTTAATTCGTGGCACAGCACTTTATCAATCATCTGGTTTGACAGATCATTACACATAAAGACGGTCTTTAAATTGTTGTCGGTTACGCCGAGCGTATATGTTCCGTCACTGCGCTGCAACTGCGGATCACCAGGATTGACAAAGCAAACTTGCCAAGTGTTGTTATTTATTGTAAAAAGCATTTGATACCCCCATTATAGCACATTTATAGCAAGTGCGCAATTGAAATAAAACCGGGAGCATCTGCCCCCGGCTGTACCATTGATTATATACGCTGCACCCAGTTTGTCATCTTGGTTTTCATCATTGTTTTTTCGGAAGCTGAAAGCCCTGGCATGATCTCTTTAAGATCTTCGTCAATGACGGCCAGCAAGGACTCAAGCCCTCGCATGTTTGCGTCATTGTCTTCTTTGGTGTTAGCTTTGTGCATGTCCTTAGTCTCACTGTATGACCTTCTAGCACGGTCATATCGGCTTTCTGACTTCATTCCCATATCTTCTACACTTCTACCATCTGACGGCATTTGGGAGCCTCTACGTGGGTCAGAGTAGTACATGCGCCCAAAGCGGAGTCTATCAAGATCACGCATACGCTCTTCTTCTGGCATATCAGCCCATTCATAATACATTTCTGGTGTCATGTGCCAATAAGGTGGTTCGTCATAACCTCGTCTGCCTGTGGTTCTTGTCCCTCTACCCTTTGGGGCAAATCTGCCGTTAGCGTATCTGTAGCGGTCGTAATAGCGGCGTGACGGGTAATCACCGTATTGCTCAACCATTTCCATGATTTCATCATCGTTTTGCAGCTTATCCATTGCCTCAACGATGCGATAATCTTTATCAAAGCAAGCAATGTTCTTAACAATTTCGGTCCAATCTTTTAAATCATCAAGATTCTGACCTTCGAAATTATCAATTCCGATAGCTTTAGCTTTTTCTTTGACACATTCTAAAATCTCTTTAGCCCATTTATGCATAGTCTACCTCCAATCAAGCAACTCTATTCACTATAAGGTTTGCATTGGCAACCTCAATAGCAACGCCACTTGTATTCTCAACTGCAATATTTACGCAGCAGCCACGTGGAACACTGATAAAAATGCCTGAGGACACATTGTTGAATTGAGATACTGCAGCTGGTGTTGAAATCATTTTGGAAGCAGGCACTGGCTCACCACTGATAGCAACGGCTAATGATATAGGAGCCGCAGTTCCACCGGCTGGAAGAGCTATATTTGCGGAGAAGTTTACAAAAAACCGTGCCTGGCACTGATTCGTAAGACCTCTAAGAGTAATGATCCCACTGCCTTCACGGTGTTGTATGCAGTTTGAACCCTTAACAGATGTGTTTGTAAAAGTTACATTTTCATTTGCCGCAACTTCCTGTGTTGCGACTGCAACATATTCTGCCATTTTATACCTCCTTAAAATAAGGGACAGGCTCTATTTTGAGTCTGCCCCTTTGCTGATAGTAATACTGCATTAGTTAGCAGACATAACCGTTTTGGTTAAGATACTGATATTTAATTTTGTCAGCAGCTGCAACCGCTATTGCATCCGCATCCGTAAGCATATCCATAGAGATTAGATGCCGGGAAAGACGGTACTGGAGTAGGTCTTACAGCGTCAATAATCTGATTGGTCTGTGCAGCCATTGCTGTGGTAAGCAGTGCACTCTGGCGATCCTGTGAAGCAGCTCTGCGAAGATCATTGTTCTCAGCCTGTAAGGCAGCAATCTTGTCCTGGCAAAGGTAGTCAAGGATGCTTCTCACGCCTGCATTCTGGTTGTCAATAATATCTCTGGTGTTGCTGTTCATAGTGTTCTGCAATGCGCAAGTGTTAGTTGCCATATTGTAATTTACACCCTGAATAGCTTCGCGTGTCTCGCAGCAGCAGTTAGCTAACTGTGCCTGCAGAGCATTTGTATTTTGCATATTAGCTACGGTATCAGCGTTGATAGCCTGCTGAATGCCATATCCAGTCTGCATGATGTTTGTGTTGATTCCATTAAATCCGGTTAACATGCTATTGTTAACTGCGTAGAATCCATCACAAATACCATTGTTGATTCCGTCTAACTTTCCAACGATCGCTTGGTGATCAAAACCACGCTGAATTGCGCTATCTGTGTAGGCTGCCGCGGTAGAACCCATGCCACCACCGTTATTGCCCCAACCGCCGAAGCCATTACCCCAGCCGAAAATGGCAAAAATCAAAATGATCCAGATCCATCCCCAACCGTCGTTGCCCCAGCCACCGCTGTTGTTACCGTTACCATCAATGCTAGCCACTAATGGTACACTACAGTTTCCTGAGTTAAACATACTATTTACCTCCGTAATATTTTTTATATACATAATCTTGCGCAAGAATTAGTATCATATTTTTATTGCATTCCAAATTGATTTTTTATCTGGCGAACTGCATCGTCAACATTTATCCCTTTCTCTTTGCAAAGGTTGCGAGCTAATTGTTCTACACCCTTTGTATCACCTTTATTTGCCATATCCATAGCATTTTTTAAAATAGGATTACTCATAGCTTGGCTGTTTCCAGCCATCTGCTGCAAAAACTGCTGTGGATTCCTCATGGCTTGAAATAGCTGAAGTGGATTATTATTCATTTTCATTTGCCTCCTTCTTTAAGCCTCCGGACCTTTTAGGCACTATCTTAGGCATCAGTTCATCAAACTTCTTTTCAAGGCTATCAAATCTTGCCATAAATGCCTCTGTAGCCTCGTCAGATAGCCCCATTTTCATTTTGGACATGTCGGCTGAACTATTCGCCGTATTTGGCTGTGAAGCTGTGTACGGCTTATATACAATCGTTCTAATGGTTCCATCTGCATTCCATGATTTTGTATAGATCTCCGACATGTCTTGCTTTGGGAATACGGCAACTGAACCATCCATAGGTACATCGTTCGCAGTAATTTGTTCGACAGCTTGCACGAACTTTCCGCTCAATCCAGCCTGCTGCTGTGGCTGAATGCTTTGCTGTTGATTAAAAAGCGGCTGGTTTTGCTGCAGATCATAACGCGGCTGCTGATATTGATACGGGTAATAACTATTATATTGGCCATACATTGTCTGTTGGTTGTACGGCTGATACATCTGATTTGGTATCGGCATCGCCTAATATCACTCCTTCCTCGTCAAGGACCTCTCCAATAGCTTGAATCATTGCTGATTGATACTGCATTGGAATCATACATACATCTGGTCTTTCAAATATTTTAGTTAAAAATGATTCGGGAAACATCATTCACACCTTCCTTCCTCTTATTCTGACTGTATTGTGCCATAAAACTAAGATGTAAAAACGACAGGGATACGACATGTTAACGACAAAAAGAGCTGCCAGATAAACTGACAACTCTTTTAAACAATATTTTACTGTAAATAAATGTCGAATATTGTTAAATAAAGTCAAATAATGTAAAGAAATGTAAAATACACTATTAAAACATCTGCAATTCCTCTCCGGTGTCCTTTGATGTGAGTTTGATAGAGACATCATATCCTAATGCTTCAGATATCTGATGTATATCACTTTCTCTAAAATTATTTAATCTAAGCTTTTTGGACACATTAGATTGAGAACACCCTAACAGTTTTGCAAGCTGAACTCCGTCCATCTCTTTCTTAAACATTATCGTTTTTACAATGTTTGAAAATGTGTTTTTGCTTTCCATTTACTCACCTTCCTCCTTCGGTTTAAGATCTGCCTTGTAAGAGATCAAATGTTCTTTTACAGCCTCAAGGTCATTAGATTCTTCTGGTATCAATCGATTGAGATAATATAAAAAAGAATTATAGGCCTTTGGTGTACAATAATACTTTTCTGTGCCATTCACCGTAACTATTCGACCTCTAAATGATGTTGGGGATGCATTATCAATTAAAGATTTAGAAAAGTCCAGTGCAGACTGCTTGACCATTCTTAGAAAATATTCAAATGCGGTGGCGCTTGATGAAAGAAATCTGGGCCAAATCAAATCTAGGTTACTAGAAAACTCATATTTTTTAAGTTCAGTCGGATTCTGCTTGCCACTAGCCATCTGAATGTTGTAGGATAATACACCAATTTCATTTGTGATATAACGGCACAGTTCAATGGCAACAGATATGTAATCTGCAAAGTTAGGATCGAGATTTGCTGTAAATCTTTTTGAACATTCATCAACAAACCTCATTAACTTGGAATCATACACCATTCCACAGGTCTGAAAGCCTGCATTGCCAATTCCAATTAAGCGCAACCATGTAGCAGTATCTTGATTGTTGCAAAGTATCTTGTCGAGTAGTTGCCACAATGGAACATCGTTAAATAAGCGAAGTGGTTTAGCACTGTTACTGTTTAAAATGTAAAGTGCCATGGTTTCAGCTACAACACGTTCTTTATCAAAAAATTCTCCACCTAATGCGTTAAATCCGGTTACAATCCCGTTTTCATGCTTGAGAAATATCCTGCGCGATTGGTGCGTGAATAATTCCGCTGGGTTAGAAGGTGGATCAATCTTTTTGCGCTCATCGGATCGTGGCGAGCATTCCCATATTGGGCAAGGCTTAGGCCACAATTCCCCATTACCATTCTGCAAAGGAACTAGGTTCATCATAAGTGTTTCAAAAAGATTTCGCCCGATTGCGTAAACAATAGTATTTTGCCCCAACCATCCAATACTGATTGACGGCAAACCTGCCCTACTTGGCTTTACAGAAACATCGTCATACCCGTTGATAAAAAGAAGCCATCTAGCCGCTTCTGCATATGTTAGTTGCATTTTTGCTTCTCCACTTCTTGCTGCAAAAATTCGTACCTTGTTGTTGCTTTCAGAAATTTCCCCGTTTAACTTTGCAGCACCAAAAGCAGTTCCTTTTTTAGCTTCGTTTGCCTGATAGAATGGAGCATCAGGGTGAAAAAGCCAGAAACGTTCTCTACATTCCTCTAAATATTTTAAAAATGCTTCTGGAAAATGTCCGAGACTCCAATAGCTTTTCCAACGACTGATTGCTTCATCCCTATTCAAAAGCGGAATCTCATCACCGTTTGAGTCAAATCTTGCAAATCCAGAATGAACAATTGCAAGAAGTAGCCGTATCATTGCGACATTTTGAGTATCTGTTTCACCTGCCAAATCCATGTATTCGTGACTACGAGTGAAAACATCCGTGAGTGAAACTTCTTTAATGGTATAATCTGGAAGCAATATACGCACCCAATTTTCGTCAAGCAAATTAAATTCTTTCTTCATATATATCCTTCTTTCTACAGTTCTTTACATTAAAATAATGTCAAATAAGGTTAAATACTGCTATTTACTAATATATATATTTCTTGCAATGCGTAATCTATATTTATACGGCTCAAATATCCGATTTTTGCATTCCAATCTTGAGCCTGTGCAATCATGGCATAATACAGTTTGTGGCTCAGGTGAGCAGTTACGAAGAACACAAAATCAGATTTTTTTAATGCAGCGTTGCGCACAGTGCTGACATTTCCTGCACTGATATATTGCCAATCCGGAAGATAAGTTTTAAGCTTCTTTATCAAGTTTGGATGCCCTCCAACAATTGTACCACTAATGTTTTTTAATTGCTGAATTTGCTCTTTAGATAGCTTATTTGCAATTTCGGTTTCCGAATCAGATTCCAGTGAGAACATATGCTCTCGTAAAGCATAAAGCTCCCTACGTTCACCCTCTACCTTTTGCAGTTCGGATTTTAGTGCATCATTCTTCTGCTTGAGTAGATTTATCTCATCAGATAAGCGCTGAACCTGCTCAGTACAAGCTTTTTGTTCAGACATCCTGCGTTCCTGAGATTCAGATAATGCAGATTTGGCTTGAAGCAATTCATTTTTAATGCTCTCTACTTCAATATACACGTCTTCACGATTGTGTTGGAAGTAGTATTCTTTAGACTGCTTATATGCCTTACACATAGCTAATATATAGCTCGTATATTTTGCATAAGTCAGGAAATCCTCACGTATTCCTTCTCTTTTTCCGTGCGTATAAGCAATTGCTAGTGCTTCCAGATCTTCATGTGTGAACTGTAATTCAGAAAAAATAGAAACGCTTGAAAGTGACTCAATGTCAAACACTGTAGTGTATCCAAATTCCTCATCTTTTGGTGCTAACTGGATCTGCTTAAATAAATCTTTTGGAAGTTGACTAATGTATGATTTTGCTCTTTCCTGAAAAGCACAGTCATATTTCTTTAAGCCTTTTTGTATTCTGCGTTCTGGATTGTATCCGTAGTTTGCAATAAAGCAAAGTAATTCATCACATTTTTTACGTTCTTGTACTAACTCTTGCGGCCACATATTTAAAAAGTAATAGCCTGCAAATAAATGGCCATTAAAATTATCGTCTGAAACATGATCTGACTTTGCAAGCTTTGCATAAATGACTTCTCCGATTACACTATTAAAATGAATCGGTTCGTCTTTTGGAAGCCTTTTAAAAATATTGTATAGCTTTCTGTATCCCTTTTTGAAAAGAATATCTAAAGAAGTCTGTGCTTGTTCATCTTCTGTGTAGCTATATTCGACGATTCCGAGTGCTTTTTTATAAGCTTCTTCTGTTTGCAAAGACAACTCTTCCGAAAATAAAGTATTGTAATATTCGCTCTGCTTTGCAGCGTTATAATAAGTCACAGCATTCTTACTGTATTCGTTTTCTAAATCTAATCGTATATGGCGTGCAAACGCGATAGCGCAAGCGTAAAACGGTATTAAGTTTACTTGTTCCATAAAATGCCTCCTTTCTTTAATTTTAGTAAAGAGTTATCTTGTGATAAAATTACCAAAATTTTATTTTTTGATTACGTAAATAGGATCTATTTTTTGATTTATTATAAATCTCATAATGTGTTAAGTACATTTCAAAATCATTGCTCCATGTCTTTTCTAATTTGACCTTATATTCTGTAATATGTCCAGACTTATATATTCGTATCGCGTGATATCTGCCGCATATGTTGCTGCTTTCTGTATGCCATATAAATAAATCTACATATCCATTGTAATAATCTTTTTTAACTTGTTTATACATGTTACAGCATAATTCAGTTGTTGGTAAATCAAATTTGTCAATGTAATTAAATGCCATTGTAAACTCACCACTCGCAAACACAGTTAATGCTGATACAATATCAATTGCTTTCATATTATTAGCGGATAGCAAGCGTCGTAATGATTCTGCAATTGTACAATTTCGTTCGTATATTACATCGTCGAATTTCCCATCTGCGATGGCATTCTTAACGCCAACTATTCTTTCATAAATCTCATTACTTACCATAATAAAATCCTCCTTTTAACAATTTTTAACAGCTCTTTACATTATTAAACTTTTTTTTAATGTCAAATAAGGTAGAAAATTATAGATTATGTGTCCGCATGTATTCCTCGATGGCAAAGCAAGCAAATCCTGCTAAAGTACGGCCAGACTTACGAGCAGCTTCTGAAAAAGCTGCCTTTTGTGATTCAGTGCACGAAACACTGAATTGGATCTTACGCTCAGCCACAGGAACTTCTCTGCGACCTACATATCCACCATTTGGACCAATCTTCGGAGTTGGATTATATCCAGGTGTATACACTCTGTTCGGATCAACCGGAGCGGAGACAAATACAGACTTTTTCTCTACCGGTTGGATATCTGGAATCTCAGTTTCACTAGCATCTGTAAAATCAATGCCGGCTGTCACATCAAAAGAAGTAGTAGTGGTGTTATCTTTCTTTCTCATCTCAAATTACTCCTTAATTAGTTCTTCTGTGAACTGCACATAGTCAATGGCAGCGTTACAATTTGAGTCAAATTTCATGAGTGTTGTTCTAGTTGCCTGTGCCTTTTGTACAGCAATACTTTCACGAATAGTTGTGCAAAAGACCTTCGTATTGAGTTGCTTGGCAATCTCTTCCAAAGAAGCTTTAACTTCCTGGGCGAGGAGCTGACGGCTCTTATATTTCACCAACAAGAGTCCTGCAACCTCTAGGTTAGGATTATTTCTCTTCTTTACGCCCGTGATAGTTCTATTCAGTTCTGACAGACCTTGAATGGCATAACGGTCTGCAGTGACAGGAATGATGACCTTGTCAGAAGCAATTAAACAGTTTTTAAGTAATTTGTTGTCAGCCGGAGCTGTATCAATAATAACGTAGTCATAGCCAGTTAATTCAGAAAGAGCGTCTTTTAGTCTAAAATACTCATTCCCGTCACTTGGGAATCTTTGATCTGCTGTTTTCAGCTCTGGATCGGACGCAACTATGTCGCCTATTTCTGTTTTTTGAATAGCTTCCGCGATTGGAAGCGGATCTTCAATGTCTAAAATAACATCGTAGAGAGTCGCCGTATCTTTGGACACTGCTCTATAAGTATCAGTGCTGTTACCCTGCGGATCAGCGTCAACCAGTAAGACCTTCTTGCCTTGCGACATTAAAATTGACGCAAGTGTAGTGGCTGTTGTGGTTTTTGCAATGCCACCTTTTTGATTTGCAATGCATATTACTTTCATAGTGAAACCTCCTTTGTGATTACATTATTTTACAATTCTTAACCTAATTTGACATTTCTTTACAGTAAAATAATGTTTTTCTCTTTCTCGGTTATAGGATACATTATTAGAACTAAAAAGTCAATAGTTAGAACTAAAAAGTTATAAAAAATATCTTTACAGTTATACGTGCAACATTTCTTTACTGTAGAATAATGTTAAATAATGTTGCAAAAATCCCCTAGCATTATAAATGCCAGGGGACTATTTATAGTTGGTTGATTTTTGATTTTATATCGGCAATCCTGCGGTCAACCGTCCTAGTTGACACAGATAACCGGGTTGCTATTTCGCTGATAGATTTGCCTTTAGACAACATGTCGAATGTTATCTCTTCGTCCTCCGTGAAATTACTTCTAAGTTTGTAATCATCAAGCTTAGACTGGGTAAGTTTGTGTAATTTCACGGATCACATCACGATTCCTTAATTGTTAGTTCTTTAGAATCAGTTCTTTTGAGAACAATAAGCTGCCTGTCTACATCTGGTATTTTCCAGCAATCAACAGACTCCGAGTCATCTACGATGATAGGAAGGGTAGTAGCATACTTTTTTTGAAACGCTTTGCAGACATCCATTTCGATTAAGATTTTTGCACCGTGATTAAGGTTTCTAGCGTATGGTTCACCGTTTACGCAGAAATCACACGTTTCTTCTAGGTCGCCATTCACAAGCTGCCTGAAGAATTTTACCTGGCAGTACTCTAAATACTCGTTTACCTTGCTTTCTAAAAGCTCATGCTTGCGGATATTGAAGCGTTTCAGCAAGTCGAGTTGTGCCTGCGTATCTGCAATTAGCTGTTCGTTCTTTCGGCGCTCGATGTTAAGCTCTGCAACTCTTGCGTCAATCTTGACATTTATTTCGGTTTTTGCAAGCTCTGCTTTTAGACTAGATAACTGATGTTGAAGATTATTTTCTTCTGCCTTGAGCTGTGCAAACGTTGTATTTGCAGTATTTGATTCTAACTGACTTTCAAGTTTTCTGATTTCTGCAGATCTGGTTTTTGCTGTCTCGTCTGGCTCTGCTGGAGGTACAGTGGATATAACTTTTTTCTGAGCAACTAAATCATCGACAACTCTTGACTTTTTATTGGATTCTTCACGAAGGGTAGAAAGCTCTGCATCTGTAGCATTGAACTTTTCGCGTAAAGCATCAATAACTTCTTTACATTTCATTCCATCGTCTGTGATTTCCTGCAACTTTTCTTCCTTTGATTCTTCAAAATGCTTTCGCATTTCATCCTGCTGATCAGATGGGTATTCACGCTTGCAATACGGGCAAATCAGCAAATTTTCATCAAACTGCATATCTTTATTGCTTTTCCAGTCACTTGAAAGCTTCAAACGCTTAGTTTCAAGATCTCGAATTTCAGAGTCAATCTGGTACAATTCATGTTCCTTGGCGTTTAAATTGTTATTTGATAGGAAAAGTTCTTCCTTTGCTGCCATAATCTGAGCATCTAAATCGGCAATTCTTTTCCTGTTTTCAGCATTAGCGTCATCAGCGGCCTTTAATTGCTCCTGCTTCAACTTATAAATTTGTGCCTGAATTGCACGCTGCTCATCAAATGCCTTTTGCACATCGGCTTGTTTACTCTGGTTATCTTTGATTTTGCTTTCGATATCTGCAATTTGACTGTTTATCAAGCCTTCATCAATGACAATTTTCTGCTTTTCCACCTCATCAATGCGGCTTGGGAACTCTTTGCGAATATCAAGCAGTCCTTTAGTACCATTCCTTCCACGTCTGCCATTCAACATAGTGTTAAATTTTGACTTCAATTCATCAACACTGCCATCATCTAGCAATGGGAGAAGAGGGGAGAACTCCGGAAAATGTTCACAAACCTCTGCATTGGAACACGTTCCAAAGGTGGATTCTAAAATTGATCTGCAGTCAGCAGTACTCTTTGACAAGAGCGTTTTGGCGTTGATCAAGTTCGAAAGTTCGCTCACAGGAACCAATTTTTCTGCAATAAATTCTTCATAGTCGCACTTCTTTTTAGGGATATTATTGATATAATAGTCAATAACATTACCTATGAAGTCACCTTTTTTATTGTAGTTCTGACGAGAGACCTTTTTAAATGTCTTGCTGGAACCGTTAAGTTCTACGGTCATCTCGACTGTAACCTCAATATCGTTAATCTCGTTACCTGATTTATCGTGTGGCCTGATTCCAGTAATTTCTTCGCCGTTCTCACCCCTGCAATTCAGTACCCAAAAAATAGCTCTCTTAACTGTGCTTTTTCCAGATTCATTACATCCAGATACCTCTGTCTTATTGTATAAATCTGTGTCTACAGCTTTCCCATTGTAAAAGCCGCAAAAATTATCTAGCTTTAAATGCTTAATTCTCATCATTTTCCCTCTTTTCTTCGTCATCGGTTTCATTTGTGCTTGATGCAGCACACAAAGCAACTGCAAGCACACCAGTAATTCCGCCGAATAATAGTCCTGCTATTAAACCAATTAAAAAATCCATATTATTCATCCTTTCTGCTTACAGAATCTATCTCAAATGAGAATCCAGTTCTATCTTCGAGTTCTTTCATAAAACGTTCAATGTCTCCATTATACTCTTTTGAGAATTTGTCAACATAGTCCATTGTCTTCTGGATTCGTTTTGCAATTGCCTCAGCCTTCCAATTAGGGCAAGTATCTGCCAGGGCAAGTCCAAATGATGTTAATATGATGCTGTATATGTTGTCCACAGCATCTTTATTTGCCTTTTGGTAATATTTGTCATAAAGCTTGCGATCAACGTCTCGTGCAATATTTTCTTTTAACAAAGCAATTCTTATGCTTTCTTCTGCACCTGTGATTCGCTGTTCTACGGCTTTGTTTCCTTTTTTTGCTTCTCTTTCAGCCCGTCTCCTTTGTGCTCGTGTCATCTGTGTGCTCCTTCCTATATACTTATTTCAAACTCTGGCAAGCAAGGTTGCTTGCCAGTCGAGCTGATTCCTCGAATCTTTTGAATTTCTTTTTGCTTCGTCAAAACTGTTGCATACGTTCTTAAAAAGTTACTCTGGACCACTGTTTCAAGATCTGTTTGTTCTGTTTTAGCCCATTTTTCCAGATTGCCAGGACTTCCAACAGCTCTTTGAACACATGATGGCAGTTTTTTAAATTCCTCTTCTGCATGATATGTACTATTGGAAGCAGCAGTGCGGACCATAGCCCATGCTTCCAAACCTGTTGGAATTTCTGGTTGGTTTAATAATGCTATTTTTTCAACAATTTGCCCTATTGTTGGGGCGAATCCTTTACTCTCAGTGAGAATATAGGCTCTCAGTGCTGCGTCAACCTGTGCATACGTGTAGTCTGATAGTAGCCTAGCCCAAATTTGAGCGGTAGCATCAATATCTGCGACTTTATAGTTTGGATATGCTACAGTCATCACTAGCATTATTTTTTTTGCATCATTCTCAGTCATCGGATATACTGCCTAAAATGGCATCAAACTGTGAGCGCTGTGGATTTTGTAGCTTTCTTTCGAATGTTTTTTCTGCCCTTAACGGGAAAATGCCTATCCAACAGTTATCAGTGGACTGATTAAGCAGCTGAATCTTTAAGTCCTTATCTCCATGAGACAAAAACTCAAGCTTGATCATTGCTCTTTCAAGAGCTTTTGAAGTCAGCGGTTTCTTTATCTTTGTTCTCATCGAAGCATAATCACTTAACGCCTCGTCAAGTTCTGGATCATCTGAGTACTTTCCAGATGCTTTTGCAGTAACAGTCAGTGCCTTTGCATCAGTGTATAATTCCTGCATGGTTCTTGCTGCTTCTTCATAGCCTAGTCCGTGCAATGCTTTAATCGTATTTATTACGTTTTCTTCATACGGCTTGCTTTTGACTTTTGCTATCAATTCTTTCTTTGTCATTCTCATCATTCCTTTCTGATTCGTTAAATGCCAGATAACACATGATTCCGCAATCCTGCATTATTTCTTCACTCATTCTTCCTCTGTTTGGGTCTAATTCGTCAAGGAATACACCGTTGATGCAACTGTGTCCAATGTCTCGTTCAAGCTTCGCACGTGCTGCGAACACCTCTGGGAAGTCTTTTCTAATCTTGTTCCAATAGCCCATGCCGCCTTTTACGCAGCCAATACAGTTATTGTTATTGTAGCCCATATCGTACATTACAGGGCGCTTTATACCCAAGCGATCAGCAAAAGCATGGCAATCTTGCTTGGACATTTTCTCCCTAATAAGCGGAAATTTATGCTTAAATTCAGGAAAATTTTGTACCATTTGCCTAGCTCTATGTTTTTCATTCGAGTCCATTCCCCATACATACGTTAATTGGTATTGTAAGTGCTCATTTTCCCACTTTTTGCGAACTGCTTTCTTTAACATTCCTGTACAAGGTGCTCCTTGCTTAGAATTTATAAACCTGAATTTTCTGGCTACATCTTCCACACAGTTAAACTCGGAAGATTTTAAAATTGTTACTTTCTTTCCAATGATTTTTTCTACATCGTGTATAAATCTCAGACTGTCTGGGTGCTGATCAGCGATATCTATATATATCCATTCGTCAACATCCTTTTCCAAATATCCAGCAACAAAACTAGAGATTCCTGCTGATAACCAGCACACTTTGTATTTTTGCATAACACCACGCTACAAATGCATGTATCGTGGATCATAATTCGTTTGCTATCAATTGCGTGTGCAGCGTTTTCACTGCACACCTTTTCAGCCACGGTGTTTAAATTTTCTGATACGCCACCACGGGTCACTGCGCATCAACCCGGTTTACCGGGCATTCGTTATTCCTTTCCTTCTATATTTGTAATTAGGGCATCTGTTGATTCAACAAATACCGCGTCATCTGAAACAACAACTTTATTTTTGCAATAAGGGCACATTACACATTTGCTGTAGTAATTTCTGTGTCCACAGGAGAGTATTTTGTTAAAAAAACACATCATTTTCCTCATAGCTCAAATTTCTATCACATTCAGGGCAAGTTATTACGTTTTCTACTTCAATAATTCTGACCATCTGTCTCCTTCCGCAAGTGCCCTTCTCTGGCGGTAAACCTTTGATTCTATTATTCTTTCAATAAAATCTCTGTCGCCAAAAATCATAATGATTTGAGTTAACATTATAATAACATCAGCAGTTCTCTCAAGAATATCTGTTCTCGCTTTTACCAGGTCTGCGGCAGACGTTGGATTTACATTTTCACCCTCCAAATGGCGATGTTTAAGCAGTGCTTTTGTCAGCTCGCTCATTTCTTCAATCGTCTGGTCGATTTGCTTATCTGCTCCGTAAGTATCAATACATTTCTGTAGTACTTCTGGATATGCAGTTGTTGGCAATCCTGTTGTTTCATATATTTTCAAGCGCTCTCGATTTTCCGCCATTCCAATAAGTGCCATGTAAAAAGTGGCAATAAAACTATCAATATCTTCCTCAAGCTTAAATTGCGAATCGACATAAATTTTGTCACTAAATGCTTCATCATTCATCGCTGATGCCTCAGAATCGCCGTATGCTTTGTTCAGATTCCGCGCAAGCTCCATAAGTGGAATTTCGCGTTCAAAATCCCTGTACCATACTTCACCATCTTTTATAAATACACAATTGTGTATCAATGCTAAGATGCCTGACGGATTATCAAAAATTGTTTTAACCATATTTTTACACCTCTCTAGCCTTAATTAGTTTTCCTGCCAAGTCGTAATCATATCCAGAATTTTCTTCTTTTCTGTTCATGTAGTCGCAGAACTCCTGACATTCTTCTTTTGTTGTGAAGAATGTATGCCACAAGCTTTTTTCTAATTCTTTGAAATCTTTGTTGTGATCCACTATTACATATGCACTACGACCAATTGTGTCGAAATACCCATCTGCAATTTCTTTGTACCAGCCCGTAATCTCTCCACCAGTATCACTAAGCATATATAGCAGATTTTCTTTCGGCTGATATATTTTCTTGCGTTCTCCGCATTTGCAATCATCGTATACCACGTTTCCAGATGGTAATGCCACTTTGACTTTTCTGTCCTTATCGCATTTGTTACATTTCTTTTTGTACTGGTAGCTCCAATTTGCTGACCACATAACAGTCTTAAATTGTTCCATTAACGCTTTCAGCCTAGCTCGTGCAGCTTTGGCTCCAGCCTTTTTCATTGCACTTTTGTACTCTGCTTTCTTTCTATCATAATCTTCCTTGATGGATTCAAAATCTTCCTTGATGCCCTGCAATTTTTTGTTTTCCTCACGCAGCTTTTCAAGTTCGTCCTTAACTTCCTTTTTTACAGATTTCCGAAGCTCGTTTTTAAGTTCTTCGATTTTTGCGTCAAACTCGCTCGGTCCGAAATAATCTTCATCATCCATGTAATACATATTATTTGGCCTCCTTTACAAGCTCTAATACTGCACAAATTACTGCTTCTTTTATGATGCTGTGAATGGACTTTCTATTTTCGCCTACCAGAACCAACTCATGCTTGATTGTATCATCATAATAGCAACCGTCTCTGCATGTCCATTTCCCATTATGCAATTCCACATCATATCCTTTGCTCTTCGATGCCTCCCCTCTTGCAGACCATCCAGCTCCCGTTTTTACAAAATAGCACGGATAGCTCACGAAAGGGTTTTTATACACTTTCATTCTCTGCCTCCGCTCTCAGAAAAACATATGCTTTGCTATCCGCAAAAATAATATTTTCTGGCCGCTCCTTATGTACCTCTCCGTTCTCGTACTCTACAATTAATTCCGTGTTCACGTCTATTTCTCCTTCCAGTATAGTCTCTGTCCACACTGATCACAATATTTTGTTGCGTTTGGGACGCACGCAATGAGATAACTGCAAGATTTGCATTTGTAAATTCCATTTGCTGTGATCTTGATTGGCTTTATTGGAATTTGTTTTTTGATTGCTTTAATCGCAATTTCGCATGTAGCCTTATGCTTAAAATACTCAATCGCTTGCGCTTTTAATCCATCTTTCCAACACTGCTTTCCCAACTCGTTTTCTGCCTCTCCGATATCCTTCAAAATGTCAAATGCCTCATCGGAATCCAACTCAAATTTAATTTGTTCAGCCATTTTCTCATTCCTCCTTATACACTAAAACAGATCATCGGCGTATGTTTCTTATTTGGCCTCCTCCCAGTCGATCTTCTGCCCACAGTCTGAGCAATATGGTGATTTCTTTACAATACTTATGCCGCTCCATACTGTCTTTCCGCAGCACGGGCATTCCCGCACCCCAAGTTCAATCTCTCTCCATGTGTGCGGTTTATCACCTCTGTTTTCATGGACAATAGACTTATGAGTAGCTTTAACTGGTGGCTGCGGAAGATGCTTCTTTAAGCATTCTACTGCTGTTTCGTAAGCAGTTTTTTCCCTTCCAACTCTCAAACTTGTCTGCATATCACAGTTACAAACTAGGTGCTTCATGCATTCCAATTCATGGTTAAAATAATCAATAGACTCCTTAATGTGTTCATTGTTCATCTTTTAAATATTTTCTCCTTTCTTCTTGGTCTGGGATATCAGCAAAACGATATGTAGAAAAAGTATTTGCATCCATTGCTGTCCAACTGCTTCTACCCAAACTAAAAACAGTTACAAGATTGCCTTGTGCTGCGGCAAAGTGAGCTTTGATCCAGTGACCATTCATAGAATCTCTTACTAAAATTTTAGTATCTACAGGAACCTTGTTCCAATCAATCTTTCCTGGCTCGCAAGGACTTTCAGCCCAATGTATAAAGGCTTCATCACAAGAATATTTTGTATGAGCGAATTTGCAATGCCTGCATTCTTTGTGGCACTCGACTATTTGCTCATTTATCAGAGCCGGATGTATTCCTGCTTTGAATAGAATTTCCATTATTTCTTCTGAATACTTTTCTCTATTTGTCATGCTATCTCCTTATGCGAATTTGAGCTGCCCAGTTTCTTCTTCCCTAACCTTCATGTTTGGCATTCTCTGCCGCAAACACATCTCCGGGAGATTTGCTCTTACCAGTGCTGCAGGAATTGGAGGACACACCGCATTTCCACACCTCTTAACTTGCTCTGACCGAGGATATGATTTGCCAGAGTAATCCTGATCGATGATATAATCATCGGGAAATCCCTGACATCCATATAACTCGCGCGGTTCCAACATGCGAAGTCCTATGTCTACGATTTGGTAATCTACGCCTTTGATTGTAACAAGCCCAAATCTATCATGTGTTGTTACGGTGTCTAGGGGCTGTTTAATATTTTGACCATCATTGCTGCCATAATATTTAATCAAGAAAGCTCTGACCTCCCCAAAATGACCAGCTGACGTTGTTACAGTATGTAGTGGCTCTCGCTCATCCTGCCCGATACCAGTCTTATAGAATTTGCTCAAGAAAGATGTTACAAGTCCGTATCTGTTTGAGCTATCTACAGTCATTATTGGTTCGCTGATGCCCTGTCCACGAATACTGTCATTTTCATACGAATGATACTGGGTTAGGATCGGAGCTACTAGGAAATTCTTGTCCTTTGCAACAATAGTATGCAAAGGCTTTTCTACACTGTATGCTCTTGAGCTTTTTTGATTTTTAGATTCACCATATCCGATTTCAACAATGAATGGATCAGCATTATCAACAACAAATTTCTGAATGCCTCGTGCAATCCGCTGCATTGTTTTTGGAGCTAATGGTCTGACTGCACGAACACCATACTTCTTTTTAATCTCTTCCGATGTGTCAAAAATACTTGGACACGGAATTGAAAAGTCTAATTGTGTGTATGCCCCTACATATGGCTTTAAAATACCCTTTTTAACCGCTTCACTATCTAATGGAGCATGTGTAGGCTCAGGCCATAATATTGGCTTATTATCGCATCTGGCAATTAAGAAGAATCTTTTACGCATTGTAGGCGCACCGTAATCAGCTGCGACTAGTTCACGAAACTCTACAGTATATCCTAAATCTGTAAGTTGCTTGGTAAAACGTTTGAACGTTTCTCCTGACCTTGATTTTATAGGGTGATGCCGTCTATTAAGCGGTCCCCATGTTTTAAATTCCTCGACATTCTCAAGCATTATCACTCTAGGTCTAACTAGTCCAGCCCACCTGCAAGCCACCCAAGCAAGGCCGCGGATGAATTTATCCTTCGGCTTTCCGCCTTTAGCCTTGCTAAAATGCTTGCAGTCTGGCGAAAACCATGCAAGCCCGACTGGGTGTCCGTCGCAAGCCTTTACTGGATCTACCTGCCAAACGTCCTCACAATAATGTTTTGTAGTTGGATGGTTAGTTCGATGCATTCTGATAGCTTCTGGATCATGGTTGACTGCAATATCAACACTTACCCCTGTTGCCATCTCTATTCCTGTTGAAGCTCCGCCACCACCTGCAAAGTTGTCTACCACTAATTCACCGTTTATCATAGTCTCTCCTGCTAACATGTGAGTATCTGTATTTTTCTTTTGGTTTTTTTGCAACTCGTTCCTATAAAAATCAATAATGTTATAAAAGAATCAAAGCCCACAAAAGTATCAGTGAGATAATCCACAATGCTCCAAATGATGCTCTAGTCCTTTTGGGTCCTATGTAGTGCAGAAGCATAGCTAAAAGTATAACCACACATAAAACACTCTTAATTATCATTATCTGCATAATATTCAACTCCTCTCATTCTTTACGTTTTACAAAGGATTCGCATTCTGTATTCAGCAAGCATCCGTAATCACGACCTATGGTATAGCTCGGTATCTCGTATCCATTCTCGCAAACGCGACAATATCCGCCGCATTTATACTTGCTATTTACAGCTTTTTCTGCTTTAAGCTGATCCAGTTTATCTTCAAGATTTACCTTTGCATTTTTAAGTTCTGTGTTCTCCCTGATTAGGCTATCGTATTTATTTTGGCTCATTATTTTGAACATTCGTGCCACCTCACCCCATAATATTTAAAACTATGATTGCTATGTTGCACAGCAGTATAACGATAAGCGCTAAAATATTCACAATTTTGGCAGTTTCTCCGTACTTTAACGGAGATTTGTATGCAGCTCTAGCCATTATGAGTTGAACTGCAAGAAATACAAACTCAATGCATAAGATAATATGCTTAATACTCATTTATTGCTCCCTTCTGATACCTTATTATCATTTTCTTGTGCATCCTCGAAGAATGATTTGATATCAAACCACTTATCATTGATTATATTTCCAATAATTTTTAATCTTCTATCTCCAGTTACTGCGGTTCGTATATATCTTCCCTCTAAATCACTCAACTTTGTAACTCCGACTGTATCCATTATTCTAGCAATGGATTCCATTCCCGGACCATAGCCACTAAATTCTTTCGCCCCTAGATAACCGTGTCCGAGACTATATCCGCCAAAAACGCATCCCCAACCTGCACCTTCAACAACGACATCAAATGATATGCAACCGTGATTTTCCATTGTCAGCTCCGCACCTTTGATTTGTGCGTTTCGGATATCGTAGCCTTCTTCAATAAGCTTTTTTTCTGTCCAGATCTTCATGTGTTCTCTCCTTCCCCACTTAGATACTTATTTCAAGGAAGTTAGCTGCTACAGCAGCCAACCCCACAGCACTTCTTACAATTAAATCATGCTTTCATCCTAAGCCATTCAGCTTCTTGATTTTGTTGATACAATCATAATATCCAGCAACATAACCATGGCTGAAATCATCTTTACTTTCATCATGGTTGCAGCCCTCTTCTGGCAGCTTGATTGAATCTACCCAATCCATAGAATAAATCAGGCGTTTGACTTTGTTTCGCGCCTCCGGCATGTCTCTTAACTGTTCATTGATCTTTCTCAGTAAAACTTGTTCGTTAATCATTACTTCTCTCCTCAACCGTTGGAATTGTGTACCCCACTTTCACTTTTTCTGGATTAAATACACAAGCAGGGAGAATTCCATCCATTTCATTCACCTCTTCAGAGTACAAGTAACCAGTTTCACTCACGCTACGAGCACTGTTCAAATACGTAGTAGTTGAGGCGCCCCAAGGCGTGCAAGTCCACATCCATTCATGGATCAATGGAACGTGCTTGCGGTACTTTCTGTATTCATCACAGCTCAGGATAAACACTTTATCAGAAATCTTTCCGTAACCGTCATCGCCATTATCAGCTACTAAATCAATCTCATGAGGAACAAGATTGTCCTCGCCCAGTACTGGAAGTAGTTCATCTCGTAGCTTTTTGCGCAAACTTGATTCTGCATAGTTGTTGCAATAGTCCTCATCAAAACGATACCTTTCCCCGTTCCAACTGGATGCCATAACTGCTAGAACGCCACCGTCTACGTTATTGTCCAACGCAATCCACTTAAATCCTTTAAAGTAAAAATGACTTCCATCTGGAAGTGTTCTAATATCATTTTCTCTCATTTGACATTTCCTTTCCTGGTTTAGAATCAAACAAATTCCCGACTACTTCGCACTTATTTGACTAGTTTCCTCATAGTTCTCAACACTGATAAGCTCCATAAACTTATCTCTCTGGCGCTCTGAAACCTTGTTACCCTGCTTTTCGGGCTTGACAGCAATTGTAAGGTGTTTCTCAGCAATAGATGATAATTCCTTAGCTAGCGATTTCTTACCTTGCTGTATGCCCTCCAAATATGTTTTGGGCTGCTTTCTGTCTCCTATAGATCCGCTTGAACGATTTTCACCTTGTCCGCCCAGACTAACATTCCGAAGCTGATAGCCATTTTCTGCATAAAATTTAATGTAATACTTTTCCTGTTCGTCAAGCTGGTCAAGCGGAACATTCATGTGTTCAACCTTCCATCCATAAGGATTACTTTCTGAGTACAGTTTGTGTTTTCTCAGGCTAAGATCTATGTGCTGTTTGTAGCCAACCATATGGTTAGCTAGCCTGCTAAGTATGTGCATGGCTTGCCCGATATACGCGAACCGGAAACCGTTCTCATCCTCTCTGGTCAAAATGTAGATTCCGCTTTCATCGTTCAGCTGGGGATTGATTTTCAGCAGTCGCTTCTTGTTCTCCTGCTCTATGGCTTTTGCCTTTGCAATGTTCTTGTATTCATTCATCAACAACCTCTATTTTCTTGATATGATTATTTTCCACACTCTCTCCTCCTTTCACACTTTTTACATAGCCAAACCGACCATGTGAATAAAAATAGCTTATGCTGGCTTCCTGATCTGCTTTCCCATTATCAATATGGCTTTGGCAGCATTGCTCTGCTCGCTTTCTGGCGCCCTCTTCTCCAAATGCCTGTACATCCCAACCTTCTCCACAAATATTGCAATGTATGTATTTTTTTACTTTTACTTGATGTCCTTCACGGAAATGTTTTTCTATTTCTGCTTTATTTGTGGAGTTCAGCATACAAATCGGGCAATAATAGTAGGTCATGCTTTTAGTTCGTTCAAACTTCATTTTTGCCTTCACTTTTTCAACTCCCTTCCAAGTTCTTCTAAGCAAAAGCAGAATGCTTCGCAACTCAACTTTCCTAAAGCAGAAACTGATTTTTGCAGTCCATCTTTAATTCTTTCAAGGCAACTCCCCAAATCTGTAAATGTAGTTGTTTCTGAATCCATAATTTTTTTCGATGGTTCTTCAAGCGATACCAGTTGCATAGCTTGTTGATATTGCTTTGGATTCATACCATAAAGTTTCTTAAACTGCTTCTTTCTCTGTCTTTTATTCATTTGACTGTCCCCACCACTCTCTACAAATTTCCCAAGTTTTGCCATCTTTTTTGCATAACAGTCTGATCATTTTACTTGAATTAACGAAAGCTATAACTGTTTTCGGAACATTTTCGCTTTTCATGAAATAATCCCTTGGATTCATGCCGTGAATCTTCTTGAACCGTTTCTTTCTCTGCCGTTTATTCATCGTTTACACCTCCTTCCAGTATTGCTCAAAATCTTCTACTGTGACCAGGAACAAAATGTGCCGTTTTTCACTAAAAATGGTAACTTCGCCTCCTTCCTTGCGTTTAAACTGCCACTTTTGTTGTGATAAGCAGCTTATCCAACATTGATCGCCAAATATATATTGGCGCCATACTTTAGGTCTGCACCATCCTTCTTTATCCATTGGATTTTTCCTCAAAGGCTTCTTTCATGGCTGCTGTAAGCTCGTTTGCATCGTGGAGTGCCACTTCTGCTTCGTTGAATTTTCCTTTTTCCAACCTGCTGCTAGCCACCCTGATAAGGAAGTCACGAAGAATTACAGCTGCGTCATTACTATAAATATTTACTGAGACGCATTTCTTATCCTTTAATGTGTAGCTTGATACCATTGACATTTTTATACCTCCGTTAATCTGCCAAATTTTTTTAATAAATCATTCTTATTCATCCTTAACTAGCTTTGAAGCAATGCTAGGAAACGGGAATGGCATCCAGTAAGCAACATGTGAATGATTCGGCATTACTTCCGATGCTATTTTCCATTGTCCGTCCAACGTGTAACCTATCCTGACGCTAAAAATGCCACTATTATAGTCATCAACCAATACTACTAAAACATGCTTTGATGACTTTTCCCAGAATGAATCACGCTACAGATTGGTTCCTTTATATTTTGCAAATTCACTAACTCGCTCTTCTGGCATTGCTTCTTCGACTGAAATCCAATCATTTTTCTCGATTTCATCAGCAAGTGCCGATAAAGTCTGTTCACAGCTAGAAGCAATCTTCAAGGCAAGCTTTTCATGTTCACTTTTGGATGCGAATATATCGCACTCATCTATGTACTTTTGGCAAAGTGTAGCTTCTTCTTTTATTTCTTTTAAATATTTCTTCAAATATTTTCTCCTCTCAAATATTTTTTTGTATCTTTCGTAGAGTATCTTTCCACGTAGTTTTCTATTTCAGGAGCAATAATATTAAGGTTTCCGTGTACCTTCAACCACTCTATAACAAACCAATACCCTAAGCCTTGTTTTGGCTCCCAACAACCAGCTTTATTGAATGTTCCTCCTCTCATTACATAGTCATATACTTTAGGGTTTGTATTTCTCAGAAGCATAAAGCGGTCATCTTTTTTTATATGACAACCAAATCCACAAAATGTGCAACCAGTTCTTGAACAGCCAGTTGTTTTCAAAAGAGGACGCTCATTATCAAAAATTCCATAATCAGAAAGACTTATTTGTTGTTCGACTTGTCCTTCTTTGTGAAAATCTTTTACAACATTTCCATATACGCTACAAATTGGTGTAAAATCTTCTCTTTCATAATTTGTATTTGTAATGGGGTTAATGACTTCTTCAATATCGCACCCGTTCTCAATTTCTATGTGTGATATTCTTCTATTAACCATGTCTTTTCCATACAGGTAAATGTATAGTAGAACGTCTTGTTCTGTCCAAAAAGCCATTGGATTGCTGATTGGATTCTTTGCATCAAAAGCATTGCATCCGTTTTGTAACCACTTTTGTGTTCTTAACCTGCTTTCACATGCCATTTGTCCAGTGATTGGTACTCGCTTCTTTGTTCTGTTATACATATGTGCAGGATATTTTTTCATTACATCACAGCACTTGTTAGATATATAAAATGGCGCGTCTAGCAAGAATTGATAATGCTCCATGGAAAATATACTTCTATCTTTTCTAGGGACATTCTCCGCTACCGGGTGGTTCTTGTCTTTTGTTAACAGACCCGTCAGAATTGCAAGTCTTTGGTTCGCGCCTCCCTCTCTGTTCACCATTTTCTTGTTTAAGTATTCTCCCAATCCATTTATCTTCCGCCATTTGTTGTCGTATCCTCCTGGACTCATTTTTGAAAGCGCTGCACTGTTGCATTGTTCCAAATAGGTGGGAAACTTCGTATTGATACAAATGATGTTGTTTTGCGTAGACTGCTTCAAGATGAAATCGTTTGATAAGCTGTCTGTCTGTCTGTCTGTCTGTCTGTCTGTCTGTCTGTCTGGTCAAGGATTCCTGACTCAATTATGCTTGTCAAGTACTTCTTTGCACCATATACACACTCAGAAACCTCTTTGCTAATAAATGGATATCCGTATTTTCTGATGACCTGTTCAAAGTTCATTTGAGGTTTCAAAATCTCCACATTATCAAACATCTTTACAAAATTTCTGATCTGTGGAAATTCCAAGCCTGTATCAACGAAAATTGCAGGGATTTGTGGGTAAATCTCTCTTGCGATATCAAGCAATACCGTACTATCTTTTCCGCCACTAAAAGATACATACACTGCTTCCTTTCCAAAGGCATTTACCCAGTTTTGGATGTTGTCTTTTGTTTTCTGAATTTTTGCATTTAAGGGAAGGGACTGCAATTGATTTAATTCCCACATTTCATGCTTCTTTTCCACTATCCATACCCTCCTACGCTACATTCTGACTTTTCTCAATTTCTTCATCGGTTGGCACAACGGCATATGGAGCCTTTTCTAAAATGTTCTCTATAAGTTCCTTGAATGCAGCCTTGGCATTTTCTACGTTCTTATATTTGCCAATTGGGTAATCAGTCGACTCGTTTGAACCTTTAACGTGTTTTAATAATATTTCTGTTTTTGAAAGTCCGTTAATGTAAATGTTAACTACATTGTCCCAGTTGTAAAAAGCATTTCTATCTTGTCTTACAATGATCACCTCAAACATCTCCCTTCTTTTTAATTAAACGGTAGTCCTTCATCTTCCACATTATCTGGAATGTTCATAAAACCTTCATATCCACCTGCAGGTGCCGGTTCTGGAGCTGGCTGCGTATTCTTTTTGCTCTCTGCGAACTCCTGCTCCTCGACAACCACATCAGTGGTATAGACCTTTTGACCGTCTCTGTTTGTGTAACTTCCGGTCTGGATACGACCTGTGACAACGATCTTGGTTCCCTGATGCAAATACTTCTCGGCAAACTCGCCACTCTTTCCGAACGCTATACAGTTGATAAAATCTGCTGACTGTTCGCCCTGCTTGCTACCTCTGCGATCTACTGCCAATGTATATCTGGCGATTGCAAGGGGCTGTGCACCCTGTGAGTAACGCACTTCTGGGTCACGGGTAAGTCTACCCATTAAAATTACTTTGTTCATACTGAACCTCCTTTAAAGCTTGATTCTTTTCTTTCTTCTGCCTAGTTCCCTCTGCCTTGTAAGAGTGTACATAAGCTCTTCCTCTGCTCTTATTTCCTGCTTAATCTTCAATTTAAACATTGTTCGCATAGCTTTGAGAAAATCTTTTCTTTCTTTTTCTGCCATGCTAGGATCAAAAGCAAGCGTAGGTACAATTAACTTTTCATTCAGTAAAACTTGCCGATTTTTCTTCACTTTGAAGCCCTTCTTTCTTTTAATACTGAAACACCCCTGCGTCCATTCTTTCGTTATATCTTTTCTCTGCATAGTATCTGAATGTGTAATATTCAAGACCACATTTCTTTGCAGCTTCGCTGCATCCAATGTCTCCTTGTTCCCATTCCAGATATACGTCTGTGAAGTTTAGTGGAAGAATCACTCCTCTCTGGATTCCCTTCCTCTGCTCTCCAATCTCTTTCAAACGGATATTTGCATACTTGCGGAATGTTGTATGCGATATCCCACATTGTCTAGCTGCCTTTTCGTCTGAGAGCAATCCGAGCTTCCATTGTTCAAAGCAATCATCAAACATTGGCGGCAAAGGCTTTGGTGGTACTTTGTTACCTGTCTTGACGGTATGCCTATCACCTCTCTTCGCAAGTTCTTCCCTTGCATACTTCTCAAAGGTAGTAATGCAAACACCTATCTTCTTTGCACCTTCTGGTCCAGTTATCTTTCCGTCCCTCCAGGCAATGTAAAGCTCCTCTGGAAGTGTAGTTTTTTTCGCGACAAAGTTTGATCTATGACCTGTTTGCTTTTTAAACGGCTTTGCTTTAGCTGCATCCTGCCAGTGTAGCCAATTTTTATACATTGGACGCTGGCTAAACTTTGAACAGTGATATCCTAACTGGATATTATGTGCACGGTTATCAGCTTCTTCCGCAGCTTCTTCTTTGCTCAGAAATACCGCCCTTCCAAGTGCTAATCTCTCCCAATGATGTATGTTATTCGTATTGCTTCCGATGTCACGTTTTTCGGTTATCGTATCAAAATGTGTGTCTGTCACGGCTATAACAACCGATTCAACAACTTCAAGTCCGTAGTTGTCGAACCCTTCGAATCCCTTTTGCTTTAACTCATAGTTGCTTAATCGGTATTCCTCTACGTGATAGACAGGAGTTCCGATCTTAATCTCACCCATCTTGCACCTCCTTTATCAGTTTTAGATCATATCCACCTTCTACAAACTCTTTAGTGAGCTTGTGCCTGATACCATTGCCTAAGTACTGGTATATATCAAGCATGTCATCATCAGAAAAATTTGTCCGCAGATACTGGTTTATACTCTTTCGGGTTCTATTCCAGAATCTTACGTTCCTTATGTGTTGCTGATAAACCATTGTTTTGCAAGCGTCCCTTGACACAGATTCAAGCAACTTACATTTAAGATCTTCTTCACTCTCAATGTCAGCTACGGAAAAACCAGAACGCTGCTTGTTTAAGAGCAAGTATCCATCGCTGTTGATACTGCTACCAGGAAAGCATTTCATAAGTTTTAAAATTTCATTCAGAATTATTATTATCACTCCAATCTATCTTCTGTCCGCAGTACGGGCAGTGTACGCAAACTCCTGCTTCTGATTCATACCGTGTGCCACATGTCGGGCAATACCATTCGTATACATTTTCGTTTGATGCACAGATGACTGGTTCTTCTGCAATTGTTTTATGCATGTCTCTGTTTTCGAGAATGTTGTTGACTATTTCACATGCCGTTTGTAGGGGTACTACACGACAATAGGTATGTGGATATGCTGTCGTAACCATCAATTCACTATTGCTAACCAAAAGGTTTTTTATTTCATCACTTTTTGCAATAGACATTTAACAATCCTCCCAATCAATCTTCTGTCCACATTTTGAACAATAGGAAGCAAGGCAATCATTTATGATGTTTCCACATACAGAGCAGCTACATGCGTTCTTGTCTGCTAGAATAACCAGTTTTTGTGGAATCTGCTTTTTAAGAGCGCTATGTGCCTTCATGAATACAAACGCGGTTCTCATTGATTTTTCAACTGCCTTGTAGTCCTTTTTCTTCAAGGCTTGCTCAGTTGCTCTGGTGCAAGTATCAAGTTTCTTCTTTAATATCTTCAGGACTTCTTTATTGCTCATTTGCTTTTCCTTTCTTACAGGAACGGACATGTTTCGCAATTAAACAATTGCCAGGTCTTACCTGCTTCTGCAACGTCCACATTTGCCATTCCTGCGACTTCTTTTATTCTTACTAGCATTTCCTCTTGTACTGCATTATTTGCGCTTAAATGGCAAATAATGACGTTCTGGAGTGCGTCTGTTGTGTTAGCTTCTATGAAGCCTGCACACGTTTCTAACTCCATATGCCCCTTAATGACATGCAATCGTTTACCAGTGACATCCTCTGAAATGTACTTCTTTTGGTAATTGCAAGACACCAGGATATGGTCAATATCCTTAAATCGCCACCTTACAAACTCTGTGTCAGTAATGTAGAGCATTCGCCCCATCTCTTGATGCTCGATGATGAATCCATAGCACGGACACTCTGTACCGTCTGCATCGGTATGTTTGAAGCGTCCATGCACATCATTCATTGGAACTGATACAATTCTAAATTCACCATAGCCACCGATATAGGAGTTATCTTCATAAGGTTTGTAGACTGGGATTCCCATTTCTTCCAGATCACTGACTGCTTCCGAGTGATCTCCGTGTTTATGGGTTACAACGCATCCAACAATATCAGATACCTTCCAATCGCATCCCTTTTTGATCTTCATGATCGGGATTCCTGCATCAAGAAGAAGCATCTTGCCTTTGTTATCCTTTAAAACATAGCAATTACCAGAACTGCCGCTGGCTAAGCATGTTAGAATCATCTAAAAACTCCTCTCTTGCGTTCATCCCTCCACACTTTCGATGTGGTAGCGACCGTAACCGCTAGTTCTTCCACTTCCAATTCCGTTTCCAAAACCTGCAAGACGAATGATGTTTAATATTTGTTCCAGAGAATACGCATTCTCTGTATACTGAATGGTGAATGTTGCGCTCCATCCGCTAAATCTATTCAGTCGTACAAGCACTGGAGCGCCCTTCTTTGGCGACATAAGCTTTTCGTCAATAAAATGCTCTGCAAACTTGATTGGAACCAGATTGCCCTTCGCAATGACATTTACAGCAGCGTTGAATTTTGTTGCGTAAGTGTCAATCTTGTTTTGTACAACAGCCTGTCCAAATGACTTTTTCAAGCCAAATGCCGTAATGCACGGTGCATTGTTGGTCAGTGCTTCTCTCAAACCTTCCTCTGTGAAGTCTGTAGGCTTTCCACCATACCAGTGCATGGCGGTGATCACTTCTTCCCATACATTTGTAGCTGCTGTGTCCTTAGCCTTGTTCTTTCTCTCGTCAGTAAGCTTCCTGGCGCTACAATCATTCATTTTGTTAAGCACCAGGTCCCCATCGCCTGCAATAGTAATTCTTGCCTGCTTGATGCTTAACGGCTTTAATTCGATAACCTGTGTTTCTTCCTTCTTTGTCATAATTTGTTTTCTCCTTTTTGTTTTAGTCTAAGCTTCCGCTCGAGGCGCGTCATGAACGTTGTGATGCAATGTTATGTGCTATTTTGTGCTGCTGTGTGGTATGCTGTACTGTCATGTGCTATTTTCTGCGGCTCATGCCGCATCTCGAGTGAAAGTTTTAAGTGTTCTGGTAACACTTGCAGACAACATGAAATGTGATGTTGTGTGTTGTATTGTATTGTTCTATGCTGTACTGTTCTATCCTGCGATAGGCAACTCATGCTGCCTGCAAATGCTACCAGTTTGTTTTGTTGGTATCCACTCGGTATATAGCATAAACTATGCATAATTATGTATATTGTTGTATTCTGTGATGTTTTAAACTATCCTGTGCTTTGTTATGACATATTGCTTATGCCACATATAGAATGGATACCTTTTGCGTCGTGTTATGTACTATTCTGTCTTGTATTATTCTGCCTTGTACTGTTTTGTTTTGCTATATTCTGTTCTGCCCTGACTCATGGGCTAGCATAAAGCAACAAATAATCTGTTTTGTAGTGTAGTGTATTGTTATGTTCTGTCCTATCCTATCACTTTTTGCTATATACTTGAGGCTTATTTGCTGCCTCATACTAGCCCATAAAATCTGCTTAACTCGAATGCTCTGTGAATGATGCAATGTTATGTGCTGTTGTGTCGTGCTATGTTCTGTCCTGTGCTGTTATGTTTTTGACATATGAGCCATTTCTTTTCTCAGATGGTGCATACCGTTACACCATCCATAGAACACTCGAATTAAGCATTGAAACTGTTTAGACGGCTATCTTGTCGATTTCTTCAAATACGCTCTCTAACTCAGAAAGCGACTTATACCGATTTTGAAAGCTTCTCAGCTCTGCGTAAGCCCTCTGCAGCAACTTCTGATACTCGTCAGGTTGTGTTGCAAAATGTGTTGTCGGCATATACACATTTCTCTGACTTGTGATCTGAAAGTGCCTAATAGGTGGTTTGTTGTCCTGCTTTGGTACAACTACAAAGAACTGGATAAGCTGTCTTGCCTGCTGCAAGCGATATTTTTCCGCTGCTATGCTATCGTTCCATTCAAAACACTTGTGCAGCTCTGACTGTTCGTCTCTCGCTTTCTCAAGTACTTGTTCTGGCGTTATCTCTGCATCTCTTCCAATTTCATCCAGACACTTTGCGGCATTGGCTTTAAAAATCCCTTCTATTCTCCATTTAATTTCATCCATAGGCTATCTCCCGATCAGGCAGACATAAAAGGTGGCAAAGCATCTTTGTTTGCTTCCTTATTCTGCTCATTTGGTTCTTCAAATACCTGTGAATTTGCATTTTCTGAAATATCTTTCTCCATCTGTTCCTGCAAACTTTCACTTGTGTATTCTTCAAAGTCATTGTCCTCTGCTTCTTCTTTTGTATAAAGTCCCATTGCGACTTCTGGACAATTGAGTCTTGAAAAAAATGAAGCAGCACGATATCTGAGCATGAGCTGTGGCATTGTCTTCCACTTACTACCGTTCTTTGCAATCCAGCCTTCATCCTTTGCCATTTGCATGTCAACTGTCATACCATCAACTCGTCTGCCGTCTTTGGTAGTCCAAGCGGTACAAGAAAAAGGTTTTCCGTCTTTGTCTTTTGTTTCCTCGTACTGTAGCTCCATGTCGAATTTACGGCTATTGTTAATTCTTGCAATAAGAAACTGTGAACTCCAAGACGGTCTACCTTGAATAGGATATAAATTCTGCATAACCATCATTGCGCTCGCACCCATTCGTTGCGCCATTTCGATGGCGATTAAACAGTTAGATGGATTCTTCTGGTATATAGCCGGAACAATTGTGGATTCAGCTAACGCCTTTGCCATCTGCATAGCCATAATGAAATTATCGCTTGTTCCGAAAATCCCAAGACTATAGTCAGTTACTCTCTTTGTTGACTGCTGCACAGCCTGCTTTCCACTCTCTACAATTGCTGTATCTGCCATTATTCCTCGCCCTCCTTGACTTCTTTAACCTTGATATGTATCTTGTTTAATAACTCACTCAATTCCTCAAATGATTTAAGCGTAAAACTGCTAAACATCACGAGTGCGATAGCGTCTTTTGCTAAATCGCCTGAAAAATATGATATTTTGCCTTGTACCACTTTAAACTTCAACCCTGCCGGGAAAAGCTTATCATCACCTTTTACAACTTCGACTGTGCCATTGTAAGGAACTGGCTGTTTTTTCTCTTCCTGCTCCGGCTCTGTGTCCTCTGCACTGTCTGTATCATTATTCTTGTCAGCCTTTAATACATCTAGTAATTCCTGCGCAGCATCTCTGAGTGCTTCCAAAAAACTAAGATCATCTCTACTTTTGAAAAGTCCCAATCCCATTTCTTTGGTTTGATTGTCTTTAATAGCAATCATTCCTATACGTTCTCCAGCACATATCTTAAATCTCTCACTCATAATTATTCTCCTTGTTCAATTTTATTGTTTTCTGGCACTCTTTTAAGTGTCTTGATATTGCTTCTTCCATAGGCTTCTATCCATGAAAGGTCTACTGGTTCATCTACTACTGTGACTTTTGTGCCGTTTGGAGTTACTGCTTCGTCTCCAGGCTTTAAATCTTCCTCTGCTGCAAAACAATAACTTCTTTTACTGCCCTCATATCGGGCTTTTACATAATTCATTTGCTCACTCCTTTCAACAATTCTTCTACGTAAAGGTCCATAGAATGGCATAATTTCTTGCAATTCCCGTGAAGTGCATGATTTTTCCACGCGTTATAATTTGTATAAAACTCTGTGGACATCATCTCTCCTGCCTTCACAGCTTTTGCCCAGTTGTTCAATTTCTTCTTTATTTTCCGCTTATTTTCGCCTTTTATTTTCCTGATGTACTTTCCATCTTCTGTTACGTAATGATGGAATCCCAAAAACGAAATCCCCTTACTGAATGGAACTATTTGTGTCTTCTCATTTAACGATAGGTCAAGGGTACTAACAAAAGCTTCTACAGCTTCTTTGCACCACTTTGCGTAACTTCTGCTTGAACATATCAAATAAAAGTCATCTGAATAGCGCCCATATTTATCTATTCCAAGCTCACCAGTTACAAAATGGTCAAGTCCATCAAGCATAAGAAGCGCATACATTAGTGCAACAGGATTTCCGAGTGGAAGACCTGGGCTTTCAACACTATCAATGAACAAATGATTTAACCATACTGTATATTCGTCGTAGAAATAATAATCTACTATATCCTTCACCGGATCATGTTCTATGGTGTAAAAGAATTTTCGTATATCGCACTTTAAAATCCATCCATTTGTTCCGTGTTCTTCGTAAAAGTTTAGCATCTGTTCTTTCAGGCAATCCATTCCAAAATGAGTACCTTTATCTATCTGGCCTGCATAATTGGTTCGAATAAATTGAGACTGTAGTCTTGGTCTAAGAACGGTATAACACAGACAATTCTGAACTACTTTGTCCTTAAAAGCGCAGGACTTGATTTCTCGCTCTTTCGGCTCATATATTTTGAATTTGTTATACGGGTTCATACTGTACGTCTGATTCTCAAGCTGTTCTTTCAATATGTGAAGCCCTTCAAGACTCATTGTTTGAAATCTCGCACAACTTCCATTAAATTTCTTACCAGATTTCGTTTTTTGGTATGCTTTGTATAAATTTTGAAAATCGCATATAAGATCTTTATCCATAGTAAAAATTCCTTTGTATTTATCCTCTTCGGAAAGGTCATTTGCTTTTTTGTATCTTTTGCTGATTTCGGCTTAATGCCTACTCTGACGGCCTGTTTGACACAGAATGGGCGAACACCGTTGCTGTTGTTGCAATTGTTGTTGTTGATGTTGCCGGACGGAAGAACAACGGTCTTAACAGCAAATAACCTAATTTTATTATCTTTCTTTGTCTTTAGTCCTCCAGGCAATTGCCATATGCTTTATATCTGAAACCATCTTCGACCAATATTCTGTACTTTTATTGTTGATGATGTTCAACTCCATTGACAATTCAATATAGAACAATAACTCATCACATTTCGTTATTGCTTTTGTCTGGAGTTCTGATCGCTCTTTAGGATAAAGTCTCAAATCTGTTCGGTTCGCTTCATATAAATGCTCATAAATCTCAAGTGCTTTATTTTGCATTTTATCTACGAGTGAGAACCTATATTTTTTTGGATAACGGTTACAATTAGAAGTTATTATTAAAGTATGCTTTGCCAGCTCTTTTGCTTTAAGAATAACTCTGAGTTCTTCTGCCACTTAATTACTTCTCCTTAGATTCAAAGATTGAAGGGGAAAAGATACAAACTGGGCGAACACCGTTGCTGTAGTTGCAATTGTCGCTGCAGACGTTGCCGGACGGAAGAACAACGGTCACCCATTTATAATATTCGTTGCACGGCGTACTCCATGGAGTAAGTAACCACCAGTAATACTCTTCGTTTGGGATCAGACTTCTGCATTTTCTATACTCGTCAAGTGTAAGCAGCGAAACCTTGTCTTTACATGCTCTGTATTGATTCTGCCCATCAACAGACAGTAAATCCCTCTCAAATTTAATAACATTCTCCTCTCCAATTTCATTTTCTATTTTTTCAAGGAGATCACTATTCAGATGTTGACGTAGTTCACTGATTCTCCAGTCATTTGTGTCTGGATCAAATCTCGTTGACTCTAATCTTTCTGCAAGGCACATGCAACCCGAATCGAGAACATCAAGGATTTCCCATTTTAGCCCTGCAAGTTCGAACTGATTGCCTGCTTTAGGCTCAACATCAATTTTTCTTTTTGAATTACCTTCTAAAATGTTTACTCTTTTCTTTAGATCATTGAACTGCTTTTGCAGTTCTTCTAATGTTAATTCAGCCATTTATTTTCCCTTCGATACAAAGATGTCAGATTTCAAGATAAAAGCCGGGCGAACACCGTAGCTGTTGCGGCAATTGTTACCGTTGATGTTGCCGGACGGAAGAACAACGGCAATTGAGTGATTACATTCACGGTTTGGACCAGTCCATGCTGTACAAGTCCACCACCAATCATCCAAATCCTTATTAACAATCAAATCGTTATACTGTCGAGCCTCATCAAAAGTGATCGGGCGAACCTTGCATGTTAACTCTCCGTAGTCGTCTTGTCCATCTACCGTTGTTAAGCTTACGGCATGTTCTACTAGGTTCTCGGCTCCTACTTCATTTTCAATAGTTGGCTGGATTTTAGCTTCGATGTATTTTCTAAGTCCAGATGTTTTGTAATCCGCTGTATCATCTGCAAATTTTCTGTCTTCTGCTATAAAATCCTTCGAGATAACCTTGGTTTTTCCTTCGTGCTGTTCAAGGACAATATAATCATTCTTTCCAATACAAAATGTTTCTCCAGCTTTTAAGCTAGCCAATTCAACCTTGTTACTCTGCTCTCTTTCTTCAAGCATTTTTACCAATGCTCTTGCAGCTTCAAGTTCTTTGCTCATGTCTGTCTCCTTTCTTATAGTCGTGGTGACTTAACTAAATCACGCACAACTCTATATTTTGAAATGTTTTCTCCATCTTTCTCAACAAAGTAGAACGCTCCATCATTCGGCTCTCTGAAACCGCTATAGTATTTTGCATTTACTACTGCTGCATCCTGCTCTTTTGAGTGGCTGCACCATCCGCGGATTTCTGCGCCGAGGTAACTTTCTCCGCTGTTCACTACAACCATTCACTTTCTCCTTTCTTTTCTTCTCTGGTGGATTGTAACAGTCTATGAACTCGTGTAAGTCATATAAGCTGCATCCTTTAAATTTCAATGTTTCATTTTGTTTCCATAAGCGTTCTGCTCTCACACCAAATTCGTCTGAAAGGCTCTGGATCAACCCTTTCATGGCTTTCTGCCTAGCTCTTTTAATTTCTGTTGCCGTCCTTCCAGTCCTTGGCGCTATTGCATCCACTCTTCTGTAGACATGCCCAATCAGTTCTAACCGCTGCTCCTCTGTTAACTTCATAGGCTTATTGTAACTGGCGATAAATCGCCTGAATGATCTTGGCATCATACAACGCATTGTGTTTTACCCCTTTAGGAAGCGACTTTCCCAGCTTTGTTAAGAGTTGTTCGCGTGATAAATCAAACGCTTCCTTTTCAGAAATTCTTAGCACTCTTGCAATATCCTGATTGATGTCGTGGCAACTTGCCGATATGCAATTAGGAAGCTCCAGTGCAGAACTTGCCAGAAGATCAACCAGTAAAACAAAATCGTAATGAGATACATCTGACACGAACTGAATATCACTCTCAAAATGTTTAAGCCATTCAAGAAGTGATTCTCGTACCTCATATTTACTACCAACCACAAATACGGTGTTTTCCTTGTCTAGTAACTCTGCAAGCTCCTTATTCTCGCCCTTTACCACTGTATTTGATAATACGTTTTCCTCAATCCAAGGTGTGATCTGATAATCTGCGAAGTCATTAAGTTCTGCGTAAAAGGATTCACCGCTTGCAGATACAATTCCAATACTTATTAGGGTTGTGTCTTTATGCAATCCTGTAAACTCTGCATCAAAGTACAGATTTATCATTTTCTTTCGCTCCTTCCTTTTCTTTATATTCCTCTGCCTGCTCCATTCCGATGATGTAGGCAAGCTGTTTTTCCGTTAAACATGGAAGCAGCCGTGTTGCTGTTTCAAGCAATTGCTCTTTGCTTTCCCCATGGTAAATAAAAATTGTTGATCACTCTCCTTCTTCATTATCTTCAATGCTGCTTGGATTCAGCATTATCATTAACAGCTTCTTCCAAGCAAATGATGTGTTTACTACATATCCCTTTGCAGTTTGATACTGCATATGTACCACATGTGGGTACTTAGCTTTAATTACCGCGTTGACCGTTACCGGTGTTCCATCTGGCGTTTTTACATTCAGCACAACAGTGTCGCCCTGCTTTGCTGTTTCTTTCAGCAGCTCCGTGTCTCTGCTCATTTCTCCACTCAAATGCGGCAATATTTCTCTTAGATTCATACATTTCCTTTCTATATGGCTCAGGCATTCTAGCCCAAGCCACGATTTCATAGCCAGAATCTTCAAATCCGCCATCTGGCAAATTCGCCTGGCAAGCTTCTTTCGAAACCCACCATCTAAATCTGTTCTTTGGGTCTGGTCCCCAATAATACTCATGGGTAAGTCTAGTCTCGCCCCATCTGATTGTGCACAGCAGATAGCCTGCGGTCTTATCTGGCATCTTTTTAGTCATCCAGAACATCTTTTATCACCTCTCTTAATTTATATTTGCAACTTTTCTTTTTTGCTTACGATGTTGTTGTGACCGTGTTCTCTATCCAGCCGAGCAAATAGTTGTTCTGGATACTAGAGTAGCTATTCGTCACTTCACTCAGCTTCTGCAGAGTGCGCTTTTTCTGTTCAGTCAAAAAGCGGTATGTTGTTGTCTTAGATTTTTCCTTTTTATCTGTCATCACGCCTGCGCCTCCTTTCTACATGTTTCCATTCTTTCAATGTAGCTAATCATGTCAGCAAAGCTTTCTGCTCTGTACAAGATTGCTCTGTTTGTGTCAGCAAGTAGTGTGTATGCACTATCAAACTGGAATATGTAATACTTATGTGTTCCCTCGTAGTACATGCAATCTTTAAGTACTACAAACTTGTTGATATCAAGCATTGTTTGTTCCTTTCTTTCTTATGTAACTTCTGCTATCATTTCTGCCTTCATCTTGGCGAACTTGTTGATAAAATGGATTTGCCCTTTACCAGTTACAAGTGTTGTTCTTGTGATTCTGACGCTTCCGTCCGGATTCACAACAGTACGCTCCTTAACTTCAAAGAGTTTCTGTTCCATCGCCTTCTGTGTCGGCATGTTTTTACTACCGCCACATTTAATTAGGTAGTCGTTTTGACGCATCCACTCAAAGAGTCTGTTTTGCCCGATCTCATGGCCATTCTGGCAAATCAGTTTTGCCATGTCTCCAATCAGGATCGAGGTCCTGCTAGACTCCACTGCATCTGCAAAGATTTCCTTTGGCTTCATGCGCTCTGTGTCTGCAATCAGTACCTTGTTATCTGCCTTGAGCTTATCAATCTCGTTATTGGCAATCTTTAAGGCTCGTGCCATCACCTGTTCTGGTGTGTTCCATGCCTTTTCGAGATCAATGAAGTACTGGCGGTACTGCTTGCCCTTGTCGGTGCGCTGAATCATACAAATTTGCTTCGCCATGTCGATGGAGATTTGATAATCGTTGCAAGTTGTTGTTGGATTCTTTGGATTATTGGTATTCCTTTTTTGGAAAACCAATAAATAATCAATATTTTCAAGAAATCCATACTCACACATGCGGTCAAACCATGTAGTAAAGTTACTCTTGATCTCTAGTCCCTCATGTAGCTCTCTTGCTGATACAGTAGGTCGTTCTGACTCGTAGTTAATTCTCAAGAGTTCCATGTTCCGGCTCCTTTCTGTTAAATTTTCAATGTCCGTTTGTTTGTTACACTTACAGTATAGTTTATTAGGAATACTTTGTCAATAGTTTTTTGATTGTTTGACAAACTTTTTTGTTGACTTAACAAACAAAACTTGCTATAATAATAATGGAAGGAGGTGATAAGATGGAAACTACAATAGGTGAGAGAATAGCAATGGTGCGAAAAAGTCGAGACTACACCTTAGAAAAATTTGGAGAAGCCATTGGAATAAAGAAAGGTTCAGTTAGTCTACTAGAGCGTGGTATCAATACTCCAGCTGACAGAACGATTTTCATGATTTGCAACAGATTTAGCGTAAATGAACAATGGCTCCGTACCGGAGAAGGCGATATGCTTAAGAACGTTACACCATCAGAAGAGATTGCATCATTTCTTGGCACGCTTGCAATAGCAGGCGATGAAAATTTCAAAAAGCGTTTAATCCTTTATCTTGCGCAAATGAAGGATTCAGACTGGGAGAAATTGGAACAAGTGCTTGATACTCTTCTTGCAGGAAAAGATATCATCTTTCCGCCAGGCACCAATGACAAACAAAACTAATTAACCAGACAGTGGGTATCCGTAATGCGGATACCCATTTGTTTTGTATACAAGGCGAATTTCTGGTTGCTATTTTGTGAAAACCTGTTTATACTATTTACATAGTGCAACACAAGCACAAAAGGAAAGGAAGAAAAGGACATGAAAAAGAAATTTGTAGCTGTACTGTGTAGTTGTATGGCATTGCAAGCAGTGCCAGTATTTGCAGAAAGTGAAGTAGAGACAGAAGCAGAAACTTCTGTTGATTATGAAGCAAAGTATAATGAATTGCTCAAAGACTACAACGATCTTCTTAAACTATATAATGAATTGCTTGAGGGTGATGAGGAAGAGAGTTCTGAGGCAGAAACCGAGGCAGAACTCCCAGACGGTGATATTCTGTTCAAGGATATTCCGTGGGGGACAAATTTTGCGAGTGTGCAGAGCTTAACACCAGAACTTAACCTCCAAGCATCTATAGATCAGGCGCTTCCTGTCTATTCAGTTGATGATATTATCTATGGTGGAATTACTGGTGTTGACTATGATTCGACTGGTTTTATGGCAAGTGCTTTCGCTTCAAACTATCAGCAGCCAGCCTTTGGATATACAACATCTTCTGTATATGCGTATTTTGTTTGCCCTTCAGCAGACGGTGTAATTGACTATAATGTGGCAAATGCTATGCTGTACGGTGTTACATACGAATTTAATACAAATGATGTTAGCCCAATGGCAAATGATTTAAAAGAGCAATTAACAGCTACTTATGGCGAACCTTCACAGGATTATGACGAAGATTCTTTCTCGAATAAGGGCGACTCATTTATATTTAATCTCTATGATGGTCATTTTACTGTTTGGGAAACAAAGACCTGCATCTTATCAATCCACTCTTGTGATTATGGTAAGGATGCTGCCGCTCCAAGCACAATCCAGATTAACTATGCATGGAAAGATGCATCTGATATCTTGGAGCAGAATGATAAAATTGTTTCAGCCCAGTAAAACATTAAGAGGACACCCATTACTGGATGCCCTCTTTTTATTTTGTCAAGATATAATAGACGACTCTGAGTGTGCTCAATCTTTCTTCACTCCTCAAGAGCTCTCTGATCTTTTTCTTATAACACCGCATCGTTGCTTCTTCAGCATCTTTTTCAATCTCCTTTTCAGTTCTGCTTTCTGCCATTCATTGCCCTCTCTTTCCTCTATTCTCTTGTCATTGCCTGTGCGATCAGCTCACAGCGATATTCCTTTACGTCATCCCTATCTGTTAACTGATACAAAAAATCAAGCAATTCCATTTCGTTACGTTTTCCTTCTGGAATGAACGTGGATATATATGTAATCGCTCTTTTTACATATTCGTTGCCTTTTAATTCCACGATGCTATCTAAAAAACGTCTAACCACATCACACATATAATCACCTTTCCTTTGCAAATGCATCCACAGAATTTTCGTATGCAACTTTAATTGTTTCTGTTTCATGTTCTCTTTTGATATAAGTTCTGCTCTGGATTCTTCCAGACAGTCTAATTTTGTCCCCAACCTTTAAATTTGATGCCTTTCGAGCAAGCTGATTCCAAGCAATACAATGCAAATAATCACTCTTGCCATATGGACGATTTACAGCAACTATAAGCTCACATAACTCCTTTTTTAATGGCGTTGTGCGATATATCGGTTTGCTGCATAAATACCCAGTCAATGTAATTTGGTTTCGATATTCCCCGCTTTCTACTTTGATTTCACGGACCAGAAAGTACTGCTGTACATGCCTTTTGCCGTCACTGGTGTAATAATTCTTGCTTCGCCATTCTCCAATCACTGTCACTTCATCCTGACGCTTCAAAGCCCCGATTCTATCCTTTGCAACAGCGATTGGTATTTCATCCTTTACTCCACTCAGGCGGCTTGTCTCGATGGTGTTTGAACAAAAATCACTCTCCAAGCAGTCTAATGTTGTAAAATTGTCTAGTAATTTACCATGAATAATGGCAAAATTAACCATTGACTCTGTTGCTTTGCAGTTGTAAACTGTCATCATTAGTAGCCTCCTTTCTCTTTTCTGCTATGGTATAGATAATAGCACTGGTGACTACAATTGTATTGACTTTGTTCACATTTTTTTCGGTCAAAGTTTTTTGGCTATTTCTCAGGCTTTTAAACACTAAAAAACTTTGACTTTGCTTTTTGCTTGATGTAGCCAATAAATTATACTTTTTATTTTTGCCAAAGTACAATTTATTGTAAAAATGACATTTTGAACGAATATGAAGGGTGGTTTTTGACATGAGGAATCGAGTAGCTGATACTGAACGACTTATAAAAGTTATAATTTATGTGCGCAAAAATGCAGGATTGTCACAAATGGATTTGGCAAAAGCACTTGGAAAGAGCGTAGGGACAATAAAAAACTGGGAGAATTGTCTTGGTGCGCCAGACTTTCCAGCGCTGCTAGAGTGGTTTGACAGATGTGGTGTTGATACAGAAAAATGTCTTATGGCTATCTATGACCCTAACAAATACGAGCGTATTTATCACCCTAAAAAAGATAGTGAGACACTGTCCGCTCTGCAAGAATACTTAAAACATGAAGACGCTGCGTATCTGAAACGTCTGTATTACAATGTCTTTTGTGATACTGGGTCTGATTGGCACGCACAACTTGATATGCTTACGGCATTAAACAAATTGCCGCTTGCTGACCGTATAACGTCAGCTCAAGCATATCTCGACAATTTTCTGATTCGGCAGGCACGCGGTGAGGTTAAAGATGCTTTTATAGAGCCTGACTTGAAACATTTAGAAGAATCAATACAGCAAGCAAAGCAATCTGTTTGTGAGAGAAAAGATTCTTATCTTAAGAATTTGAAATGATAGGGTGTTCCCTATCATTTCAGTTGGAATAGTAATAAATTGCAACAGCTTTTTTCCATCCATTTCCACTATCAGATGTCTGAACATAGATATCGCCTTTTCTTCCATTGCTAATCGGCTCTGCTGTTCCAAACGATATAGATGTCTCGTCTAATATACGATATTCTTTTTCACTGCTGTCGTACAACATCAGTGATCCATCTTTTCTGTTTAAGCCAATCCATCCTAGCGTTGTTCCACTTCCACTAAATTTTATGTATGATGCATTTCCAACTCCATTAAGGTCTAACGCAGTAGTTATTCCTGCGGTTATTCGTAACGATTTTTCAAAAACTTCCAACCTAGCGCTAAAATCAGTATTATCTGCGTTCCACTCATGGAAATCCAAATATTTTCCAATCTCCATCACACCAGTCTGGTCAATCCATGGAATTGCGTTCGAAATATTCTTTGAGACATCAACTATTTCCATTCCGCTCAATTTTTTTGAGTTTCGGGAATTCTCAACTGTCGTTATTAAATTTTCAAAGTTTCCAACATGCAATATTGCGTTATTGGTTGAGCCGTCGTTGATGTATACATCTTTTTCGCTATTTGACACGCCAGGGAATAACACTATATCATTCGCTGATGTAAGACTTAAGTGTTGTGAACCAGTTAAACGTAAATAGCCTTTTGTTGTTATAGCCATATCTTCATCACCAATGCTTATCATTGCTTTGTGCAGATATAGTTCACCAGATTTCATTCTTGTACCGATCATAACACTTTCTGACGTTGCACTAATTATAAATTCCTCCGTATCTGACGTTGGACTAATTACCTTAAAGGTCTTATTAAAAAATGCATCTAGTCCAGTAATAGTGCCTGTGGTGATACTGGCAGCATCTAAATTGATGATAGAGACCTCTGAGGCATCTATAACGCCTGCTGTTATTTTATCAGCAGACATATCCTTAATTTTCGCATTGGTAATTTGCGCATCACCAATCATTGCGCTTGTTATCCAACCCTGTTGGATATTTGCTTTATCAAGTCTGGCAAATAATATATTTGCATCATTTACCGTGATTGAGCTTGCCTGCAAGTTGGTGATCTTTGCATCTACAGCGTTTAACTGATTGAATGTGGCTTTTTTTGCCGTAATTTCTTGAAGGCTAAGAATATCATCTTTAACTCGTTGCAACGCTATTTCAGATGGACTTTTCACCTCTTTTTCTTCAAAACCATAGGATGCCACTTCTGACAGCAAACCACCATCAAATGTAATGGTGTGCTGCATCACTGGAACATCTATAAGATTATTTTTGGCATCAACTATTGTAACAACATCACCTACGTCAAGCCTTGGATCTCCCATAAATGAAAATGACACTGGATAATAGCTCATATCCTTTATTTTTTTAAGGATTTTATTGAGCCATTCCTGTGTCATTACTGGATTGCTTAAATTTGTATTTATATTTGTTCCTGACTCATAATGATTATTCTCTGTATCACAGCTGATGCCTGAGATTTGGCACATCGTTTCTGATTGTAGCAGATCATCAAAATATCTATTGGTCTTAATCAGATACGTGTGTGATTCTTTTAAAAATTCAATTGTATTATAAATGAACGATAGGTTCTGGTCTTTTAAATAGCTGCCTGCTGTATCACCTATTTTCCCCGAATGGTCAGTTGTTAACGCTTCGTACCATCTAAACGTTACTTTTCCGTTTCTATCGCATGTAGCAAATGTACCATGGAGTTGTGCGATGTATCCAACCACCTGTTGCATCGTAAAACCGTCAAACGGCTCTTTGTATGTTTTCTCTCCCGACTGGTCGTTAACCGTCAATATTTTGTCAATCATCAAGCTATCAGATAATTTGCTTGTGTCAAACTCAACACCTGTCTGTTCACTTATATCAGTCAAAAATTCTTTGCTTTCTACTGGATACTTCACAATTTTACTTTTATATGCTTTAGCTAACTTTGACTCTAGCCTGTCATATGCTGTAAAAGTAAGCAGATTTCGGTCTTTTTTTTGCTCTTTTATTGTAAAATACCCCATTGGTATCCATTCTATAGTGCTATCAGCTGTTGCTCCGATTTCAAATCTTACTTCCGTACCTTTTACAAATTCTTGCGATTTTGTAAACATAGATACTTCTATTTTGGAAGCTATAGCTCCACCCACATAAAAATAGCTATCAGGAGTTGAGAAATTTGTTTGCACTATCTCTTGGATTCCATCTGATATTCCGTTTAGCCTTGCGTAGAACGTTCTTCCGCTGCCTGATATAACTTTATCTAATGCTTCTGATACCTGATACATAGTGTTTCCCTCCTCCAAGGATTTTTTCGTATATAAAAATACCGCAGGTATTTTGCCCACGGTATTAAAAACGTCTTATTTAGCTAATTGCCAGTAGCCAAGTTCTTTTCCACGTTCAGAAGCAAGAGTAGCAATTATATTGTAGCCTTTATCATTATAATGTACATCATCGTATAGTAAAGATGGTGGTATTTTACCCTGCGAAATGGCTGTTATATCTTCAGCTGTTGGAGTAATCCTTGCATCAGATAAGCCATATTCAAGCATATATTTTCTTTGATTTATAAAATGTCTGCCAAAATGTATTGACATATTTTTTTCTATCGTTTCAAACGTTTCGGTAACTGTACTAACTAAGTGATGGACTCCAATCACAATATATTTTTTGTTGATAGGACTCATATAGTCAATCATTGCTTCTATACATTCAATCAGTTCGGCTGAGGTAGTAAACCCACCATTAGTTCCAATCCATATAATGTTAATATTATCACGCATTGATTTCATTGCATAAGTAATTAAGGGAGTTGGGCGAGAAACAATTACGGACTCTCCATTTTCGGAACGAGAAAAATAATATTTTCCATTTTCATAAGTAAGTGTACCTTCTACTCCGTTGATAGAACAGGGATTTATTTGTGCGGTCATAACATATTGATCTGTCGTTGGGTCTAATGCCGAACCACCTTGCAACAATATGCCAGTACTGTCACCATATATGTTAGTTAATTCAATTTCTACTTTACTTGCATTTGCAGGTATGGTAAATGGCTTTACAATATTTGGTAAACCACCTTGTCTTGAAGCTATGTTAATCGTGTTTTCCCCGCCTACGCCACAATTAATCACTTTTCTACCATCAAGTAAGCCGTGTAAAACATATGGGAATGCTTTAGAATATGAATCACCAACCCCCACTCCACGAATGAGTGAATCACCCCAACAATTTACAGTTTCTTTTCCGTTTATTTTAGAAATATTTATAGTTTCTATTTTATTAACTACTAAGGGATATGTCTGTGTTGGAAATTCATTCAAATACATTTCAACACCATTATCAGGTATCGTTATATCAGTTGTGAGATAAGTATTTGGCGAAACACCCATTTTTGCTGAATTTATCACTTTACCGTTCGAATCACATATAGCATATAACAATGTGTTTACAGACCCATGTGTTTGTGACATTATTCTATATTTTTCTCCACTAATAACGTTTTTGTGCATCACATAAGCGTTTGCGTTTTCATAAGTCATAACTTCATTATTAGTATCAATATACGCAACTTTATTTTCTAATAAGTTGTAATCAGACGAATCAACAGCAATTTCTCTCTCTTCTTTTTTATACAATTCATTTGAAGTGTCACCTAAATCCTGCTTTACCTGACTTATTTCTTCACCCTGCGATTTTGTTGTTTGTTTCAACGTTTCTACATCTTCGAAACTTGCTAGATTCAATATTTTTGTCTCTGCCATGCAATTAATCTCCTTACTCAGTTGTGACTTTTACGGCTAAACAGCCTTTAGCTGCATTGTAAAAAAACTCAATTCCACTTCCGCCGGCCTTTGTTTTTAACGTTGTGTCTTGTTCATTGTTTTTTAATTCAATCTTTGCTAGCCTATCTCCAACTACTTTAGATTCAGCTGGTGCATCTGGCTTTTTTAGTGTGGTATCAGGAACATCACGGAATGACGTCCTAACATTGTCCCCTGTGACTTGTCGTACACCATCCTGCATATCGTAGACAAGAAAGGTGTCTGATGACTCTACTTTTGTTTTCTTTTTATATTCAGTCCAAAGTCCCATATCATCACCTTACCCCTCTACCTTTACGGCTAAACATTGCTTTTCTTCGTTGTAAAACAGTTCAATTCCTATACCAGATACTTTTCCAGCAAGTTCATCTCCGACCGCCTTTGCATCCGCAACTCCACCAGAAACGCTTAATGTCTTGTCAGTCTCTAATGGATGCCGATTATAATATTTCTCTACTGCGTTACTGATCTGTTCATCAGTAACACCACCATCTCTTAACTTTTGGATTACAATTCCAAGCACATCCTCTGGTTTCATTGCCGCCTCCTATTTATATTTTGTTCCAAAGCTGCGTTGACTCTTCAAATTTATAATAATCGCCAGTATCACTTGCCAGGAAAGAACTGCCTGTCGCAACATACGTAGGCAGCTTGCCTACATCTTTTGCAAGCCCCTCATAACTACGCACATTCCCTTGCACAGACGTACACACTAATGTACCCATATCTGGCACATCTTGACCTGGTTTATAAAACTGTCCATCTTGTTTCACCATATAATCATATGTCATGCTTTTTTCGCCTCACTTTCCTCAAGCATCATGCTAATTGCTTCAAATTCAAGCTCTGATGCTTCTATGTTTTCAATCAAGCTAATTGGAATTTTGTAAACATCTACGTCAACTTCAATTCCATCCAGTAATTCACCTAACTCTGATTCTAGGTTTTGCTCCATTCCCTTTTTGGGCACAATGTCGCCATTTTTCTTTTTATCGCAGTACTTTTCAATCAATTCATTTCTTGATTCTTGAAAAGGAATCGCAGCTTTATCCAACATTTCAATATTGTGGTTGATTGCATAAATTGCCTTAATTGGTTTCCTTACACCATTGTTTTTAAACGATAAAAGTCCATTGATTGTTTTTACTAGTGCTCTATTTGACATCTTCATTTTGACACCTCATTTCTCAATAAAATTTGCAGCAACACCAACATATCTAGGCAGTCCATCAGCATACGAATAGACTGGATATGTTGGCGTTCCAACATAAAATTTGCGCGTTTCTGTTTTCCCAGACTTCGGATTTCGGAAAGCGATCGGAAAAAATGGTGGTTCTATTGCAGCAGCAAAAGCTGCTGCTTCTTCATCATCCAAAGGCGCCAGCGTAAGATTTAACTTAATTTTCTTTGCTTTGATGTCACCTTCCATATCACCAGACGCAACTCGCCCCGTATTGCGGCTCCAGATGATGTTATCTGTTACCGTCAGATCTTTAACTTTCAGCTTCAATCCACTTATGATTACGGTTTTTACTGGGCCATCCATTACATCGTTTCCCTCCTTTACGTTAAAAGTTGTGCCTTACCTGTCTGTATGACTCTGCTGTTGTTTTCCTTTTTGACAACCTCAAAGATCTTCTTTGCATCGCCCTGGAGAACAACATTAACTGTCACATTTCCATTTCCTCCACCATTTCCACCGTAACGTGCCATAACTGCTTCCATTCCACTCGCTACGGCACTCTGCATTACACTTGCAAGTTGTGACTGGTTTAAGACCTCTGTCCTGCCACCTACATGTCCCACAAGTTCTGGTCCAGCCTCTCCTGCAATAAACATCGAACCTGCATTTACAGTACCACCTGCATATCGCGGAATGGTGCTAAAGCTTGACATGAAGTCTTTTGTAATAACTCCTCCACTGCTAAACTGTGGTATATCATGCCATCTTCCACCGTAAAAGGCTCCGCCTGTAGATTTTTTAGTACCTGAAACTATGCTTGAAATAAAACCTGTTATCCCTGAAAGAATTAGCGATACTCCAGATTGTTTCTGAACCTGATTAACATATCCTAAAATTCCACTGAACCATTTTCCGGATATTGGAATTGAGTCTCCCAATGACGTTACCCAACCTGTTAAACCGCTAAACCAACGGTTGTTCTCCGGAACTCTGTTCTGGAAGTCTGTCATCCAACCTGTTAGTCCACTAAACCAACGATTGTTCTCTGGAACTCTATTTTGGAAATCAATCATCCAGCCTGTCAATCCGCTGATCACTCTATCGGCAATTGAATCTTGTTTGCTTGTCAAATTTGCTACCAAATCAAGTTTTTTTGCATAGTCTGGAAGTGCATTTTTAGCACTCACAACATTTGCTGATGCACCTTGGATTGTCTTGTCTTTTTGGGTAAGCTCACTGGTATCAAGTGATCCTGCCTTTAAATTTACTTTGAATTCCTTATCAAACATGTCAGTTAAGGTATTGCTGATTCCTAGTGCAAATTTATCAGATTTTAAAGATTCAGTTACGCTATCCAGTGTATCTCTCAGCTCATCTGCAAGTGATTTCCAAACTCCGGTCAACTTAATCCCTTTAAGCTTTTGAATTAAGTTTTTTGTATTGGTTGTTGCAGATGAAGTATTATCTCTATAGCGTCCCATGGCCACTTGCAATTTATCTACAGTCTTTCCAGATGTCTCGACAGTTCCATTTAGTGATTCCATGCTTTCTTCCATTGTTCCGAATTGAGGATTCATTTCTCGCATGACTTGCCAGAGTGCTTCCTCGTCTTCTGTAAGATTCTGAAAGTCAATGGAACCATCTCTCACTTTTTGTAAAAACTTATCAAAAGTTTTTTCCCAGGTCTCGATTGTTCCACCGTATACATCCACTCTTGATAAGAGTCCATTTAATATATCAGCTTTCCATGAGACAGAATCATCTATAAATTTGGTTTTTAATTGCTCAAGAGCAACTACGGCATCGCCGTAAATCTTAGAAGCATCCTCTAACGCACTTGAAAATCCCTTTTGAATAGCTGCGTTTTTCTGCGTTTCAATAAGTTTTTCAAGTGTATCTTTTGTTCCTTGGTAAGCTGTCTGTATGCTTCCAATTTCCTTAGCAATATCTGGTGCGTACCTTGAAATTTGTTCGTAATAAAATTTGAACAAGGACTCATCCTGCGCTGATAAACTTCCATTTTTTTTAAATTTTTCATTGATTTCCCAAAATTTGTCCAGTGAATCCATCGCCGAATCAAAATTACTAAGCTCATCTTGTTTAAACTTTGGCCACTCAACATTCAGCTTCGAAATAGCTTTGTTAAGGTTATCAGCTATAGCGGTATACTTTGTGTCATTTCCCCCAAATATAAGCCCCCATGCTGCCTCAAATAATCCAAAAAACGTGTTGACAACTATATTTGCACTTGTTTTTAAGATTTCGCCCCAGTTGATGCCCTTAATGAAGTTGTTTATATCAACTCCAAGAGATCGCCAATTAAATGTTGCTGCAAACTCGTTAATTGCGGATAGTGCACCTTTAAATGCCTGACCTAGCGCTTTTCCTGCTTGGCTAAAATCAGTCTTAGCCAAAAAAGTATTTGCGGAATTTGCCAGTTCTGAGCCTATTCTTTTCCAATCAACCGTTACCGAGAAAGTCAGCAATGATGAAGTTGCTGTATTTATTCCATCGGATAGCATTGTGCCGATTGCTTGCCAATCTACCTTGTAAAATACGCTGTTGATTCCGTTTGAAAAATTTCTGGATATCGAATTAAAATCAATTCCTTCTATTCCTGTTGTTAGCGCAGATGTGATTCCGTTGATTCCAGTTGCAATAGTTTGTCCAGTTTTTGTGTAGTCTCTATCTGCAAAAATGCTATTGATTGTACTTGCAAGTGCATTACCTGCTTCCTGCCACCCTGTAGTGCCGCTAAAATTGATTTTAGACATATCTACTACAAATCCATCAAGGAAGCTCCACAAAGCCTTGTATTTGGCATTTATGGTCTTTCCAAGACCGTCCCAATCAATAGTAGCTATTGCACTTCTAAGTCCACCTGACATAAATTCACCAAGTGATGCCCAGTGAGTTGTGTCAATAAAGGTATTGATTGCACCTACAGCTGTGTTGACTGCTTCTCCAAGTGTTCTTCCGACGCTCTTATCAAGGCCTTCCGTCTCAAAGAAACCGTTTATGAACGTTCCTGTGACTTTGGCAATTTTGTTTGCCTGCTCCTTGATTGGCTCCCAGTCAATGGAATCAAGTGCATCACGGAGTTTTGTTCCGACGATTTTACCGATGTCAGTAAAATCGGATTTCGCCCAAGCGTCCTTTACAAGGTCCGCAAAGTTCGATACTGCTCCTGGTATATCCTTTTTTGTAAAAAGTATAGGATCTTCCGTTCCTGAGCCGTTTCCAGAACCACTTCCACTTCCTGAACCGCTGTTAGCTGCGTTATCGAGATCTTCCGAAAATTTTTCGATTTCATCAAATCCCATTAACTCACGCTTTAGCTCATCGGTCTTGTCTTTTAACTTATCAGTTGCGTCACTTGCTGCATCGCCTGCAGATGCTGTGCCATTTAAACTGTCGCGATAGTCTTTGATGTTTTTTACAGCTACCGTGTATGATGTTTGCCCTGTTATTGATGCTATGAAAGCACCTACAGCATTGATTCCTGCAACTGCATAATCAACAATTTGGTCAATAACTGGTGCAACAATATTCAGTATCGGTTCAAATGCCGCAGCCACGCTATTTCCAACATACGACATGTCAGATGTCAATAGCGACAAACTCTTATTCGCCCTGTCGCTAAACATAACAAGATTGTTAATTCCATCCTTGATTCCTGTACGTAGCTTGTTAAACAGCACATACAAAGATCTGATTCCAAAACCGTAGCGCAACACAGTTGTAATTCCGTGCTTTAATTTTTTGTTAAAATCCCCAAGGCTAGCTGAGGACTGGCTGAACGGACTCTTTAACCCAGATAATGCGTTTTTGCTTGAACCAAAATTCAAAAACTCCCATGACAATTTTGCAAAGTTTTTTGTGAACGACAATATCTGCTTGTTTACTTTCGCCGCAAAAGATCCTATTTTGCCAATTGCACCTGCAACAGATATCGCTTTTCCCACAAATCCACCCATAATGCCTGCCAAATCACTTATATCTGATTTTAACTGGGATAGGCTAAGTGGCAATTTTTGCATGTTTCGGTTCAATCTGTTGATATACTCTGGCATGTCTCTAAATATTGGTGGTTCTTGCGCAGCAGCAGCCAAGGCATCTTTAAATGTCTGTTCTGTTCTGATTACTTTTGATACATCTTCATTGTATTGTCTTAACTGGTTTGAAGCGTTGCTTGTTTCCCTCGCAGTTTGGCTCATTGCGTTTGATAAGCCGTTGCCGCGAAGTTCTTCTGGAAAACTGCTTGGTGGATACTCTTGCCATTCACTTTTTGGCTGTCTAAGTGTTATACCTTTTTGAGCTGCAATAGTTGATAAATTATTCGCATAAGCTATCGCTTGCGACAAGTCATCAACCATCTGTGATACACCGTCAGTATCAAGAGTTCTCAATGCTTCTTGCATATTTTCCTTTAAGTGCACTATCTCTTTTGAGATTCCCACAAATTCAGTTTGAAGCTCTTCAACACTCTCGGGAACGTAAAATTCGCCTAAAAACTTTTGACTTTCTTCCCTTGCTTGCTGTATCAAATTTTTATAGTCTTCTAACCACGGCACGCTCTCTGGCGCAACGGCTTTATTCGCTGCATTTTGAATGATGGTCTTTTCTGCATCTGATAGTCCAGTATGTTCTTTTCCGATTATTGATTTTAAATTTTCTCTGTTCAGCTTTGCAATTCCAGAAAAGTCAATGTTTTTCAAAGAAGCCAGTTCGCCCAAGCCAAGTTCTTTAAGTCCTTTAAATGCTCCTGCCAGGCCTTTTCCATCTCCTATAGCATTTGTAACAGATTCGATGGTTGACCTTAAATTGATAAGGTCTTTCATTTCACTGTTTACAACATCGGTTACAGTCTGTTGCTCTTTTTCAAATGCCCTAGTCTTCTGCCCAATTGCACTTGCAACTTCTTTTACGCTTTCTGTTTCGCTATTTTCTGATAGCTTTTTGCCACCGTAAACATCGTTTTCAGTTATTCCGTACTTCTCACTAAGGTTGGGAATGTCTTTTGCGGCAAACTTTGATAGTTCGGATTCAATTTCCTGCACTGGAATTAAGCCATTTTTGATAACATCCTGTGATGTCATCACAGCTTCCTTACGTATATCCCTTAAACGCTCCACTACATCCTTGAACAGATCTGTTGCATTTTTTGTAGTATCAAATGTGGTATTTATTGATTTGTTCATATCGTCTATGAACGCTACAAAATCTGTACCACTATTTGTTGTGGAAAAATTCTTTCCAAGTACACTTCGCAGATTTGCAAATTCTCTATCTGTACTTAAATCGTTCTTTACGCCAATCGGAATTTTTATGTTTTGAGCTTTTTTGATATAGTTATCAAAGGCCTTTTCAACACCGTCTAGCTGTCTGATTTCCTTAACGTTCTGTGCGATGGTATTTTTTACATTTTCCATCGCACTTTCCACGTTCTCCATGGCTTTTTTCCATGTATCCTCAGAGAAAATCGAACCCTTCTTTTCGTTAAGCTGTAAATTGTTAAGCTTAATAGATGCTTCCGCCAGTTCTCTTACACTTTTTTCAACTGCTGCAATTCCTGCCTTGTTGGTTATCCCTGTCAGCTTCGTTAGTCTTTGCGTTAACCCGTTTACAGACGTTGAATAATGATCAATTCCGCTTTTGTTGTCACCCAATCCAGTTAGGGATTGTTTCAATGCTTCAATATCGAATATAGCCTCTTTGATATTTGTTTTGGCCTCAATCCGTATTGAATCAATATTTACCTCGCTCATTTTATCCCTCCTCCCTAGATTGGACTCTCTGGCAATCCTTGCTTTTCAAGTTGCCTGATTCTTTGTCTCATTTCGTACACTGCGATTTCTTCGTTAGATTCCACATTACCGTTTTCACTTTTCTTTGCCTCCTGTTGCAAGAAAGGCATATCTGGATATTCAAACGGCGGTGTATGCTTACCTTTGAACCACTGGCTGTTACCCAGGGTTGATAAGATAGACATTCTTACATACCTGCCAAGCATGTGGTTTTGTATATCAACTTGCTGTTGATGCAGCTTGTAAGCAAGTTCATATGGTTTTAACTCGCACGGACACATATCGCCTATTTTTTCGGCGGTAAAGCCGTATTGTTGCGTAACGCATAGAAAATACGGAAGCAGCTTTTCATCGTAATAATCAATTGGATCTATTACTCTGTTTTTTGCTCTTTCGCTTCTTTCTCTGCTTTCATCTGCAGAACTTCCTTCTTGAAAAAACCATTCTGCATTACCTCTTTTAGCAGCTCTTCAAACAGCTCTTTGATGCTTGAATCTTCCTGATCGGTATACTCATCAATCAATTCGCATACCTTTGCTGTTGCTTCTTCCTTGCCTTTATTTGTGTTATAATCGTATCCAAACTCATCCTTATGTCTTTTTTGCAGTCCCACAAGCAAAAACTCCGGAACCATATTAAGCATCATTTCGATATCATCAACAAAATCACCGTCGGACTGCTGAACTTCATCATCGCTGGACTGCTGAACTTCTTTAATTTTCTTTAAAATTCCGCTCTTTGTAGTTGCTTCGATTCCAAACTTGATTTCGTAATTCATAAATTTCATGATTCATTCTCCTTTAAACAAAAAACGGGAAGCATAAGCTTCCCGAATATAACTATTACATTTCTTTCTTTGCCACTGTAATTGATGTTGGATAACCATTCTCATCCTCTGTTACAGATACGCTATAATTATCCTCAATCCATCTTGGAACGGTTACAGTGGCAATTGTTGCAGTTCCTGTAAGGTGATCTTCCGTTGCTTCATCCGGTGCAAAAGACTCTGTTCCTACGAATGCCACAATTCCTTCTGAACCTTTTCCATCTGTGCCATAAAGGATGCAGATATCTAATTGTTTTCCCTCGTTTTTAACTAGTTCATCCTTATATTTTTTTTCAAATGCACCTGGTACTTCCATTGATGCAGCTGTTCTTCTTCCCTGTTCCTGAGTCTCTATCAAGTCTTCCAAGGTTGATGTATCAACCATGTTGACAGTGCCGAAAGGTGATGGAATTGATTTTGCTCTGATCAAGAGCTTATATTCACCTGCCCAGTAATCGGCTGCGCTATCTTCCTTTGTTTTCTCTCTGTAAATAATCCTACTTTTTAAGCCTGTTGCCATTTTGTATTCCTCCTACTAAAAAAGCCCCATCTTGCCGATGGAGCTTAAAAAATATCATTCCAATCAAATGTTCTTTCAAAACGTGCTACATAACGATATATTGGTGATTGATTGTCTGCGTATGGTGACATCTTTACATCGAACATAAGCTTTTTTAGACAGTCCATAATTTCTGCCATTATAGTTCTACAGTCTAGCTGTGATGTGTTGCTATACACTTCAATTTGGAATCCTGCCACTATAGTGTTGATTCTTGTGCGTTCCAGATCGGAGTTTGCTTCGCTTCCACCCAACTCATGGACGTACACGCAGGGAAAATTACGCTGCGAATCATTGCTTATATTTGAGGTGGTGTACATTATTTGTGGATATCTTTTCTTTAGCTTGTTGTATGTCTTGCCTTTCACCAGGGATAATACCTTGCTCTCGAGGTCGATGACCCATTGATTTTGAGCCATTATCCAAACACCTCCCTTGCAATTCTTTCAATATCATGTCTCATTTGTGTTGAAGCATGATACATGAATGGTCTTGATGGCATACCTTCTGTGAAGTACCACTTTCCATCTCCGCCCAGATAATACCAGCCATATCTACCATCTGCCGTTTTTCTGATTGTTTTCCCTTGCGCGTAAACGGCTGGAAGCTTGCCCGGATACGGAGTAGTAGCACCTATGATTCCTGTTCCCATTTCTACAAAGATAGCATGTTCTGAATCAGCTTCTACTGCAAAGATAACTCGCTCTGCGTTGCTCTCTATCTCGGTTGAGTGAATGCTATTTACAAGTTCACCAGTAAATACTGCATCCATCGTCAAGACTTCTTCTGTTGCTTTTTCAACTCCGTAATCAGTAAGCTTCTTCATGAAAAGCTCTACTCGCGTTTGGAACGTTTTCTGGTAACGTTCCAACATCCTTATGGCTTCATCTACTCCGCTCACCTTTATTTCCAAAGCCTTTGCCATTAGTTTTTTTCCACGCTTTGCTGCAACACCTGCAGATAGTAAGACGTTTCATTCAGTGCTTCATTCATGATTCCACTCACTTGATAGTCAGCAGAATTTTCATCTGGTGATCCGTTTGGTTTCGTTTTAATTTCTGAATGCAGCCAAATTCTTGCTCCAAACGGCAAGTTAAGTTCGTTTCCGCCAGAGTCTTTTGCATGTTTAGCTAAGATGAGCGTAGCATAATTGTTTGTGCTGTCGCTTCCCCATGCTCGCATGATAGCGTTTTTTAGCTGTGATGTGATTGTTCCCCAAAACTTCACAGGATTGCTATAAAGCACTTCCATTTCACCGCTTTCTTTTGGGATTTTTTTACCTTCGTCATCGGTATAAAAATATACTTCCCCATCAGCTCCAATATAGCTCTCATACTGAATGTCACCGTTTTCATCTCTCAGATATCCAGGTGCTTTCCCGACTTGGTATGAATACCACATCTGCTGGCGATTTCTTCTACTTGTCCGCGCCATCTTTCAGCTGCTTGTATACCTGATTGATGCCGGTACTAGACAAACCTGATACAATGCCGACAGCAATAGCATTCAGAATATCCTGCGCCGGGAAGTCTGGTATGACATACATTCCTAAGACTCCCAGAATGCCGCCAAAAGCACCCACAATGACCGGAATGTAATTATCCTTGACTGCTGGAATTGTCTTGGCTGCAAGCCCAATTAAATAGCAAATAACTACAATCGCAATCACGGTAGTCATGCTCGATATATCCATTTTATTTACCTCCTCCACTCTTGATGTGTAACTCTTTGATCTCTTCATACATCTTTTTAACCATACCGTTTCCGCCCAAATCATGATAGGCTTCATACATTTCCTCGAAGTTCTGATAAGCATAGGATGGTATCTCCCCTAGCCGCATGTATTTTGTGTGATACTCGATCAGTTGCACACGCAATAACAGCATGGTTCCTCTCTCATTCGCGTTCTTGTCTTTCTTCTGTTGCTGCAGAAGCCAAACAATGTATCCTAAAGCAATCGGAAGGATGATTGTGTATGTTTGTAATAAAAATTCTTGCATCTTTATATCTCCTGCTTATATTTTTGCATATTGCCCACCGCCGCTTTAATATGCACCCTGCCAGCGTATTCACAAGCATTGCAAACACACTGGCGAACATCCTTCTTAGACCTTAGACTGTTGCTAACGGTATTATTCCAGCGAACAACGTTTTTCTGTCTACCATTGTTCGCTGAATGGAATCCTCACTGTGCTGGCTCTCGCCCTCAAAGCCAATCGAGTTATAATCGTACAAAGCCAAATTGCGAATCTGGCTATAGTACCTATCTAAATCTTGTGCAATCATTCCATCAGTGTATCCAAATGGATATCTTCTTTTGTCTCGAACCTCTCTAATTGCGCTTTTGATTTTTTGCTTGAGTAGCGATTCTGAAAAGCTGCCGCCTTCTTCATCATTTGAAAGCTCAACTTGCAAATCAAAAAAAAGCTCGTCTGCAAGGTTGTCCGTATAACTCATACTTTCTCACCTCCATCAAACAGCTTTTGGTTTCTTACCTCTTCGCTTTGGCTCATCATCAACTTGCAACTCTGGCATTTCAATTTTTTCTTCCATTGGGACATCAGTCTCTGGGGCATCGTTTTTTTCTTCCATTGGGACGTCTTCGCCAGCTGCATAGTAGATTCCTCCAAACTTGATCATGTGATCAAATTTCATTACTTGACGTCAAGTACAAATGTGCTGTCGATGCCCTCATATGATGGAAGCACAATCTGTGATACGCTAGTTGTAGTCTTAATAGGTGGTCCCTGCTCAGTTTTTGTTGCAATTGCAATGCGGTTGTCAAGCATGGCAACATCCACATTTTTATTCGACATCAATGTACGCTCTTCTGGTGTCACACCATAATATGTTGATCCCAGTGTTCCTGCACCGATTATGGTTACTTTGTCATCCGGATAGAACTTTTGAGTCTTTCCCTTGTAGTCAATGTACATCTTGTCATAAATAATAGGTGTCAGGCCTGTCTTTCGCGTAAAGATCTCCTTAACGGTTGCTTCATCGGTAAAATCAACCGTCTTGCCAGAAGAAGTAATTAAAGCGTTCTTGATCTGCTCGTTTTCAACGAGATAGTCAAATGTAGTGCTGTTCATCATCGCATAGCGAGGAAGTACTCCGATTGACTTTAAATATTTAGTACCCTGCTGAACGTCTTTTAATGGCTTCGCTGTGCCAGGATGATCCCAAGTATCAGTGCCTTTGATTTTCAAATAATGCTTTTGCTTATATGTTCCATCGCTATCGTAATCGTAGCCATAAACCATATTGTCACTCTCTGGTTCCCCGGTTCCTATTGCAATAGATGGCTTTCCGTCCTTTGGCGCAAGTAGTGCCATTCGCATTACTTCGGCAGCGATTTCTGCACCGTCAATAAGCCTTGCAGCATCATTGTAAATTGATGATATAATGTCTCCAATGAATGGGCTATTAGCGTCTTCTATCTCCATGAGTCGCATTAAATCTTCCTCTCGTACAGTCATGCTCTCACGGAAAAAGATCATCTCTGTAGACTCCTGCTTGAATCCCTCACGGACTCTGATCATCGGAATTGCATCAAAATTGCTTGGCTTTAAAATGGCATTTAAGCCTTTGTGTGTCTTAATCCATTTTAACGACAAGCCCAGCTTCTTTCTGTTTGGGAAAAAAGCCTTTCCGACAAAGCCCATGGCATTACTCGGATCTTGTGTGCGTCTTGCGGCAACTGCCTGTGAATCATAAATATCTGTTATTAAAACTGCCATTGCTCCTCCTTTTTACTCAACCACGATCATAGGCAGGATCTTAGTTAAGTCTGCATCATAAGTGATTCCTGCATTCTGTTCTGCTCTTGATTTGTTAATGTATGCCTTTTTGAGAATCGTTCCCTGTGGTCGATGCTCATACACATCAAAAAGTAAGATTCCAGCTCCGCCTGTCCATGGTGTTGCTGCAACCACTGTTCCTGTTCCGCTAATTACGCTTCCTGCTTTTACAACCTTCTCTCCGGTATCACTATCAGTAGTGCTGACATCTGTAAAATCAATAGTCATTGGCACTCCTTCGAACACCTCTCTGTTTAAGATCTCTGCACCGGATGGACGTATCTCGGTTGTTGCATATCTCATGTCTCCTCTTGCCATTTCTTACTTCCTTTCTTTACATGTATTGCTTCAAAACACTTTCATCGACCTCTGTTGAATACGTCGGTAGTGACTTCATAAGTTCAACAGCCTTGCTCTCGTGACTGTCTCCGTGGCCGGCATTGACTTCGCCGCGCTCTGCCAAAAACTCCTGCATCATCTTTGATTTGAGCGTTTTCATGTGCTGCCTCAAGATTTCGTTTTCCTTATCTCCATCTCCGTCAGCTCTTGCCTCGGCGTACTGTTGTGCTACTTCCTTGGACATTTCCAAAGTGTCCATGTATGTATTGGTAGATTTCATAATCGTCAGCTCGCGCTGCATTGCCTTGAACTGCTTGTCTCTCTCGGCTTCTGCTTCTTTCTTTGCTTCCGCTTCCTTCTCTTGAGCAGTCATCTTTTCTCTGAGCTGCTTTGTCTTGGCTGCATTCTCTGATGCCAATGCATCAGCTTTGTTTGTGAGCTTCGCGATCTGTGCGTTTGCCTGTGCAAGCTGCACTCTTAATACATCAGCATCAGTTTCCGGTTCGTGATCATCACCTGATCCCTTTGGCTCTTCATGAGTTTCAACCTCCGGTGTCGGCTCTGCAAAAAGCTGCAGGTTTAATTTTCTCTTGGTGGCATTGCGTTCAAATGTTTTGAAAATCGGCTGCGTCTTCATAAATTCATTCCTTTCTGCGTTTGTGCGGTTCTCTCCGCTTTGATTTGTGCGATTATTAAGCTCTTCTCTGAGCTGTTTTGCTCCTTAAAGTCCGTCTCCGACTTGTTTGCCCTAATTTTGTGCAAACAAAAAGCCCTTCAAACCTTCGTTTAAAGAGCCTATTCTTTGCATAAATTAAGAGTACGCCACCCAGCAGCGACAATTGATTACTTCCTCCGGGTTAGTAAAAGCAACTGCCATATCGTGCGGATACCGCATAAGTGCTTTGCCTACTAAAAAGTAGTCGTTTATCGGTATTGTTGTTTGATCTTCCTTGTGATGTGTTTCGCGTTCTTTTCCATCTATAATTGTGTTCCATGTTTTGTATGTTTTATTTCTGGTCGCCTCTTTGAAGTCTTTATGGTTTAAAAAATCGAGGGCTGTGTTTTCACTGACCAGACGTATTCGGTCTTCTGAGACATAATATTTTTCGTTGACATGATCCGCAGTTACCTGTGCTGTAGATAAACAAAAATCTGATATATAAACCTTTGTCTCGCTGTCAAGATCAATATATCGCGCAATCCATTTCAACAATTTTGCTTCAAATTGTTCTGCTGCTTTCTTGGCATCAACTCTACCTGTCTCTTTCATGATCAAGATGAGTAAAATTAAAAAACGCATATCATCTTCAATTTTATTTGAAAATTCAACGCGTTCTTGTTTTTGCTTTTTTGTGATTCCCATTTCACCAAAAAATCTATTGTATGGCATGGACCGTATCTTTTCGATTTCGTCAAATCCAAATATCTGTGCCATATCATCACCTTATACTTTCCCAGTTATAGGGCTTGTTTCCAACTGGTCTATTTGCCTATCAGTTGGTTTACTGTCTTCCGTTGCTGTGGTTCCGCTTGATGCAGCAGCCCTTTGCACTGCTTCTATCATTTCCTTGCTGTCGTTCCATGTAGCCTCGGTGTCTTCAAAACCGTCAATAAATTTAAGCGCATGTCTACCATGTACACCAGTCTTAATAAGGGTTGATAAAGCATTTGCTTTAACAGACATGTCATAGTTCTTTCTTCTTGAGAAGTGGAAATTGATATCTCCAACATGTACTCTTTTGATTGGGTCATCATCTTTAAGCACATTTGATGGAGTTAATTGGAGTACTTTTATGATAAGCTTAAGCTCCTCTCTTTGAGCCTTGCTTATGATTTGTTCCTCACGCACAGCGTCAATCTCAGCTGCACTCCATCCACTAGACATATCCATTGCTGTTCCCGTGGAACCACCGCCTTCTGAATCTTGTTGTGTAGGCACTTTGCATTTTTGTAAAATTCTTCGCCAGCGTGTATCTATCGCTGTTAATGTTGCGTTTGTATCAAATGCATTAGATAGTGCCTTGATTTGCGGTGTCTTTCCATCTGGTGTTGTGCTAGTAAGTACCCATTGTCCCGACTTCACTTCTATAGGCTTCTTAGTTTTGGGGTCAACTGGGAAATCAACATCATTGCCCCACCATATCTCCTGAGTTTGCTGCGCTGTAAGGTTTGCAAAATCAGAGACTAGCGTGTTAAGTTCGATACAATCTGATATTTGTCTCTCAAAGCAGCCCGTTCTGTCAACGGATCTCTCGTATTCGACTATCGCTATTTTTTTGAGTGGATTTAATGATTTTTTAACAATTTTGCCTTTTGAGACTTCAAAGCGCATCTTAGGAGTAAAACACGTAAAATATTGTTCGCCATTGTCCGTTCTATATGTCACTCCCATTAGCTTCTTTTGTTTGGCATCATTGCTATATACACAGAAGGCATATCTTGGGTCTAGCGTATATATATCCACAAGGGCTTCGTCATCTTCTTCAAATTCTGTTTTGATGTCAACAAGTCGATAGCCTACACCTACTTTTTCGACAAAATTGCCAAGCTCCTGATTCTTGTAACCAATGTCGCAAGCATTTGTAAGCATTTCGTTAAGTGCAGATATTCCTTCGTCGTCTGAGTCTGCTGGTGTTTTGTGTGCGTCTTTATCGGATCGCTGTATCAGCATTGCTGGTGTTCCCCAAAAATACGCCATTTTGAAATCAGTGATGTAGTTTGCGGCATTATCAGTTACTTTAATATTGATCTCAGGGCGAACAATTTTGGGTCTGTCCAGTGGTTGATCGCCGGCTTCAAAATCTATAAGATATTGCATCTCTAACCGATTAAATTTATGTTTCTCATATGCTTTTGACAATTCTTTGATTATGTTGTCGGCAGTGATTTCTTTTGCGTCCGTATATATCTTCTGACGTCCCTTTAGCATCCACATCCTGTTCGCCCTCCTTTCTTAATAGAATCTTTTGCCGCTGCTACTTTTGGCTTGTATCTTTTTTATAGGCTTAACTGACTGCACAATACCGTCCTGTGTAAGAATACAAGTCATTTGCTCACATTTCCTACATTGCACTTCGAAAGCGTTTGTCGCTTTCTTGTCATAGTGGAAAATAATCCTTCCACAATTGGGGCATGTAATTATCTGGCTACTCATAGCGTTTCAGCCGACGGCAGCATCGAGTCTTGCAATTTGTATACTTCGTCCTGGAAAGACTCGTAATCGGAATTGCATTCCTTCCGGTTCTGCTTGTATAACTCATGGTTGTTTATCCAGTTGCTAAACTGTACCTCTTTAGGATTGTTTGAATTGATTTTTGCCTGAAACGCAAAAATCAATTGATCATTTACTGTGCTGTCTCCTGACAGTGATATACTCTTGCTTCTAATCGTTAACATAGTTATCTCCTTTTTGAGTAATAAAAAAGCGCCATACATATGTAAGGCGCAATTAACTTTATTTCGTACTTTTCTAGTGTTGAGAGTATCATAGTAATAGCATGTATTCAAGATGATATCTTGTGTCATTTAGTGATATTAAATGATAGGTTTTAGTGTCATAGGTAACCACGAAATTCCAATTAAAATGTCATAGTTAATATTGAATTGTTTTTTATCTGTCTACCAATGCTTTCCTTGATTGATAGCTTGATTACTCTCTTGATTACTCTCTTGATTACTCTCTTGATTACGGGAGCTTTGAAAGCCGCATAAATACTAGCTTTTTGATATGCATAGGTAACCAAGAAATTCCGCATTAGTAACCAAGAAATTCCGCATTAGTAACCAAGAAATTCCATAAAATATAAAAAAGGTAACAATTTTATATTTACAATGGTAACTTATGGTGCTATAATAAACATAAAAGTAGAGAAAGAGAGGTTTTACACATGGCTAGAAAAAAGATTGGGCCAATAACCAGTTTAGGAAATGGAGACAAACTTACTGTTCAAAAAAGTTTACCACTGTTTTCCTTGTGGCGTTCCGAGCTATCGCTTGCAGAGTTTAAGATACTTGACACTTATTTATCACGAATAGACAGTCACAAGCCAGACAGGAGAACGGTTGTTTTCGAGAAAGGCGAACTTGAAAAGATTCTAGGAGTAAAAAAAATCAACAATCAAGACCTCAAGGCAAGATTAAAGCATCTTATGGGAAATGTAATAGAAGTGCAAGATGATAGTGAAAAACAAGGTTTTAGATTGGTGACGTTATTTGAAGAAGCAACGGCAGAACAAGATGATTACGGGCTGTGGCAAGTAAAGCTAGAGTGTTCTCAAAAAGCAATGAAGTATTTTTTTAATATTGAAAACCTCGGATATCTTCGGTATAAGCTGCGCTGCATAACATTACTCACAAGCCGTTATACGTATATCATGTTTACGTATCTTGAGCAAAACCGTTTTCGAAAAAATTGGGAAGTGCAGCTTGATGAATTAAGGCAAATACTTGATTGTGATAAAGAGGAACTGTATAAAGAATACAAGTTTTTTAATCAAAAGATATTGAAACGTGTTCAGAAAGAAATGGATGAAAAAACTGAATGTCGGTACACATATGAACCCATTAAGAAAGGGCGAACGGTAGTTGGTATAAGATTTGAAGTCGAAACATTACCTATATTGGAAGTGCAAGTTCCAGAAGCGCCAGTGCCGAAGGAAGATACACTAGATCGTCCGCTCTGGGAAAGTGCATTGGATGAATGGAAACTATCACAGGCACAGCTAGAAGAGATACAGACGCTACTCGTAACAGTACCAGTTCATAAGCTGCCAAGTTGCCAAAAGGAAGATCTGGAAAAGGCTTACTACCAGTATATAGCACAGAAAGCTGCTGAAATTAAGCGAAGAAATGAGCAAAAGCCGATTCGTAGTCGATTTTTGTATTTGCGAAAGCTTATACAAGGAGATGTATCATCGAAAGCAAAACAATCATCGCAGGCAGTTGCTAAAGGTACTCAAGTATTCCAAAATTTTACAGAACGCCAGGATAACAACTATACAGACAAAATTATGGACAAGTTAAAAAGCGATTTAAAGGAATTTCAGGAAAATCAAAATTGCTAAAACATCAATAGCAGGAGAATTTGCTTCCCCTGCTATTTTTTATTGGCTCAGGTATTCACTCCCAAACTTTTTCTCAAATTCGTTTAATGCTTCTTTGTGGAGCTTAAAGACATGTCGTTGTGTAAAATGTAACTCATCTACTATTTCGCACCATTGTTGCTGTGCAACGTAACGTTTAAACAGTATATTATAATGCTTGAACTCAAGCTGCTCCATTTGAACAATGATTTTAGATTTTAAGTCCACAAAAGAATCAATCATTGAATCAATCTCGCGTTCCATATCTATCAGCTTACAAATCGTAGATGCAGTCTTGTCTGTGACATGTCCAGTTTGCACATTGACATCTTTTACACAGCTCGGAACTGAGCAAAGCATATTCTTTAACTGTGTTTTTTCATAAATCTTGTTTGATATTTTAAGATCAAGTACGCTAATTTGTGAAAGATAGTGTTTTGTATCCATACATGTCTCCAATCTTAATAGATGCTGTTAATGATTCTTGTTGGTCTTGGTTTTCTACGCTGTATGCGTAATGCAAAGTTTGCAAATGTATCTGGTACATCATCAAGCTGCTTTTTTCCACTGGTGGAATACTGAGCCAAAAGAGACATCATTACACCATATGGTTCTTTTGGCGTATAAAGCTTTTTATCTTTAAAGACAACGTGCTGCAATATCCAGTTTGAACACTGATATATTCTTGCTTCCTTATTCGTTTCGGTCATTCGAGATGATATGTTGCAAATCCAGCCTTTCTCAAGAACACGTTTATCAACTTCCAGAGAGACACGGTCTCCGCCACTATTGCCCTCAAACTCGCAATCTTCAACCTTGTTGTCAGCAAGGAGATTTGCGGAATTTTCATACTGAGCTTCATAATCAGAAGAATTGCTGCATACGCAATCTACGCAGTAATACAAATCTTTTCCTTCGTACTTTATAAGTACTGGAAGAACGAAGAAATCAGTACCTGTTGATTTTGTATCGGCTTGAGCAGTGATACGTTCAATTTTCGAGGTTGGAAGTTCCTTGTATCGCATGATTTTTTCTTCTGGAAACAGCAGTCCTTCTCTTTCGACTGGCTGTTGCATGTAAAGGCAGTTGTATGACACATCATCCATCAACAGCGCTTGCTTTGCAAAGAACTCCTTTGTAAAGCCACCTATTGCATAGTTAAAGTTGCTGTCGCCTGTCTCCGGGTCTGTGGCAGGAATAGAAATAACCCTTACGCGGTTGTTTCCATCATATATATCTATCAGCCTTCCAATAACATCTTGAGTTGACCAACGTGTTGCTTGCATGATCTCTTTGCAAGGATTATTATTGCTATCAACTGTTTTTCGCTGCAATGCATCTACAGTATAAGCTCCCCACATCTTGTCAAGGTAGTTCTTGTTCAAGGCTTCTTCTAGGCTACCTATCATATCATCAGTAAGTAAAAATTTGCTTGCACGAACTTTTCCGGCACTCTTCGCGCCTACAGATGTTGTTTGCAAAGATGGAAATGGCTTATATTTTCCAACATTGAATTGTTGCATCAATGCATTTGTAGATGTAATTTTCAAGTCTGGGAAGATATCGTGCCAAGCGTATTCAAGTGCATCATCAACCATTTGATAGACACCATCGTAATACATTCTTGTGATATCGCCTGAGTGCGAATAGAACAGGCTGTAATCGTCTGGGAACCAACCGATTATAGCTGAATGAAAGAACTTGAGTAGGGTTGTGTTATGCGTAACAATATAATCATCAGTGACATATAAATGTGATGGATCATCAATATATATACACTGGCACTCATCATCTCCGATATATTCAATTGATTTTATTCTGCAGTATTCAAAATGGTTGAAGTTTTCGTCAGAAATACAAGGTATGTAAAAGCGAGTTGGTTTGTAAAGCATTCTTGAAGTCTCTACAACTTTTTGACATTCAAAAACTCCAAGTGAAGTTTCGTAAACTGATAACCATAAATGATTATCAGATGCTCTACATTTATAACCATTTTCAAGCGTTATTTCGTAAATTTTACGCAAACCTTGGGGAAAGATTCCGGTTATGGTTGTTTCATTGCCATTCGCAGCAAATACTTTGTCGCCAACCTTTAAATCACCCATCCGAACAAAACCGTTCGGAGTAAGTACCTTTGAATATAATGGCTGTGCCTTGCCCGTACCAGGCGGCATGGATATACACAAAATGTCGTACTTATCATCAAGCATACCTTGATAAGACTCTATAAGTTGGAACTTCTCGAACTGCTTAATCTTTGGCTTGTAGAACATCTTTCGAGGTTCGCGCTTGTGCTCCAGAAACAACAAGTAGTCATTGAATATTCTTGCTCGTGCACCATTCAGATAGGTTTGCCAATACAGTTTGTCCCACTCGTCACCTTCTACTTTTCTGTTGCGGTTGCAGTACCATCGGACATAGCTATTTACATGGTCGCCATACCCTCTATACGCATCAAGATTCTTAAAATCACGATTTGGTATAAACTCATTAGCGTCAAGCAAAATCAGTCTTGCTCCGCCACATAAGGTGTTGAGTTGACTGTATGTAGGTTGCATGATGATCTGACGCTGTATGTTCTCCACGCGTTCTTTATGTTGTCTTAATTCTAACAAAAAGAGGCTCCTCCTTTCCTAACATTTAAAGAAGAGCCTCCATTTTGGCTGTTACATAATCACCATTTTGATTATGCCGTTTTAATTATAATGATTCAGCGCAGAAAACCCCGGCCGTTCGCAAGAACGCGCGTGGGAGTATCACTTTCTTACTATGTCTTCTCTGTTTACCCAACCATAGACATTATCGCCTATGATGTGATACTGATGCTTGCCACTCTCACAAATACTTGTTACAGTTGCAACCTCTGGGACTGCAGTGATTGGCTTATCAGCCCATGCCGACATATACTGTTTATTGCCCGTGAATTGGACTTTATCACCTAAGTTTATAACTTGTGCGTTAGCATTTGCAGAATAGCTGTAATAGCCACTTCCTGCCTTTGTAAAGGCATATCCGCAAGCCTCTCCCGGCCATACAATCTTATACCAACCAGAAGCGGTGATTTCGAGGACTTCTACGGCTACAGAAGTCTTGATTGTATCAAGCTTCTTTGCAGATGTATCTGCTCCTGTGCGGATGTTCATAGGTGTGAGCGCAACTGCTGTTCCAATGCCATTGCCGCAGAGTGTAGTGTTACCAGTTGAGATAATCTCGCACTCCACTTTAGAGCCATCGTCCAGTACTACTACAGTATGTCCCTGTACAGTTGTACACAGGATATCTCCACGCATCTGATATGCTGAGGACTCTGTACATTTTGGCTCACGGATGATTTCAAATTCATCTGTAGCATCCAAAACCTCAACTTCGTTGGCAGTAGAAAACCACGGAATGTCGCGCTGCAAAGCATATGCCACGCATACACGTACAAGGCTGCTACAGTCTGTCTCCACTGGGGTGTTAACCTTGCTGCAATCCCATCCGTACTGCTTAGCCTTGTCGTACAAATCCCAAGACGTAGACTGATCATAGCCAATATTATTATTTGTGCACGCTGCTTCCATGCAGATTGCGATCCGTTCACGGATATTTGCATCCTTCGCGCGGATTATAACCCAACCCTTATCGTGCAGATACCATGGTTCAATCGCCACCTCAAGCCCTGTCTGGTCGCCTGGCTGTCCACCCTTCAATTTTCCGTTCTCGTCAATCCTTGCCGATCCTACTCTAACCATTTAATTTCCTCCGTGTTTATTCCATATTCTTTCATATTCATCTACCCATTGTTGAGCAGAGTAACAGCGATGTTTCTTTATTTCTTCTCGGACATCGCTCCACATCACAAAATAAGTATTTATTATAGACTTTCGAACATAACAACTGTATACTTGGCTAAGATGATATATATGTTGGTTACCAACAAATGCCTCAGTATTATCAAAGCGGCTTCTTTCATCAGTCAAGCTTCTGTCGTACATTTCTGTAAGCCCCATATATAAACATGCTAGTTTGTAATAGTCCGACTTCTCTGATTCTATTCCTGGTGGAAAATATCGAAATTGAATTTTTTCAGCAGATAACTTTTGTATACCATCGGCTAAGTTGCTTTGTGGAGTGCAATATTTTAGATTCTTCATTTTCCTCCCATCATTTTTATTCAATATACCAATCTTCTGCTAAAAGATCTTCCACACTTGGGAGATACATCGCAAGCGAGCCGTCAATATAACGCATTTGAAGATATGGATCACAATTAAGAAGCCCTTCTCCGTTATCAACTTCTAAATAGGCATCCACTGTGCCTATATCACAAGGATGGCCAGCTGGTAAACCTTTGCGATATAAAACAAAACGTCCGCTTCCATACCAACACATTCGGGCGACTTTATAACCTTGCTTTAGTAAATCTAGCGCTTTGCTAAATGTGAATAATTGTTTTCCGTTAGCTGTTTGCGATTCACTAGAATTATTTGCAATTTCCCAGTCTTCTGCAAGCATTCCCATAAAAATATAAGTCATATCAGCAGTGTCAGGAATGTTGAAAAGTTCTTTAAGCTTTCCTGAATCGTGTTTCGCTATTAAGGTTTTCTTTGATTTGTCGTAGTACCAGACTTCATTCCATTTCTTTCTTTTCATTGGAATGCCTTTTTTCATATTGGAAAATGCAGCTCTGAAATCCATAGTGCTTAATCCTCCTCGTAGATGATATCTAGCCCATACGCAACTGCCGCATCATGTTCGATACGACATCCACGAGCATTTTCCCATCCTTTACAGAAATATGCAGCATGGCACAGGCTCATGTTCTCCAGAGACTTTGCCAAGAAACAGAGTGGAATCTGTACAACACCGCGTTTCTTCATTGACTCGTTGCTGTACCACTCGTCTGTAAAAAGAGTGTTTACGATTTCATAGCCCTTCGCCTCTAAAGCTGCAACAGCCTTTTCTCTTGTTGCAACAATTTCCTCATCAGTTTTGCCAGCCATTGGCTGTGAAAGCATAGCCTTCTTTTTTGCTGGCAGTTTTTTGATGGCATCAATTGCAATATTCAGTGCTTCGTATTTTCTTTTCCTGTCTGGATCATCGTAAGTATCGGTGCCCTTTTTAATGCAATTATCACGCATATTTTCCAGTAAGCATGTAGTACCCGTAAGTTCTTCATATGTGTAAGTAGGTGTCAAAATTTCCATAAAGTCCTCCTTCAAACCATCAAGGCTATAATTGTTGTTGCTAAAAATACAATAGTTGTAAACAGAAGTATTTTTTGGTTGCGTTTTAGGCTATAAAGAGTGTTGAATGCATCGGCAACGATCATTTGCTCACTAGAATACCGGGCTGTATAATTGCTGCCGAGTAGTTCTTTTAAAAAATCATCTTGTATGCGACTCAGGCGTTCAAAACGTTTTCGATAATTTCTAAGTTCCCATCTAAGATCTATTTCTGTATAAGTACTCCATTTATCGCTTTGAATGGCTTCGCAAAACTTTTTGTATCCTTTGTATTCTTCACTACTTCGAATTACATGAGAAGAACAATTCAGAAATTCTTTTGCTTCTTCTAGGCGCAGATACTCCTCTCCTGTCCATATCATTACATTAAGACCATTTTTTGAAGCTTTTAAGGCGTCTTCGTATGTCATAAAAGATTTTTCTCCTTTCCTAAGTGTTTGGCGACAGTTTTCTAAGTTTTCCGCACTTTAGCACGGCAAAATTCATTTCCAAACCCTTGTTATCATCCTTTAAAATTGAATGTATTACATGCGTTTACCATGTAAACGTAAAGCTTACTCGTGATGAGTTGCCTTAAATCCCCATTCTGGCAAGAAATTGATCTCATAATGGTACTTGTCTACCTCCGAGCCAGAGATATCCTCGACAACGTACATAGTGTAGTCATTCAGATATACATAATCTTTCTGATATTTGCCTTCGGCAGTCTCAATAATGACTTCGAGTTCATTTGATGAATTGTTCTTTAATGCAAATGTTCCAGTCAGCTCCAGAAGAACTGTGTCGGTTCTTGCGTTCAGAACAGTAAGCTTCCTAGTCACGTTGAAGTTGTCTGCCTGCTTAGAGATATTAGAACTTACCTGATCAGCTTCTGTACAGCCAATGGCTGCACCAGAAAGCATCACTGCGGCTGCAAGGGTAGCGATTAGTCTTTTTAATTTCATTGTCCATATCCTCCATTGGTTGATTCATTAAATCTTTTTACGCCATTTGAAAAAATATCGGGATCTTTTTCAAAACAAATGTAATGACGGCCAGTATTCACAGCTGCGATAGCAGTTGTCATGCTTCCAGCACAGATATCAAGTATTGTGTCGTTTGGGTTGCTATAGGTCTTAATCAATTCTTCAATTAGTTTAACTGGCTTTTGTGTCTGATGATATCCGTTTTCATTCGAAAATCTCCACACAGATCTTGGATATCTTTGTGTGCTTTCATAGTTAGTTGGCGTATAGTTTCCGTAGCATTTTGATGTTGCTTTCTGAGTTTTTCTAACCCGTTTAACAGGCATACCGTTTTTCATTTGTGGATTGTATGTTGGCAAACACTTATAGAACACGCAAATATCTTCATGTGCTCTAAGTGGCATACGGTTCGCGTTGAGAAATCCAGATGCATTTGCTTTTTCATAAATCAAATTATAGTGCCACATTTTGCAATTGCTTTTCATCAAGTCTGCCGTGAACATACCAGATGCAAAGAGGATAATTGCACCATTGTCTTTGATTATGCGGTTAATGCCCCCCCCATAAGTCATCAAACGGAATCGGAGTATCCCATTTATTTCTCGTAATCCCGTATGGAAGATCTGTGCAAACCATGTCAATCGACTTGTCAGGTATACTTTTCATTCCATCTCTGCAGTCAATGTTAATCATGACATCGATCATCGGTACACAACCTTCTTGCTAACCTCGGCAATGCTGATTCCGGCTGCAGTTCGCCGTACCTCAACGTCTTTACCTTTTTTGAGTGCCGCCGCTATAAGGGCGGCTTGCTCCACAACTTTTGTTTGTAAATCATCTTTAATCAACTAGTCCTGCCTCCTTCCACGCCTTATACAGCTTCTCACCATTCCATGCAATCCAATCAACCATTTCTTCATTCATTGCCCATGCACCAGAAGTAACTAATGAGCTAATTGCAAGCCCCGATTCAATGAGAAACGCATGGACAATTTCGTGCTGTAAAATATGTTTTACAAGTTCTTCTGACGATGTCGCCACTGAATCATGTTCTGGATCTGTATTAGGGTCTACATAGTAAATCTTCTTGCCGTAAGCGTCGCACCATCCGTCCGCGATATCGCATTGCTTATACTGGTCACGACTTGCTTTTACAATTTGGTATTCCTGTCCCATTACATTTACTTTATTTGCAATCATCATGTTATTATCTCCGTTCTACAATTCAATCGAACACATTCCAATACACTGCGGTGTGTCGAAAATCTTTTCTCGCATTCGCCTAGTGTAGACATATCTGCCTTCCTTCCAGTTAATGCGCTCGTCTTTTCCTTCATCGCAGGTTACGGTTAAATCTCCGATACCAAATGGATTTCCATATGCTTTCCAGTCTTCGACAACGTAGTGGAACATATCTTCGACAGAATCAAAGATTCTCATTTCTGCCATTCCATCACACAATACCCCTCTGTATGGTCTATATTTCACCATGGAATCAGCCCTCCTCAAAAGCATAGTCTTTGATCTTATTGTCAACGAATCGAATCTGGCTAGGATTTACCTCGCCCATCGTGCCGTCCTCATACTCTACAAGTCCAAATATCATGCTCATTTGTCCTTCTGGGCAACCGCCAATATACAAATCCGCTGCAACAGGCTTTGAAAAATTTTTCCACATATGGAATAACGCTTTCTTTTCTTCGCCATTTTGAGTTACAATACATGGACGAACCCCAAAGTTGATTTCTATGTTCTGCATTTGCACCTCCTAGTGTACGTGTATACTTGTATCAACGTACATATATAGCTAGCATAATGTACGTGTATATAGCTAGCAAATGTGCATTGGCAAGTTAGAACAAGTGTTTATAGAACAGCATTTCTCGAATGCTGCCAGACATGTAGTGCGATAAACTTTTTACAATCACTCCATGTTTGCTGCCGTAATCAGTTTTTAGATATTCTTCAATCAGAACCTTGTTACTTTCAAGGTCATCATAGTCATCCTTCAAGGATTCTGGAGACTTGATGTAGCTCCGTGTAACTCGTTTAAGGCTCTCATCTGATAGATTCTTAGCGTCAAAGCCCGTAGATGCTTTGTATTGGTGGTTAAACTCAAAAATAATAGCAGTCAGGCTGTTATATTCCTTGTCAACCCAGTCATTTTCCTGTTGCTCTGTGGTAAAGATGTTTTTAGGATTGTTTGAATACAGTCTGTGAAGCTCATCTTTAAGAACTGACTCCTTAGACTTGATAAAGTCATCTGGATCAACAGTAGGTTCTTTCTTTTTGGGGCTTGCCACTGAGTTTTGAGCACTTTTAGTGCGCGAAACCATGTATTTATCTCTATTGTCAACTTTAGTTGATAATAGAGCATGTTCTTTATCTGTATCACTTAAACTACTGTTATACTTAATATCTATTGTATTACTTATCTGTGGACTTTTTTCAACCCCACCCTGTTGATTTTTCTCCATACCCCCACATGGATTTTTTTCCATGTTAGAAGAAATAGATTTTTCATTGACAAAAGAATCAAAAAATTTCTGAGTGAGGATAATGATTCGCTTGTCGATTTCTTTAGTGCTTTCTTTGTATTCAAAGATTCTTTCAATCAATCCCAGTTGTTCAAATTTTAAAAGCATCTTTTGGATACTATTTTCTTTTAAGCCAATGAAGTTGGCAAAATGCTTGTTAGAAGCAAAACAGCCTTTGTCTTTTTGAGTAAGGCTGTATATCTCAATTAACAAGAATTTCTCTCTAGGACTTAAATCCGGTGATAAATAAAGACGTTCTGGAATCCAGATTCCTTTAAAATCTCTGCCCTCCGATATTACTATTTCTTTTTTTGCCTTCTCTGACATCTGTTTTACCTCCTGTGCGATAATGTATTCCTGTGATTACAAATCAGTTGCCAGGCAGTCACAGGTTCTGCTTTTCGGGAGCTACCCTAGGCAACTGGAGCGCCGCGAGAAGAATTCGAACCCTCAGTCCTTTTACAGATCACTAGTTTTCAAAACTAGCCCAGTACCATTGTGGCATCGCGGCAAAAGTGGGTAGAGTAGGACTCGAACCTACATATCCGAAGATGACAGATTTATAGTCTGCTGCAATACCAATTCTGCGCATCTACCCCAAAGACCGCCTATACGGTTGCGGCTGACTTGTCCGCAGGTTGATTCTCACGGGGAGTCGCAGTTGCTACTTTGTGGGAAAAGAGAAAGGGATTTCACAAGAGAAAGAAAAAACCACATTGTTTACAAACTGCATATGGACCCTCTGGGACTCGAACCCAGACCCGGCTGCTTATGAGGCAGCTGCCCTAACCTATTGAGCTAAAGGTCCGTATGTGCCATATGGGACTCGAACCCACGACGCCTTGATTAAAAGTCAAGTGCTCTTCCAGCTGAGCTAATGGCACAACAGGGCTAGTTGGAATCGAACCAACAGTGCAGGAATCAAAATCCTGTGCCTTACCATTTGGCGATAACCCCAGCGTGATCTT